>Ga0182027_10004678_pt1 | contig 21114 bp, 16 predicted proteins | sample 712E1DmetaG_FD_121300 | JGI IMG/M metagenome (GOLD analysis project Ga0182027, IMG submission 121300) | Permafrost microbial communities from Stordalen Mire, Sweden - 712E1D metaG (Illumina Assembly) | ecosystem: Environmental > Terrestrial > Soil > Wetlands > Permafrost | place: Sweden...
AGTTCCGGTGAGCACCAAACCGCCCAAAACTGCCATCCGCAGCCAACGACGCAACCAACATTCCCGACTCAATTCAAGCCGAATCCCTCGTGCAATGAGTTTTCTGCCAGACACTAATTAAGCCTAATTAAGGTTAAAAAAGCAGTTTTTTATGAATCAAATTGACATTCCCTCGCGGAACCCAATGGAGTGCTGGAGGGTTGGAGTATTGGGTTTTCCCATCACTCCACCACTCCACCACTCCATCACTCCCCGCTTGCCAGCGGCGGGCTGGCGATTAACCTATCACCTGTGAACCTTCTTTTCATCGGGGACATCGTGGGCGAACCGGGGCGGCGCGCCGTCAAGCAGCTCTTGCCCAAATTGCGCGCGGAGTTGCGCCTGGACATGGTGGTCGCCAACGGCGAAAATGCCGCCGGCGGCTCGGGCATCACGGTCAATACCGCCAACGAAATTTTCGGCGCGGGCGTGGACATCATGACCACCGGCGACCATCTCTGGGACCAAAAGGAAGTGGCCATGCTGCTGCAAACGGAACCGCGTTTTTTGCGCCCGCTCAATTATCCGCCCGGCGTGATCGGCCGGGGCAGCACGGTCTGGCATTCGGAAAAACTGCCGCCGGTCGCCGTGCTCAACCTGCAAGGCCGCACCTTCATGCCCCCGCTGGAGAATCCATTTCTCTGCGGCAAGACGGAGGTGGAACTTCTGCGCGCCATCACTAAACTCATTTTCGTGGACATGCACGCCGAGGCCACCTCTGAAAAAATCGCCATCGCCCGGATGTTGGACGGCCGCGTCAGCGCCGTGGTGGGAACCCACACCCATGTCCAAACCGCCGACGAACAAATCTTCCCCGGCGGCACCGCCTACCTGAGCGACGCCGGCTTTACCGGCCCGCACGAGAGCGTCCTGGGCCGCGAAATCGAGCCGGTCATCGAGCGTTTCCGCGCCAATACCCCGCAAAAATTCGAGGTCGCCACAGGCCGCATCCTCCTGCAAGGCGCCTTGATTGAAATTGACGAGGGGACCGGCCATGCGTTGAGCATCCGCCGAATTTCCAAACCGCTCCCTGACGATGCCTAACCCGCATATTTTATGATCCGCACGAAATGCCAACAATCCGGAGCGCCGACTTGCAGTCGGCTTCACGGGCGCGATGACGCTGAAAGCCGATTGAAAATCGGCGCTCCGAACCCGAAAGTGTGAAATATGCCGGCTAAACAATCCTCACAATGGGATTTTGGCCCGGAGCTTTTTCCGGCGGAGGCGACCCGGCGCGTCTTCTCCGTCAGCGAGTTGACGGCGGACATCCGGCGCGCGCTGGAGAAACAAGTCGGCCAGGTTTGGGTCACCGGCGAAATCACCAACCTTCGCCAGCAAATGTCCGGGCATGCTTATTTCACCCTCAAGGACGCGGGGGCGCAGTTGAGCTGCGTTCTTTTTCGCGGGGACGCCGTGGCCAATCGCGGCGCGCTGGCCGACGGACGGAAGGTGATTCTCAAGGGCCACATCACAGTTTACGAACCGCGCGGACAATACCAACTCCAAGTGCTGGCCGTGGAACTGCAAGGCGTCGGCGCGCTCCAGGCCGCGTTTGAAAAACTCAAGGAGAAGCTCGGCGCGGAAGGGCTTTTCGCGCCCGCGCGAAAACGGCCGCTGCCCCGCTTTCCGCGGCGCATCGGGCTGGTCACCTCCCCCTCCGGCGCGGCCATCCGGGACGTGTTGCAGGTGATGCGGCGGCGGAATCCCGGGGTGGAAATTATTTTGACACCGTGCGCGGTGCAGGGCGCGGGGGCGGCGGCGGAAATCGCGGCGGCCATCGGGCTGCTCAACGAGTGGTCGCGGCAATCCCCCGAGCCGCTGGAGTTGATTTTGCTCACGCGCGGCGGCGGGAGCCTGGAAGACCTTTGGGCCTTCAACGAGGAAGCGGTGGCCCGCGCCATTTTCCATTCCGCCCTCCCGGTGGTTTCGGCTGTCGGCCACGAAATTGATTTTACCATCAGCGATTTTGTGGCGGACTTGCGCGCCGCCACGCCGAGCGCGGCGGCGGAGATATTGACCGAGGACGTTTTTGCCGGCGCACGAAGGATGGCGCAAATTCCGGCGCAACTGGGCGAAAAGGTCCGGCGGCGACTGCTGGGCGAGCGCCGCCATTTTGAGCAGTTGGCCCGCCGCCTCCAAACCGTCCATCCGCGCCGCCAACTGGATGAGCGGCGGCAGCGGGCGGACGAATTGCAACTGGCCGTGTCGCGCCGCGCGCGGAGTCAACTGCAAAAATTCCGCCTCGCCTGCCAAACCGCGCGTGAGCGGCTCGCCCGCGTCCGCCCCGGCCGGATGCTGGCGCTGCGCCGGGAATGGCTCAACACCCAGCAGCGCCGCCTGGGCGGGCAGGCGCGCCTGCGCCTGGAGAATTTGCGCCAGCGGACCGCGTCCCTCGGCGCGCGGCTGCAATTGCTCGGCCCGGAGCAGGTGCTGGCCCGCGGCTACTCCATCACCCGCGACGCCGCCACCGGCCGCATCCTCCGCGCCGCCGCCGAAACCGCGCCCGGCCAAAGGCTGGCGACGCGGTTGAAAACAGGCGAAGTCAACAGCACCGTGACGGGCGAGTCTTGAAATTCAACCTGAATCCAGCCATTATGCCATCCTTCGACATCGTTTCGGAAGTCAGTTCCATGGAAATTGAAAACGCGGTCAACCAGGCCAGAAAAGAGCTGGCCAATCGCTTTGATTTCAAAGGCAGCAACGCCGAAATCCTCCTCGAAGAAAATGAAATCAAGCTCTCCGGCCCGGACCATTACAAGGTCGCCGCCCTCCACGAAATCGTCATCGGCAGACTCGCCAAGCGCGGCGTCAGCCTCAAAAATGTCGAGTCCCTTCCGCCGGATCTCTCCCCCCTCGGCCACGCCCGCCAGGTCATCAAGATAAAGCAGGGCATCGAACAACCCGTTGCCAAACAAATCACCGCTCTGATCCGCGACACCAAGTTAAAGGTCACCGCCCAAATCCAGGGCGACGCCGTCCGGGTCGCCGGCAAAAGCCGGGACGATTTGCAGGCGGTCATCGCCGCCGTGCGGGGGCATGACTTCCCGGCGGCCCTGAGCTTTCAGAATTATCGCGATTGAGGAGGCGTTACGTGCTTGACAGGCATATTCATGTTGTCGGGTCTTCTTTCCCAATCTGTCGTGCGCCCATGGGATGGGCGCATTTCACTTTTTGGGGGGCGGTTTCCGGTTCTTAATCTTAATCCTAATCTTAATCTTAATCTCCATCGTGAAGAGAAGAAGAGATTAAGATTAGGATTAAGATTAAGAGTGGAACCCCAAAATGTGAAATGTGCGCCCATGGGATCCGTCCGGGGTTCCTTCCTTGATCTCAAAGGGCCAGGACGGCACTATTGCCCGCGCGAGCCATGAAGAACACCACGCGCGCAATTCCAGTGGATTTGTTAAGAATCTTCGCCGCCTCCGCTATTTTTTATGTGCATGGGGGTTTGGCGACGGGATGGCCGCTTGCTGGATGGGGCGACTTTGCCGTGGCCACCTTCATTTATCTGTCATCCGGCTGCGCGACGCGGTTTTCACAGCCGGCAGCCGGAGGGTTGCGTACTTATTGGCTGTCACGGTTCAGGGCCATCTATCCCACCTTTGCAATCATCAGCGTCGCCATCTTCGCCGCGAGTTTCATCCACGCGCCGAACAAGACAGGATCGCACTACACGGTGGCGGAGCTTGCGGCCAACCTGATGATGATCAGCGCATATATCGGCAAACCGTGGCTGACCGAACCGATGTGGTTCGTGCCATTTGTGCTTCAAGTTTATCTTATACTGCCGCTCTTAATGAAGATCCCGGCCCGCCGTTACATCTTGCCGGCGGCCTTCCTGGTTTCTGGAATGGCTTCCGCCGCCGTTTTTGCCTTGAATCCCGGGCATCCGGTTCACGCCCACGATATTTGCCGGAACTGGTCGCCGATATTCCGTTTGCCGGAAGTCATGTTCGGGTGCCTCCTCGGCAGGGCCGGGAGCGTGGCCGACGCCATCGCGCCGGTTGTTATCTACGCGGTTTGCTGCGCATTGACTGCGCTGTTGGCGATCCACCAGTCTTCTCCAGTTTCAAACACGCTGACTCTGCCGCTTCATGGATTGGTGGTCTTTCTGGTTTTGGCTGCCGCTGTCGCCGCCATCCTGCCGTTCATTAGAGATCAACAGTCCGCGGCGATTGCGCTCCTGGGACGCGCCGCATTACCATTCTTCCTGCTGCATGGAACAGGGATTGGTTTAATGAGCGAGAGATTTGGGCGGAACAACCTGGCGTGGATTCTCTATTTTGTCCTTTGTTGGGCCGGATCCGTTATTTTCGTTCTTGCGCTTGACAAAGTGCGGCGGCGGGCGCCGCGTCCGGGCCGCTGCCCCTCATGATCCGCGGTTTGGCTGCGGCCGCGGCCTTTCAACAGGGTCGCCCTATCGCGATGGGGGCGGCGTTTCGTGCTTGACGGCGCGGGCGGGAAGGACTTGCATGAGGCGCGATGAAAATTACATATCTCAAACCCGTTTTAGCCGCGGCGCTATCCGCCCTGGCGCTGTTTGTCTCCGGTTGTGTTTCCACCCCGGCTGGCCCCTCCACATTCGGATTGCCATCCAAGGGCACCGCGACCGCCCGCTATCCGCGCACCGTCGAGCAAGTGGTTGCCGCCACCCGCGTTGTCCTCGCCCGCAAAGGCCATGTGTCGTCGGACAACATTATTGACAATACGTTCAAGGCGAAAGTCAACGAGCGCGACGTGTGGGTGAAAATCACCAAGGTGGACGACAAGGTCACCGAACTGGTGATCATGGTCCGCGGCAACCTCATCGGGGATATTGATCTTGCCCACGATCTGGACAAAGAGATCGCCCTACAGTTGGTCAATTCCTAAGTTGACTCAATGCCGGGGCCGCAAGGCGCGGGCCAGCGCGCGCCAGCCGCCGCGCGCGGCCCCCAGCGTGGTGGCGGCACCGCGCCCGGCGGCCCACTTCGCCGCCGCCGGCGAGGGGTTCACCGCGTAAGAGCGCCGGGCCGCCTGCCAAACCGGAATGTCCATCGCGGAATCGCCCGCGTAATCAAAGCCGCCCCGCCCGAATCTCTTCACCAGCAACTCCGCCTTGGCGGTCCCCCTGAGATTGGTTACGCCGTCGCTTCCGATGGCCTCGTCAAACAACTTCAAGTGGGCGGCAACCCGGTCGGCCACAATTTGATCCGAGGCGGTCACGAGAAGGACCTTGCGTCCGGCGGATTTAGCCTGGGAGATCAAGGCGAGCACGTCCGCATTGTAAGGGAGCGATTCGACCGGAAGCGGGGCGGCTGTGCTGATCTGCCGTTTGAGCCAGGCCCTTCCCCGGCGGCATCCGCGGAGGATTCCGGGCAGGCGCAGCGGATGGTGGAAGAGGAGTTGCGCCAGCGCCTCCCAGGTGCTGTCGGTCTGGATCAAAGTGCCATCCAAGTCCACGCAGAGGGGAACGTCCCGGCCAGTGGGCGGGGCCTGTGGCGGGCTGGATGGAGCTGGCGAAACCAGCGATGGAGCGTCTTTGGCAACCATATCGCTATTGGCGCGTCTCATCAGACCTTTTTCAGGCCGAGGTTCTTTTCGTAGTGGCCGAGGGTCTTGAGCGGGGTCGGGCGGCCGCCTTTCATCTCGCCCTCCAACGTCGCCAGGCGGGCGGCCGCCGGTTCGGAGAGCGCGGGGCTGGGGAATTGCTCGATGATGCGGCGCAGCGCGGCCTCCGCCGCGGGCAGGTCCCTGGCGCAACGAATGTGCAAATCGGCGAGCAGGTTGAGCCAATGCACAATGTTCCGGGGCGTTTCGTTGTGAAAGGCGATGAGTTGCTCCAGTTGATCCACCGCCAGGTCAAGGCGGTGAAGGTGGTCGGCGTAAAGGACCGCCAGTTTTTCCCTCGTGGCGGTGTCGGCCGGATGTTTCTCCAATTGCCTGACGCACTCCTCCACGAGCACGTCCGGGTCCTCTTTGGGCGGCAACGGTCCCTTGTAATCCTTGAAATCCTTGTGCAAGCCGATGTCCTTCTCGCCCGGGCGCAGGTTCAAGGGCGTGGGGGTTCGCGCGGACATCAGGAACTCCGCCGTCGGCAAATGGGCCAGGCGTTGGGCGGCCCGATGGGCGATGGGCGTGTCGGGCAGCGCCTGGACAATCCGTTCCAGGGCGGCGCGCGCCGCCTCGCGGTCCTGCGCGAATTGGAGATGCCAGTCGGCCAGGGCGGTCAGCGCCGAGGCCATGCCGTGCGGAGTTGAGGCCGGCCCGTTGATCCAGCGATCCAGGGCGATCTGCGCGCCCGGCAGATCATTCATGTCTTCGGCCAAAATCGAGGCCAGCAACATCGTGCCGTGAAAGTCGCCGGGGAATTTTTCCAGTTGTTCCCGAACGGCGGCGATCGCCTCCAGCGGATGGCCGTTGCGCCGCTTGGCTTCGGCAATGGAATAAAAGGCCTGGGCCTCCAGCGGCACATCCCCGCCGTCAATCGAGTTGGTCAACAGGTTGCCCATCATCCTGCCGACGCTGGGCGCCCACATGAAACCCAGCGCGGCGGCCGGAGCAACCGCCACGAACGCCCGCCACGATGGCGGAAAACCCCGCTCCAGCCAAATCGTCGCTCCAACGATTCCCGCCGATATCAGCCACTTGAACAGCAGCCGCGACGCATCCTGGCTCTTGCGCAGGAAATGCCAGGCGGCCCAGCCCGCGCAAGCGGCCATCAGCAGGATAAAGCCGATGTCCAGGAGGATGCGCCACGGGGTGAAGTTCATGGTTCCTTGGGCATATCAAATTTCAGATCGGTACGCGAGCGTGTTTTCTTGTTCTCGATGCTCATCTGTTCCAGATGCCAGCGGCCTTGGGCGTCCTTGTAAAAGTTGCTGGAATCGAGAGAAAACTCCTTGACCTCGCGGCCCGCGCTGTCAAAGGCCTCGACGACGAGCGGGCCGAGGGTCTCCTCGTCAATCCACGAATTGACCCGCACAATGCCGTTCGTTTGCGGGCGCGTGCTCTCCAAAACAAAACAGGGCTGGCCGAGCCGCTGTCCGCCCTTCAACTTGGATTGCCCCGGCCAGTGCAAGAACTCCAGACCGAGATCCCCCAAGGAAAAATCCGAGCTGGCAAACGGGGCGTCCAGGGACGCGGGCGGAACCGGGGCCGGGGTCGGGAGCGGGGCGCCCGGTTTGGCGGCGCGGGCATAAAGGAACTGGCTGGGACCGTTGGTGCTGTGGACGATGACCAGCCGCTCGGCCCCCGCCGTGACAGTCGCCTCCGACTGGTAAATCGTTTCCCAGGTTGCGCCGTGCCGTTTCACCTCGCAAACCATGGGAGTCTTGTCCTTGGTTTTTCCGGCGGTGACGGTGAGGACGCCGCGGATTTCGGAATCCTCCTGCGGCACGGCGGAGCGGATTTGTTCCGCCAGCGTCTTGCCGGCGGCGGCGTCCCCCGGCTCGGGAGGCGGGATCATTCCGCCGGCCAGCGCAAGAGAGGTGAAACCGAGCCAAGCCAGCGCCACTGCCAAAGGGCGAAGCTTCCAAGGAACCTGGAAGGGACGAATAGGACATATAGGACCAATAGGACGAATAACATTCATGATTTTGGCCGCAGTGCGACGGCGAAGAGTTGGGAAATCTCGTTGACAAAATGGGCCTTCATTTTCGTCCGCACTTCCACCGGGACCTCCAGCCAGTCGTTGCGGTTCTGCTCCGGGAGGATGACCTGTCTTAATCCCGACCGCGCCGCGGCGAGGACTTTCTCCTTGATGCCGCCGACGCGCAGCACGCGGCCGCGCAAACTGATTTCGCCGGTCATCGCCAGGTCCGAGCGCACCCGGCGGCGAGTGAAGAGCGAAGCCAGCGCGGCCACAATCGTCAGGCCCGCGCTGGGGCCGTCTTTTGGCGTCGCGCCGGCCGGGACATGGATGTGAATGTCGCACTTCTCAAAATCGCTGAGGTCAATGCCCAAAGTGTCCGCCCGGTTGCGCAAGAAACTCAGGGCCGTTTGCGCGCTTTCCTTCATCACATCGCCCAGCGAGCCGGTCAGGATCAACTGGCCCTTGCCCGGCATGCGCGTGGCTTCAATAAATAGAATCTCGCCGCCGACCGGCGTCCAGGCCAGCCCGATGGCGATGCCGTGCTGAGAAATGCGCTCGGCGATCTCGGAAGTGAACGTGGCCGGCCCGAGCAAATCCACCAGCGCCTTGGGCGCGATGGCCAGCGGGTGGCCGGCGCCGCCGCCCTCGGCGATTTTGCGGGCCGCCTTGCGCGTGAGCGCCGCGATTTCCCTTTCCAACTGGCGCACGCCCGCTTCGCGGGTGTAATCATGGATGACCCGCCGCAGAGTGGCGTCGGGAAAGCGGACGAGTTTTTTCTTCAGCCCGTGTTCTTCCAACTGGCGGGGCACGAGGTGGCGTTTGGCGATCTGGAGCTTCTCGGAGGCGGTGTAGCTGGGCAGTTCAATGACCTCGAGCCGGTCGCGCAAGGCCGGATGAATCGGGTCCAGCCAGTTGGCGGTGGTGATGAAAAGAACGCGCGACAAATCATAAGGCACGTCGAGGTAATGGTCGTTGAAACTGCTGTTCTGCCCCGGATCGAGCACCTCCAAAAGCGCCGAGGCGGGATCGCCGCGAAAATCGGAGCCGACCTTGTCCAGCTCGTCCAGCAAGATGACCGGGTTGCTCGATTCGGCCCGGCGCAGGGATTGGATGATGCGCCCCGGCAAAGCGCCGACGTAAGTGCGGCGATGGCCGCGAATTTCCGCTTCGTCCCGCATGCCGCCGAGGGAAATCCGGGCGAACTTCCGTCCCAGCGCCTCCGCGACGCTCTTGCCCAGGGAGGTTTTCCCGACGCCGGGGGGGCCGACCAGGCATAAGATGGGGCCTTTGAGTTGGTTTTTGAGTTTGATCACCGCGAGGAACTCGAGCAAGCGGTCCTTGACTTTGGTCAACCCGAAATGCTGCTGATCCAGAAGCGCCGCCGCGCCCGCCAGGTCCAATTTGTCCTCGGTAAATTTGGACCACGGCAGATTGATCAGCCAATCCAGGTAATTGCGCGACATGGTGTATTCGGCCACGGCGGGCGGCATCTGCTGCAAGCGGTCCAGCTCCTTGAGGGCGATTTTTTTAGGCTCGTCGGGCAGATGATTCTGTTCCACCTGCTCGCGCAGTTCCTTGACCTCCGCCGCTCCGCTGTCCACCTCGCCCAATTCGCGCTGGATGGCGCGGATTTGCTCGCGGAGGAAGAAGTCGCGCTGGTTTTTGGACATGGAGGTGACGACCTCGTTTTGGATTTTGGAGCCGAGCTTGAGGACTTCCAGCTCGCGGCTCAACAAGGGGAGCAGGCGGGAGAGGCGGATCTTGACCTCCGGCAATTCCAGCAGGTGCTGGCGCTCTTGGAGGCTCAGATTCAAATTCGCGGCGATCAGATCGGCCAGTTGCGCCGGGTCCTCCGAGTTCAACGCCGCCACTTTGACCTCCTCGGCCAGAGTGGGCGAGAGCTTGACAATCTCCTGGAATTCCCTGGCGGCATTGCGCGTCAGGGCCGCCAGTTCCAGCGTGGAGTCCACCACATCCTTGAGCTTCTCGATTCGCGCGACCAGGTAGGGCGACTCGGAAGTGAATTCCTTGATGCGAAAGCGGCGCAAACCTTCGACCAGAATGCGCACTGTGCCGTCGGGGAATTTGAGCATTTTGCGCACCCGCGCGGCGCAGCCGTGGAGCCACAAATCCGCCGGCCGCGGGGTTTCCACCTCGGGGTTGCGTTGCAAAACCAGTCCGAGGAAACGGTCCCCCGCCACCACATCATCCACCAGCCGGACGCTTTGCGGGGTTTCCACCAGGAGGGGCGTGGCGGTCCCTGGGAAGATCACGATGTCGGACAACCCCAGAATAGGCAGCGTTTCCGGCAGGGCTTTGGCCCAGGTTTTCGTCCCGGCCGCGCCACCCGTTCCCGCGTGCCCCGTCCCCAGGATGTTGATAAACTCGGTATCCGGTGTCGTCATGCCATTACAATAATGGAGCCGGTGTATCCGGCGTCAACAACAATCAGGAATCGTCGCCGGCAATGGAACGGTTGGAGGGAACATCAATGCGCAGGAAGCCGTTTTGGTAGGCGGCTTTGGCCTGGTTCAAATCGTAGCCGGGCGGCAGCTCAATGAGGCTTTCAAACGCCCCGTAATTGATCTCCATCACCAGGAACTTGCACTGGCCGGGGCTGCGGCAGCCGTCGCCCCTCTGGCCGCTGATCTTGATGCGGTCGCCTTCGATGACCAACTCCAGATTCTCGCGCTGCATTCCGGCCAGCTCGACCTTGATCACCACGCCTGAATCGGTGACATAGACATCGGTGTTGGGCACCCAATGCGTCTCCGGTTCACGGATCATGGGCTGACGCCTCTTTGAAAAGTTAAGATCGGAAGTCGTCTTTTGCATGCCAGTTCAGTAAACCTAACTCAAAACTCCCGCTGGCGCAAGTGACTTTGCGCCGTTTCGAGGGGCCGATGCTGCCGCGTCGCACTCATTTCATCTTCACGATCACCTGCGCCCGTTGACCCTTGCGGGCGTGAAACACCACCGAATTGCCGGCTCCGGCCTGCCCCGCGGACCCGCAACCGCAATGCGTGTTGCGATCGAAGCTGAATTTCCGGCGGCGCGGCCAGGCCCTTGCCAGGAACACCGCCGCGGTGCCTGCCACCGCCGCCAACGCTGCAATCTTCTGCCAATCCATTTCCCTAACATAATCCGTTGCCGCCCCTTCGCAAATTTTTTTCGGCGGCCGGGGGATTCGAATGTTTGGGTGACCCCTGCCGGCGAAGTCGTGATTGTCTCAAAAAAGTCCTTGCCCCGCGGGCATTGTGCTTGCTACTCTCACAGCAGTTTCAGCCCGGCGTCGAAGAAATAGGGCACAGGATCGAATTCTCCGTGTCTTCGGTAGGGCGGCGCTGCTGCGCCGCCCAAGAATTCAGGGCAGAGCAGCAGCTCTGCCCTGCCAGAAAGGTGAAGAGCTCTGTCGTACGCCGAAGAAATGCGCGTGACCCGGCAACATCCGGCGGCAGAGAAAAGAAAACAGCATCATTATGAGCAATACTAAGAACATCCAACAAGCTTATCAACTCGCCAAAGAGCGTTATGCCGATTGCGGCGTGGATACCGAAAAAGTCGTCAACGACCTCCCCAAGGTGCCGGTTTCCCTGCACTGCTGGCAGGGCGACGACGTGGGCGGCTTTGAAAATTTCGGCGGGACGCTCACCGGCGGGATCATGGCCACGGGCAATTACCCCGGCAAAGCCCGCACACCCGACGAACTGCGCGCCGATGCCGCCAAGGCGCTGTCGCTGATTCCCGGAACGCACCGCTTCAACCTCCACGCCATTTACGGCGAATTCCAGGGCGAGAAGGTGGACCGCAACCAAATCCAGCCCAAGCATTTCAAGGGGTGGATTGACTGGGCAAAGTCCCTGGGCATCGGGCTGGACTTCAATCCCACCTGCTTTTCCCATCCCAAGTCGGAGGTCGCCACGCTGTCGCATCCCGACAAGGCGATCCGCCAGTTCTGGATCGAGCACTGCATCCTCTGCCGCGAAATCGCTGCCGTCATGGGCAACGCGCTCGGCACCCCGGCCGTCACCAACGTCTGGATTCCCGACGGCATGAAGGACACGCCGGCCAACCGGCGCGATCCGCGCGAGCGGCTGGCGGCGGCGCTGGATGAAGTGTTCAAGAAGCCGATCAACCCGAAGCACAATCTCGACGCCATCGAAGGCAAGCTCTTCGGCATCGGCTGCGAAAGTTACACCGTCGGCATGCACGAGTTTTATCTTGGCTACGCGACCAAGAACCAGAAACTGGTCTGCCTGGACGCCGGGCATTTCCACCCGACCGAGAACATGTCGGACAAGATTTCGTCCGTGCTCTGCTTTGTGCCGGAGATTCTACTGCATGTCAGCCGCGGCGTCCGTTGGGACAGCGACCATGTGGTGATCCTGGACGACGACTTGCAGGCCATCGCGCAGGAACTGGTGCGCGGCAATTATCTGGGCCGCACGCACATCGGGCTGGACTACTTCGACGCGAGCATCAACCGCATTGCGGCGTGGGTCATCGGCGCGCGCAACATGCTCCGCGCCCTTTGCATCGCCAAGCTCGACCCGGTTGAGAAGCTCAAGAAGCTCGAATTGGAAGGCGACTACACCTCGCGCCTGGCGCTGATGGAAGAGGCCAAGAGCCTGCCGTTCGCGGCGGTGTGGGATTATTATTGCCTGAAGATGAATGCGCCCGTCGGCGACGCCTGGCTGGCGGAAGTGAAGAAATACGAGAAGGACGTTCTCTCCAAACGGAAATAGCTATGAGCCAACTTGCGGTCATGACCGCCAATCCCGCCCTGGGCATCGTCATCTTTGTCCTCGGCGGACTCGCCGGCGCGGTGTTCTATCTGCCGCTCAAGAAGGTGAAAAACTGGGCCTGGGAAAGCTACTGGCTTTTCTGGGCGCTGTTCGCGCTGCTGATCGTGCCGTGGGCGCTGGCGATGATCCAATCGCCCAACACGATCAGCGTCCTCAAAGCCGCGCCCAGCAAGGAGCTTTTGTATTGCTACCTTTGCGGAGCGGCGTGGGGCTTCGGCGGATTGACCTGGGGATTGATGATCCGTTACCTCGGCGTCGGGCTGGGTCTGGCGATGGGCTGCGGCCTTTGTTCGGCGGCGGGAACCATTGTCCCGAAGATTCTGACGGGCAGTTTCGGCAGCCTGTTCCAATCGGACGCCGGAAAGGTCTCCTTCGTTGGCGTGCTGGTATCGCTCTTCGGAATTGTGCTGGTTGGCCTGGCCGGCATGTCCAAGGAAAAAGAACTGCCAGAGGCGGAGAAGAAGAAAGCCGTGGCCGAATATAACTTCGGCAAAGGCATGATGGTGGCGCTCTTCTCCGGCTTGATGAGCGCCGCGCTGAGTTTTGGACTGCAAGGCGGAGCCACGATTGAGAAGCTCGCTCTGACGACCGATCCGCCGACGCCGGAGATTTGGAAAGGCATGCCGGTGCTCGTGATCGCGCTGCTGGGCGGATTTACGGTGAACTTTCTCTGGTGCCTTTTCCTCAACGCCAAGAACAAGACGTTTGGCGATTACACCAAGAAGGACGCGCCCATTCTGCCCAACATCATCTTCGGCGCGATTGCCGGCGCGATCTGGGTTTGCCAGTTCGTTGCCTTCAAGACTGGCGAGCCGCAGATGGGCGACCAGAGTTATGTCGGCTGGGCCGTGTTGATGGCCAGCTCGATCATGTTCAGCGGAATCCTCGGGCTGATCCTCGGCGAATGGAAAGGCACCAGCGGCAAGACGCGCGGCCTGCTCGGATTCGGACTCGCCGTGTTGCTTGGCTCCGCCGTCCTCTCCGGCTACAGCGGCAAACTCGGCCAGGACGAAGTCAAGAAAGTGACAGAACTCCCTGCCACCATTGTAGGGGGCCACATGACGCGAGACGAAGCCACGAACGCAATCCAAGTCCCCGTGGCCGCGCCCGCAACCAGGTGAATCAGCCTGCGCGCATGACAACGTCCATTCCGTCCATGATGTCCACCCCGTCCACGAAACCTCCGCGCTTGCGGAGCGCCCATTTCAACGAACCAAGAATTAACCCCACTTTATTGACTTATGGCAAAACGCGTTTATCTCGGTATTGATCTCGGAGCGGAAAGCGGCCGCGTCATCGCCGGCCTGTGGAACGGCAGAACCCTCCAGCTCGAAGATGTCCACCGCTTCCCCAACGGCCCGGTCCCGCTGGCCGACAGCCTGCGCTGGGACGTGATGCGGCTGTGGGCTGAAATCCAGACCGGCCTCACGCTCGCCGCCAAGAAATACGGCAAGTCCATCGTCTCCGTTGGCGCGGACACCTGGGGCGTGGACTTTGTGCTGCTCAACAAGCAGGACGAAATTCTCGGCCAGCCTTACAATTACCGCGACGCCCGCACGCGCGGCGGCCTGGAGCGGGCTTTCAAAAAGGTGCCGCGGGCCGAGATTTTTGCGCAGACGGGCCTGCAGTTCATGGAGTTGAATTCGCTCTACCAATTGCTGGCCTGGCACGAACATTCCCCGGCCATCCTGGAGGCGGCGGATTGCCTGCTGTTCATGCCGGACTTTTTCCATTGGTGCCTGTGCGGCTCGCGCGTGGTCGAATTTACCAACGCCTCCACGTCGCAATTCCTGCACCCGCTCAAGCGCAATTGGTCGCTGGACATGCTCAAGAAATTCGGCCTGCCCACGCATTTCCTGCCCAAGATTGTCACGCCGGGCACGAAGCTCGGCGCTCTGCGCGCTTCGCTCGCCGAACGCACCGGACTGTCGGGCGTGCAAGTCGTCGCGCCGCCCACCCACGACACCGCCTCGGCGGTGGCCGGTGTGCCGACGGCCAACACGGGCCGGGCCAATTGGGCCTATCTCAGTTCCGGCACCTGGTCGCTTCTGGGCGTCGAAGTCCAGAACGCCGCCCTGGGCGCGCGCGCGCTGGAACTCAACATGACCAACGAAGGCGGACTGGACGGCACCTATCGCCTGCTCAAGAACATCATGGGCCTCTGGCTCGTCCAGCAATGCAAGCGCAGCTTCGACGCGCGCGGCAAGAAATACGATTACGCCCAACTGGATCTGATGGCCGCCAAAGCGCCGCCCCTGCGCTCCATCGTCAATCCCGATGACGCGCGCTTCCTCAACCCGAAGGACATGCCAAAGGCGATCCAGGACTACTGCCGCGAAACCAAACAGCCCGTCCCCAAGACCGAAGGCGAACTGGTCCGTTGCGCCTACGAAAGCCTCGCGCTCAAGTACAAGGAAGTGCTCGGCTGGCTTGAAGAACTGGGCGGCGAACCGATCGAGATCATACACATCGTCGGCGGCGGCTCGCAAAGCAAGATGCTCAACCAGTTTGCCGCGGACGCCTGCGAGCGCCCGGTGTTGGCCGGCCCCGTGGAAGCGACCGCGCTGGGCAACTTGCTGGTCCAAGTGCGTGCCAGCGGAGAAATCAGCACCCTGTCCGAAATCCGCGAAGTCGCCCGCAAATCCAGTCGAGTCACTCGCTACGACCCCGCGAAGGCGCGGGTATAACCCGCCGAAATGCAGTTGTGTTTAGGGAGCGCGGTCGTCCCGACCGCCGCGTTCGGCGTCCCGCCGAACGCTCTTCAGGCGCGAACAAGGAGGGCCAGCGACACCAGAGCTGCACGGTAGGGCCGCGCTGCGTCGCGGCCCCATATTCGGGGAAAAGGGATTCTCCCGCATGCCCAACTTCAGGGCGGCGACGCAGCACCGCCCCACCAAAATTCAGGACGGGCAGTGGCAAAAGCGATGTGCCACAAAGGCAGTCCGTCACTCACGGGGCCGGTCGGCGGGTCGCCGACCGGCACAGGTCCCGATGGAATCGGGATGCTACCCACCGGCAAGAGCGTTCGGCGGGACGCCGAATGCGGCGACCGGGACGGTCGCGCTCCCAAAGACATCGGCGTTTCGGCGGATAGCTGGAATATGTTTGATAGTTCAGTTTCCAAAGGGCTGGCCGGCGGGGGCGCCGGCCATTACATGCGAGGGCGCATGTGCTCCCCGGAATGTCAACCGGCGGCTTCTTCACTTGTAGTTCGTAATTACACTGGCTACGGGAAAAATGGCGGCGGTCATAGACCGCCGCTACAGGAACTTACTTCGCGGGGGCGGTGGGGTCGGGCTGGTTCCAGCCGCCGCCGAGGGATTTGTAGAGGTGAACGATGATCAGCAACTGGTTGAGCTGGGTGCGGGCCAGGGCGTTTTCATCGGGAAATAGTTGTTGCTCGGCGTCGAGGATTTCAAAGTACTCGGCGTGGCCGGCGCGGTAGCGTTCGGTGGCGACCAGCACGGCGTCCTGATAGGCGGTGACGGAACGGGCTTGTTCAAGCCGGGCGTCGTCGTATTTCTGGCGCGTGTAAAGCTGGCCGGAGACTTCGTGGAACGCCTGGAGGACGGTTTGCTCGTATTGCAGCCGGGTCTCCTCCCAGAAGGCCCGCGCCTGGCGGTATTGTCCGGCCAGAAGGCCGGCGTTGAAAATCGGGCCGCTGGCGTCCACACCGGCGGACCAGAGACGGGATTGGGGACCGGTCAGGGCGGAAAGCTCCTGGCTGACGCCGCCGAAGAGAGCCGTCAAACCTATTTTTGGAAGAAAGCTCCCCATCGTCACCCCCACTTGCGCGTTGGCGGAACGGAGCTGTTGTTCGGCTTGGAGGATGTCGGGCCGCCGCCCCAGCAAGGCGGCGGGCAGGCCGGCGGGAACGGACGGCGGAACGGTTTGTTCCCCCAAGGTTGCGCCGCGCGGGATGGCCAAGGAGGTCTGGCCGAGGAGAACCTTGATGGCGTTTTCCTGAAGGCGGATGCGCTGTTCCAGATCGGGGACGATGGCGGCGACATCGGCCAGGGCGCCTTCGGCGCGGTCGGTTTCGAGTTTGGAGGCGACGCCGCCTTCGCGGCGCTGGTTGAAGAGCGTGAGGCTTTGGCCGTAGGAATTGGTGGTTTGGCGGGCGATGTCGAGTTCCTTGTCCAGTTCCAGAAGTTGGAAATAGTCCTGCGCCACCTCGGCGATGAGGGAGAGTCGGACGCCGCGGCGGGCCTCTTCGCTGGCGAAGAACTGGGCGCGGGCGGCTTCGTTGAGGCGGCGCACGCGCCCCCAGAGGTCAATTTCCCAGGAGGCGTTCAATGCGGCCTCGAACGATCTGGTGTTGGCGCCGCCTCCGTTGGGATTGCCAAAGCCGCCGGAGGCGTTTCTTCCGCGGTAAGCGTTGAGATCGTAGCCGGCCTGGGGGAAGAACTGCGAATGGGCCTGCTCGGCCAGGGCGCGGGCCTGCTCGACGCGGGATGCGGCGATGGCAATGTCGTAGTTGTTGGTGAGGGCGATTTGAATCAGGTTGGTAAGGGCGTCGTCGTTAAAAATTTTCCACCAGGGAAGGTCGGCCATGGAGTTGGTGGAACCGGGACCGGAAGCGTCGTCGAATTGCGGGGGAACGGCGGCGGCGGGGCGCTGGTAGTTGGGGCCGATGGCGCAGCCAGCCAGGAGGAGGAGCAGGAGCAGAATTGCGGATTGCGGATTGCGGATTGCGGATTTGAAACAGGAGGAAACGGAGGAAACGGAGAAAGGCAGAGGGGGGAATTCTCTGTTATCTCTGTTTGCTCCTGTTGGTTCCTCTCTTTGCGGATTGCGGATTGCGGAGTGAATTGCCGCGAAGGAACGCAAGGAACGCAAAAGAAAAGCCTTATTCCTTTGCGCTCTTTGCGTTCTTTTGCGGCTAAAATTCACCTTTTTCACGGCTCTGCTTCCTCCGGCTCCGGCAGGGGCTCGACGGGATGGGTTTTGAAACGAAGGGATACTTTTTCCACCACATAGAACGTCACCGGGATCAGGAAAATGGCGATGCAGGTGGCAGCAAGCATGCCGCCAATGACCACGGTGCCCAGAATGCGCCGGGAGACGCCGCCCGCGCCGGAAGCGATCCAGAGCGGAATACAGCCGAAGATGAACGCAAAGGAGGTCATCAAAATGGGGCGGAGCCGGATGCGCGCGCCGGTCAGGGCGGCGTCGGTGAGCGATTTGCCCTTTGCATATTCGATTCGCGCGAACTCGACGATGAGGATGGCGTTTTTCGCGGCGAGGCCGATGAGCATGACCAGGCCGATCTGGGCATAAACATTGTTGACCATGTTCCGGGCCATCAGGGCGGCGAAGGCGCCGAAGACGGCAATGGGGGTTCCCAAAAGGACGCTGAAGGGCAGCGACCAGCTTTCATAGAGAGCGGCCAGAATAAGAAAGACAAAGAGGAGGGAGAGGCCGAAAACGGCGGCGGGCTTGACGCCTTTGCGGGCGGCCTGTTCCTGGAACGACATGCCCATGTAATCGAACCCCATCTCCGGCCCCATGGTTTGGGCGAAGACCTCTTCCAGGGCCTGGTTGGCCTGGCCGGAACTGTAGCCCGGGGCGGCGCTGCCGTTGATCTGGGCGCTGCGAAAGAGGTTGTAGCGCAGGGTGAATTCCGGGCCGGACTGCATCTTGATGCTGGCCAGGGAGGAGAGCGGGACGGGCTGGCCGGCGCGGTTGCGAACGTAGTAAAGGCCGAGGTCCTCCGGGCGGGAGCGGTATTGGCCCTCGGCCTCGACATAGACCTGCCATTGGCGCCCGAAGCGGTTAAAATAGTTGACAAGTGTGCCGCCCATATAAGCCTGGAGGGTCTGGTACACCTCGGCGATGTCCACGCCTTGTTTGAGGGCCTTGTCGCGGTCCACATCTATGTAGGCTTGCGGGACCAGCGGCAGGAAGCTGGTGATCAGGCTGTTGGAGTTCAGTTCGGGCCGCTGGCGCGCAGCCGCCATGAATTTGTTCAAGTTATCGCTCAGAAATTGAATGTCCTTGCCGGCACGGTCCTCGAGAATAAAGGTGAACCCGCCCGCCGCGCCGACACCCGGGATGGCGGGCGGAGTGATGACACTGGCCCTGGCCCCCGGCAGCTTGGCCAATTCCCGGTTGAGGTGGCTGATGACGGCGTCGTACTGCTGCTCCGGTTTCTTGCGCTCGGCCCACGGATCCAGAGCGACCCAAAAGAAGGCGCTGTAAGTGTTGCGGATGCCGCTCAACATGCTGAATCCCACCACCGTGAGGTAAGACTTGACTCCGGGCGTCTTGCTGAGGATCTGCTCGCACTGGCGGGCGACATCGCTGGTCCGCTCCGTCGAGGCGGCGTAAGGGAGCGAGGCGAGCACATAGATGTAGCCCTGGTCCTCCTCGGGGAGAAAGCCGCCGGGCAACTTATTGCCGAACCAAGCGACGGCCAGCGCGACGAGCAGAAGGAAGGCCAGGCTGATGGCCGCCTTGCGAATGAGTATGGCGGAGAAACCAACGTAGCCGTGAGTCACCCGCGCATACGTGCGGTTGAACCAATCGTAGAATCTGCCCAGCGGCCCGCCGCCTTTTTTTCTCGGACGCAACAGCAGCGCGGACAAAGCGGGGCTGAGGCTCAGGGCGTTGAAGGCGGAAATGAGGACGGAAATGGCGATGGTAACGGCGAATTGCTGGTAGAGGCGGCCGGTAATGCCCGGAATGAAAACCGTCGGCACAAAGACGGCCGCCAAAATCAGTGCGATGGCCACGACTGGCCCGGAGACCTCGCTCATCGCCTTGAGCGCCGCCGCCTTGGGCGCCAACCCCTCCTCGATATGGCGTTCGACGCACTCGACCACGACAATGGCATCGTCCACGACCAGCCCCACCGCGAGGACCAGGCCAAAGAGCGACAAGGTGTTGATGGAAAAGCCGAGCAGCGGGAAAAAGACGAAGGTCCCAATCAGCGAGACCGGCACCGCCAGCAGCGGAATCAGCGTCGCCCGCCATCCTTGCAAGAAGAGGAAGACGACGAAGGTGACGAGCGCGAGCGAGGCGAGGAAGGTGAACATAATTTCACGCATTCCTTCGGAGACGGCCTGCGTGGTGTCGAGGGCGATGTCGTAGTCAATGTCAGCGGGAAAGCGTTTCTTCAATTCTTCCAGGCGGCGCTTGACCTCCTTGGCGGCCTCCAGGGCGTTGGAGCCGGGCAATTGATAGAGGGACATGTTGGCGGCGGCTTGGCCGTTGTAGCGGCCAATGATGTCGTAGTCCTGGCCTCCCAACTCAATCCGGGCCACGTCTTTGAGCCGCACAATGGAGCCATCCGGGTTGGCGCGCACCACGATTTGCCCGAACTGCTCCGGCGTCACCAACCGGCCCTGGGCGACGACGGAAAAGGTGAATTGCTGTCCGGCCGGAGCGGGGCTGCCGCCGAGGCGGCCGGCGGGGTTGACCGCGTTCTGGGCACTGACCGCTTTGACAATTTCCGGGACGGTGATGTTGAGCTGGGCGAGGAGGTCGGGCTTGACCCAGATCCGCATGGCGTACTGGCCGGCGCCGAAAACATTGACTTGGGCGATGCCTTTGACCCGGGCCAACTCATCGTACATGTTGATGTAGGCATAATTGGCCAGGAACTGGGCGTCGTGCGTCCCCTTGGGCGAGAAGACCGAGATGAACATGAATGGGGAAGAGATGGCCTTTTGCACCAGGACGCCGACATTGCGCACGTCGGCGGGCAACAGAGGCTCGGCCTGGGAATAGCGCAAGAACGTCAGGTCCTGATCCACGTTCGGGTCGGTCGCAACGTCGTAGTTGACCGTCATGCGCACCGTGCCGTTGTTGGCGTTGAGGGAATAGACATAGTTCATGTTGTCCACCCCGCTCATCTTCTCCTCGATGGGCGCGGCGACGGACTGTTCCAGGGTAATGGCGTCGGCGCCGAAATAAGTTGCCGAGACTTGAACCTCCGGCGGGACGATGTTGGGGAACTTGGAAATGGGCAGGCCAAACAGCGTCACCAAACCGACGATGACGGTGATGATGGAAATCACCATGGCGACAATCGGGCGGTTGATGAAGAATCGGCTCACTGGGCATCAAGTCACGAAGACCACCCTTGGCCGGTGGATTCCCGGCCCGCACTGACACTCTAAATTTATGATTCGCATACGTTAGCCAATCTCAGGAGTGAACATGGAACCATATTGCGTCATGGGGGTCAAGAGCCGGAATCGAATCGCGTCGCCTCCTTCGCGCCGATGCCGATGTCAAATTGCGGCGGCGCGGCGTGGGTGGCGGCTGTCCTGGCAGGACCGAGCCGCGCAATTCTCCAGCTGGGTGATCTGCTGTGTGGAATTCGGTTCCAAGCCCTCCGTTGCAAAGTTGCTCAACACCAGCTTCGGCGCCGTGAAATCCAGATCGAGCAGGACGGCGTTAAGTTCGCTGCGCGTTGGCGGGCAGGCCGCGCAGGCCAACCCACACCGTATGCCACCCCTCCGCCGTGCCCAAATTCGCCGTGATGTTGGACGACGTGTAAGGCGTCCAACTGGCGGCCCCGAAATTGGTGCTGTCCAATGTCACGGCCCAATTATACGGCACCCAGCCCTGAATCGGAACTTCCAGTGGTTTTTTGCCCCTAAACCTTCATGAAACCCTGATTTGACGCGGGTTTCTTTCACTTCCAACTTTGCTCTAAATGTAGGCATGTAATATATTGTTCATTTC
>Ga0182027_10004679_pt1 | contig 21113 bp, 16 predicted proteins | sample 712E1DmetaG_FD_121300 | JGI IMG/M metagenome (GOLD analysis project Ga0182027, IMG submission 121300) | Permafrost microbial communities from Stordalen Mire, Sweden - 712E1D metaG (Illumina Assembly) | ecosystem: Environmental > Terrestrial > Soil > Wetlands > Permafrost | place: Sweden...
GACCGCGGGTGCCGTTTGCTGCCCGGCTCGCATGCGCGAAATCCTGTTCATCTGCACCGGCAATTATTATCGGAGCCGTTATTCCGAGGCGTTGTTCAACGACGAGGCGTCCCGGCGCGGTCTTGGCTGGCGCGCGCTTTCGCGGGGTCTGGCGATCCACCTTGCTCCGCCGCGCGGTCTGTCGCCGCATACGATCCGCCGGTTGCAGGAGCGGGGAATCTCCCGTGGCGGAACCGGAGCGGACCCGGTCCAGGTGCGGGAAGCGGACTTCCGGCGCGCCACGCGGGTGGTGGCATTGAAGGAGACTGAACACCGGCCGCTGATGGCCCGGCTGCATCCAGGTTGGGAGAACCGGATCGAATACTGGGAGATCAGCGACCTCGATGCGGCGACGCCGGAGGTGGCACTGGGCGCGATCGAGGCGCAGGTGATGGCGTTGATTAGCGGGCTCGAGCGAGCCAAAGGCGGTCCGCACGCTAAGTGACCGGCGCCGCCGGATTGGCGGGGCTTTTTTTGTCCGCCAGGGCGGTTTGTTCAGCCTCCAGCAATTCCGCGTAGATCGTGGCCGCATCGGGTGCCGCGAGGAGGCGCGACACAACGTCGGTTTTCTGGACGATAAGGCAAAGGCGGGCCAGCGCGTGCAGATGAATCCGCTCGTCCTGGCAGCAGATTAAAAAGAACAACCAGGTGGGCCGGCCGTCGGGCGCACCAAAGTGGATTTCCTGGAGGGTACGGCCCACTACGATGAAAGAGTCCTCAAAACGGTACGATTGATGATTCCGGCAATGCAGGATGGCCAGTCCGCCGGGCAGGCCGGTGGAGCAGAGCGCTTCGCGTGACTCGACGCTGGCCAGCAGGTCCGCCGGATCCAGCACCCGTCCGGTCGCCTCTGCCAGCGCGACCAGATCGCGGATGACGGATTTCTTCGTCTTTGACGTCATGGCCTCCGCGATGAAATTGGACTGAAGCAGGTCGGGAAGCAGGGCATCGTGGGCAAAAACTGAACGCGTGCCGAGGGTTGATTTCTGATGATAGGCCGCCAGGCGTTTCGGTGGCAGGCCCAGAATCCGCTGCGAAGCCCAGGCATCGAGCTCACCGCGAAGGAAGACAATCCGCCCGCCGCGGTTCTGGTGCGGGATCTCTGTGGTTTTGAGCAATTGCTCCAACTCATTGCGCGTGACGTGCAAGTAGTCGGCGGCGGCAGCCAGATCCAGGGTCCGGTAGGGCATCAGCAATAGCCTAGCACCAAGGACGCGATCAGGGCACAAAAAAATCGATCCGGGCAGGCCGGTTTCGTCATTGCCCGCTCACGCCACCGGCGTTTGCAGCGCGGCGACAACCGGCAGGTCGGCGGCGGCGACATCGTAGCCGGCCAGTTCATCGGGTCGCACCCAGGCGAGGGCGAGATGTTCCGCGGGCTTCGGCTCCGGCGAGTCCGGGGCCAGACGGCAGACGAAAGGAATCATCTCGATCGTCCCCCGGTCGTAGGTATGCGTGGAACGCGGCAGAGGGCGGATCACGCAGATCTCACAATTGAGCTCTTCCCTGATTTCGCGGATGAGGGCGGCTTCGGGAGTTTCGCCTGACTCGACCTTGCCACCGGGAAATTCCCATTTTCGGGCCAGATGTTTGTGCTCGGGTCGTTGCGCGAGCAACACACGGCCGTCGCGCTCGACGACGGCGGCGACCACGGGCAAGGGATGGGAATCCTGGCGCACGAACGAGTATCTCCTGCCCCGGTTGGCGCCGCAACGGAAACCGTGGCGTCGGCGAGAATTCGGGTCCGGGTCTTGCCCATGTTGCGACTATTTGCCTCGCGCTGTGTTTTAGATGGGTATGAAGCGTTTTTTCATCATTTCCCTTAAGGTGCTGCTCGCTGCTGCCGTGGGCGTGGCGATCATCCATTTCTGGCCGCTGGCGGCCTTGCCGGTCTTCCTCGGCCTATTTGTCGGTCTCGGACTGCTCGCGCTTTTCCTGATTTGCTTGGTGGCCGTTGGGGCCGTCGGTGGCGGGGTCGGGATTGGCCTGCTGGCCGTGGTGTTGGCCGTCCTGGCGCTGCTTTCGCCATTGTTGATTCCGGCGGCGTTCTTTCTCGGGATCATCTGGCTGGTGAAGCAGTTAAGTCGCCCCCAGGCACGGCCGCCTATGGCCGCCTAGTCTGGCCGGTTGCAGTTGGACTAACAGGTTCAAGAACGTCTGCTTGTAATCCTGGCCGGGGTGTCGATTCCTCGCGGTTGGAGTTGAGCCGGCGGTCGAACCCGCGCATGTTCGGTGGTTCTATCTCATCATGAGCGTCGTTCCCGTAGTCTTCAACAACACCGTCCTGCGTGACGGACATCAGTCATTGGCTGCCACCCGGATGTCGACGAGCCAGATCGCAACCGTTGCGCCCGAGCTCGACACCGTTGGGTTCGGTGCCCTGGAAACGTGGGGCGGGGCGACGATCGATTCCGGGCTGCGCTTTCTCTCCGAATTCCCGTTTGACCGGCTCGATGCGGTGAAGCGCCTCGCGCCGAAGACGCCGCATGTGATGCTGCTGCGCGGCCAGAACATCGTCCAGTACACCAATTTTCCCGATGACGTCGTCGAGGCGTTTGTCGCTGCGTCCGCCCGCCACGGCATGGACATCTTCCGCGTGTTTGACGCGCTCAACGACCTGCGCAACATCGAGACCGCGGTCAAGGCGGTCAAAAAGGCCGGCAAGCACGCGCAGGGCGTGATCTGCTACACGACCAGCCCGGTGCACACGCCCGAGATGCTGATCGATCTCGGCACGCACATCGAGGCCATGGGCTGCGATTCCATCTGCATCAAGGACATGGCCGGCCTGCTGCCGCCGCACGTCGCCTTCCAGATCGTGCGCGGCCTGAAGACGAGGGTGAAAATCCCGGTGGTTGTCCACACGCACGAAACGGCAGGCTTCGGCGCCGCGGCCTATTACGCGGCGATCAAGGCGGGCGTCGACTCGGTGGATACTTCGATTTCGCCCTTTGCCAATGGCACCGGTCAGCCCGACACGTGGCGCATGTTGCAGGCGCTCTCCGGGCATCCGCGCCGTCCGAACTACGATCTGGGCAAACTCAGCCATCTGCGCGACCAGCTCACGGGAATTTACGCCGAGCTGGCGGCATTCACCAGCCCGAAGAACGAGGTGGTGGACAATGATGTGCTCATCTACCAGGTGCCGGGCGGCATGCTCAGCAACTTCCGCAATCAGCTCAAGGAACAGAAAATGGGCGACCGTTTTGTGGAGGTCATGCGTGAGATGCCGTATGTGCGCGAGTGCCTCGGCTGGATTCCTCTCGTCACGCCGACCTCGCAAATCGTGGGCGTGCAGGCCATGCTCAACGTGAAGTTTGGCCTCTGGAAGAATTTCTCACCCGAGGCGATGAAGATTGCGCTCGGCTACTACGGAAAGACGCCCGGGCCGATCAATCCCGAGGTGCTGGCCCTCGCCGAAAAGCTCGGCGGCAAGCCGAGGTTTACCGGCCGGCCGGCCGACATGCTCGAACCGCGCATGCCCAAGCTCCGGGCCGAGCTCGCGCAAAAAGGCCTTCCCGCCGACGACGAGCATTGCGTCATCTACGCGATGTTTCCGCAGGAGCTGGAGAAACTCTACAAGGCGCGCGACGGCAAGGCGGCGGCCCCTGCGGCGGCTCCAGCGATGGCGGCCGCTTCCCCGCCGGAGGTCAAGGCCCCGGCGCCGGCCGCACTGACGATTCCCGGAACGAGCAAGAAGATCAGCCAGCTCGCTTTGACGATTGACGGCAGGCGCCACGAAGTCTCCGTGGAAGAGCTGGCCTAGCCGCTGGTCGGTCGCTGCCTCCTCCAAGCTGCGAGATTCCAATGGCTCGGGCCATTGGTACGGATGGACAGTGCTGTCCATTTGCGACGGGCCAAGATTGGCATAGGTTTCCGGGTGCCGATCTGGTCACTGCCATTATTCAGCGGGAAAATGCCTCATGAGTCAGCACTCGCACATTGAAACGGGATTGTCGGTGCTCGAAGCGCGACTGCTGAATCCGCCAGAAGGGCAGGTGCGGCGCAGCGCCGAGGTGCGGCCGTTCATCACGCTCGGCCACGAAACCGCCGCCGGGGCGACCACGGTTGGACGTCTGCTCGTGCCGCTGCTCGACCAGTCGTTCCGGGAAGAGGGGCAGGGCTGGGTCTCTCTCGACAAGAACCTGCCCACCCACGCCCTCGCGACCCATCACCTGCCTGAGCGCCTGGTTGATTTTCTTTCCGAGGACAAGGTTTCCGAAATCAAATCGGTCATCGGCGAACTGGTCGGTTTGCATCCCTCGCTTTGGGAACTCGAACAGCGGGTGTCGGAGACGATCATGCAACTTTCCTATTTGGGCCGCGTGGTCATCGTCGGCCGCGCGGCCTATCTTGTCACCCGGCCGCTGCCGGGCGGGTTTCATGTCAGGCTCGCCGCGTCTGCCGAGGTGCGCATCCAGCGCGTGATGCAACAGCTGCAATGTGACGTGGCGGCCGCGACGGCCCACATTCGCCAGACGGATCGCGGTCGGCGGCGCTTTGTCCGCACCCGCTTTGGCGAGGATGTTGACGATCCGCATCTCTACGATCTCGTCATCAACACCGACCGGATGACACCGATGGCCGTGGCGTGTCTCATCATGGAAGCCATGCGCAACCGGATTCGGGATCTGAAGGCATCCGGAGGGACGGAATCGAAGGCCCCTTTCTCCGTGCCGACGGGCGGGATCTGATGATGCGCAAGATCCGCCTAACCGGACGCTTGTACCTGGTGGGATTTTAGTGCAGCCGGGGTGGCAACAGTTGCGCCGGCGGTTCACCGGCCGAGGCGCACGAGACACGCCTTCACGAGACTGGCCCACCGAGGGCAATCAGGAGGGACAGAAATGTTTTCAATAGAAGGATTCGAGGGAACACCACCCTCCATTTAGCTTTCAAGATGAGACTGACGTATGGGAATGGCGAGGCGCCCACCGCTTGTTCCCCAGCGATTCAAGCGCGTTAGGGATAACGCGCTCCACCGTGAGGCTTAACCTGAACGCGAGCTAGCATTTGGCGGAAAGTCCGGCGGGCATTGGACCCGGCAGCCCGCGCTTGACCGCCTCGGCGAGCATTGCCGCGGTGGCGGTGGCGCCGACCCGGGTGACGCCGAGCGCCCGCACGCGCAGGAGGTCATCGAGGGTACGCACGCCGCCGGCTGCCTTGATCTGAACCTGCGGACCGCTGTGCTTCCGCATGAGGGCCAGCTGGGCGTCGGTGGCGCCGCGGTAGTTGTAGTCACCGCTGGGCTGCTTCACAAAACCGTAGCCCGTCGAAGTCTTCACAAAAGCCACGCCATGTTCGGTGCAGATCTCGCACAAACGGATGATGTGCGCCTCCTGCAGGTAGTCATTCTCGAAGATCACCTTGAGCATGGCCCCGCGGACCACGCAGGCGGTGTTTACTGCCTTGATCTCGGCCGAGACGTAGGACCAGTCCCCGCCGAGGACTTTGCCGATATTGACCACGACATCAATCTCGGTGGCGCCTTCCGCAATGGCCCGTTCCGCTTCGGCGATCTTGAGCGACGGATGGCTGTTGCCATGCGGAAATCCCGCCACTGCGCAAACGCCGACGCCGGAACCAGCGAGAGCCCCGGCTGCCATCGGCACGGAGTACGGCTTCACACAGGCGGTGACGCACGCGCAACGGCGGGCGACGGCGAGTCCAGCCTGGACCTGTTCGTCCGTCATTGTCGGGTGGAGGAGCGAGTGGTCGATCATCCTGGCGAGATCGAGCACGGAGGGAAGCACGTGGGCGGGAGGGGCGGAGGAAGTCAGGATGTTTGGGCAAGAACTCATGTTGGCAGTTTAGGGCAATTCTCCAGTGGCTGCCATGCCCAGATCGGCAAAGGCATATCGATTCGCGCACTTGCAGTAGGCGGGATTCCCGGCTGTCATCGGGGACCATCCGGCCCAATGCACGTCATCAAGGAACGTTACCACCGCCCGACGCAGGCTGACGCAGGCGTGCGCGTGCGTCCGGTGTTTGACGATTTCCACCGGTTGCGCATGGAAGGCGACTTCGAGTATCCCGTCCACCGGCACGCGAATTACGAATTGATCCTGGTCGAGCGCGGCCCCTACCGCTGCCGGCTGAACGAGACGGAACTCACGCTGGCCCGCGGCCAGATCCTCGTGGTGAAACCCGGCGACACGCACCTGGACCATTTGCGACACGGCCAGTTGCATTACGTGCTGCACTTCCGTTTGCCGGCGGGTTCCCCGCGCGGTCCGGCCGTCAATCTTTTCCGGCCCGAGGCGACGCCCCGGATGCAGATTTGCCGGATAAACCATGTCCACGACGTGCTGTTCATGCGGGAGCTCCGCCGGGAGTCCGAGCAGGGCGCGGCGCATGCGGCAGCGGTGCAGGACAGCCTGCTGGAGGCGCTTTTCTGGCGCGCGGTCCGCGATCTCCCGTCCGAGGGGCTAAGCGGGGAAATCCGCCGGCTGCCGCAGAACGAGGCGATGCGCGAGCGCATCGGCGCGGCGATCGAAGGGCACGTGCAGGGAAATCCAACGGTGCGAGAGATTGCCCGCGAGCTGGGGATCAGTCCGCGGCATCTGACGGGATTGTGTCGCCGGCTGTTTGGCGATTCCCCTGCGCGCCTGCTGCTGCGGCTCAAGCTCTGCCGCGCGGACGAAATGCTGCGATACGGCGACCGGCGGGTGAAAGAGGTCAGCGACGCTCTCGGTTTCGCCAATCCATTCCATTTTTCGCGGGTGTTTCGCCGGCACTTCGGCCGGTCTCCGTCGCAGCGGTGAACCGGAGCAAGGCCCGTGAGAAACGTGGCAAGTTTGCGCCCAATCAGTGAATGTAGGGTCGGCCCTTGTGGCCGGACCGTTTGCGCTCGGCAGGCGGCCCGTCGACAAGCGACGGCCCTACAGTCGATTGCATGGATCCGGGCTACGCCTTTTCCAGCGATTCGAGCCTGGCGGCCGCGGTCTCCCATTCGGCGGTGGCGGCGTGCAGGCGGTCCACCACGCCAGTAAGTTCGCGGTTGAGGGCGGCGGGCTTGCCGGCCTCGCTGTAGGTCTCGGGTGCCTCGAGCTCGGCGGTGAGTTCCGCCTGGCGGGCTTCGAGTTGTCCGACCTCCTTTTCCAAGTGAGCGACCCGACCGCGGAGCTCCTTCAAGCCGGCGGACTTGGCGGCGCGCGCCTCGGCCTCGGCCCGGCGCTGCTCGCGGGTCTTCGGGCCGGTACGGCCGCCCGATGACTCGCGGTCGGAGGCGGGTTCAATTCCGGGCTGGTGGTTGGTCAGGGCGAGACGCTCGGTGCTGGAGACGAGGGCAGCCCGGGCGTCGGTGGCGCGCGATTTTTCGAGGTAATAGTCGTAGTGGCCGTGGTAAAGCGTCAGTCGGCTGGTGTCGATGTGCAGCACGCTCTTGGCGAGCGCGCGGATAAAATAGACGTCGTGACTGATGAAGATCAGGGTGCCCGGGTAGGCCTGCAGGGCGGCGATCAGCGCGTCCGTACTGGGGATGTCAAGGTGCGTGCTCGGCTCGTCCATTAACAGCAGATTGGGCGGCGCGAGCAGCAGCCGGGCGAGCGCGAGGCGGGATTTCTCCCCGCCGCTGAGGATGCCAATCTTTTTGTGCACGTCATCCTTGCGGAAAAGAAACGCGCCGAGCAGCGTGCGGGCGGTCTGCTCGGTCAGGGCCGGATTATGCGCGCGCATTTCCATCGCCTCGACGAGAACGGTGTGTTCGGCATTCAGCACATCGAGGCGGTTTTGGGAAAAATAGCCGGCGCGAACGTTGTGGCCCAGCTCGTGCGTCCCGGCCTGGATCGGCACAACGCCCGCGAGGATCTTGAGCAGCGTGGATTTGCCAGCGCCGTTGGGGCCGACCAGGACGATGCGCTGGCCGCGCGCCGCGACAAAATCCAGCCCGCGATAAACCACGTGGTCGCCATAGGCCTGCGAGACTCCGGCGAGCGTCACCACCCGCAGGCCGCTGCGCGGCGGCTGGGGAAAATGGAAGTGCAGGCGGGCAATCTCGGCCTCGGGCGCCTCGATGGCCTCGGCGAGAATATGGGCAATCTGTTTCTCCTTCGATTTGGCGCGGGACGCGAGGGAGGCCTTGGCGCCGAACCGATCGATGAAGCGCTGGAGGTGGGCGACTTCGCGCTGCTGGTTCTTGAAGGCGGCGAGTTGCTGGGCTTCGTTGGCTTCGCGCAGGCGGAGGAAATCGTCGTAGTTGCCGTTCCAGCGCCAGAGACGCTCGCGACGGAGCTCGAGGACGCCGGTGCACAGGACATTGAGAAACGCCCGGTCGTGCGAGATCATCAGCAACGCGCCGGGATAGCGCGAAAGATAATCCTGGAACCACAGCAAGGCCTCGAGATCAAGGTGATTGGTCGGCTCGTCCAGCATCAACAGGTCCGGCGATTGGACGAGCAGTCGCGCCAGGTGGGCGCGCATGACCCAGCCGCCGGAGAACGTGCGGGCGGGCCGATGGTGATCGGCCTCACGAAACCCGAGACCGGCGAGGATCTTCTTGGCGCGCGGCTCGAGGGCATAGTCCTCAATCGTGGAATCGGGCGAGGCCGCGGCGGGGCCGTCGGGTTCGTTCCTCTGGGTGCGCGGACCAACGGCGGCGGGGCTCATGGCGAGCTGCAGGATGGTCTCCTCCCCGGCGGGCGTGCTTTCCTGCGGGAGGAATCCGACGGTGGTTCCGCGTTGCCAGGTCAGGGTGCCCTCTTCGGCTGAATCCTCGCCCAGAATGATGCGGAAAAGCGTCGTTTTGCCCGCGCCATTCGCGCCCACGAGCCCAAAACGGTCGCCTTGCAGGATGGTGAACGCCACCTCGGAGAACAGGGTCCGCGTTCCAAAATGTTTGGCGATGTTGGCGAGCGTGAGCATGAAAGGAGATTTGAAAGGAAGGAGGCGGAACGCCGCGTCGTCGAGACTGGGTCGGGAGAGAGCCGGCCTCACCATCGCGTGGATGCGCCTCAGAGCGGAACGGGCGATTTCGGCAGAAGTCCGGCCACCATGGCCTTCTCCTCCTTCAATTCGTTCTCGGTCGCAGTGAGTTTGCTGCGGCTGAATTCACTAACCGGCAAGCCTGGAACCACCGACCACTTCTTGCCGTCGCTTCGGATGGGGAAGGAGTAAATCAGTCCGGGTGCGATGCCATAGGCGCCGTCCGAGTGAACGCCGATGCTGAAGTAATCGCCGGTGGGCGTGGGAGTGGTGAGTGCCCGGACGGTGTCGACCACGGCATTGGCGGCGGAAGCGGCCGAGCTGGCCCCGCGGGCCTCGATGATCGTGGCGCCGCGCCTCTGCACCGTGGGAATGAAAGTGTCCTTGAACCACGCCTCGTCCTTGATGACTTCCGGCGCGGCCCGGCCTCCGATCTTCGCGTTGGGGAAGTCGGGATACATCGTGGTGCTGTGATTGCCCCAGATGGCGAGGTTGGTGACCGCCGTGATATCCACCCCGGCCTTCCTGGCGAGCTGGGTCTTGGCGCGATTCTGGTCAAGCATCGTCATCGCAAACCACCGGTCGGCCGGCACGGCCTTGGCGTGGTTGAGCGCGATCAGGCAGTTGGTGTTGCAGGGATTGCCGATGACCAGGACGCGGACGTCGGCCGCGGCGTTGCGCGCGATGGCATGGCCCTGGCCCGTGAAGATCTTGCCGTTGATGCCCAGCAGGCCCTTGCGCTCCATCCCGGCCTTGCGCGGCACCGAGCCGACGAGGAGAGCCCAGTCGACGCCCTTGAAGCCCTCGTCGAGCGAGGCGGTCGGGACAATTCCCTGGAGAAGGGGAAACGCGCAGTCTTCGAGCTCCATGACAACGCCATTCAACGCCTTCAACGCCGGCTCGATTTCCAAGAGATGGAGGATCACCCGCTGGTCCGGGCCGAACATCGAGCCGGAAGCGATACGAAACAAAAGAGAGTAGCCAATCTGGCCTGCCGCGCCAGTGACCGCAACGCGAATGGGTGAATTCATAGGCACGCGAAATCTAGTGGTCGGAGCGCTTGATTGAATGCGAATCGCTTGGGATGGTTAGGAATTAGTGCGCGAAATGGCGAAGATTAACCCGAGCCCGCAGCCGATAACAAGCGGGCCCCCCCCGGCCCGCTTCCATGCGTGGGTCTGGTCTCAAAAGCGGCTCGGGATCAGGAACGAAACCGCGGGGCAATGGCGGCATGAACTTCGCGGATTGCCGCCTCGGTGACGGGCCAGTCGATGCAGGGATCCGTAATCGACACGCCGTGGAGAAGTTGTTCGCGCGGTTGCGGAAACGGCTGATTCCCGCCGAACAAATTGCTCTCGATCATCGCTCCCATGATGGAAGTGTTTCCGGTGGCGACTTGGTGCATGATCGCCCGGAGAACCTCCGGCTGGCGTTCGGGCTGTTTTGCAGAATTGCCGTGACTGCAGTCGACGAGAATGGCCTTGGGCAGTCGGGCTTTTTCCAGCAAACGCTCGGCTGCGGCGATGTGGTCGGGACTGTAGTTGGGCCCGTCAGAACCGCCACGGAGCACAATATGACAGTCGGTGTTCCCGCGCGTCACGACGGCGGAGGCTTTTCCCTCGATGCTGATGCCTAGGAAGGTCTGGGGCTGGGCCGCCGCCCGGATCGCATTGATGGCGGTCTGGAGGTTGCCGTCCGTGCCATTCTTGAAGCCCAGAGGCATTGAAAGGCCGGACGCCATCTGCCGGTGAGTCTGCGATTCGGTGGTTCGTGCGCCAATCGCACTCCAACAGACGAGATCGGCAATATATTGCGGGGTAATAGGATCGAGCATTTCTGTCGCTGTCGGAAGCCTGAGATCAAGCACGGTCCGCAGGAAAGTGCGGGCGAGCCGCAGGCCTTCAGCAATATCATGCGAACCATCCAAGCGAGGATCCATGATGAGCCCCTTCCAGCCGACTGTCGTACGTGGTTTTTCGAAGTACACGCGCATGACAATCAACACGCGGTCGGCAACCTCCCGGGAAAGCTCGGCCAGCCGTTCACCATACTCTTGGCCAGCAGCGAGATCGTGTATCGAACAGGGCCCAACGATCAGAAGGAGACGATGGTCGTCCCCAAAGATGAGATTGTGAATCTCCTGCCGGGCGCGGGTGATGAACTCGGCCTGCGCAGTGGTCTTTGGCAGGGATTGGAGGAGTTCGTAAGGTGTCGGGAGGACACGAGTTTCGACTACATTAATGTCGGACGTTATTTGCACAGAGGAAGCAAGTTGTGGCGGGGTCGGTCGGCAGGCAAGCCCTTGATCGGGAGCGACCGTGCAAACGCCGAAGGCGGCACTCTTCTTGGGCAAAAATAAAGCGGGCCGGCTACCCCTAACCGGCCCGCTATTGCTTTCTTAGTTACCCCAATACTCCCGCTAGGCGGGAGAAGAGGAAATGAAACGCCCAATAAAGAGCTACAGGAATTGCGATTCGTCAAATAAATCTTCGATAATCGCCTTCATTAATTGGGCAAAGTATTTATCAGCAATCATATAAGAATATATCTTTTTTGATATCGCGGACAAACGCTTCGCGAGAAAAGGGGACAAGAGCCAATGACGGGCTCGCGAAGTTGCGACCAGCTGGCTGAGAATATGATTATTGACTGCGATTCGGCAAAAATCAGGCTCGGCTGCTCGTCTAAAGCTCCCGAAATTCTATTCTTCCTCTTTTACCCATGAAGGATTTGGCTATTGCACGATTCACGGAGCTCTATGGACATGCTCCCACGGTGCTTGCGTGGGCGCCCGGGCGCATCGAATTCATCGGCAATCACACCGATTACAACGGGGGAACAGTGCTCGGAGCTGCCATCGATCTTGGAATGTGGGTGGCGGTTGCAGCGGCGCCAGCTGGGATCCTGAGGTTTGCCACGGATTCCCAGCGCGGCATCGTCGCCGTGCCGACCTCTGCTCCTTGCAAGCAGGTCGGGCCACAGCGTTGGGTGAACTACCCGCTTGGCGTCTGGACGAGTTTTCGGGAGTTTGGCTGGCAGCAGCCCGACGGATTGGAATACCTCGCCTGTTCAAACCTGCCGGTTGGCGCGGGCCTGAGCAGCAGTGCGGCAATTGAGATGGCTTCGGCGCTCGCGTATCTTGGCCTGACCGGTGGCAGCCCCGCGCGCGAGAAGGTGGTGGCGCTGGGACGCCACGCCGAGAACAATTTTGTCGGGGTGCCCTGCGGAATCCTCGACCAGGGCGTGTCGGGATTTGGCCGGAAGAACCATTTGGTTTTCATTGATTGTCGCGGCCCGCGGTTCGAGACGGTACCGATGCCAGCCGGAGCGCATTTCTGGGTTTTCAACACGCACACAAAACATGCCCTCATTGACGGCATGTATGCGGCGCGCCATCGCGAGTGCATGGATGCTGCGAAGGGACTCGGCGTTTCGCTGCTGGCGGACCTGACGCCGGCCCAACTCGAACAGGGCCGCGCCTTGCTGCCAGAGGTCAACTACCGGCGGGCGAAACACGTGATCGAGGAGATTGATCGGGTGGCGCGCGTGCGGGCGGCGCTCGCAGTCGGAGATCTTGCCGCCGTCGGGCGCTTGTTGACCGCGTCCCACCGGAGTTCGCAAGTCCAGTTTGAGAACAGCACACCGGAGCTCGATTTTCTCGTCGAGACCCTCACGGCGACGCCGCACGTTTACGGCGCCCGGCTGACCGGCGGCGGATTTGGCGGCGCAGTAATGGCCTTTACCGACGCGGAGTTTTCCGCCGCGGAGGCCGCGCGGGTGGCTGACGTCTATGCGAGACGTTTTGGCTCCAGGCCCGACGTGCTCCATTGCGAAACCGGCGAAGGGGCAGAGCGTTTGGCCCTCTGAGGCGTGATGATTTGACACGCTTGGTGGGGTGTCGCTTCTAATCGGAGTAATGTTGGCCTCTGCATGAGTTCCATGCCCGCCTCCGCTCACGAAACGCCGTCGGCTGCTTCCGAAACGCCGCTTGATACCATTGCGATCGCGAACGATCCGGCCCGCTCCGAGGCCGACTGGTACCAGCATGTGTATCAGGGCGACAAGGTGCCGCAACTCACGGTGCGGGCGGTGGCGATGGGTGCGGTGCTGGGCATGTTGATGAGCGCGGCGAATCTCTACACCACGCTCAAGATTGGCTGGTCGTTCGGTGTGGCCATCACTTCCTGCGTCCTCTCTTACGTCATCTGGAACATCTTTCGCGCCTTTTCGTTCGGCCGGCTATCCAGAATGTCCCTGCTGGAAAGCAACTGCATGCAGTCCACGGCGTCGGCGGCGGGCTATTCGACCGGCAGCACCATCGCCACGGCCTTTGGTGCGCTGCTCCTGCTCGAAGGTCATCATCAACCGGTGTGGATCGTCGCCTCCTTCACGATCTTCACCGCCGCGCTGGGTGTCTTTCTGGCCGTTCCCATGAAACGGCAGATGATCAACCAGGAGAAGCTGCCCTTTCCCTCCGGGCTGGCGGCCGCGGTCACCCTGAAGAGCCTGTACACCCAGGGCGCCGAGGCCGTGCGCAAGGCTTACGTGCTGATTGGAGGATTGGTGGCCGGCGTGATCGTCGGCATCCTCAATACCGGTGAGGGCACGCTCGGCATCCTCGACCGGTTCTTTCTTCGGACAAAGCTCCAACTGGCCGATCTGATCCCGGCCTCCGGCTATGCCACCATCAACGGCCGGCAGCTCCTCGGCTTCGGATTTGAACCGAGCGTGCTCCTGCTTGGCGCCGGGATGATCGTGGGTCTGCGCGTGAGCCTCTCCATGCTGGCTGGCTCGCTCCTGCTGTACCTCTGGGTGGGACCGGCGTTGATCGGTCTGGACGCGGCGCACCTCGGCGATGTGGCTTACAAGATTTCCATTCCGCTCATCGGGGGCGGTACCATTTATCATCTTCCGCGCTGGGCGCTCTGGGGCGGCACCGCCACGATGGTGTTCTCCAGCCTGGGGGCGCTAGCGCTCCAATGGCAGACGATCGCGCGCTCCTTCAGCGGCCTTCGACGCGGCCGCAATCGCCCGGCTCCGTCGGACCTGGATCAACGCATGGCCGCGATTGAAGTGCCGTTGGGCTGGCTGGTGGCCGGCCTGGTTCCGATCACCCTCGGACTTCTCGCCATTCAATATTTTGCGTTTCACATCAGCATTTGGCTGGGACTGATTGCGGTCGGCATGGCCTTCATTCTGAGCGTCGTGGCGTGCCGGGCCACGGGCGAGACCGACACGACGCCGATCGGCGCCATGGGCAAGGTCATGCAACTGCTCTTTGCCGTGATTTCCCCACCCGCGGCTTCGAGCGTCCATCTCTCGCTGGAGCACAATCTCATGGCGGCGGCCACCGGCGCCAACTCGGCGGCTTCGAGCGCCGACCTTCTCACCGATCTCAAGAGCGGCTATCTGCTCGGCGCCAACCCGCGCCGGCAGTTCATCGCCCAGTTCATTGGCATTTTCTTCGGGACCCTCGCCGTTGTCCCCGCCTGGTACCTCATGGTGCCGACCAAGGAGAAACTCGAGGCCTTCAATCCGCCGGCGACCAACATGTGGCGGGCGGTCGCGGAGCTCCTCGCCGGCGGCGGCCTCGACCAGCTCCCGCCCAGCGCGAAGAGGGCCATCGTGATCGGCGCCCTGGTCGGAGTGATTCTGCCGCTGCTGGGCAAGCTGTTGCCCAAGGCTGGGCCCTACCTGCCGTCGGCCATGGGCCTGGGTCTGTCGTGGGTGATGGTTTTCAGCAACTGCCAGGCTTTCGCCATCGGTGCGATCATCGTCTGGCTCTGGACCAAGCTCCATGCCCGCTCGGCCGAGGGCTACAGTGTGGCGCTGGCCTCGGGGTTCATCGCCGGCGAGTCGCTTATCAAGGCGGTCATCGCGATGACCGCCACGGCGATCGGGCTTCTTGCCTCCAAATTGTAACCTGCCGCGCGCTCTTTTCCTTGGAGCCGGCGGGATTATTCCACAGACTTCGTGGCAGACCCCCAGAGCGCATGCAGAAGAAGCCCGTCAAGCGTATTGGAATTTTGACCGCCGGTGGCGACAGCCCCGGCTTGAACGCCGCGATCCGGGCGGTGGGCAAGGCTGCCATCGGCGAATACGGCTGGGAGATGATCGGCTTTCGCGATGGCTTTCTCGGTCTCGCTCTCAACCGGTGGGTGCGTTTCGACAAGACGCGGCTGGCCGGTATTCTCACCGTGGGCGGCACGGTGCTGGGCACGAGCCGGGACAAACCGCATCGCATGGAGATTAACGGCCGGGTGCGGGACATGACCGGTGCGATTGCCACCAATTACCGCCGGCTCGGGCTCGATGCTCTCGTCTGCATCGGGGGCGGCGGCACGCAAAAGAATGCGCTGCGTCTGGTGGAAAAGGGCCTGCATATCATCACTCTCCCGAAAACCATCGACAACGATGTGGCGCTGACCGACGCGACCATCGGCTTTGACACCGCGCTCGGCATTGCCACCGAGGCGATTGACCGGTTGCACAGCACCGCGCACAGCCACCACCGCATCGTCATCGCGGAGATCATGGGACATCGGGCCGGTTGGTTGACGCTCGGGGCAGGCATCGCCGGAGGTGCCGATGTGATTCTGATTCCTGAGATTCCTTACGACGTCGAAAAGGTGGCGGCGGCCGTCCGACGCCGTTCGCGCAATGGCACCAATTTCAGCATCGTGGCCATCGCGGAGGGCGCGATGTCAAAACAGGACGCGGTGGCCTTCGCCGCGGTCGAGGCGCGGCGCAAGCTGGCCAAGACCGAGCTGGAACGGGAGCATGTGAAAGCGGAGTTGGCGGCGTTGGAAGCGCGGCACGATGGCAACACTCTGCGGCTGGCAAAACAGCTGGAGCAGCTCACCCATCTGGAGGCGCGCGTGACCATCCTGGGCTACGTGCAGCGCGGCGGCACGCCCTCCGTCGCCGACCGGTTGCTCGCCACCCGGCTGGGCACCGCCTGCGCCGGTTTCATCCAGGAAGGGGTGTTTGGCGTGATGGTGGCGGCGCGCGGCGATGGCGTGAAAGCCGTGCCGATCGAGGAGGTGGCGGGCAAATTGAAGACCGTGCCGGCGGATCATCAATGGATTGAGGCCGCCCGCCGGGTGGGCACGTGCCTGGGCGACTGACGGCTGCGTAGGGCCGGCGCTTGCCGCCGGGCCGCGCACTGCCCTGGATGTCGCCTGCCCACAAGGCGCGACCTTGCGGGAATCACGGTTCGCCGACGAGCGGCGACCCTACAATTGCATCGTCACGCCACAGACCGGCCCCACCAGCTCGAGGCATTCTTACCAACGCAGAAGAACGGTCTTCGGTCCGGTCGCCGGAAGGGTGAACGACAGCCGGCCGGTCGCAGCGTCGTGGGTGAAAGTGATGGCGCAATCGTCCGCCACCACTGTCTGTGGCGGCTTTTCCGTCCAGACGACGACTTCGCCGCCATCGCGCAGCGTGATGGCGTACGCACCGTCCACATGCCAGCCCTTGGCCATGATCGCGCCGGTGCCATTGAGTTTGTCGGCCAAGCCGAGCACCGCCACTCCGTGATCCACTGGCGCGTAGGACACGATCTCCCATCCGCCCTCGGCCAGCTGCATCGGCTCGCGATCTGTGCGCCGGCTGCGCCACACGCGGTTGGCTTGCTGCGCGAATGCGGCGAATTCGTCGCCGGCGAGGTCCGGTGCGTCGGCGGGCGAGACGGTGCCGGCGATGGCGACGCGCGCCGCTTCGGCGGCGTGATAGTTGGCGTTGAAGAGGCCGATGACGGCACAGTCGCTGTTGTAATTGAAGATCTTCAGCAGCACTGGCTCGCGGGTGACGTCGGCAAAGAGGCAGTCGCGGGTCGGGCGTCCAGGCTGGTCCGCCCGCAGGACGCTTCCGTCGGACAAGACGAGCTTGCGCAGCAAGGCGAAGTTGTGGCCGTCAATCTTGTCCGAGACATAAACGGGTCCACCCGAGACGGCCCGGCCGGCCGCATGGAATGCTCCCATGGCGTGACCCGATTGGAACATGTCCCAGTCGGGCTGCATGAATTCGCCGAACCACATTCCCACCTGGGCGTTGCAGTAAAGATGAAGACCGTGAGTTTCGGGCCGCGTGGGCCAGAAATCGGTCGATGTGCGGATGAGGTTCGAGAGGGGCGCGCCGTAATAGGTCTCCATGCCGCTCGACATGCAGTTGATAAGCCGGCCGGCGAAATGGACCGCCACCGAGGTTTCCAGGGCCTTGCGGTAGGCCCGGGTGAGCGCCACCCGTCCGCCCTGGCCGGAAGCCAGGCTTTCAATGACTGCCTGGTTGTCCACCTTGACGCCATCCACTCCCTGCGCCTGCAGGCGGCGGTGATAGTCGTCCATGAACCGCCCGATCTGCCCCGCGGGCACCAGGCCGGCGAGCGGACCCCAATACTCGACATTCAGCCTGGGCTCGTGCTGGAGGATGCCAGGGCCGTACGAACGAGCCACGTCCTGCACCTCGTAGCCGGGCAATTCCCCGTTGTCGACGCCGCCCCAGTAGCCGTTGAGCGCGTGCCACACGAGAAAGGTGCGGATCTTGAACTCCTTTTTGGCGAGGCGCACGGTGGTGGAAAGGTCGCCGCCAAAGCGGTCGTTGGGCGCGAGCGAAGAGAGCCGCTCCTCACCGGTGGACTCCACTTTCGTTGACTGCCAGCCGTCGTCGAGAATCAGGAACCGCGGTTCCACGCCGCCCTTGGCAAACGACTCCAATCCGGCGCGCACCTTGTCGGCCGAGACTTCGCGATAGAATGCGTCCCAGGTGCACCAGCCGAAGCGGTCCGCGAAGTCCGGCAACGGTTTGTCCCGCCGGAGCCGGGTGGTGCCGAGCCGCGCGGCGACGGCGCGCGCTCCCGCGGCAGCGAGTTGATAGGGATCGCGGCCCGTCGCGACGAAAAGCGCGATTCCTCCGGTGCCAGTCGTGAAGGGGTCACCCGTCTCGCCCGTCAGCTTTAGGCCCGCCGGACTTCCGCCCAGCGCAAAACGGAAGACGCCATCAAGCAATGGCACCAGCATCACGCATTCGCCTGATCCGGTCTCGGCGAGCAGCCACTGCGTCTCGGCCTGCACCTCGGCGTGAGTCGTGCCGGCCTCGGGGCGCATCCAAAAAGGCTCGTACCGGTTGCAGCCGGTGAACCGCCGCAGCCCGGCGATCTCTCCGAGAGAGGATTGGATGTAAGATCCGGACTTTGAAACCGACATCCGCAGGAAGACGCCGGTGCCAGAATCATCGGCCACGACCGTGAAGGCGGCCGGTAGGCCCAACAGCACCGGGAGGTCATCGAGCTTGAGAATCCCGTTTTGGAGCGAGTAATTCATGGCGAAGGCGGGGGCGCCCTCGAACAGGGCGACCAGAAAGAGGAGAAGTTTCAGGCACCAGCGCGGATTGACCGCTGAGCAAAGGCGGAAATTCATGGGTGAAGATAAGTCCGTGTTGCCGGCAGGAACAGGCTAGAGCAGCTCGGCCATGCGCGCGAAATAGGCGTCCACCCACCGGTGCAGGACGAGAAAATAGAGCAGCCCCGCGGCCGCGAGCATCGGGCCAAACGGCACCTGCACTCCAAAACCGATCGGACCAGCCACGGCGGGTCCGGCGGGAGTGCCTGATTTCTCTGCTTCGGATTTCTCCTCCGGCGCGGCCCCTGACGTGGGATCTTCAATCGCGCGGCGCCGGCCAAAAAGGCCGTGCCACAGCAGAGCCAGGGCGAACCAAACGGTCCCAATGATGGCGCCGCCGAACACGGCGAACACCGCGCCCGGCCACCCGACAAAAGCGCCGATGGCGCCAACGAATTTCACATCACCGAACCCCATGGCCTCCTTCTTGAGCACCGCCTCGGCCAGAAGCGCGATCCACAAGACCAGGCCGGAGCCCATGAGCAGGCCGCCGATGCTGTCGACGCCCGAACGCACGCTCGCGATCAGAAAGAGATCATCCTGCCGTCCGTGGAGCGACGGCACCGCGCAGGAGAGCGCAACACCTGCCACCCCCAGCCCAAGGGTGAAGGCGTCGGGGATGACCAGGTGGTCCAGGTCGATGAAGGTGGCGACGATCAGGGCGGCGCCGAGCAGCATGCCGCACAGCGCCTTGGCCGGGGGGAACGAGCACCAGCAGGCGGTGAAAACCAGCGCCGTCAGAACCTCGATGCAGGGATAGCGGAAACTGAACGGCCGGCCGCAGCAGCGGGCATGGCCGCGCAGAATGAACCAGCTGAAAATCGGGAGATTGTCGTACCACGCAATCGGCGCCCCGCAGGCGCAATGGGAGCGGGGCGTGACCACCGACTGGCCCGCCGGTATCCGATAGATGCATACGTTTAGGAAACTGCCGACGCAGGCGCCCAGTCCGAATACGACGGCGGGGAAAAACCACGGAAAAGCGGCGGAAAAGGCGGCGTAGTCGGGCATGGGGGCGGGACGATTGCGGAGCGCGCCGGTTTGAAAGTCAAACCATGGCTGATCGACGGGAACCATGCCGCCAAAGGTAGGGCCGGCGCTTGTCGCCGGGCCACGCTTCGCTCTTTCCGCTCCGGGCTGAGATCTTGCAGCGCCCCGGGTCAGCGGCTACACCTGCGGCTTCATGCGAGACCTCTGCTTCCTGCTCGGACTGCTCCTGCTGCCGGCCGCGCTGGGCGCCGCGGATTTGCGACCGGTCATCAAGCGCGAGGCCGGAAGGTGTGCCGCCGCGTGGGAGCGGACCGATTACGAAAAAATTCTGGCGTACCTGCCGCCCCAGGTGATTCAGCAGTCGGGGGGGCGTGCGGCGATGTTGCGGGAGATCAAAGGCCAGTTCGCCCAAGCCCGCGAGTACGGGGTCGAGCAGTGGGAAGCCTTCCCCGGTCAGCCGTCGCCGCCGAAGCCGATGGGACGGTGGCTCACCTCCATCGTCCCGGTGACGGTGGTGCTGCACCGGGCGCCGCTCGACTTAACCCAGGAGACGCATGTGCTCGGGCTTTCCGCCGACCAGGGCAAGCATTGGTATTTCGTGGTCCTCTTTCATGTCACCCAGAAGGAACTGAACGCCCGGTTTCCTGAATTCGCCGGCAAGATTGTCGTCCCTAACGATCCCGAGCCGGATCTGGCGGCGTTTCGTTAGGTCACGAATCAAGCATGGAAAGGGCGGGTGGACGTAATCCGCCTTAACGCGAGGTCTTAATCAACCCGACTCCGCGCACTAATCCGGGGATGCCGCCGTCTGCGCGGCTTGCATCATGAACGGGGCGGTCCGTTTCGCGGGAACCCCGCTCCAGATCTCCAGGGCCTGCGCACCCTGGTGGACCAGCATCGAGAGTCCGTTGGCGTGCGCCACCCCCAACCGGGCGGCTTGGCGGAGCAACGGAGTGATCGGCGGATTATAAATCATGTCGTAGACGCCGGCCGGGCGCGGCAGCTTTGTCAGGTCGATCGGGAGGGGATCCGCCGCGTGAAGGCCGGCGGCGGTTGCGTTGATGACCAGAGCGCCGGACGGAAGGTCGGACGGCGGCGATGGTGGAGCGAATCCGTGCAAGGGCACGTTGCCGGCCACCGGCCGCAACAATTCGAGCAGGGCGTCCAGACGGGCGGCGGTGCGGTTGGCGATCCAGAGCGACGCGCAATGGCGCTGGAGACACTCCACGGCGGCGGCCCGGGCGGCGCCACCCGCACCGAGCAGGATCACGTGGGTGTCCTGCAAGGTTGCGCCCAATCCTTCGCGCAATCCCTGGGCGAGGCCATGACCGTCGGTGTTATAACCACGCCAGCCATGCTCCAGCCGGAGCACCGTGTTCACCGCTCCGATTGGCCGTGCCGCGGGATCGACCTCGGCGACGTGATCAAAGGCAATGACCTTGTGCGGCACGGTCAGATTCAAACCGTAAAAGCCGCGCTGGTGAAAGAGTTCGAGGGCAGCGGGCAGGTCGGCTGGCGGGACGTCGAAGCGGAAATACCGCCAGGAGGCAAATCTGCCCTGGTCGCGTGCCATCTCCGTCAGGGCGGCATTGTGCATCGCCGGGCTCAGTGAATGTTCGATCGGGTGCCCCAAAACCGCCAGCGCGGTGCCGGGAAATGACCAGCGCTCCAGGTCGGCCGGCGTGTGAACGGAATCGGTGGGGCTCAATGCGGGTTTTTGATCGCCGATTTTCGAGGGGAAGGCAAGCGGGCGGGCGAGGC
>Ga0182027_10004680_pt1 | contig 21111 bp, 20 predicted proteins | sample 712E1DmetaG_FD_121300 | JGI IMG/M metagenome (GOLD analysis project Ga0182027, IMG submission 121300) | Permafrost microbial communities from Stordalen Mire, Sweden - 712E1D metaG (Illumina Assembly) | ecosystem: Environmental > Terrestrial > Soil > Wetlands > Permafrost | place: Sweden...
CAGACCTTCGGCATGGAAATGGAGCTGGTCGAAGGCATGCGCTTCGACAAGGGCTACATCTCGCCGTATTTCGTCACCGACCCGGACCGTATGGAAGCAGTTCTCGAGGACCCCTACATCCTGCTCGTGGGCTCGAAGGTCTCAGCTGTGCGCGACATGTTGCCGGTGCTCGAGAAGGTCATGCAGACCAGCAAGCCGCTCATGATCATCGCCGAGGATGTCGAGGGCGAGGCGCTCGCAACCCTGGTCGTGAACAAGATCCGTGGCACGTTCCGCAGCACCGCCGTCAAGGCTCCGGGATTCGGAGAGCGCCGCAAGGCGATGCTCCAGGACATTGCGATCCTGACCGGCGGCCAGGTGATCACCGAAGAGGTCGGGCTCAAGCTCGAGAACGTCGCTTTGGACCTGCTCGGTCGCGCCCGCAAGATCGTCGTCACCAAGGACGAGACGACAGTGGTCGAAGGTGCCGGTGACGACGCGGACATCAAGGGCCGCATCAACCAGATCAAGACCGAGATCGAGAACACCGACTCGGACTACGACCGGGAGAAGCTGCAGGAGCGCTTGGCGAAACTCTCCGGCGGAGTCGCTGTCATCAAGGTCGGCGCGGCCACAGAGGTCGAGCTCAAGGAGAAGAAGCACCGCATCGAGGACGCCGTTTCCACAACGAAGGCGGCCATCGAGGAAGGTGTCGTACCTGGTGGCGGCGTAGCGCTGCTCCGCTCGCAGCAGGCGATCTTGGATGCAGCCGAGAAGCTGGACGACGACGAGGCAACTGGTGCCCGCATCGTCGCCCGCGCGGTTGAGGAGCCGCTGAAGCAGATCGCCGTCAATGCAGGGCTTGAGGGCGGTGTCGTCGTCGAGCGGGTCAAGGGCCTCAAGGGCGCCCATGGTCTGAACGCACAGACCGGCGATTACGAAGACCTGTTCAAAGCAGGCGTCATCGACGCTGCCAAGGTGACCAGGTCAGCGTTGCAGAATGCAGCTTCCATCGCGGCTTTGTTCCTCACTACCGAAGCGGTAGTGGTGGACAAGCCCGAGGAGAAGGCCCCCGCCATGCCTCCGGGCGGCGGAATGGAAGACTACTGATCCCCGATCCAAGGGGTCGATGAACCTAGGAAGCACCAGGGACGCCACAAGGCGTCCCTGGTGTCGCGTTCGGAGCTCGTTCACGAGCGCCCAGAACCTGCAAGCAGCCGGCGGCGGGCGGCCGTTGTATCCGTAGACTCCCAGCCGTGACTGGCGAACCGCTCGTTCCTGGAGACCAACCGGTCAGTCCGAAGATCGGTTGGGGCGTGCTGCACTTGTTCTGCAAGCCCCGACCCGGCGCTGAGGCACGGTCGCTGCTCGACGCGATCGAGACCACACGAAAGGACGACTACCAGGTAGTGACCGCGGGAATCCTCGGCCACAAGGCGGACCTCTGCGTGCTCGCGCTAGGCCCGGACCTGCGGCGGCTGCGACTTTTTCAGACCGAGCTGCAAACCGGCGGCCTGGAAGTGGTCGACTCGTACGTCTCGTTGACGGAGGTGTCCGAGTACGCGGGCGGTGTGCCCGAGGAGATGAAACAGGCTCGGTTGTACCCGAGGCTCCCGCCCGACGGTATGCCGGCCATGTGCTTCTACCCGATGTCCAAACGCCGTGCCCCAGGTGCCGAGAACTGGTACGCGCTCAGTTTCGACGACCGGATGGCGCTCATGCGGGGCCACGGCACCGCGGGGCGCGAGTTCCGTGGCCGGGTGCTTCAGCTAGTGACCGGCTCCGCTGGGCTTGACGACTGGGAGTGGGGAGTTACCCTGTTCGGCGTCCACCCTGATGACCTGAAGGATTGTGTCTACGCCATGCGCTTTGACGAAGCCTCGACGCGTTACGCGGAGTTCGGACCCTTCTACACCGGAATCGTGGGAGAGGCTACGGAAGTGCTGAGTGGCGTCGGCATACGCTGAAGCGGCGACCGGAGGTAGTTCCGGAGAACCGGCCGGAAATGCGCTCGGCCGCCTGCAAGCGGTACTGGGACAACTAGGCCGAGTTGTCGTCGCCTTCTCCGGTGGCGCCGACTCAGCTCTGGTCGCGGCTGTGGCCACCAATCTCCTCGGCTCCGCACAGGTTCTCTGCGCGACCGCCGTCTCGCCCTCTCTAGCCCCCGAGGACCGTTCGCACTGCGCGGCTCTAGCAGCCGAGTGGGGGTTACGCTGGGTTGCCGTAACCACGAGCGAACTCGAAGATCCTGCCTATGTGCGAAACGACCTCGACCGCTGCTACCACTGCAAGCGCGAGCTGATGGACGTCCTGGTGCCGCTCGCCGAGAGCGAGCGGGCAACGGTGCTGCTGGGCGTCAATCTCGACGATCTCAACGACCACCGGCCCGGGCAGAAGGCTGCCGCCGAGCGAGGGGCGGTCTTCCCGCTCGTCGAGGCCGGACTTGACAAGGCGACGGTCCGAAAGGTGTCGCAAGCGCTGGGACTGCGCACTTGGGACCGCCCCGCTGCTGCCTGCCTGGCCTCGCGAGTGCCTCACGGCACGCCGGTCAGCTTGGTCGTGCTCGCGAAGGTGGCAGCGGCAGAATCCTCACTGCGGAGACTCGGCTTCAGCGCGTTGCGGGTCCGTCATTACGGCGATGCCGCCCGGATAGAGCTTCCCTTGGGAGACCTGGATCGCGCGCTTGAAATTCGCGACGAGATCGTCCGAGCACTGCGGAATGCCGGGTACCGCTATGTGACCCTCGACCTCGAAGGACTCCGTTCTGGCAATCTCTCCCGAACGGCCGCAGCCGAGATCGACATGAGCACATGAACACCAGAGTCCGGCTTACCTTCCCCGAGGAACTGGTTCGCGAACCGGTAGTAGCCCAGCTCGTCCGTCGTTTCGACGTTGAACCGAACATACGCAGAGCCAGCGTGGAAACTCATCAGGGCTGGATCATCTGCGAACTCGACGGCGATCCATCGGCGGTCGACGGGGCGGTTGCCTGGCTCACCGAGATCGGTGTCAGCGTCGATCGCCTCGGCGACATCCTCGAGGGCTAACCGGCCCGAGACCGTCGACAGCCCCCCGGTCGCAGTCGATGCCGGAACGACCCTTCAGCGCCTAGTGGCAGGCGGATCCTCGTCTCCCCGGGGCTGAACCTGCCAGCCGCTGGTCGCAACCTGGCGGCGCTCGTAGAACACACAACTTTCGGGGCAGGAAAATGGAACCGTCTCGGCAGCTCCAAGCCGACAACGCTCGGTCCGCTCGCCTTCGCGCACGGTCTGCATGATGTAGTGCCGGCAGTCCTGCTTGACCCTCACACCGGTCATGATCGCGCACATGCTGTCCCGGCGTGCCCGGCCGGGCGCCGAGCGTTAGGGTCGGGCGAGTGGGTGAGGCACCGGCGTCGACTCGAGACCTGGTTCGGTGGGGAGAAACGCTTGCCGCCATAGCGAAGACCGGTCTCGCGTTCACCAAGAATCTCTACGACGCCGAGCGCTACCAGGAGATCCTTAACGTCGCCGGAGACGTCCGCGCAAAGGCGGCTTCGGCGTTGGCCGGCGCGGGACAACCCGTGGGCGCGGCTGATCCGGGCGACCTCGTCCTCGAGTGGATGGACGACGTACGACAAGGTGTCGCTGGTTACGTGACGCCCAAGGTCGCTATCGGGGCGATCGTCGGCAATGACCAAGGTGAGATCCTGCTCGTCAAGCGGACCGACTCCGGAGCCTGGCTCTACCCGACGGGCTGGGCCGACGTGGGCTACTCGGCCGCCGAGATCGCTGTCAAGGAAGTCCTCGAAGAGACTGGCATCGACGTCGAGCCCGTGCGCCTCGTAATGGTCCTGGACGGTATGAGGCTCGGCTTCACCCAGATGCCTATGTACTCGCTCGTATTCCACTTGCGGCCGGTCGGCGGCACGTTGAAAGCACACCCTCTCGAGTGTGCCGATGTCGGATGGTTCGCCGAAGACTCGCTACCGACCCCATTGGCCAACGATGGCGTGTGGAGCGAGCACGCGTTCGCCGCGATCAGGGGTGACTCGGTCGAGGTTCTCTTCGACTGGCCCCGCGACCCGATCTGGCGGCGAGAAGGACCTTAGGATGCGCGGCGCGGACCTCGGACTGGCCCTGGTCAGGGAGACCCCTTAGCTACACTCGCTCGCATGGAGGCGAATGCCATCCTCGTGGATTGCGTCTCTGAGGTGACCGACGAGCTCGTAGATGTCATGAGACGTCTTGTGCCGCAATTGTCGTCATCGGCTGGCGCGCCCAGCCACTCAGTGCTTGAAGAGATCGTGACCTCACCGGTCAGCACGCTCATCGCGGCCCGCTTCAGTTCGCGCCGGGAAACGATCGTCGGCACGCTCACACTCATCTCGTACCGAATCCCCTCGGGTCTGCACGCCGTTATCGAAGACGTCGTCGTAGACGAATCTGCCCGGGGTCACGGTGTCGGCGCGGCGCTGGTGACCGAAGCAGTCCGGCTTGCCCGCGAGCGCGGCGCCCTCCACGTCAATTTGACGTCGCGATCCTCGAGAGAGGCGGCCAACCGTCTGTACAAAAGAGCGGGTTTCGTGGAACGCGACACGAACGTTTACAGGCTGGACTTAAGGTGATCCACTCCGCCGCCTGAGGTGAGCTCTCGGCCAGGGTCCTGCGTGGTTTCCTCGCCGATCTGATCCCTCTCGCCCGTAACAGCAAGGGTCACCAGGCCCGCCACCACTCCTGCAAAGCCCGCGATCCTGAGTGTCAGGGGGCCTGCGGCGGTGGGCAGATGCTCGTTGAACAGCACGGTGCCTACAGCAATCACATAAGCGGTAGAGGTGACGATGTTCACCGGTGAGACGACTGACGCCGAGCAACGCTGAAGGCCGGTCTGGAACAGCACTAGACCCGTCGCCATTGTGACGGCGAGCACGTAGAGCTCCGGGGAGGTCAAAAGGTGTGGGATCGAGCCGATGAGCCCCCAGCGTTGGACGAAGGTTGCCGCCGACTTGAGGCCGAGCCCGGCCACGCCGTACAGCAGACCTGCGGCCATTCCGAACAGCGGTCCCCGCAATTGCCTCATCCGGCTCTGTGAGTTGTGGGCCCTGTCAGCTGTCACGAAGACGGCAAGACCGACTACAGAGGTCGGAATCGCGGCGAGCAGGAAGTACAGCAGGCTGGCGGGCCCACCCGCGTGATCGACCCGGGTGTCGATCGAAAGACCGAGCAGGACCAAGGCGATCACGATTGTGGCCAAGGCGAACCACTCCATCGGCCTGAGACGGTCGCGCAGCACGAAGTGCGACAGCACGAGCAAAAGGACTATCCCAGATGCGAAGATCGGTTGAGCCACCGAGATCGGTGCCAGGGACAGAGCCAGGCCCTGGCACACAAGGCCCCCCAGCAGGCAGGCGCAACCCCACAGCCACAGTGGCGAAGAGCACAGGGTTCGCAGCATCGCCCAGAAATGTCGAGCATGGATCTCGGGCAGCCTTTGCAGCGCGACCTTCTCCACGACCGTGCCCGTACCGGTGAGCAATGCCGACATCGCCGCGATCGCAATCCCGGCGGAGGTGTGTGAGTCCGGAGTCACGCCGGCCTTCTGGCACACGCGAGAAGAATCGACGACAAGCCGGGCGCGTGGCACGCAAGACGATCGAGAGGACGGAACGGTCGGGGAACATCGTGGTAGGGCGCGCCGGTGATCTTGATCTCCACGAAACCAGCTGCTCCAAGGAGCTCCTGGAGCGCGCGGCGGGTGAACAGGCGCAGATGGCCGACGACGGCCCTACCAGGCCGACCATAGATGCCGTGCAGGCTGACCTCGGTGAACAACGGCTGGATGCCGAGAACGAGAAGTACGCGGTTGTACCAGGCGGCCAGGTTCGGCGTCGAGAGCAGCAACCGCCCACCAGGGACGAGCGCTCGCCGAGCTTCTGCTAGCGCGGCGTCAGTGTCCACCAGGTGCTCGATCAGCTCGCTCATGATGACCACATCCACGCTGCCGGAAGCCAGAGGGAGACCCGGGCTGTGTATAGACGCGCGAGCCACCGAGACACCGCGACGCCGGGCGCGATCCAGCGCGGCGCACGACCAGTCGAGCCCGATGATACTGACGGCCGCTCCCGGCGTCTGTGCGCATCTGGCCGCGGCGACAGCAGTGGCCATGCCGTCGCCACATCCGACGTCGACTGCAACGAGCCGGCGCGCCGACGAGGCCGCGATCGCCGCGAGCATGGCCGCCTGCATCTGGGCCCGCTCCAAACCGGAGCTGAGCGGCGTCTGCGGTGCCTCGTAGAGCCACTGAAGCGAACGCCCGGTCATCGCCGTCCGAGCTCATAAGAGGGGCCTGCGACAGGGTCATCCGGGTCGGTGCACCAGCAGTGGCGCCCTAGCTCGCCGTCGCGTTCGCTCTGCAAAAGGGCTCCTCTAACCGAGATCTTGGGTCCGACCTGCTGGCTTTTTGTCACCCTCGGGGGGCGCCCGGCATGTTACCCGTCGGGTACCGGCTGGCATCAGCGGGGCGGCCCGCACGCGAAGTTCCCGGTCAGAGCGCGCCGCTCAGCGGCCGGTTCGCCACAGGCCCGAGCGCTGCGGAACAGCCTTCGCCGTCGCCAGCTGTGGCCGCGAATGGCCACCGGCCGAGGTCGTCGTAGGATGTGGCGACAACGGCATGAGCCGCTCGTCGAAGCAGGACCGGGCGCCAACGACGTCAGCCTGGCACATAGCCAACTGGAGGTTGGAAGTCGTGGAAGAGAGCGTGACGATCACCGATAATCGAAGTGGCCAGTCCATCGAGATCCCCATCGTCGACGGTGGGGTTTCGGCCGAACAGTGGAGCAAGCTGCTCCCCGGTGTCTGGTTCTACGACCCCGCTTTCATGACCACAGCGGCAGCCGAAAGTGCGATCACCTTCGTCGATGGTGAAAAGGGGATCCTCGAGTATCGCGGCTATCCGATCGAGCAGCTCACAGAGCAGTCGAGCTACCTCGAGGTCGCATATCTCTTGCTGAATGGCGAGCTGCCCACCGCTGACCAGCTCGAGCAGTGGGTCACGGAGATCACCTACCACACCTTCATCCACGAGAACATGCGCAACAGGTTCCTCGAAGGTTTCAAGTACGACGCCCACCCGATGGGGATTCTCGTCTCGGCTATCGCAGCGCTCTCGACCTACTACCCCGAAGCCAAGGACATCTTCGATCCTGCCATCCGCCACAAGCAGATCATTCGGCTCGTCGCGAAGATGCCGACCCTCGCCGCAGCCGCACACCGCTACAGCGTCGGAATGCCCTTCGTCTATCCCGACAGTTCGCTCGACTTCTCTTCCAATTTCCTGTCAATGGTTTGCAAAGCGACCGAGACTCGCTATGAGGCCAACCCCAAGCTGACACATGCGCTGGACGCCCTTTTCATCCTGCATGCCGATCACGAGCAGAATTGTTCGACGGCGGCGATGCGCGTAGTCGGCTCATCACACGTCGACCCGTACTCGGCGTGTGCTGCCGCTTGCGCCGCCCTCTACGGGCCTCTCCACGGCGGCGCGAACGAAGCGGTAATCCGGATGCTCTCAGAGATCGGAAGCCTCGATAACGTCCCGGATTTCGTCCGCGCCATGAAGGCTGGCCATGGCCGCCTGCAGGGATTCGGCCACCGTGTCTACAAGAACTACGACCCCCGGGCGAAGATCATCCGGAACATCGCCTACGAGGTCTTCGAGGTCACAGGAAAGAACCCCCTTCTAGATATCGCACTAAGGCTGGAAGAGGTCGCTCTTGCCGACGAGTACTTCATTTCCCGCAAGCTCTACCCGAACGTCGACTTCTACTCCGGGCTCATCTACCAGGCCATGGGCTTTCCGGTCGAGATGTTCCCGGTTCTCTTCGCGGTTCCCCGTGTGATCGGCTGGTTGGCACACTGGGTCGAGATGATCGAACACAATACGAAGATCGCGCGGCCAAGGCAGCTCTTTGTGGGAAGCCCGCGTCGCGACTACGTCCCGATGTCAGCTCGGTAGCGGAGCCTCACTTCGCGAGCTCATCTCGGTCGAGGAACCTTGCAGCCCACAACCAGCGTCGGTGCCGAGTCGACGCGGTTGTGGTCTCTCGCCCGGGAGCCGCACCAATACTTCGGCGGCATGGCCGCGACGCACGAGATATTTCACCCGCCCAAGGGTTGTGGTCGTGAGGTGCTGACGAATCTCTGGGTTGCTGAGCTGTAGAGAGCGAACACCTGCGGGACACAGACGCGCAAGTGGGGCCGCCTCGACGTTAGAGCCTCCTGTGCCCCGATGGCGTCCTCGAACGCTCGCAGGCTCCAAGTTCACCGGGTAGAGCCGTGGGGATCGGCTACGTGGCGTCTCCCGCCCTCTGGCGGGCGACTTCGAACATCGCGACGGCCCCTGCTGCCGACACGTTGAGCGATTCGATGGTTCCGTGCAGTGGGATCCGCGCGAGGACGTCACATCGTTGACGCGACAACGGCGCTAGACCGCGTCCCTCGGCACCAATGACGAGCGCGATGGCACGATCCCCGAGCCGGAGGCGGAACACGGGCTCAGATCCGCGCTCGTCGAGGCCAACGGTCCAAACCCCGAGACGCTCCAACTCCTGAAGCGCCCCCGGCACGCCGGGGACAACGGCGACACCCACGTGCTCGATCGCGCCCGCCGCTACCTTTGCAACCGTCGGAGTCACGTGCGCGCTCCGATGGCGGGGCAGCACCACTCCCGTCACACCCGCACACTCAGCGCTGCGGAGCAGCGCGCCGAGATTTTGCGGGTCGGTCACACCGTCGACCACGACCAGAAACGGCAGCGGTCCTGCTCTGTTCGGACGCGGCATCTCCTGGCGGCCCGAGCGGCCGACGAGAGCATCGGTGGTCACGCCGCCGGCGCTCAGTACCTCTCGTTGCCTGTCGTCTTCGCCTTCGTCGCTCTCATGCACTGGTGCGACACCAGAAGAGTCGCCCTCCGGGCGAGTGTCAGGAATCGTTGCGCCAGGGTGATCGGACATGAGACCGACCAGATCGGACAGGTCAACCTCGGTCAATGGCTCGGCAAACGCGATGACACCTTGCGGCGCCTCAGACCCCTGTACCTGTTGGATCTGACGCTGGCTCACCAACCGGACCGGGACATGGCTCGCGCGGGCCAACGATTGGATCTCGCGCAGGATCACAGCGGGATCCGAACCTTCCATCATCCAGACCTCGTGCACCGGTCGACCTTGAGCCGCAAGCAACTCGCGGACCGCCTGGCGACCCTCGACCTGGTCGCCTCCAAGAGCGCGCCGAACCTTCGCCGAGCCACGCCCCGTGGAGGGTTCCGCCGTTCGCCCGCCGCGGCCAAACGGCTTGCTCGGACCGCCAGGGCTTCTCCGCTGATAGCCGCTTGCGGCGGAAGACCCGTGGGCCCTGCCCTCGAACCCGCCTTGCGAGCCGCCCCGCGGATCTGAGCGCGGGGCGCGGGGCGCCCGCGGCCAGAGGTTGCGTCCGGTTGTGGCTGCTCTCCCGATTGAGCTTGGGACAGGTCCAGAATCGGATATCTCTTCCGGCTCCGCTTCTCGGCGATCTCCAGGCCGGTCTCGCCTCGAGCCCGCCGGACCGTCGCGTCGAGGACCTGGGCGGTCCCATCCACCGTTGGACACGCCGCGTCCACCATCCCTCTGCGGCGTGTCCCTGAACGCCTGTGGCCTGCGGCTTTGGCTGGCGCCCCTCGCAGCCGAAGAGCCACCCCGATACCGAGAACCACCTGAGTCAGCCTCCCTACCCGATCTCGACTCAGCAGAGCTGCCGCTAGCGCGGTATTGGCTGCCAGCATTCGAAACACCGCGGTTCGCGCCACGATAGGAGCTTCCCGTAGTTGATCCCCGGTAGCCGGTGCTCGAACCGCGATAGCCGGAGCTCGCAGCGCCGCCGGTGGCGCCGCGACTGGCACCGCCGGCTCGATAGCCACTGCTCGAACCGCGGTAGCCGGACTCTGCACCGCCCGAACCACCAGATCGGGCGCGGCCGCCAGTACCCCGCGTCCCTGCCGGGCCGGCGAACCGGTCCCTCGAACCGCCAGAGCTCGACAAACCACCTCGCGCGCCACCTGCTCGCGCGCCGCCCGGGTTTCGTCCCGCGGCACGCCCGCCTGGACCGCGAGGTCCACGGGACGCTCCGTCTCCTTTGTTGACGTCTGGCATCACTAACCGATCTTCTCGAGCAGCGCGGTGGCGAGGCAGGCAATTCCCTCTACGCGCCCCAGGCTCCCGAGCCCTTCGGGTCGGGTCGCCTTTACGTGCACGGGGCCTGCCGCCGCCGCGCTGAGCCGTTGCATCATGATCTCACGCGAATCGCCGATACGCGGAATCTCGCAGATCACAGTGCAGTCAGCGTTCGCGAGCCGAAGGCCGACCCCCACGACGAGCGAGGCGACCTGGGCCAGGATCGAGAGACTGTCAGCTCCTGCCCAGCGCTGGTCGGTGTCGGGGAAGTGGGCGCCGAGATCGCCGAGCGCAGCGGCGCCGAGCATGGCGTCAGCCAGGGCGTGCGACACGACATCTGCGTCACTATGACCCTGCAGACACGGCGCCTCGTCGAATCGAACCCCTCCCAGCACCAGCACCCCGTGGTGCTCGGTCCCAATCGCAAATGGGTGCTGATCAAAGCCGATTCCTACCCGCAAATTGGTCATCGCCTACTCCACTTCTCCGCTGTCGCGAGGTCTTCGGGCGACGTCAACTTGATGTTGTGGTACTCACCTGGGACGACAGCGACAATCAAGCCCAGAGCCTCAAGGAGACCGGCGTCGTCTGTGGCCTCCGGCGCGCCGGCATGTGCGCGACGCAAGGCCTCGGCGCGGAAGGCTTGCGGCGTCTGCACCGCTACAAGCTCATTACGGTCGAGCGTCTCCAAGACGTGACCGTCTCGAACACGCTTCACCGTGTCCGCCACGGCAAGACCCGGGATGGCGCCGTCCGCACCGGCGACAACAGCGTCGATCACAGAGCGGAACAGCTCGCGTGACGCTAGCGGCCGGGCAGCGTCGTGAACTACGACCACGTCCGCGTTCTCTGGGACCGCCGCAAGGCCTCGACGGACAGAAGAGGCACGGGTCGGGCCCCCACTGATGACACGATCGGCGCCTTTGCCGATCCCGGGACGCCCGAGGAACGACTCAGGCACGACGGCTACGACGCCACGGGCCACCGAACGCGAGGTTTCGAGGCTCCACTCGATCACGGACCGGCCGCCGAGAGCCACGAACTGCTTGGGCTGGCCGAATCGCTGCCCTTGACCGGCAGCGACAACGATCACCCAGACTTCGACGCTCACGCGCTGCTAGCGCGCCCTGCGCTACGGCAGAGCAGCGTTGAGGCGCTCCTCCGCCTCGGCCTCACTCACGCCGATCGCGAACGTCAGCTCGGAAACGAGGATCTGGCGGGCTCGAGTTAGCATCCGCTTCTCACCTGCGGATAGGCCCCGGTCCTTGTCACGGATCGAGAGGTTTCGTACCACTTCTGCGACCTGGTAGATGTCGCCGGACTTGAGCTTTTCGACGTGGTTCTTGTAGCGACGAGACCAGTTGGTAGGCATCCGCGCCTCCTTCTTGCCAAGGACAGCGAAGACTTCCTCCACCTCCTCGTCGTTGATTACCTCTCGAAGCCCGACCTCTGCTGTGTTGTCGGACGGCACCATGAGGGTGAGATCGCCGTAGGCGAGGCGGAGCACGAGGTACTCACGCTTCTCGCCGAATGCTTCTCGTATTTCTCGCCGCTCAACAACGGCGGCACCGTGATGGGGATAGACAACTTTGTCCCCGACATCGAACAATGGAACTCCTCACGAAACGAGGGAAGGTGGGGTCCTCACCAGGGTACGGACGTCGCGGCCGTCGCTCAACTCAGAACCTCTGCCGGACTCCGTCCTAGAACGCGAACCGGCGGCGGGAACCACGCCGAGCAACAGTCGAACTGCCTCTAGCAGGGTACCTGCTCTGAGCAGCTCCAATTCCATCGGCCCGTCCGGAGCTGACTGCGGCACTACGGCGCGGCGGAATCCCAGCCTTGCCGCTTCGGCCAAACGGCGCTCGGTCGCCTGCGCCTGACGCAGCTCCCCTGCCAGTCCGACCTCGCCGAAAGCTACGACATCCTCCCCGATCGGTACGCCTGTCACCGCCGATACCAGGGCCAACGCGATCCCGAGATCTGCGGCAGGCTCACTCACCCTAAGACCACCGACGGTGGAGACGAACACGTCCGAGCTAGCGAGCGCCAGATGACATCTGCGTTCAAGCACCGCTAGCAAAAGGGCGAGGCGCCCACCGACGATTCCTTGTGCGACCCTTCTCGGGACTCCAGAATTTGGGGGTCCGACAAGTCCTTGGACCTCGACTATCAATGGTCTCCGCCCCTCGAGCACGGGCACCGCGATGCTCCCCGGCATGCCTCGTCGACGATCTCCTAACAACAGTGCACTCGGATCCGCAATCGCTTTGAGCCCAGACTCGGTCATCTCGAAGATCCCGATCTCGCCTGTGGGACCGTAGCGATGCTTAGAGGCCGAAAGAAGGCGAAGCGACTGATGCCTGTCGCCGTCGAACGACAGCACGGTGTCGACGAGGTGCTCGAGTGTTCGCGGCCCCGCCAGCCCCCCGTCTTTGGTGACATGGCCGACCAACAAGGTGGCCACACCGAAAGACTTGGCGTAGCGCACGAGCCGGCTGGTGCATTCGCGCACCTGGCTCGGTGAGCCGGCTTGCGACCCGCATGCCTCGTCTGCCACCGCCTGGATCGAGTCAACCACGAGTAACGAGGGCTGAAGCTGGCCGGCAGCGCCAATGACAACGTTGAGGTCCGTCGTCGCCAACAAGTAGCAACCCTCGACAGCCGCATCGAGGCGTTCAGCTCGGCGCCGTACCTGTTCACCGGATTCCTCAGCCGCGATCAGCAGCGATGTCCTCCCTTGAGCGGCAGCGCGCGCCAATGTCTGGAGTACGAGTGTGGACTTGCCAACCCCTGGCTCACCACCGAGCACTGTCACTGAGCCCGCTACGAGCCCACCGCCGAGAACTCGATCGAGCTCGCTGATGCCGGTGGCCAGCGCAACGGCATCCTCCGCGCTGATCGAGCTCAAAGGCGCCGGCGTCGTAGTCAGGTTCGGGCAGAGCAGCCGCGACACATGGGCGCTGTGGCTCGAAGAGGAGCCCGGGGCCGGATGAGGTGCAGGCTGCTCGACGATGGTGTTCCACTCACCGCAGCCTGGGCAGCGGCCGGACCACCGCGGAGCGACATGCCCGCAGGCCTCGCAGCAGTGAATCAACCTCGGTCGCGTCATACTCCGACGCTACGAGCCGGTTGTCACACTCTCGAAGGTCGCGGCCCATCTCGCCCGGGCGCGGCAGGCGAAAGTACTCAGGAGTCGGCGCCGGCTCCTGCGAACTCGACAGCCGGAGGCTCGAAGCCCTCGACCGCGCGGAACACGAGCAGCCCGTCCTCCTCATCGACGATGACAGTCTCGCCAACCCGGAATTCCTTCCAGAGGATCTTCTCCGAGAGCGGGTCCTCGATCAGCTGCTGTATCGCACGGCGCAGAGGCCTGGCTCCGAGCTCGGGCTCGTAGCCTCTCGCGGCGACGAACCTCTTGGCGGCCAACGTCAGCTCCAGGCCGATGCCCTGGCCCTCCAGTTGATCGCGCACCCGGCGGATGAGGAGCTCCACGATCTCGACCACTTCGTCCATGGTCAGCTCGTGGAACACGATAACTTCGTCGATCCGGTTCAAGAACTCGGGCCGGAAATGATTCTTGAGCGCCTCCTGCACGCGTTGCTTCATCCGCTCGTAAGTCACCGACTCGCTTGACTTCTGGAAGCCGAGGGAAAGCTTGCGCAGGTCCGAGGTACCGAGGTTCGAAGTCATGATCAGCACGGTGTTCTTGAAGTCGACCGTGCGTCCCTGGGCGTCGGTCAGGCGCCCGTCCTCGAGAATCTGAAGCAGCGTGTTGAAGATGTCCGGATGCGCCTTTTCGATCTCGTCGAAGAGCACCACGGCGAAGGGCTTGCGCCGGACAGCCTCGGTGAGCTGGCCACCCTCCTCGTAACCCACGTAGCCGGGAGGTGACCCGACGAGGCGGCTCACGGTGTGCTTTTCCATGTACTCACTCATGTCGAGCTGGATCAGCGAAGCTTCGTCTCCGAAGAGCAGCTCGGCGAGCGTCTTGGCGAGCTCGGTCTTACCTACCCCGGTCGGGCCGAGGAAGATGAACGACCCGCTCGGCCGCTTGGGATCCTTGAGGCCGGCACGGGTGCGGCGGATCGCGCGCGACAGGGCATTGATCGCGTCCTCCTGACCGACGACACGCTTGTGCAGCTCCTCTTCCAGGCGCAACAGGCGCGCCGTCTCCTCCTCGGTGAGCTTGTAGACCGGGATCCCGGTCCAGTTCGCGAGCACCTCGGCGATGACGTCCTCGTCGACGACGTCGAAGACCTCTTCGCCTGCGGACCGCCACGACACACTCAGGGCGGCCTTGCGTTCGAGCGCGTCGCTCTCCTTCTCGCCGAGTTTCTTCGCCTCTTCGAAGTTCGACCGCCCGATTGCGGCGTCCTTCTCGTGCCGGATCTTGGACAGCTCCTCGTCGATCTTGCGGTGCTCGGGCGGGGTCGACATCCGACGGATACGCAAGCGCGAGCCTGCCTCGTCGATGAGGTCTATCGCCTTGTCGGGGAGGAAGCGATCTGAGATGTAGCGGTCGGCGAGGTTCGCGGCGGCAACCAGTGCCTGGTCCGTGATGGTCACCTGGTGGTGCTTCTCGTAGCGGTCGCGAAGCCCTCTCAAAATCTCGATCGTGTGCGCCAAGGAGGGTTCCTCGACCTTGATCGGCTGGAACCTCCGTTCGAGGGCGGCGTCTTTCTCAAGGTGCTTGCGGTACTCGTCAAGAGTCGTCGCACCGATCGTCTGAAGCTCACCGCGAGCGAGCATCGGCTTCAGTATCGAGGCGGCGTCGATGGCCCCCTCGGCCGCACCTGCTCCGACGAGGGTATGGAGCTCGTCGATGAACAAGATGATGTCGCCGCGAGTCCTGATCTCCTTCAAGACCTTCTTCAGGCGCTCCTCGAAGTCGCCCCGGTAGCGGCTTCCTGCAACGAGCGCGCCCAGGTCGAGGGTGTAGAGCTGCTTGCCCCGCAGTGTCTCGGGGACGTCGTCGTCGACGATCTGCTGGGACAGCCCCTCGACAATTGCGGTCTTGCCCACGCCCGGCTCGCCTATGAGAACCGGGTTGTTCTTCGTACGCCGCGAAAGCACTTGCATGACGCGCTCGATCTCGCGGTCACGACCGATCACGGGATCGAGTTTGTGCTCACGCGCGAGCTGGGTCAGGTTCCGGCCGAACTGGTCCAGCAGCGGCGACCCCGCGGGGCTGTCCGAGCTCGAGGCTCCGGTCGTCGCGGCCGCGCCCTCACGTCCCTGGTACCCGGAGAGCAGTTGGATGACTTGTTGACGCACACGGGTCAAGTCGGCCCCGAGGCTGACGAGGACCTGAGCAGCCACGCCCTCGCCCTCGCGAACGAGGCCGAGAAGCATGTGCTCGGTCCCGATGTAGTTGTGGCCAAGTTGGAGGGCTTCCCGCAGGGACAGCTCGAGGACCTTCTTCGCTCGTGGGGTGAACGGTGGGGACCCCGTCGGAGCCGAGCCCGCGGGTCCTATCGTCTCCTCGACCTTCTCGCGCACCGCCTCGAGAGAGATGCCGAGCGACTCCAGCGCCTTGGCGGCGACGCCCTCACCCTCATGTATGAGGCCCAGCAGGATGTGCTCGGTCCCGATGAAGCTATGGTTCAGGAGGCGCGCTTCCTCTTGAGCCAGGACCAATACCCTGCGTGCCCGATCGGTGAATCGCTCGAACAACTCAGACTCCCTTGTGCTCTTCTCTGTAGGTGAAGTCTACCGGTCCGGTGCGCGGAGTCCCGCCGCCCGGAAAGCTCGCTCCCCCTCTTAGCATCGGACTGTGGCCCCCCAAGCCTTAACGGTTCGATTCGGGCCGACCATGCTGGCAGACAAGCCGGCCGCAACCGGGCGATCGGCCAACGGAGTCGGACCTGCGGCCGACCCGAATTGAACACCTGAGAGGGGAACATTACAGTGCCACGGATCAATCGGGTGGGCGCCGGGCTGTCGGCTTGGTGCCCCTTTGGCGTAAGGTGGCGGACTTGGTGAGCAGCCCGGACCCCTTTGCCCTCCCGATCCGTGAGAAAGATCTCGCGCGGCTAGAACTTTGCCTTCGGGAATCGGTCGTTGGAGATGACGCGTTCCTGAACGAGGTCGCAAGCCATCTCATCGAGGCGGGGGGCAAACGACTCCGGCCCTCGCTCACGATCGCAGCTTCTTACCTCCAAAAAGGCGATGTCACCACAGAGATCTTGCTTGGAGGCGTATCAGTCGAGCTGGTCCACCTCGCGTCGCTCTACCACGACGACGTCATGGACGAGGCAACGCGGCGGCGCAGCGTGGAAAGCGTGAACGCCCGCTGGGGCAACCTCGTGGCGATCGTGGCGGGTGATTTCCTCCTCGCGCGGGCCGCGGAAATCGCTGCAGGGCTCGGCACCGAGGTTGCCGCACTGCTCGCGGCAACTCTCGCCCGTCTCTGCCAGGGGCAGGTGGCCGAGGTTCGCGCCGCGTTCCAGATCGAGAGGGACGAGCACGATTACCTGCGCGGCATCTCCGACAAGACCGCTGCGCTGATGTCGACTGCGTGCCGCATCGGCGCCCTGACCGCCGGCCTCAACCGGACCCAGATCGACGACCTGTCGGCGTTCGGCGAGGCCTTCGGGATGGTCTTCCAGATCCGCGACGACGTCCTTGACGTTGTCGCCACCGAGACCGAGCTCGGCAAACCGCCTGGTCAGGACCTTGCGGAGGGTATCTACACCCTGCCGGTCCAGCGAGCGCTCCTCGACCGCTCTGTCGGGCCACGGCTTCGTGATCTTCTCGGTCACCCGCTCGATCAGGCCGAACGTGAGGAGGCGCGAGCACTCGTCGCGGCGTCGCCAGGTATCTCAGCTTCCTACGAGATCGCGCGCAACTATGCGAGGACGGCGGCAGCAGCGGCAGCGCGACTCGGTGACGGACTGGTGCCCAAAGCGCTTGTCGAGTTCGGCTACAACATCGTCGATGACCTGGAACGTTCGACTGCAAGAGTCCTCGCTCCTAGCTGACCAGCAGCGCCGGCTCAAACTTCATGCTCCTCTGGCTCAGGGGAGCCTGTTGGCGGTTCGGACGACTTGTCCTCGGGACGAAGAGCCGGGAACAAGACCACCTCCCTGATGTTGGCGACGTCTGCGTAGAGCATGACGAGCCTGTCGATCCCGAGGCCGAGTCCCCCAGTCGGTGGTAACCCAAGCTCGAGAGCCCGCAGGTAGTCCCAGTCGATGGCCATCGCTTCATCGTCCCCGAGGGCCCGCTCGCGCTCCTGATCCTCGAAACGAGCCCGCTGGTCGTCGGGATCGATCAGCTCGCTGAATGCATTGCCGAGCTCGCGACCGGCGATGATCGGCTCGAAACGCTCAACGAAGCCGGGCTTCGAGCGATGCTTGCGGGCGAGCGGTGAAACCTCCTGCGGGTAGTCGCAGACGAACACCGGGCCCCAGAGCTCGGCCTCCGTCGTCTTCTCGTAGATCTCGAGGATGAGCTTGCCCGGACCGTACCAGGGCTCGAAGGGAACACCGAGACCTGACGCCATGCGCCGTAGGTCCTCTACATCCATCAACGGGTCGACCTCGACCCCGGCATGTTCGGCTATGAGCTCGACTAGGGTCGCTCGCCGCCAAGGCGGCGTCAGGTCGATCTCGCGACCCTGATAGGGGAGCACAGTCGTGCCGAAGAGCTCTTCGGCTGTGCCAGCCACGACATCCTCGAAGATCAACATCATGTCCGTGTAGTCCGCATAGGCCTGATAAAGCTCGAGCATCGTGAACTCGGGGTTGTGACGCGGCGACAGGCCTTCGTTGCGGAACGTCCTGCCTATCTCGAAAACACGCTCGATCCCACCGACGACACACCGCTTCAGATAGAGCTCGGTCGCGATGCGGAGATACATATCGGTATGCAGCGCGTTGTAGTGCGTGACGAACGGCCGCGCCGTCGCTCCGCCCGCAATCGCGTGCAGCACCGGCGTTTCAACCTCCACGAAGCCGGCGGCGCCCAGGCGGCGGCGGATCGATGCGACGACCTTGGAACGCAACAGGAACACGTCGCGCACACCCTCGTTGGCCCACAGGTCGAGCTCGCGCTGGCGGTAGCGGATATCGGGGTCTGAGACACCGTGCCACTTGTCACCGAAGCCGCGACGTGCCTGCGCGAGCAGCTCCCAGGAGGCCACCTTGACAGATAGCTCGCCGCGTCGGGTACGGACCACCTCTCCGGCTGCACCGATCCAGTCGCCGAGCGACAATCGACAGAACTCCTCGAACTCGGGAGTGAGCCCCGCGAGCGCGAACAGCTGAATGCTCCCAGTCCAGTCCCTGAGCTCGGCAAAGGCGAGCTTGCCTTGTGGCCGCGACCGCATGAGACGGCCGGCGATGACGACGTTGACGCCAGAGCCCTCCTCCGGTTCGAGGTGCGCGAACGACCGAGCTACCTCACCAGCGCCTGCGGTCGTCTCGAATCGGTACCCGATCTCCCTCACTTATCCCTCCCACTCTCGTCGCGCACGACATTGCGTTCGAAGACCAGGCGGAGCCCGTGCAAGGTGAGCCACGGCTCATGGTGTTGAATCATCTCCGACAGGGGCGTGACGAGCCCTGCCAGGCCACCGGTCGCGATGATCGCAGACGCTCCGAGTACCTCAGAGAAACGTCGGCACATGGCATCGACGAGTCCCGTGTACCCGTAGATGGCACCGGACTGGATCGACTCGACCGTCGACTTGCCGATCACGTTACGCGGCTCGACCAGCTCCACGCGGCGCAAAGCAGCAGCGTGCTCGAACAGCGCCTCCATGCTGATCGCGATTCCGGGTGCGATGGCCCCGCCGAGGTACTCGCCCGCGGCCGAGATGGCGTCGAAGGTAGTAGCCGTGCCCATATCCACGACGATCGCCGGACCTCCATAGAGGTCTATGGCGCCAACGGCGTTTGCGACGCGATCTGCGCCGACGTCCTTCGGGTTGTCGTACAAAATTGGCATCCCGGTCCGAATCCTCGGCTCGACCACGATGAGGGGGACATCGAACCAGACGTGCGCCATCTCCCGTATCGCGGAAGTCACTTCCGGCACCGAAGACGACACGACCATCCCACCGACACTGTTGTCAGGCGACACGGCGGTGAATTTGAGACCAACGAGCCCGAGCAGTTCGGTGATCAGAAGCGCATATTCGTCGGCAGTGCGTTCCGCAACGGTTGCGAGTCGCCAATGGTGGAGCAGGTCGGCCAACTCACCAGAGTCCCGGCCCGCGGATGCGCCGCCGCCGGTCGTATCCGCCGACCTGACTTCGTGGTCCGGCTGCGTTCTCGAGGTGCCAGTCGACGCGAACAGCCCGAGCACCGTCTGTGTGTTTCCGACATCTAGAGCAAGCAGCATCACACCTCTGTCTACCTCACCAAGAGAGTCCTCACCTCTACGTTCGTGTCTGGAACGGTCATCGTCGGAAGCCGTATGGTTGCATGGGAGTGGGGACCATTACCCAATCCGACGACGCCAGCGCCCGAGGCTAGGCGGCCAGCGTGGCATCAAGACTCTCTCGAAGCGACGTTTGGCTTCTTGCCGGCGGCGCGATTCTTGCTGCTGGATCGGCAGTCACCCACTACGTCCGTACGGGCCCTGTCGTCCCATTCGTTGCGTCTGCTCTGGCTCTTGGAGTCCTCGCCGCCATCGTTGGTCGCAGCGTCGACCGGCTCGGAGATCGTCTCGGCTCGGGGATGACCGGGGTCATCCAGTCTGCGCTCGGCAATCTCCCCGAACTCTTCTTCGGTATCTTCGCACTTCGAGCAGGCTTGGTCGCCGTCGTCCAAGCCGCTCTCATCGGCTCGATTCTTGCCAACGTGCTGCTCGTCTTGGGTCTGGCGTTCATAGTCGGAGGCCTGAAACATGGCACTCAGCGATTCCCCGCCGACAACGCCCGCGTCATCGTCCTCCTTCTGGTGCTCGCCGTATCGGTCCTCATGATCCCCAGTCTCAGCGCGCACCTGGACGTTGCAGTCCGGCGTCACGAGGGTGCCCTTTCCGACGTCGCAGCAGTCGTGCTACTAGCCGTCTTCATCCTGTCTGCACCAAGATCGGTCCGCCGGGATTCGCGACCCTCGACCGAGGACACCGCAACTGGGGGCGAATCTGGAATCAGCGAGGCGATCGGGCACGGGCTCTCCGGCGTTCAGACAAAAGTGGTCCCGACAGCTGGCGCCTGGTCGATCTCGCTCGTGGTGGTGACTCTGCTCGCCTCCAGCGTCGCCGCGGCGTTCGTCTCGGACTGGTTCGTCTCCGCTCTCACTCCAGCTCTCTCTGCACTCCACATGTCTCAGGCGTTCGCAGGCTTGGTGGTCGTGGCAATCGCCGGCAACGCCGTCGAGAACGTGGTTGGCATACAGCTCGCTGCCCGAAATCGTACCGACTACGCCTTGTCGGTCATTCTGCAGAGCCCTGTCCAAATCGCTCTTGTGCTCATTCCCGCCCTGGTGCTCCTCTCCGGGGTCGTTGGCGGCGCTCAGCTCACGCTGGTGTTGTCCCCGCTACTCGCCGTCGTTCTTGCGCTCACGACCCTCATCGCAGCCCTCGTCGTGTTGGATGGGGAATCGACCTGGCTCGAGGGAGCGTGCCTGCTGGGACTCTACGTTGTGATCGCCGCCTCCTTCTGGTGGGGATGAGGCTCTGGAGGCGCGGGCACGAACAGGTTCCGCAACTTCTCCCGCCGCACCTTCCCGCTCCGTGCCAGCTACGAGGGGTCACTCCCGGCGGCACGACCATGCCGCTGCGGTTGAGTCCGGACAGCTATGGTGCCGCGCTACCAGCAGGCGGCTGATGAACGAGTTCCCAGCCGTGCAGCTTGGTGAACGCGACGAGAACTGCGACGCAGACAGACCTACAGCGCCCCGAGTACTGCATGATGGCTTTGGCCGGAGTATGGGACGGCAATTGCCGTCCAAGACATTGTGGATTCCTTCAAGCTCCGCGGTTCTGGCGGGGCG
>Ga0182027_10004681_pt1 | contig 21111 bp, 14 predicted proteins | sample 712E1DmetaG_FD_121300 | JGI IMG/M metagenome (GOLD analysis project Ga0182027, IMG submission 121300) | Permafrost microbial communities from Stordalen Mire, Sweden - 712E1D metaG (Illumina Assembly) | ecosystem: Environmental > Terrestrial > Soil > Wetlands > Permafrost | place: Sweden...
CTGCCGACACTGGGCCTCAGTGCTGAAACGCTGTTCAAATTCAAGCATGGTGCGTGGAAAATCGTCGCTCATGGCCATCCACACTATCAGTTGAGGTTGGTTGAGTGAAGTAAATAGCCCTAAAGGCAATTGAAACTATAGCGTGGCAGTCGAGCGGTTTCGGGCAGGGCAGGGATCGAATGCACATTGACAATCCGGTGACAAAGTGGCACGCTACAGTCATGGAACATGTCATGGAAGAACCGCGCAAGCGGATTACAGCCCGCATTTCGGAGAATGTGCGCGTGACCCTGGAACAGGCGGCGGAGCTTTCCGGGGCGACCGTCAGCCAGTTTGTCGTGCAAACGGCTTATCAGGAAGCGCAACGGCTGATTGAGCGCGAGACAGTCATCCGGCTTTCGCAAGAGGATGCGCGCCTGGTGCTTGCCCTGATGGACAATCCGCGCAAACCCAACAAACGCTTGAAAGACGCGGTCAAGGCTTTCAGAGAATCGGTACGTGCGTAAGATCGAACGTCCGCCGAAATCCCATGACAGAGAGGTTTTTTTTCATTTGACCGTTGCTTCCTGGTGGCGGCGATGGAGAAAGGCAACGTCGCACCAACGACGCCGCGCTGGCAATCACCGCCGCCCGGAACACCTCGCGCGGACTCACCTCAACCCCTCCAAAATCGCTCCACCATCCCCGGTAGGGCTGCGCTGCCGCGCAGCCCAAATACCCCCTGCCGGCTTCCCAAACCGCCAGCGACATCATTCCGGGAACCGACCCGGTTGACACGACGCTTGATGACCGTCAAATCAGAATTTACCAATAGCCGGGACCCCTTCGGCGGGACTGACGTCAAAAGGCGAGTCAAATAAGGGTAGGTCGTAGTTGCGCTGTTTGAAAATCGAATTGGCGGCGGTCATAGACCGCCGCTACAGGGGTTGGTTTTGTGCTTTAGTGGGCGGCCCGGGGTGACGATATGGGGGCATGCTTTATCGGTGCCACCACGGTTTGTCGCGGAGCGCTCGAATGGGCATGGCGGTTGCCATGGTCGTTTTGGCGGGTGGGCGCCTGTATGCCGCGGAGGGCCGGGATTCCACCGTTGAGTTGAAGAATCTGAGCCTGGAGGAATTGACCTCGATCCAGGTGGAAACCGTTTATGGCGCTTCCAAACATGAGCAGAAGGTCGAGGAGGCCCCCTCTTCGGTGACGATTATCACGCGGGACGAAATCCAGAAGGCCGGCTACCGGACGCTGGCGGAAATCCTCAACAGTGTGCCGGGGTTGTACACGCGGTACGACCGCGATTTTGTGGAGTTGGGCATTCGCGGCTTCAGTAATCCCGGCGACTATAATTCGAGTTTTCTGCTGCTGGTGGACGGCCACCGGATGAATGTGGCGCTGACGGCCAATGCGCCCATTGACCGGGGCTTCGCGGTGGACGTGGACCTGATCGAACGGGTCGAGGTGATCCGCGGCGCGGGAGCTTCGCTTTACGGGGACAACGCATTTTTTGGGGTGATCAATGTGATCACGCGGCGCGGAAGCGACATCGCCGGGGGAGAGGTGTCGGCCTTCGGCGGAAGTCTGGGAAGTTACGACGGCCGGTTCAGCTACGGGGCCAGCTTGAGCAACGGGGTGACGATGGCCTTTTCCGGCACTTACTATCACAGCGACGGCAATCCCCGCCTGTTCTATCCGGAATATGACACGCCGGCGCAAAACAACGGGAAAGCCGCCCGTGTGGACAGCGAGCGGGCATCAAGCCTGTTCACGTCGGTCTCGTGGAAGGATTTCACCCTGGAAGGGGCTTTCGTGGAGCATGTCAAGCAGGTGCCGACCGGCTCCTTCGGGGCGGTGTTCGATGACGCGCGGAACCAGACCAAGGATGACCAGGCGTTTGGGGACGTGAAATTCGAGCATCAATTCCAGAATGATTTAGATCTGGAGGCGCGAGTGGGCTACGACTATGCGACGACCCTCGGAACCTACTCCGAAAACGTGACGGGCGTGCCTTACACGGTCCTGAACCTGGATAATTTCCTCAGCCAGCGCCTGACGGAAGATTTGCAAGTGCGGCAGACCTTCTGGGAGAAACACACGGTGACAGCTGGGGCGGAGATCATTGAAAATTTGGAAGACCGGCAGAGGAATTATGATGTCCTGCCTTTCTATTCTTACCTGGATGACACCCGGCACAGTCTGGACTACGGGCTGTTTTTGCAGGAGGAGTATCGGATTCTGACCAACCTGACCTTCAACGGGGGAGTGCGGTACGACCGCTTCGAGACGTTCGGCTCGACGGTGAATCCGAGGACGGCCCTGATCTATCAGCCGGTGGGAGGGACGACGCTGAAGCTGATCTACGGGACGGCGTTCCGGGCGCCCAGCCCTTATGAGCTTTACTATTCGGACGGGGGTGTGACGCAAGTTCCCAACCCGGGACTCAAGCCGGAAAAAATCACGACCGAGGAAGCCGTGGTGGAGCAACAAATGGGCAAACATCTGAGCGGTTCACTGTCGGGATTCTACAATGACATCAACAACCTGATTGAACAGACGACCATCGCGCCGGGGCTTCCCAATGCCGGCTTGATCCAATTGCAGAACCTGGGCAAAGCCAGCGCCGAAGGACTGGAACTGGCGTTCAAGGGAACCTGGGCGGGGGGATGGGAGGGGCGCGCCAGCTATTCGTTCACGGAGGCCAAGGACGGGATCACCGGCGCGCGTTTGGTGAATTCGCCGAACCACCTGATAAAGTTCGACTTGACGGCGCCCCTTTACCAGGAGAAGGTGTTTGCAACCCTGGACTGCCAGATCATGAGCCAACGGAAAACGCTGACGGGGCAAACCGACCCCGGCTTTGGCACGGTCAACTTCAACCTGTTCAGCCGCCAGTGGGTCCGGGGGCTGGAGGTGTCGGCGGGCATTTACAATCTGTTTGACGCCCGGTACAGCGACCCTGGCGGAGAGGAACATCTGCAGGATCTGATCCAGCAGGATGGCCGAACCTTCCTTGTCAAAGCGACCTATCATTTCTGACCGATCCATGAAAAGCACGACCAGCGGGAGAGCATGCAGCCGCCTCTGGCGCCAGGTTCTGGCGGCCGGGCTGTTGGCATGCGCCGGGGTGCTTTGGGGAAGCGAAACCAAGGCCGTGAGCGAATACCAGGTCAAGGCGGTGTTTCTGTTTCGTTTCACCCAATTCGTGGAATGGCCGACGGAGGCCGGGGCCGCGGGCGACCGGCCCTTTGTCATTGGAATCGTGGGCGAAGACCCCTTCGGGTCTGTGCTGGACGATACGGTGCGCAAAGAGTTGGTGCAGGAACACCGTCCCATTGTCGTTCAACGATTCCAAGACAGCGAAACCCTTCCCAAGTGCGACATCCTTTTCATCGCGCCGTCTGAAAAGGACCGGCTCAAGGACGTGCTTGGCCGGGTCAGAGGCCAGGCGGTTCTGACGGTGGCCGACACCGCCGGGGCGGCGGAGCAGGGCGCCATGATCAATTTGCTGGTGGTCCAGGGCAGCGTCAAAATCGAAATCAATCAAGACGCGATGACCGCCGCCGGGTTGAAGGTCAGCGCCAAGCTCCTGAGCCTGGCAAAAATAGTGAAAGGCAAAGCGCCATGAAACGACTCCAAGATCTGCCGATACAAAGGAAAATACTGGTGATGACCCTCTCCATTTGCGGCGCGGTGTTGCTGGTGTCGCTGGCGATTCTGATGGTGTTTCAGATCTTGAATTTCCGCTCCAACTTCCAGCGCGACACCGAGACCCTCTCGGCCATCATTGCCAACAACAGCACGGCCGCACTGGCCTTTGACGACCGCAAAGCCGCGGGCGAAATCCTGGATTCCCTCAAAGCGAAGCCGAGCGTCCTCTGCGCCTGCATGGTCAACTCGGATCGCGTTACCGTGGCGCGTTACGGGCAAATGGACGGTTCGGAAGCCATGCTCACTAACACCGCCGAACGCCAATTCTCCTATCAGCGCGGCCGCCTGTTCTATAACCAACCGGTGCAACTGGCCGGCAAGCGCCTGGGCAGTCTGTATCTGAGCGTGGACTACCAAAGCAGTTTCAACCAGTTGTTCCAATTTTACGGCCTGGTCCTGGCGGGGGTCTTTCTCATTTCTTTCCTCCTCGCCACCAGCTTGACCGGCCGAATGCAAAAACTCATCGCCGGCCCCGTGCTCATGCTGGCCGAGACCGCGCGGCAGGTCGGTGAAAAGAACGATTATTCCGTGCGCTCGCCCCTGGAGGGGCGCGGCGATGAACTCGGCGCGCTCGCCAAAGCTTTCAACCACATGCTCAGCCGCATCCACGCCCAGGATCTCGCCCTCAACCTGTCTCAGGAAAAACTGGAAGCGCTGGTCAATTCCATTGACGGCATCGTGTGGGAGTGGAATCCGCACAATGACCAATTTACCTACGTCAGCCGGCAGAGCGAACGCATCCTGGGCCACCGGCCGGAAAAATGGCTCGGCAATGCAAAATTTTGGGACTTGATTGTCCACCCGGAGGACCTGGCCCGCTCGACGACGGCGCGCCGCCAAGCCACCGAACGCCGTCAAGCCTACAGCGGCGAGTACCGCGCCATGGCCGCCGACGGCCGCACAGTCTGGATTCGCGAAAGCGGCATGGGGCTGGCGGAAAATGGCGACGGCGCCATCTGCCGGGGAATCCTCCAAGACATCACCGCGCAGAAGAACGCCGCCGAACACCTCAAGAAACTCAACACCCAACTGGTGGAAGCCTCGCGCCAGGCCGGCATGGCGGAAGTCGCCACAGGCGTGTTGCACAACGTCGGCAACGTCCTCAACAGCGTCAACGTCTCCGCTTCCTTGTTGCGCGAACAGTTGGCCAAGTCGCAACTCCAGAAACTGGTGCAAGCCGCCAACCTGTTGCGCCAACACGACGCCGACACCGCCGCCTTCCTCACGACCGATTCCCGCGGGAAACTCCTGCCGGGCTATCTCATCAAGCTCAGCGATCATCTGGCCGCCGAGCAACGCTCCTGGCAGGCCGAGTTGGACGGCCTGGGCAAAAACATCGAGCACATCAAGGAAATCGTCGCCATGCAACAAAGCTATGCCAGGATGTCCGGCGTCACCGAAGACCTCAAAGCCGACGCCCTGGTGGCCGATGCCCTCAGCATCAATGAAGGCGCGCTGGGACGCCACGGCGTCCAGGTCCGCCGCGAATATCAAGACGTCGAACTGGTCCGGGTGGACAAGCACAAGGCCCTGCAAATCCTCATCAACCTCATTCGCAACGCCAAATACGCCATGGACGCCTCCGCCAAGAGCGACAAGATCCTCACGATGTCCATTGCCCCCTCCGCGGATAACCGGGTCAGAATCCAGGTCCGGGACAGCGGCATCGGCATCCCGCCCGAGAACCTGACCCTCATTTTTCAACACGGGTTCACCACCAAGAAAGACGGCCACGGCTTTGGCTTGCACAGCAGCGCTAACGCCGCGCACGAAATGGGCGGCAGCCTGACCGCGCAGAGCGACGGCCCCGGCCAGGGCGCCGTCTTCACCCTGGAGTTGCCCGCGGCAAGACCCGTCAACGGCCGCAAGCCGGTCGAGCCGGCAACCGCGCCCCATTCAAACCACTGAAATATATGGACACATCCCAACTGGTGAAACTTTCGCAGAGCCTGCTGGTCATTGACGACAACCCGCGGATTCACGAGGACATCCGGAAAATTCTGTGCCCGGTGGCGGCGGCGGACGATCTGGCGGCGGATCAGGAGGCCATCTTTGGCGAAAAGCCGGCGGCGGCCGAAGTGTCGAGCTTTGAAATAGATTCCGCATACCAGGGACAGGAGGGACTGGCGCTGGTGGAAAAAGCGATGGCGGAAAAGCGGCCCTATTCCATGGCGTTCGTGGACGTGCGGATGCCGCCAGGGTGGGACGGGATCGAAACGGTGCAGCGGATTTGGAAGGCGGACCCGGACCTGCAGGTGGTTATCTGCACCGCCTACTCCGACCATTCATGGGAGGAAATCATCCAAAAACTGGGCAAGACGGACAGTCTGCTGATTCTGAAGAAACCATTTGACAACGTGGAAGTGCTCCAACTGGCCCATGCCCTTTCCAAAAAGTGGGTCGTCACCAACCAGGCCCGGTTCCGACTGGAAAATCTGGAGGCGATGGTCGAAACCCGCACCGGCGAATTGGTTCGCGCCAATGAACAGCTCCTGTCGGAAGTCAAACGCCGCGCCGAGGTGGAGAATGAGCTGCGCGAATCCGAGGAGCGGTTCCGCAAGTCCTTCGAAGCCGCCCTGGTCCCCTTGTCCATGTTGCGGGCGGACACCCTGGCGCACACCGACGTCAACAGCAGTTTCCTTTCGCTCATCGGCCGCCGCCGCGAAGAGGTCATTGGCCGGACGCCGCAGGAACTGGGCCTGCTGGAGAACCCGGCGGCGTTCGAGGAGATGCTGAAAACGCTGCGCCTGGGCAGATCGGTCCATAACGTGGAGTTGGTCCTGCGAAGCGCCGACGGTCAATTGCGGCAGACCCTGGTTTCCATCGTGTCGCTGCAACTGGGCACGCAAGCCTGTTTGCTGGCCGCCGTCCTGGATATCACCGATCAGCGCCGGATGGAATCCCAGATGCGCCAGTCGCAAAAAATGGAGGCCGTCGGCCAACTGGCGGCCGGGGTGGCCCATGACTTCAACAACCTCCTGACCATCATCATCGGCCATGCCAGCATTCAACTGGCCCAGGTCGGCCTGGAGAAGGAACTGGGCAAATCCCTCGCCGAGGTCAATAACGCCGCCGAGCGGGCCGCCGCCCTCACCCGCCAGTTGCTGGCCTTCAGCCGCAAACAAATCATGCGCCGCGCCAGCCTGGACGTCGTCAATACCGTCGCCAACATGCAAAAAATGCTGGCCAGACTGGTCGGGGAGACGGTTGAAATCCAGGTTGATTTTGCCGAAAACGTCCCGTGCATTATGGGCGACTCCGCCAACATCGAGCAGGTATTGCTCAATTTGGTGGTCAATGCCCGCGATGCCATGCCCCAGGGCGGAACCCTGCGCATCGGCGTTGAAACCCAGGAACTGCACGATCCTGTGACCCGCCACCCGGACGCCCGGCCCGGACGCTTTGTCGTTATCAGCGCCCAGGACACTGGCTGCGGCATGGATGAGGAAACGCAACGGCGCATCTTTGAGCCTTTCTTTACCACCAAACCCGTCGGCAAAGGCACCGGCCTGGGCCTCTCCACCGTGTACGGCATTGTCAAACAACATGAAGGGTGGATCGAAGTCCAAAGCCAGACCGGGGCGGGCAGCACCTTCCGCGTCTATCTTCCTGCCACCAGCGAATGCCCCGCCATCCGGAAAACGGCGGCGGCGCCGGCGAAGACTGCGCCGCACGGGGAATGTATTCTGGTGGTCGAGGATGAACCGCAAGTGCGATCCTACGTCTGCGAAACCTTGCATCATCATGGCTACACCGTGTTGGATGCCGATTGCGGGAAAACGGCCCTCGAGGTCTGGGACAAAGCGGCGCAACCCGTGGACCTGCTGCTGACCGACATGGTCATGCCCAACGGCATCAGCGGCGGCGCCCTGGCCAAGACGCTCCTCCAACGCTCCGGCGACCTCAAAGTCATTTACATGTCCGGGTACAGCGCCGAAATTGTCAACAGCTCCGAACTGCCCAACGGCATCCGCAATTTCCTGCCCAAACCCTTCACCGCTGACAATCTGCTGTCCATCGTAGATTCCGCCATCCAACCCCTCGCCGACATCGGCCCAGTCTCCCGCCATGCCAACTGATACCAGTGCCAGTTTGCCTTCAAACTGTAGCGGCGGTCTGTGACCGCCGCCATTTCTCCCGGAAACAGCGCAATTTCAAACTGCAAATGGTATGATTCCCCGCAGGCAACCGGGCGCAGGAGAAAACCCTTCCCGTCTCCGGTAGGGCGGCGCTGCCGCGCCGCCCAAGACTTCACGCTAGAGCGACAGCTCTGCCCGCCAGGACGGTGAAGATTTTTGTCCTGTACCCGGCCGCAACACAGCCACACCATTGTTCTTGCCTTGGCTCCGCGGCCGGGTGTAATTTGCGCCCCGATTCAGAAAAACAAGATGATTTGACGTAATCTATAAAACCTATTTGGCGTAGCTTCGGCTACGGGCTGGTCCGAAAACCGCGAATTTTCCACGCCCGTTACAGAAACCGACCGAGCACGCGCCCACCCGGGCGCGGCTTGGCGTACTTTCTGTAACAGGCGCTTCGCGGTGCCTCGGACCAGGGTGCGTTGAGTTCGCGCCCTTTCTCTCTGGAGATTTCTCGTGGTTGCGGTTGCGCAGGCGCGCAATGGCTGAAAACCACAAACAAAAAACTCCGACTGTCCGATACGGCCTCGACAATCCGCATCCGCTTTCACAGGTCAAGACCGAGTTGGTGTGGGATGGAAAATATGACGAATACGGCAATCGGCGGGCGGTGGACATTGCGGGGTGCGCGATGCCGCTGCAAAAGATTGAGACGATTGACGAACCTCGCAGTCGGGCCGCTGCCGGCGGAAATCTGGAACTATTCGAGAAGGAGAAGAAACGCCGCGACGATTTCCGCAACCGGCTCATCTGGGGCGACAACAAGCTGGTGATGGCCAGCCTGCTGGCAGAATTCAAGGGGAAAATTGACCTCATCTACATTGACCCACCGTTTGACGTTGGCGCCGACTTCACGATGGACGTGCCGATTGGCGACGAGAAGGAAACTGTGGAGAAAGACCAGTCCACTCTCGAAATGGTCGCTTACCGCGACATGTGGGGCAAAGGCACGGACTCGTACCTGCATATGATGTTCGAGCGACTCTCGTTGATGAAGGAATTGTTGAGTACAACAGGGAGTATTTACGTGCATTGTGATTGGCGTGTAAACTCGTTGATGCGTCTTCTACTCGACGATCTTTTTGGTCCAGACAATTTTCGAAATGAGATATACGCAAAAAGGAAGACCAAGAACCTTCAAAATCAATTTGATGAGGTTACGCGACTCAACATCGCATTTGACTCCGTGCTTTGGTATTCAGCATCGGCAGCGCGCAGATTCCGACCGCCCCTGAAGCCGGCACCCGAAGCCAACCATGATCAATGGAACAATTTTTGGAACAATGCTGATCGTCCGACACTTCGGTATCCACTTTTGGGAATAAATTTAACAGACGGACAATGGAGATGGACGCGTGAGAAGGCTGACGCTGCGGTAGCAAATTACAAGGAATACAGCGATAAGTTTGCGGATAAGGTGACGCTTTTTGAATACTGGGAGTCAACAGGCAAATCCAAACGATTCATCAAACGCGAACCAGGCGCGACACGATGCTATTATTGGGTCGAGCCGAAAGAGGAAATTGCTGCGGACACGGACTGGTCAGATATATACGCCTATGACAATTCGTCCAATTCCTATTCGACTCAGAAGTCAGAGCCTTTCTTGGATCGGATAGTTAAGGCGTCTTCAAACGACGGTGATCTCGTGGCCGATTTTTTCTGCGGCAGTGGCACGACGGGCGCGGTGGCGGAGCGGTTGGGGCGGCGGTGGATCATGTCGGATTTAGGCCGGTTCGCCATTCACACGAGCCGCAAGCGGTTGATTGACCTGCAACGCACGTTGCACGAAGATGGCAAGCCGTATCGCGCGTTCGACGTCTACAATCTGGGCCGTTACGAGCGCCAATGGTGGCAGAAGGAACGGCTCAAAGGCGCGGACGAGGAGCATCGCAAAGTGGTGCTTGGTTTTTACAAGGCGGAAGTTTTGCCGAACGCGGGCGCGTATCTCCACGGGCGCAAAGGCCGCGCGTTCGTCCATGTATCCGGCATTGACAGCATTCTTACTCGCGAGGAGGTGCGCGGAGTCGCCAAGGCGGCACATGGGGCAGGAGCGAAAGAGGTGCATTGTCTGGCATGGGAATTTGAAATGGACTTGCGGCTGGTCTGCCATGAGTTGGAGGCGAGCGAAGGCGTGCAAATCAAGCTCATTCCGATTCCGCGCGAAATCATGGAGAAGAACCGCACCAGCCCGCCGCCGTTCCTTGAAGTGGCAGTGCTGGAGGCGGAGCCGGTCTATCGGAAGGTCAAAGGCGGTACGCAGGTTGACATCAAGCTGACCAAATTCCTTCCCTCTCTCGCCGAAGTGCCGAGCAAGGAATTGGAAGCCTTGAAAGAGCGCGCGGTGAAGACCGGTTTCGACTTCATAGATTTTTGGGCGGTGGATTTCAACTGGCGTGACGGCAAGCCGTTTGAACACCATTGGCAGGATTACCGCACCCGCAAAGACCGCTCGTTGAAAACCGTGAGCGATGCCGGTTTCGACAAATATCCCAAACCCGGCAAATACACCGCCTGCGTGAAAGTCGTGGATGTGTTCGGCTGCGATACGAGCATCACGGCGGAGGTGAAAGTGTGAGTGAGCCGGTTGTCAATCTGGCTGCCATTGAACCGCTTTTTGCTCCGCACGAAGAGCCGAACCAACATCGGGCGCGGGGGCAAGGCGGCCAGCCGGCGCAGATTCAAAAGGGCCGGCGGCCTTCCAAGATTGCTGTTGCCCAGACACTACGCTCGCAGGTGAAGGCATGGCGCGAGACGGATTATCCCGGCGCATCGGACACGACGCGCGAATTGCTGCAGCATTGGTTCGGGCGGGATCATTTGACCGAAGCGGGCGGCCAACAGATTCCGTTTCGCTACTTTTTCTGTCAGCGCGAGGCCATAGAGACGCTGATTTATCTCTACGAGGTCCGGGGAATCCGGTCACTGACTCCGATCATGGCCGAATTCGGCGGGCCAACTGCCGAGACAGCCGCGCTTGGCGTGAATCCAGAGGACGACCGTTGGGCCAAGTACGCGTTCAAGCTGGCGACAGGCGCGGGCAAGACCAAAGTGATGAGCCTCGCGATTGTCTGGAGTTACTTCCATGCGTTGCGCGAGAGCAATTCGCCGATGGCGAAACATTTTGTCGTCACCGCCCCAAACCTCACGGTCTTCGAGCGGTTGAAAAGGGATTTCAAACCACCGGAAGGCGGTCAGGATATTTTCGACAAAGACCCGCTCATCCCGGTTGCATGGCGGGGCGATTGGAATGTGACAGTGGTACTCCAGGATGAAGCGAGCGGCGCGGCGACGGGGGGCACGCTTTATTTGACCAACATCCACCGGCTATACGATCGCGAGAACCGGAAGAAAGAGGCGGAAACTTACGAATGGGTCGGCCCGGCGGTTTCACGCGCAAAGGCCCTGGACACCGGGGCGGAGTTGCGCAAACGCATCACGAGCCATGAGCGCGTGATGGTCCTCAACGACGAGGCGCATCATCTGTGGGACCCCGGCTCGGCGGCGAACGAAGCGATTTCATACTTGCACGAGACGATTGCAGGCCGGACAGGCGAGGGTCTGGTGGCGCAACTGGATTTCTCGGCCACCCCCAAAGACAATGACGGGCAAGTTTTCCAGCATGTTGTTTGCGACACGCCGCTGGGCGAGGCGGTGGACGCCGGCATCATCAAGACGCCCATCATTGGCAGAGGAAAAGGCTGGGTGGAGCGCACAAGCACGGATGCGTCAGAGAGATTTGAGGAGCAGTTGCGAGTCGGCTATGCCCGCTGGTTGAAGTCGAAAGAGGAATGGCGGAAGAGCGGAAAGAAGCCGCTCCTGTTCGTGATGACCCAGGACACAAATGCGGCAAATCAGATCGCGCGAAGGCTCGATACGGATGAGATTTTCAAGGAGTTGAACGGCAAGACTACGAACTTGCACACAAATCTGAAAGGGAGTGTGAAGTGGGCTGGCGGTCGCAAGAACGGCTATCCGGTTTTCGAGGAGAATGAGAAGGAAATCAGTGATGAGGATTTGAAGGCATTGCGGGAATTGTCGCGGCAAATTGATTCAGACCAAAATCCTTATTCGTGCATCGTCTCGGTCCTGATGCTGCGCGAAGGGTGGGACGTGCGAAACGTGACAACGATTGTCCCGCTGCGGCCATACACGTCGAAGGCGAACATTCTCCCGGAGCAAACACTGGGTCGTGGATTGCGCCGGATGACCCCGCCGGGCGAAGCGGCGGAACTGGTCACGGTGGTTGAACATCCGGCCTTTGTCAGCCTCTACGCCCAGGAACTGGAACAGGAAGGTTTATTCATTGAGACGATTGACGTTGAGGACATTCCAAAAACCACGGTCACTATTTTCCCGGACAAGGAGCACAAGGACATTGCGGCGCTGGACATCGTCTTGCCGGAAGTGAGTGGCGGTTTCAGCCGAACCGCCTCGCTGGAAGGGTTGACGATTGAAGATGTTCGCGAACAATTTGCGCGTTACCGGCCTTTGCCAGTTGGAGAAGTGCGGCCAGAGGTAATGCTCTACGAGGGACGGCATCTAATCACAGATGAATTGGTCGAGCAGATGGAAATTCGTCTCCCGCTGCTCAAGAGCGGAATGGGAGCGGTCTCGTTTTACCGGGAGGAGTTGGAGCACATTTGCAGCGTGCGCGGCACGCATCAGGTGCTTGCGCCGCTGCTGGAAACCTTCCTCACGGAAATCTTGTTCACGGAAAAACTCACGCTCTTTGACCAGCGCCTCTTGGGCCGGATTAGCGACGCGGATGTCCGCGAGAACGTGCGCGCCACGTTTGTGCCATTGATTCTCAAACGCACGACCTTTAAAGAGGAGCGCAGGGCAAACAGCGCGAGCAAGTCGGTTTCTCTTTGGAAGCCGTTTCAAGTGACTCACTCGGCTCATCGTCCAGCCGTTCCCGCCAAAAGGACGTTGTTCAATTTGGCTCCATGCAACCGCGACTTGGAAGTGGCGATGTGCCAATTCCTCGACCGTGCCCCAGATGTGACTGCATTTTGCAAGAACGCCGGACCGCAATCGTTGCGTGTGGATTATTTAAGCGGCAACGGGCAATTGGCGCTTTATACGCCCGACTTTTTGGTGCGGTTGAACGATGGCAATTACGTCCTGGCGGAGACGAAAGGACGAGTGGACAAAGACGTGCCTTTGAAAGCGCGGGCTGCCGCCGAGTGGTGCAAAGCCGCGTCCAAGGGGAAGACCAAATGGGCCTACCTATATGTTCCGCAACAGACTTTCGAGGCATTCGGCGACAACCGGCTGGAGGTGCTGGCAAGGTCGTGTGAACCGGCCTTGCGCGACCTGCTCGATGAGGCGGCACAGCCGCAACTGACACTGGCTTTTGGCGAAGTCCGCGCGGATGAAACCGATGAATTCATCAGCAAGGCGGATTTCGATGCTTTGCCCCCCGCGCATCAAAAAATGGTGCAGCAGGCCATCGGCCTCTTTCAATTCCTTGAGAAGAAGGCCGGGCAATCATTCGCCCCGGTGTTCACGCCCTTGCTCGGTCCGCTCGATGAGGCCTCCCGGGCCGTCATGCTGAAATTGCTTGGCGCTGATATTCCAACCGATCGTGAGGCGCAGCGGGCGTTCTTTGAACCGGACTTGGGCAAATTGCCAGTGAAGGACGTGGAAATGTACCGGAGGCGCGGCAAGGATTTGAAGCGAACATTGGTGGATCACAATGGCATGAGTCCAATTGGATTGCTGCGATGGTGTTTGCAATATTCTCGCCAGCCGGACCCCGCCGGTGTCGCAGTTTTTCAGGCGGTGAACCGGCGTTTTTCCGGCGTAACTGAGGACATTTACAAATTAGTCAGCAGCGTGAACACCTTCCGCAACGATTACATTGCTCATCAGGAAAAGGAACTCACTGACCCGGCGCTGGCGCGCAACGCGTTGAAAGAATGGGCGGCCGGATTGCGGCGCGTATGGGAGTTGCGCAACTAGGGCGGAGCCGGCGACCTCCGCGTCAAAAAAGGGGCAAGCCCGGGATTCTGAATTGCATTCATTATTCCGCTTTCCGGGCTCGACCCGTGCGCGCCTCTGCCCGGCAATTGGCAATCCGCCTGGTCCTCCGTAGCTTCAGCGAAGGAGGAAATCCGACCTCCTTCGCCGAGCCTTCCGCCTTCGCCGGGCCTTCGGCGGACAAGTCGGAGGGCAGGCAATCCGCAATTGGAATGACGGCAGGCAAACCCGTCTTACCGCCAGACTATTATCACTTTTGCACTTCTGCTTTTTTTGTACGAAAGCCGCTTTTACCCAGTCTTTACAAGCCTTTTTTCGCGGTCCGAACGCCCCTTTTTTGACCCGCAAATCGTACCCACCGTGGGTAGTCGCCTTTTCCGATTCCATGCGATAATGGCCGCATGAATAGTGAAGTGAAGACGGCCCCCGCGGTCCTGAAGAACCCAACGGAGTGTTGGAGTGATGGAGTATTGGGTTTTCCCATCACTCCACCACTCCACCACTCCAATCCTACCTTCCACGGAATCCGCAATCAGCAATCCGCAATTGCCCAAGCGCGCCCGGTCACACCTAGCAGCCTGTTGAAATATTCCATCGAACGCCGCGTGGGGGCACGCGGCCTACATTATTTCCTCGGAAAACACGGGTCATGTAGGCCCGGTGCCCTCACCGGGCCAGTTTTTCAACAGGCTGCTAGTCAAGCCCAGTCAAACCGCGTCAAACCGGGTCAAACCGAGTCAAACTTCAGCCTTCAGCCTTTTGCCTTTAGCCTTTCCAGTCAAAACCGGTCAAAGTGTTTTTCAACCTCTATCTTCGGGGCAAAGCTCCCACCGGCCTCGCAATATATTGTGGGTTCTCCGGCACAATGCGCAACGAATGGTGGTCGGCCTCTGCGGCGGACAAAACGGCGGGCAGCCAATTCGCAGTTGGCCAACCGTCCGGAGTCAAACCCAGTCAAACCCAGTCAAACCGTTTTGCAATCTTGGCCATGATCATGAGACCGCATCTGATTCCATTTCAGCATTTCAGCATTTCAGCATTTCCGCTTTTCCTTTTGGAATGGACTTGTTTTCCCAGGGTGACAAAGTACGTTGCCAATTAGAATGAACGAAGAGGTCGTTATGAAGCGGGATTGCCCGGCGGTGCTGATTCCAGCCGGCACGGCCATCACTCTGCAAGCCGGGGTGCCGGTGGTCATTGTGCAGGACTTGGGCGGCAGTTATACCGTCCTGGTGCATGGCAACATGGCGCGTATCGCCGGGGCCGACGCCGACGCCCTGGGCAAGGAGGCGCCCGCCATCGCCGTCCCGTCCGAGCCGGGCAAATTGACGGAAGAACAGGTCTATGAGGCTTTGCGCGACTGTTACGATCCGGAGATTCCGGTCAACATCGTCGAGCTGGGCCTGATCTATGATTTGCAAATCCTCCCGCTTCCCGAAGGCGGCAACCGGGTGGAGATTAAGATGACCCTGACCGCGCCGGGTTGCGGGATGGGACCCATTTTGCAACAGGACGTGGAAAGCAGGGTTCTGGCGCTGCCCGGCGTGAAGGAGGCGGGCGTGTTTCTGGTGTGGGACCCGCCGTGGAACCGCGAGATGCTCTCCGAAGCCGCCAAGCTGCAACTTGGCATGATGTAACGCCATGTCCATCGAAAGCGCCAGAGCGGATTTTCCCATTCTCGACCAAAGGGTCCACGGCCATCCGCTGGTGTATCTTGACAACGCCGCCACCGCGCAAAAACCGCGCGCGGTCATTGAGGCCCTGAGCCATTTTTACGAGCGCGACAACGCCAATGTGCACCGCGGCATTCATGAATTGAGCCGGCGTTCCACCGAGGCCTACGAGGGCGCCCGCGCTCGGACCGCCCGCTTCCTCAACGCCCGCCAGCCCGCCGAAATTATTTTCACCCGCGGCGCCACCGAAGGCATCAACCTGGTCGCCAACACTTGGGGCGTCAAAAATCTTCGCGCTGGCGACACCATCCTCCTGACCGAAATGGAGCATCACAGCAACATCGTCCCCTGGCAAATGCTGGCGGAGCGGACCGGCGCGCGCCTGGCCTGGCTGCCGGTCACCGGCGACGAGGGGCTTTTGGAGTTGCGCGGGCTGGACGGGGCGCTGGGAAAAAACGTAAAGCTCTTTGCCTTCACCCATATTTCCAACACGCTGGGCACGATCAATCCCGCCGCCCAACTTTGCGCCCGCGCCCGCGCGCGCGGCATCGTCACCCTGGTGGACGCCGCCCAAAGCGCGGGGCACCTGCCGCTGGACGCGCAGGAAATCGGCTGTGATTTTCTGGCGTTTTCCGCCCATAAAATCTGCGGCCCGACGGGCATCGGCGTTCTCTATGGACGGCGGGAGCTGCTGGAGGAAATGCCGCCCTGGCAGGGCGGCGGGGACATGATCGCCAGCGTTGATTTTTCCCACAGCACCTGGAACACCGTGCCCCACAAGTTCGAGGCCGGCACGCCGGATTTCGCGGGCGCGGTCGGCCTGCACGCCGCGATGGACTATCTGGATGCCCTCGGACGCGACGCCATTTTCCGTCACGACCAGGAACTGGCGGCTTATACCGTGGAGCGGCTGTCGCGGGTCGGGGGCCTGCGGCTGTTCGGCCCGAAGAGCGGGCGGGCGGGGGTGGTTAGTTTTATACTTGACAACATCCACGCCCACGACGTCGTCACCGTTGCCGACCAATACGGGGTGGCGTTGCGCGGCGGGCATCACTGCAACCAGCCCCTGATGAAGAGGCTCGGCGTGGATTCCACCGCCCGCGCCAGCTTCTATTTCTACAACACGCAGGCCGAGGCGGACCGGCTGGTGGAAGTGGTGGAAAAAATCCAAAAGTTCTTCGGCTCATGAGCGCCCCCGTCTTCACCTTCTTGGCAGGGCAGAACTGCCGCTCTGCCCTGAATTTGGGCGGCGCAGCAGCGCCGCCCTACCGGACGACGTCAAGATTCTTGTCAGGCTCCCGCCGGCAAGCCGACAATCGTCCTCAAGCCGCGCGGCCAAAAACCTCACCCCTTGGCCGTGCCCATGCCTTCTTCAAAGGAGCCTTGGGCCAGGGGGAAGCAGAGCCGGTCGCGCACGTAGGCGATCCCGTCCGCGCTGGCCGCATCCAGGTCGCGGTAGGCGCTCTCCGCCTCCACCACCAGGGGGGCTGTCTTCGTGTTCATGATCGAGCAGTAGCGTTGCGGGTAACCGGCCTGCACCAGCAACTCCACATAGCGCGTCATGTTCAATTCGCCGGTGGAAATGTCCACGAATTGCATCGCCCGCCTGGGCCAGGCCGGCTCCATCATCCGCAAGGGCATGCCGCGGCGGATGACGATATTCTTGACATGGCAGGCGTAAATGCGCGGCGCGACTTTCAGGAACCGCGTCTCCCAATCCTCCCCCTCCCAGCAGTGCGACGGGTCGGCGTTGACGGTCAGGCATTTGTCGCCGTCGCAAATTTGCGTGAGCATGTTGAAATCATCCGCGCACATCGCGGCGGTGCCGGGATGGATTTCGTGGGCGAGAAAGATGCCCAGCTCGCCGGCGCGGGCGCGCAACGCCTTTGTCTTCTTGACAAACCGCTCCTGGCCCTCCGCCAGCAGATCGTAATCGCCGCCCTTCCAGAAACCCCACGGATAGCCCGTCGCCAGTTCCCAGCCAAAAGCCGCGCCCCAGAACATCGGCATGATCTTGACCCCCAGCGCCGCCGCCAGGTCCATCAGCCGCTTCAGGTAATCCTCGCTCCATTTCTCGATGGCGGCGGCCGATTCGCGGGCCACCTCCGGCGGCAGGAATGGGCGCACTGTCGGGCTGTTGGTCCACGCGGTGGTATGCACCCAAAACGGGCAGTGCGCCGAAATGCCGTCCAGCGCCAGGCCGCGCTCGGCAAAGGCGTCCTTGATCTCCTTCGGGGTTTTGAACCCCTTCCCCTTCTCCAACATGAAATTGGAAGGCTGCGCGCCGGCCGTTCCGCTGGCCTTGGCGTAGTCCAAAAATTGGGTCAATGATTTCGCGCCATGTTGGGCGCCCTCCAAGCTGGGATGAAAACAGTTATTTGGCATATCTTTCTCTTTTGCCCCATTTCCGGCGCGGATGCAATACTTGTTTTTCCGGCCATGCCAATTTATTTTGAGCCGGGACATTGAACGCCCTTTTGCAAATGACGCCCTTATTTTACGACACCCATGCGCATCTGGACTTCCCGGATTTCGCGCGCGACCTGCCTGATGTCGTCGCCCGCGCTCAGGCCGCCGGCATCGCCAAAATCATTTCCATCGGCACCGATCTGGAGAGCAGCCGGCGCGCCGTGGCCATCGCCGAGCGGTTTCAGATTGTCTTCGCCGCCGTTGGCTGGCATCCCTCCCACGCGGGGCAGGCCCCGGCGGACCTCCGCCCCGCCTTGCGCGAACTGGCCGTCCATCCCAAAGTCGTGGCCATCGGCGAGATCGGCCTGGACTACCATCGTCTGCCGCCGGTTCCCGGCAACGTGGCCGCCTGCAAAACCAAACAGGCGGACATCTTCCGCCAACAAATGGAAGTGGCGGTGGAATTGGGGTTGAACTGCGTCATCCACCAGCGCGATTCCTTTGACGACACCCTGGCGCAACTGCAACCTTTCGCCGGAAAACTGCGCGGCGTCTTCCATTGCTTTTCGGAAAGTGCGGAACGATTGCGCCAGATTCTCGCGCTCGGCTCCTTGGTCAGTTACACCGGGATTGTCACCTTTAAAAATGCCGTCAACGTCCGCGAGAGCCTGGCCGCGACGCCGCTGGACCAATTCATGTTGGAAACCGACTGCCCGTTCCTGGCGCCCGTGCCGTGGCGGGGCAAGCGTTGCGAGCCGGCCTACATCAGCGAGATTTCCCGCCTCGTTGCCGAAGTCAAGAAATGTTCCCTCGGGGAACTCAGCGCCGCCACCGCCGCCACCGCCGCCCGGTTCTTTCCCAAACTTTAGACCTTCAGCCGGGCCAGCGCGTCGGCCGCGCCGATTCCGGCAACGGCCACCGTCTTGTGCCGCGAAGAATGGCCGCGGACAATTTGCACCGCCGAGCGCGGGCAGCCCAGCGTTTCCGCCAGGAACCGGACCAGCGCCTCATTGGCCGCTCCGTCCACGGGCGGCGCCGTGATTCTGATCTTGATCTCGTTGCCCAGCGCAGGCCCGATCTCATTCCGCGCCGCGCGCGGCAGGAGCTTCACCGCCAGCACGATTCCCGTTTCATGCGTCGTCAAGTAATTGGCAGCCATGCCGCCATCATGCCGCAGCACAACGCGATCCGCAACCGCCGATTGGCGGAAGGCGGGAACAGGTGCTGGATTGGGACACCGCGAAACAATCCCGCCACGTCAACGAGTTTGACTTCCGGTGGAACACGCGCAAGCTGAACGACGGCGGCCGGACAAAGCCGGCTGCCCGGGGAGCACAAGGCAAGCGCCTCCCAGATCAGACGATCACGCAATGAACCGACTTTTTTACGGCGATAATTTGCCAGTGATGCGCGAGTCATTGAAAGATGAGTCGGTGGACTTGGTTTATCTCGACCCGCCGTTCAACTCGCAACGCGGATACAACCTGCTTTTCAAAACGCCCAAAGGGCAGGAGAGCGAGGCGCAGATTGAGGCCTTTCAGGATACATGGCATTGGGGCAATGAAGCGGAACTGGAATTTAACAGCATTTTGCATCAAAAAATCACAGGGCTTTCCTTGTTGATGAATTCCCTTCGGTCGTTTCTTGGCGATAACGATGTCATGGCCTACCTGACCATGATGGCTTCACGCTTGATCGAATTGAACCGGATTTTGAAGCCAACGGGCAGCCTGTATTTGCATTGCGACCCCACGGCGAGCCATTACTTGAAGATGGTTCTGGACGGCATTTTCGGCATTCAGAATTTTAGGAATGAGGTCATCTGGGAAAGAACGAGCAGCCACAACGACAGCAAGAAATGGGCGGCGGTTCACGACACGATATTCTTCTACTCAAAGAGCGATGAGTGTATCTGGAATCCGGTGTTCACGGGGCATGGTGAAAAGTATGTGGCCGAATTTTACCGCTTCAAAGACGACCGGGGTGTCTATCGTTTGGACCATATCATCCGTTCTGCGAGCATGGGGCCGCGGCCTAACCTAGCCTACGAATATAAGGGCTATATGCCTCAATGGGGATGGCGAACGGTTCGTGAGAAGTTGGAAGAACTGGACAAGGAGGCGAGGATTGAATGGAGCAAATCGGGACGGCCTTACTTGAAGAGATACCTGGAAGAACAAAAAGGAACGCCGATTAAGTCCGTTATCACGGACATTCCGCCCATCGGCGCGAAAGCGCAAGAGCGGCTGGGCTACCCGACACAGAAGCCGCAAGCCCTTTTGGAACGCATTATTTCCGCCAGCAGCAATGAAGGGGACACGGTATTTGACCCGTTTTGCGGTTGCGGCACGGCGGTTCACGCCGCGCAAAAGTTGAACCGCAAATGGATCGGAATAGACATTACATGCCTGGCCATTGCATTGATCAAGGGCAGGCTCAAGAAAGCGTTTGGGCCAAGTTGTGAATTTGAAGTGCATGGCCTTCCGAAAGACCTGGAATCCGCGAAGGACCTGGCCCGGCGCAATAAATATCAATTCCAGTGGTGGGCCGTTTCACTGGTGGATTCGCAGCCGTTCCAAGGGACGAAAAAAGGGCCGGATACCGGGATTGATGGTTTGAAATTCTTCCAGGACATTGACCGGAAAGAAGCGCGGAAAATTATCGTGAGCGTCAAAGGCGGCGAGAACTTGAAAGCCGATGATGTCCGCTCCCTCATGGCCGTGCGGGACCGGGAAGGGGCGGAGATCAGCTTCTTGATCTCTCTGGCGGAGCCGACAAAGGGCATGATTGCGGACGCCGCCAGCGCCGGATTTTACGAGAGTCCAAACGGCAAGGCGTATCCGCGTGTGCAATTGCTCACCATTGAAGGGTTGCTCAACAAAACACAACGGGCGGAACACCCTGATTACGAGCCGGACTTGAACTTCAAAAGGCCAAAGGCCGAGGCAGCAACAAAACAGGATGGATTGAAGATATGAAAAAACAAAGTTCAAGACAAGGGGGCGCAGGACAGATTTCTTCGCCTTCCCGGTAGGGCAGAGCTGCTGCTCTGCCCTGAATTCTTGGGCGGCGCAGCAGCGCCGCCCTACCGAAGAAACGAAGAATTTTGTCCTGCACCCAAGACAAGGGCGCCCTTGGTGAGCCGGGTTTTCTCAGTAACTGTGGCCCTGCGGGGAAGTAGTTTCCGATCTTGCTTGTCTGCCGCA
>Ga0182027_10004683_pt1 | contig 21110 bp, 18 predicted proteins | sample 712E1DmetaG_FD_121300 | JGI IMG/M metagenome (GOLD analysis project Ga0182027, IMG submission 121300) | Permafrost microbial communities from Stordalen Mire, Sweden - 712E1D metaG (Illumina Assembly) | ecosystem: Environmental > Terrestrial > Soil > Wetlands > Permafrost | place: Sweden...
CCGCCCGATGCCAATTGTCTGCTGTCAGTCTTTGATCACTGCCTGCGCAGCCGGCATTACGTCAACGTGGTGGTGGCAGGCAAACACGCCCTCCCGCAATGGCTGAGCATGGACGCCGCGGTGGTGCATTGCACGGAAGGAATTGGCATCTGGCAATGGGCCAGCAACGACCAGGACGGCGAGCCGGACGTGGTGATGGCCTGCTGCGGAGACACGCCCACGCTGGAGATTCTGGCTGCCGTTTCCATTCTTCGTCAGCATCTGCCCAATCTTAAAATCCGGGTGATTAATGTTGTCGATCTGATGAAGCTTCAGCCTAAGAGCGAGCATCCGCACGGACTCAGCGATTCGGCTTACGATTCGCTTTTCACCAAAGACAAGCCCATCATCTTTGGCTTCCATGGATACCCCTGGCTGGTCCACCGGCTGACCTACGCCCGGACCAATCGCAACCTGCACGTCCGCGGCTATAAGGAAGAGGGCACCATCACGACGGCCTTTGACATGAGGGTGCAGAACGACCTGGACCGGTTCCACCTGGTGCATGACGTGATTGACAGGATGCCGGACCTGGGCTCCAAGGGCGCCTACCTGAAGCAGCAGATGGAGGACAAGCTGATCGAGCACAAGCATTACATTGATAAACACGGCGAAGACTTGCCGGAAATCCGGAACTGGAAATGGAATCAGGACGGAAAGCAGAAATAGAAAATACTGGCTGGGATCAAGGTCATCGACGTGCCGTTGCAGCTTGAGCGCGGCGGCTTAGTGGGCCTGTTCGGCACCTTTTTAGGCCATTTGTGTTGAAGGATTATTCAGTTGTTGACGTGGCTGCATCACGAAACAGGAGGCAGGAAATGATACTGAAGCGGACTTTGCTCACCATAGAATTATTTGCCGACGAGTTGGCAGAGGCGATATCCAACGGGCTTGGCAGTGGCGATCTGACGCGGGTTGCTCAGGCGGCCGCTGCCGGGCGGGTCGCGCCGGGGCAGGTCGAAGTTGCTGATCTGAGCCACCCGCAACCCAATGGGCTATTCGATGATCAGGGCGAACTGGTCGGGAAGATGAGCGGACGGGATTGGCCGCCACCCACCGGTATTGAGCAAATCACAATCACCAAAGGAGAACAGCATGCAGATCCAATTCAATACCGACCATAACATCGAAGGTCACGAGGCGCTGGCCACTCAGGTCCGGGGCGTAGTAGAGAGTACCCTGAGCCATTTCAGCGATCACATCACGCGAGTGGAGGTCCACCTGAGCGACGAGAGCTCCCACAAGACCAGCGAGAACGGCAAGCGCTGCATGATGGAAGCCCGCCTCGAAGGCCACCAGCCCATCGCGGTCACTCACCAAGCAGCGACCGTGGACCAAGCCGTCGACGGCGCTGCAGACAAGTTAGCCAGATTGATCGAGAGCACCCTCGGCCGACTGCGCGAGCAAAAGAGTCACAGGGCCGATCCGCCTCCGCCTGGGTCGATTGATAATTAACAAAATTGCTGAGGTATCAGAGATGAATCCGCAAGAGCTTATAGACACCGCGAAGTCGATGGTCGCCGGCGACAAGGGCTTGCTGGCGATGGATGAAAGCAATCCCACCTGCAACAAACGATTTGCCAAGCTGGGGATTCCCCAGACCGTGGAGGCCCGGCGCTCCTACCGGGAGTTGATTGTGACCACGTCCAATCTCGGTGAGTGCATTAGTGGCGTGATCCTCTACGACGAAACAATCCGCCAGCAGAAAAAAGATGGAACTCCCTTTATCAAAGTCATCAAAGATGCGGGAATCATTCCCGGCATCAAAGTTGACGCCGGCGCAAAGGACCTGTCAGGCCATCCCGGAGAGAAAATAACCGAAGGTCTGGACGGATTGCGCGAGCGCCTGGCTGAATACTCGAAAATGGGCGCCCGTTTTGCCAAGTGGCGCGCGGTGATTACCGTGGGCGATGGCATTCCCAGCCGGAGTTGCATCGAGGCCAACGCGCAGGCGTTGGCTCGCTATGCCGCGTTGTGTCAGGAAGCTGGACTGGTCCCCGTCGTCGAGCCGGAAGTACTCATGGACGGCGACCATACCCTCGGGCGGTGCTGCGAAGTAACGGAGGAAGTCCTGCGAACGGTTTTCAACCAGCTTTACACACAACGGGTGATGCTGGAGGGCATGGTCCTGAAGCCCAACATGGTGCTTCCGGGATTGACCTGCCCCCCGCAAGAAGAAGTGAAAGAAGTGGCCGTCGGCGAACAGCAGTATCAGGTGAGATTGACCGACCGCCAGCAAGACGAGGTGGAAGATGTGGACGAGGTGGCCGACGCCACGGTGAGGTGTCTCTTGCGAGCCGTTCCCGCTGCCGTTCCGGGGATTACGTTCTTGTCGGGGGGCCAATCCGGTGAACTGGCCTCGGCCCGTTTGAATGCCATGAATGTTAGGTTCAAGTCGCGACTGCCTTGGGCGTTGGCGTTTTCGTTTGCCCGCGCCATCCAGCAACCGGCTTTGGAGATTTGGCAAGGCGAGGAGGTCCACGTATTGGCGGCACAGCAAGCTCTGTATCATCGAGCTAGGTGCAACCGGGCAGCGCGCCGTGGGGAATACAACGCCGCGATGGAAAACACACCAGCATGACAGGATGGATACCCGTGGCTAGTCCACCGGATATCACCCGGCACGCCCAAGACTAGTAGGGATTTGTAACTGGAAATAGATGGAACCGAGCAGTAACAGCGCCGACCCGAGATCATTCGGGCTGGCATCGAAAAGGCAGGGAACCCATGAGTGAGAATAGGCACAGTCACCACCAACACGGAGGGCAGGATCACAACAATGTTCATCATGGCCATCGTCCTTACTGGACTCGCGCGCACCGTGATTGGAAGTTCTGGGTCGCGCTGTCCTTGATGCTTGCGGCCATGATTATCTACGTCATGAGCGATGACTTGGCCTTGCGGCCTCGCCGCCAACCGCAGCAGCCGCTGTCCGGCGCCGTCGGAAAATAGCGGAGATCCATAGACGTTCACAACCAAGGAATTGTCATCGATGAAGACGCGAGCCCTAAAAATACAGCGCAGGCGCTAAGGGCTGGTGAGAAGGGCCTGCTGGCGATGGTGAGAGTGAAGAGACATACCATGAGTCAAATACTCTTGTACCCCCTGCGATTCGAACCGATCTATGAGTATCGGGTCTGGGGCGGCCGGCGTTTGGCCGCCCTTCTCACGGGATCGCTTCGACGTCTATTATGGGATGGCCGACAATCGGATTGGCGTGGCACGCCTCGACTTGCTGGATTTCTTGCCGCCGGGAGCCGTCGCCGACCCGCCGGAAGCAAAGGTGTAACGCCCATGATTTCGGGGATTCAAAACCGTGAATGAGACTTCTTCGACAGCGCCTGTCCGCCGATTTTCCAAGACCCCTCTGGACCGAGACTCGGTGGAGGTAACAAGAACAGGAGGGCAGTCATCGTGAAACCGAATACAGATAAAGCCAAGACTCCCGAGGCGAAACCGGGGTCCAAGCCGGAGTCCAAGGACGACCTGAAATCCCTTCCCATGCCGGAAGTGGAGAAGAAATTGGGGTCGTCGCCGGACGGTCTTAGTCAAGCCGAGGCGCAGAAACGGCTGGCGCAATACGGCCCTAACGAGATCGCGGAGAAGAAAACCAATCCGCTTCTGAAATTCCTCTCCTATTTTTGGGGCCCCATTCCGTGGATGATTGAAGCGGCAGTGATTCTGTCGGGCGTGGTCCGGCACTGGCCGGATTTTTTCATCATCCTCCTTTTGCTGGTTTCCAACGCTGTGGTCGGATTCTGGGAAGAACGTCAGGCGGGCAACGCCATCGCCGCTCTGAAGGCCACGCTGGCGATCAAGGCCAAGGTGAAGCGTGATAGGAAGTGGACCGACCCGGCGGCGCGTGAGTTGGTGCCGGGGGACGTCATCCGTGTGCGGCTGGGGGACATTGTGCCGGCGGATGCGCGCTTGCTGGCGGGCGACCCGGTGGAGGTGGATCAGTCCGCGCTGACGGGAGAGTCGTTGCCCGTCACGCGCAAACCTGGCGAGGCGGTGTTTTCGGGGTCGATTATTCGCCAGGGCGAAATCGAAGCGATGGTGTACGCCACTGGTACGAACACCTACTTCGGCAAGACCGCGCAACTGGTGCAGGAGGCGCACACCGTCAGCCATTTCCAGCGTGCGGTGCTGAAGATTGGCGATTACCTGATCATGCTCGCGGTGGCTCTGGTGGCGGTGATCATTACCGTCGCGATCTTCCGTGGCGACCCGATCCTCAATACGTTGGAGTTCGCCCTGGTGCTGACCGTGGCCGCGATTCCCGTGGCGATGCCCACCGTGCTGTCAGTGACCATGGCGGTCGGCGCACGTCTGCTGGCGAAAAAAGAAGCGATTGTGACGCGTTTGTCGGCGATCGAGGAACTGGCCGGCGTGGACGTGCTGTGCTCGGACAAGACCGGCACTCTGACCCAGAACAAGCTGACGCTGGGCGATCCGTTCAGCGTCAACGGTATTCCTGGCGACCAGGTTATTCTCTGGGCCGCACTAGCTTCGCGTGCGGAAGACAAGGACACCATCGACCTGGCCGTGATCGGCGGCCTTAAGAATGATCAAGCCTTGAAGGGCTATCAGGTGGCCCATTTCCAGCCCTTCGACCCGGTGCATAAGCGCACCGAAGCCACCGTCAAAGGTGCGGACGGAAAACAGTTCAATGTTGCCAAGGGAGCGCCGCAAGTGATTCTGGAGATGTCGGCCAACGCCGGTGAGGTAAAGCCCGCCGTCGAAAAAGCCGTCAATGAATTTGCGGCTCGCGGCTTTCGTTCATTGGGCGTGGCGCGGGCAGATCAGGAAGGCAAGTGGGAGTTTGTTGGCGTGTTGCCATTGTTCGATCCGCCGCGCGAGCAGGCCAAAGCAACCATCGCCAGCGCCCGGCAGATGGGCGTGAACGTCAAGATGGTTACAGGCGATCAACTGGCCATCGCTCGAGAAACTTCCCGGCAACTGGGGCTGGGCACGAACATCCTGGATGCCAGCGGATTGGGCGACACGAAGCATCACGAGACGGCGCAGTCGGCGGAGGCCATCGAAAAAGCGGACGGCTTCGCCCAGGTATTCCCCGAACATAAGTTCCACATTGTAGATGTCCTTCAGCAGCGCGGCCACATCGTCGGTATGACCGGCGACGGGGTGAACGACGCTCCCGCGCTGAAGAAGGCAGACTGCGGCATCGCCGTTTCGGGCGCGACAGACGCGGCGCGCGCGGCGGCGGCCATGGTGCTCATGACGTCCGGCCTGTCGGTGATTATTGACGCCATCAAGGAGAGCCGGAAAATCTTCCAGCGGATGAACAGCTACGCGATCTACCGCATCGCGGAGACCCTGCGCGTGCTGTTCTTCATGACGCTGGCAATCCTGGTGTTTAACTTCTATCCGTTGACCGCAGTGATGATCGTAATGCTGGCGTTGCTCAACGACGGCGCCATCCTGTCCATCGCCTATGACAATGTTCATTACAAGGATAAGCCCGAGGCCTGGAACATGCGCCTGGTGCTGGGGATCTCCACGGTGCTGGGCGTCATCGGGGTCGTCTCCGCCTTCGGCCTGTTTTATCTTGGCGAGCGCGTCTTTCACCTTGATCGCATGCACATCCAGACGCTGATGTACCTGAAGCTGTCCGTGGCCGGACATCTGACGATATTCCTGACGCGCACGCGCGGCCCATTCTGGTCCATACGCCCCGCGCGGATTCTATGGGTAGCGGTACTCGGCACACAAACGCTGGCGACTCTAATTGCGGTCTATGGGCTGTTTATGACACCCCTCGGCTGGGGCTGGGCAGCGTTCGTTTGGGGCTATGCTCTGGCCTGGGCGCTCGTGAATGACCGCGTGAAACTGCTCGCCTATCGGGTTTTTGACCCTACCAAGGCTCCATTGTTGGCCAAGAAGCCGCTCGATCTTACACCGCAGATCGCCACACGGGCCTATGAACTCTATGAACAGCGAGGCCGCGGTGAAGGCCAAGCAGGTCAAGACTGGCTTGAGGCGGAGCGCGAGATTCGGAAAGATTAGGCGGGACGGGCGAAGGCTGCGTCAACGTCCTCCTGAGCCCCATGAGTGCTAAGGGCAACCCACGCGGCTCGTGACACCGGAGAGATGATGAAAATCAATTCAAAGGATTTCCGTGTGCGGCCCGGAGAAAAGGTCAAACTCAAAGAGTGGCCGACAATTGTGAAGCCCTTTTGCGAGTCGAAGAAGCGGTATCAAAAACTCCTGGAAGAACACGTTGAGGAGTTGAGCACGCTGCAACAGCTTCACTACGCGTCCAACCGTTATGCGTTGCTGATGATTTTTCAGGGGATGGACGCTGCCGGCAAGGACGGCGCCGTCCGGCACGTCATGTCCGGGGTTAATCCGGCAGGCTGCCGGGTTTGGAGTTTCAAACAGCCGAGCGCCGAAGAGCTGGAACATGATTTTCTCTGGCGCACGACGCGCCGGCTTCCCGAACGCGGGCAGATCGGCATATTCAATCGTTCCTATTACGAGGAAGTGCTGATCGTTCGGGTGCATCCAAAGATTCTGCGCAGCCAGGGGCTTTCGGAGGAGTTGCACGACGAGAAAACCATCTGGGAGGAGCGGTATCGCTCCATTGTGGACCTGGAAAGCCACCTTTATCGTAACGGAACGCGGACCGTCAAAGTGTTCCTCCACCTTTCGAAGGAAGAACAACGGAAGCGATTCCTGGCGCGCATTGACGAGGCGGACAAGAACTGGAAATTCAGCCTCGCGGACATCCACGAGAGGAAATACTGGAAGCAATACATGCAGGCTTATGAGGCTTGCTTGAGCGCGACAAGCACCCATCACACGCCCTGGTATGTCGTTCCCGCCGATGATAAGGAGAATGCCCGGTTGATTGTTTCCCAAATTGTCCTGGATTCGCTCAATGAACTTAAGATGGCATATCCCAAGACAACCGCGAAACGCCGGCGGGAATTGAAATCCCTGCGCAAGCTGCTCGCGAAGTAACGTTTGAATGATGCCCTCTTATTTGACGACCGCTGCCAGGGCGGATTCGAAAGGCCCGCACCATATGGATATAAACTCTCTCAATGAAACTGGTGCAAGAACTCGGGCTGGTCAGGGCGTCGTTGCGGCCGCACCGAGGACCGCGGGTGTTCCGGCGAAATGGCCAACATCTGACGTCTGCGAGGACCGGGCGTTACGGTCTTTAAGAGAAAGGAAAAACAAATGAACCGGGGCATGATCCGAAACCGGCGAACGGAGAGTTTCTGTTCCCCCAAGTTGCAAGCGGCAGTTGAAGGATAAACAAACACCGGAGGTGGAACGAACATGACAGAAACCATCGCACCACTCACTCAACGGGCGGCATGGCGGGCCCTCGCGACCCATTACCCGAAGGTCCGGGATCTACATCTTCGGAGACTTTTCGCGGAAGACCCCAAACGCGGGGAGCGCCTAACCGCCGAGGCCGCCGGCATCTACTTCGATTACTCAAAGAACCGCATCACCGACGAGACGGTGAGGCTCCTCCTGCAACTGGCGGAGGAATCCGGCCTGCGTTCCCGTATCGATGCGATGTTCCGCGGGGAGAAGATCAATGTTACCGAGAAGCGGGCCGTCCTGCACGTGGCCCTGCGCGCCCCCAAAGGGCAATCCATCGTCGTGGACGGTGAGGACGTGGTGCCCCAAGTGCATGCCGTCCTCGACAGGATGGCCGACTTCTCCAACCGGGTGCGAGGCGGGGAGTGGAACGGCCACACCGGCAAGCCGATCCGCAATGTCATCAATGTCGGCATTGGCGGGTCTGACCTGGGGCCGGTGATGGCGTACGAAGCCTTGCGACACTACAGTCAGCGCGACCTGACCTTCCGATTCGTTTCCAACATCGATGGCACCGACTTCGCCGAGGCCACACGCGACCTCGATGCCGAGGAAACACTGTTCATTATCTCGTCGAAGACCTTTACGACTTTGGCGACGATGACCAACGCGCACACGGCGCGCGCCTGGACCCTCAAGACTTTGAAACATGATGCCGCCATTGCCAAGCATTTCGTGGCGGTCTCGACCAACGCCGCTGAGGTGGCGAAGTTCGGCATCGACACCAGCAACATGTTTGAGTTCTGGGACTGGGTAGGCGGGCGTTACTCGCTGGACTCGGCGATCGGACTCTCGACGATGATCGCCATCGGCCCCGAACATTTCCGCGCCATGCTCGACGGCTTCCATCAGATGGACGAGCATTTCCGCACGGCCCCTTTCGAGCGCAACCTGCCGGTGCTCATGGGACTCTTGGCCGTCTATTACAACAACTTCTTCGGCGCGCAAACCATGGCGGTCCTACCTTACGAGCAATACCTGAAGCGCTTCCCGGCTTACCTCCAGCAGTTGACGATGGAAAGCAACGGCAAACACGTCACGCTGGATGGAACGGCGGTCGACTACCAGACCGGGCCGATCTACTGGGGGGAGCCGGGCACCAATGGCCAGCATTCCTTCTTCCAACTGATCCATCAGGGGACCAAGCTCATTCCCTGTGACTTCATCGCGTTTGCCCAGGCGCTTAATCCGCTCGGCCGGCACCACGACATACTCGTGGCTAACGTATTTGCCCAGGCGGAGGCGCTGGCCTTTGGCAAAACGTCCCAGGAAGTCCAGGCCGAAGGCACACCACCCTGGCTGGTGCCACACCGCACCTTCGAGGGCAACCGTCCGTCCAACACGATCCTGGTGGAGCGGCTAACCCCGGCGGCGCTGGGGAAACTTGTTGCGTTGTACGAACACAGCGTTTTCACCCAGGGCGCCATCTGGCAGATTGACTCGTTCGATCAGTGGGGAGTCGAGCTGGGGAAGGTGCTTGCCCAACGCATCATCCCCGAACTCGAGAGCCAGAAAGAGTCCCAACTCCAGCATGATAGCTCGACCAATATCCTGATCCGGCGCTACCGGAAACTCAGGGAGGCCTAGCACAATATAATTTACCCATGGTGAGCAATCCGGAACAGCTGGTCGCTTCCTCTGATGCGATGCTGCTTAATGGGCGAGGACATATGTGCTCCCGAGCGAAGTACAGACACTCGCTCAACGCCTTGACCCAGGTTCTCCACACTTCAGTTTCTTCTGGAGAGACGGGCACGCTCGACAAAAGGAGCTCTCATGACTTCAACGTCTAAATGCGCACATCCCGCTTGCAACTGTCCTCCCGCGGTGGGGAAACAACATTGCAGCGATTCCTGTTCTGATGCGAAAGGTATCTTGGAAATAACCTGCCAATGCCAGCACCCGGGGTGCCAGGGCCAAAAACTGAAACCGTAGTCAATTTGCCGGCATGAATGTTCCACCCGAGGCTTCGTTCTTTGGCGGAAATATGTTCCATGACAACACAAAGAGGCAAGGCGCAAACACGACACCTTTGATGCTGCTTTCGACAACTCATAACCAGTTCAGGCAGGCCAAGGAGAAACCATGATGCGCGTGGGAATCGCATCGGACCATGGAGGCTTTGCCTTGAAAGGGCAGGTGGCGGAGTCGCTGCGTGGTTCGGGATACGAGGTCGTGGATTTCGGCGCACACCAAATGAACCCCGAAGATGACTACCCCGACTTCATCATTCCCCTCGCCAGGGCCGTCGCCGCCGGAGAGGTGGACCGTGGAGTAGCCCTCTGCGGCAGCGGCGTGGGAGCGTCCATCGCGGCGAACAAAATTCCCGGTGTGCGTGCCGGGCTCATCCACGATGTTTTCTCCGCCCATCAGGGCGTCCAAGATGACGACATGAATGTCTTTTGCCTGGGTGGCAAAGTGATCGGGTCTGCGCTGGCCTGGGAACTGATCCAGACCTTTCTGACCGCTCGCTTCAGCGGCGCTCTCCGCCACCAACGCCGCCTGGCCAAAGTCCAGGCCTTGGAGAACCAAGAAGTTGGGCCATGAAGGGTTCCCTTGAGGGGTTTTGATCGTTTCGATGAGATTTAGGACTCCAGTATACCGGTGACGGTCACGGTGTGAGCTGCCCGCCCAGCGCCGCCCAACCACGGCCGGAGATAATAAATCGCAGTGGAAACTGCTGCAGGAAGGGAAATGATGAAAGCGACCCAAAAACTGCACGAAATCGGCCAGAGTCTCTGGCTCGACAACATCACCCGCGGTCTACTGACCAGTGGCACGCTCCGCCGCTACATCCAGGAGTATTCGGTCACGGGACTTACCTCGAACCCCACGATCTTCGATCACGCCATCAAGAACAGTCACGACTACGACGACGCCATCCGCCAGAAATTGAAGGAAGGCAAGTCGGGCGAGGCGCTGTTCTTCGAGTTGGCACTGGAGGACCTCAGGCAGGCCGCCGATCTGTTTCGATCGATCCACGACCTGACGAACGGTGTCGACGGCTGGGTCTCCTTGGAGGTCTCGCCCCAACTGGCCCACGACACGTCCGGCACCCTCGCCGCCGCCAAGGCTCTTCACGCCCGAGCGCGACGGCCGAATCTCTTCATCAAGATTCCGGGTACCAAGGAGGGCCTTCCCGCCATCGAGGAGGCGATCTTCGCGGGCGTGCCGATCAACGTGACACTCTTGTTTTCCCGCGCGCAGTATGTCGCGGCGGCCGAGGCGTACCTGCGTGGCATCGAACGGCGCATCACTGCCGGGCTGAATCCGGATGTCGGGTCCGTAGCTTCAATATTCATCAGCCGCTGGGACGTCGCCGTGGTGGACAAAGCACCCGAAGCGCTGCGCAATCAGCTTGGCATCGCCGTGGCCAGACGAATCTACAAAGCGTACCTCGAGCTGTTGAGCAATCCGCGTTGGCAGCGTGTGTACAATGCCGGCGCGCGGCCGCAACGGCTGCTCTGGGCCAGCACCGGCACCAAGGATCCCAAAGCGGCCGACACCCTGTATATCCAGACTTTGGCTGCGCCATTCACGGTGAACACGATGCCGGAGGGAACGTTGAACGCCCTCGCCGATCACGGCGATATCGGCCCGATCATGGCGCCGGACGGCGGTGATGGCGAGAAGGTTTTGGACCAGTTCGCAAAGGCGGGAATTGACATTGACGCGTTGGGCGACCAACTTCAGGAAGAAGGGGCCGGATCGTTCGTCAAGTCCTGGAACGATCTGCTGGAGTGCATCGCGTCCAAGAGCAAGGCGCTCAAAGCGGCTTGAGTCCGGAAGGCGACCGGCTCGAGCATGACGACGTGACGTCACGCGTAGTTCTCGACTTCGCGGCATCCCGAATCGAAGACCCTGCTCTGGACGCTGTTTGCGAGGAACAACCAGTGCCCGGGGAATCGCTCCGAGGCGAGGCACGACCAATCGTGTAGGATGCCACATGCTTAGGATCCAGTATGGAAATGTTAATGGATAAGATTCTTCTGCCGGTTGATTTCCCACTCGCCCCGCTGGGGGTGGTTCGTCAGGCCGCGTTCTTGGCTCGCCATTTCCATTCCGAGATCATCCTGCTGCACGTTGTGACGCCACTGAGCTTTCCCGCCGGTGTCCTGGAGAGTGGGGACGAACTCACCGTCCGGGATTTGCACGCGCACATCGTTCAGCGAGTTCAGAAAGACCTGGATCAAGCGCTGCGGCCGGAACTTGAGGGGATTGCCGTCAAACGCTTGTTACTTAAAGGCGATCCGCCACGCGAAATCGTGCAGATAGCTCGCGATGAAAAAGTAAGCTTGATCGTGATGTCCAGGCATAGCCATGGGGCATTCTACCGGTTTCTGCTGGGTTCGGTGGCAGCGAAAGTGCTGCACGAAAGCGTTTGTCCGATTTGGACCGATACCCCCAGGGAAGAAGCGCCAGGGCCCGAGTTCGCCATCCAGAACGTTCTTTGCACGGTTGACTTGAGCCCTCACAGCCGCAATACCGTGTCGCGGGCTGCGCAGATGGCCGCCGAGTTTGGCGCGCGGCTCACGCTCGTTCACATCACCGCTGGGGTGGAGGACTACGGCCCCGGCGGATCCTACGTTGACACGGCGTGGAAGGAAAAAATCGTCGGCTTCGCCGCCGAGGAGATCGCCAAGCTTCAGCAGGACGTGGGCACGAAGGCCGAAGTCATCATCGATAGCGGCACCGTCCCGGAGCTGTTGAACCGAGCGGCAGAGCAAACGAAGGCTGACGTCCTGGTCATCGGCCACCTTCCCTCCGGCGGTCATTTGGGGGCCAACGGCGGTGGCTATGCGATCATTCGCGAGTCGCACATCCCGGTCCTGAGCGTCTGAGAACCCATGCAGAGAGGTTTATGGTGTCCCCCACGCGTGGTGTCATTCTTCCCATAACGCTGCTATTTCCGACCGCCACCGCACTTTCTAACTCTCCCGCGATCAATGCAACCACCAGTCCCTTCGCTAAGGTTGCCGGAGCGACAGAACGGAAAATACTTGGTATAGGAGGAATACGATGCATAAAGCCTGCGTTACATTTTTGCTTTTCAGCCTGCTCTTGGCGATTCCCCTATGGGGGCAGGAAGTATTCGTCAGGGGCGACAATCAAGCCGCGATGCAAGTGAGAACCGATTTTGAGAAGTACACTCACTACCGGCTCGCCGGCGACGCTATCAATTCGACCCTGCTTGTGAACGAAATATCGTGGAGCCCCGACTTTCTCAGCCCTGCGACTGTCGCGATCGAAATGGAGTTGATTTCGTCACGCGGTGACCTCCTCTGGAGCAAAACGGAGCCGTTTAGTTCGCGCCCAAAGGAGGCGGTGATTCAGGATCTCGTGAAGGACCTCGCGCGAGACAAGCCCAGCCTCAACGGAGCGAAAGCGAAACCGACCGAGGCTGGAGAGCGAAAGGAAACTGGCAAATAATTCTTGAATCTATCGATGGCCCTTGCTGACTTCGCCTTTGCTAATTCGCGGGCGCAGGTGTGCCAGGAATATTGGGTACACGGTGAACTTCTCCATCTATGGCCTCGGACAATGCAATGTTGTGCCGCTCCAGAAGGGTTCCTGTAGTCTGTTCATACTGTTGTATCAATGCCTCGGCATAGGTGGCGCGGGCTCTCACGACATGGCCTTGGACTATGGACAGATTCCCTTGTGCCGTGATGACGTCTTCCACCGTGGCCAAAGCCAAGGTGAGCTTGTGCTGCTGCATTTCGTGCACCTGGCGCGCGAACGTCACCAGTTTCAGCGTGGCGTCGAGTCGGTCCCGGGCCTGGTGCACCGCGCTTACCGCCTTGCTGACATCCCAAACGGCGTGGTCCTTCGCATTCTGTAACCTCATTTGCAACTGCCGTTGTTCCAGCAGCGCCCGTGCGGCGTCGGCCTGAGCGGTACGGTTGCGAATGGGGAGGTTGAGCATCACGCCGTAGGAGATGTTGGGGAAGTCGTTTTGGAAGATATTCCCGAAGGTAGAGCGCAGCGCCCCATCCAACCCCGAGAGGCTATAGGAGGCATAGACATCAAGCGAGGGCAACAGCGAATTGCGTGTCGCTTGGACCGCGACCTTCTGATTGCGCAAGCTCAACTCGGCCTGCTCGATCTCCGGCCGATGGCTGGCAGCTTCCCGCAGAGCCTCGGCCAAGTCGGGCACATCATCGGGATGGGGCTGAGGCAGCCGGTCGGAGGGGACAACCTCCACCGTCGCCCACTCCTCATTGAAACTCTTGGAGATTTTGGCCTTCATGGATTGGGCGTCCTGAGAGAAAAAGTTTTGCGCTGCCAGCAAGTCTTGCTGCCGCAAAGCGACTTCCTCCTGGCTTCGCAGCAAATCATACTGGGCCACGGGCCCGGTCTTCCCTTCGGCTTGGTTGTTTTCCAGGAGTTTCTGCGCATACTCCAGTCCTTCTTGTGCCATGCGAATGCTTTCCTGGTCGGACAGTAGGTCGTAGTAAGTGGTCATCACGGCCGCTACCTCGTTGATCACGTTTTGCCGGAAGACACTCATGGAGTATTGCAGATCATTACGGGCGATACGGATAAATCTGGCGTTGGCGCGGGGGCCAAAGCCTTTTAACAAGTGCTGGTTAAAGCCTACCGAAAGGCCGGAGACAAACTCCGGATCGAAAATGGCGGTTGGGGTGTTTGAGGATAGACGCGAGCTGCCCTCGGACACGGAAAGGCTTGTACCGGTCAGAAAACCCTGGCTGTACCCCACTGAAACCGCCGTTTGGTGAGTGGTGTCAATCGGCACACCGCTCACCACGGTGTAGTTCAGGGGCGTAATGGCATTGCTCCAGCCATAGGAGGCGTATAGATTCGGATCGCAGCACTGCGATGGACCCACGGCGTTAATGCCGCCTCCCAGAATACCTCCTGCGCTAGGGCTGCTGCCGACTGCGCTACTGCCCACACCTCCGCCCAGACTGCCGGAAAAAAGGGTGGCGGACTGATGTGCGCCTGCCACGCCACGGGTCGCGCCGCCCCCCTTCGCGCGCAGCAGGTCCGTCTGGGCAATGGGCAGGTCGTACCGCGCCACGGCGATCTCCATATTGTTTTCCAAGGCCAGCGCGATGGTGTCATCAAGGGTCAAATTCAGTTTGCCGTCGACAATCAGGTTTTGCAGCCGGTGCGAGGTGTCCAGTCGCGGCTCGGGGACAAAGGGAGCGATATAGGGAGAAAAAACATTGGGAAAGCTGTGGCTTTTCGAGAAGTCGAACTGGGTCGCTTCACCACGCACCGGCGTTCCCCGAACCTCCTGGCAGGCGGCGGGATCGGGGAAAAACAATACCAGGAAAGAAACTGTCACTAGTAACCACCAAAATTGCGTTCTTGTCACCATGCTCACTCCTCTCTTCGCCCTTGTCGCGATCCTGACTTACAGTGACATCTTAGAGGCCAGCCTGATCGGGCGATTTGCGGAGCTGTCAGAAACATCGTGTGACTTCGTGGACGTTGAGCACCCTGCGAGGGTCCGGCTGAGTGATCAACCAATGCCACTTCTTCAGGCTCGCGGAATCCCCGGCGTTGCTCGAATCGCCCGCCCAATGGATGGTCATGCCCGGTCAGGGGCCAACGGTTTTGGGAAGACTTTCGGCCTGGGAATAGCTCCCACACAAGCTCCGAGCACACTTCACCTTCATTCAACGGAGAACAAGAAGTTAGTCCGGTGGCGTAATTGCCGTGGCTGTGCTGCGCCCGCAATCGGAGGGGATGCAGCCCTTGAGAGAAAAATTCGGCGCGACTTGAGCGGAGGATGCACTGCCCCTTAAAGGTCAAAGTCCAGCCGCCCCGATTAGCTGGCGCTTTCGAGCTAAAAATTCTTGCTGAAATAGTGCGCGACTTGTTGACCGGCTTGCTCCGTGTAATAAACGATGACCTTGGCGGATTTCTGTACGTCTTCAGAAATGTCATTGCCCGCATCTTCCGCGGCGTGCTCGGTTAAGCGGAATTCATGCTCGGTTCCGTCTTCCGCCTTGATGGTAAAGATTTTTGCGTTCTGATCAAGGCGGGTGAGAGTGCCCTCGGTACTCTTTAGGCCACCCTCGCCAATGTGGTCGATCTCAAGGGCGGTCTCTTCGCTTCCCCTGGCAGTATAGTGCACAACCACTTCACTGCCTTCCCTTAATCCGTGGAATGATTCTTTCGCGTTCGCGCCCGCAATCTCAGCGCCGTGGACCGCAGTCCGCCCCACAAAATGAAACGTGTGTTCAGTACCATCTGCCGCCTTCAAGACGATGGTCTTGGCCGTGCGGTCGATCTTCTCAATCCTGCCCTTGACTGCAGTTACAGCGAAGGCAGCGGAACAAAACAGCAGGAACAGGATACCGAGAATCAGCGACTTGCTCATGTTTGTCCCTCCTTCTATCATCGAATTCTTAGCCCTGGGCGGTCATTCCCTTGGGAACGAAACCAGTTGCCGTTCTTGTCCCGCCGAAACCACCCGTCCTGGTGATGTTCCCAAACCTGCCCGTTGCGGCCGGCGTATAAGTCGCGCGACTGTTCCTGCCGTGCGAGCGGGGCGCCGCGCGTCGGGCCAGCACCATTTACATTCTCTCCGTCTTTCTTTGTCAGTGTCTGTTAAATATTGCTCATTGCACTGGTCAAAATGAGTCGCTCGCGGCACAGGACAAAGTGGTTCAATACTTAAGGAGAGACTGATTTTGGTCTGGCAACAGGCGTTTGCCGATGGTCAGGCTGGGGTCGAGAAGGATTGGGGTTGGCGTAGAGCTGTTCGGCTATGGACCGTGGAACTTGGCTTAAGCGGCGATCGGCGGAATGCCTTATAGGATTCAACCGTGATTTCCGTGAGCTTAAAGGTATTGGCTCACCGTCGCCACTGTTTCAGCGAGCAATCGACGGGTGACTTGCCACTGCGATTGCTGGGGCGAGGCTTGGCGCTTATCTAGGAACGTTCCGCCCTCACACGCTCAGAACCGGAATCGACACCGCGCAAATGATTCCGTAGCCGTGGGTCCGCAGGTGACCGCCATAAGGGTAGCACCCGGTAACCAGTAAATCCGCCTTCGTCTGCTTCGCAGCTTGGCTCAGCACCTTGGGCACGTCACCACTGCCGATGAATACATCGGCCTTGATGCCCGTGTCTTGCTGGAGCTTTGCCATTTGCTGGGAAGCGTTGCTGACGAGCTCCTCTTTCCAGCTCTGATCGACGTAGCTGCCGCCGGGCCCCCACAACTCCACCCCGGCAGTGACGTTAGCGAGCGTAAGATGAGCACCAAATTCGGTGGCTATTTGGGCGGCCCACGACACGGTTATGTCAGCACGGGGGCCCAACTCGACCGCGCCCAGGACGTTGCGGATCGCAAACCTCTGCACCAGCGATTCTTGCACGTGCGCACCGGTCCAAACCGGGCACTCGGTCCCGTGTAACACTTTTGCTGTCACCGAGCCCATAAGAAACTGGTAGAACGTGAAGCTATGTGACGGCATCATGATCAGGTTGGCTTTTTCCTCCTGAGCCGTCTGCACAATTGCCTGGGCCGCGTCACCTTTCACCAACTTGCGCTGAAGCGAAAGGCCATCAAGCTCCGGCCCCAGAGACGAGTCCTGCTGTTTCTGGGCCTGTCTAATGATCGCCGCGAGCAAGTCCCAGTCAGCCATCTCGCGGCTGTCCTCCGGCACACCGGCGGCATGGCTCTGCGCTGTCACGACGTGCAGCATCACGATCTGAGAATGGAAACGGCGCGCCAATGTCGCAGCCTGATGAAGCACGCCCAGTGAAGCAACCGGGAAATCAACCGGCAAAAGAATCTTCTTAATATTTAGCATCGCGCAAAAGCACTTGAGTCAAAATGCCCCTCCCCGTCTGCGTTCGTCGGAATTTCCGATTGGGATTTCTGACTCGCGCACATCGTATACTTCTCATGCCGTGGGCACAACCAATCTGCGCGGAATTGCTCTTTGGGCCTCCAGCGCCACAGAGTATACACCCGGTTGTCTCCAGCCTCGCGCGGTCTGGTGATTTGAGCCTCGCCAAATGCGCTTCAAATACGCGGAGCGCCCATGCAGAGCCTCGCCAGGGTCGGATGCTCAAAGATGGTGGCGTTGATTAGAGCTGAGATCGTGGCCCTGACGTCCAAAAGCTCTTCATACCTGCTTTCGGCCCCCCCACTCCAGAGGAGCTTCACCTCATCAAGAGCTTTCTTTTCCATTTCCTTCGAATGCATGTTGTACAACTCGTCCTTCAAATACTCGGTCACAGAGTCGAATTCGTCCTGGTCAAGCCACATTCCGTGACATTGTGGACACCAATCAATAACAAGTGACGAGTTCCCAAAAATTGCAGAAACCATCTTGACGTTTTTGCACTTAGGGCATACACGCTTAGTTGCCACTGCGCTTGTTTTCTCGATGTTGTTGATTTCATCATTGAGCCAGCGCATTGACCCGTGCTCGACTTTATTTTTCAGTCTTCGCAATTCATCCTTAAACAACCAAATTCCCTTGCAGGCCGGGCAGCCTTCAAATCTCATCGAGAACACAGCGTACTCATCAAGGGGCTTCCCGCATCCGGGGCATTGGTCAGCCGTGGTCCTCTCCAGCTTAGCGCCCTTGATCGGGAGCACTTGCACCTGCGTATCAGTCTCGGTGCTTTTTCTTTTGATCCGCTTATACCAATAGGGGACATGCACATTGTTCACGAAATCAGAAAATCCCTTTCCGCTTACAGGCATAATTTTCGCCAGTTCCTTGTCAATTAAGTCGAGCTCGCCACCATCGAGCCAAAAACCGCCGCAGTCCCTACAATGGTTGAGGATAATATCGGTAGAGTTCAGAAATCGTACTCGATACAAATTGGAATTGTCGCATCGAGGGCACTTCCGTATCTGTTTCTCGGGCTCCTCGACCGGTTCTTGTGAGCAGTATTCAATGCTTCCTTCCACTTGAAAAGCCATCTTGTCCAACTGGCCTGCATCTAACCAGAGGCTTCCGCACTTCTCACACATGTCGTAAGAGATGAGATCGTTTTTCGTGCTCATCTGATTGTTCATCATCTCGGTGCCACAATTTAGACATCTCATTTTGCCCTTTCTCCGCAAAACTGATTTAAGAACGCATCATTCGGGAATCGACCATCCCGGTCTTGAGCGTCTGAGGACCCATGCAGAGAGGTCCGCGATGTCCCCCACGGGTGGTGCCATTTTTCCAATAGCGCTGCTATTTTTGACCGTCACCGCACTTTCCAACTCTCCCTCGATCAATGGAACCGCCGGCCCCTTGCTAAGATTGGGCCGACACCCAGAATCTTACAGAAAGCAGGGGAAGTCTGAGCAATATTGACCAGACTTCCGTACCTGCGGGCGTTAGCCTGCCGTAGGGTATGGAGAACACATGATGACTCAACGGGTCTCTTAACCCAGCAAGAGACGGCAATCGTTCAAGATCGAGGGTTCCCGCCATTGTCTGTTCAGAATTCTATGACGAGGACCTTTGCATGGAAGCGATGTCGTTGGGGCCTTCGACTACAATGCTTTTCCATGTCGCCAAAAGGAAGTGGCTTGGGTCGTCAACAGCGCGGTTAGTTGGGATCCACTATCCTCAAGGACCCACGCCCAGGCCGCAGCCTGACGCTATCAATTCGAATCTGCTTGTGAACGAAATATCGTGGGGCCCGGACTTCCTAAGCCCTTCGACTGTCGCAATCAGCATGGAGCTGATATCTTCGCGGGGTGACCTCCTCTGGAGCAAGACGGAGCCGATTAGTTCGCGCCCGAAGGAGGCGGTGATTCAGGATCTCCTGAAGGACCTCGCGCAGGACAAGCCCAGCCTCAACGGAACGAAAGCGAAAACGGCCGAGGCTGGAGAGCGAAAGGAAACTAGCAAATAAGTTTTGATTGCGCCCGGTGACCGCGGCTGAGCTCGGAGAAACCACGCTGATCGGTGTGCAGGGGGACTGTTAGCGGTTTAAAACCATGTCATGCACGCAAGGGACGGGCGAGAGGGTTGCGCCCTCCTGGAGCACCCGAAGGTGGAGGAAATGCCATGCATTGGTCATGGAAGATCGGGAGGCTGGCGGGAATCGACGTTTACATGCACGCCACTTTCCTTTTGCTCGTGGGATTCATTGTTGTCGCCGATTGGCGGGACGGCCATAACCTGACGCGAACTCTTTTCGCAGTCCTCTTCGTCATGTTGATTTTCGGCTGCATCGTACTGCACGAACTGGGGCACGCACTCACCGCGCGACGTTACGGCATTCGCACTCGAGATATTATTCTACTTCCTATCGGTGGCGTGGCGCGTCTTGAGCGCATGCCGGAGGAGCCGAACCAGGAACTCCTCGTGGCGCTGGCGGGGCCGGCTGTAAACGTGCTCATCGCCTTGGGGCTTTTCGCGGTGCTCACGGCGTTGGGCCGTATCCCGATGTTGCGCCAGGCCGCGACGGTCAGTTGGACCGGACATGACTTCTTGCCGAGCCTCTTGGCAGTCAACGTGTGGTTGGTGCTCTTCAACCTGATTCCTGCATTCCCCATGGATGGCGGACGCGTGCTGCGCGCGCTTCTGGCCAAACGGATGGGTTACACGGAGGCCACGCAATCCGCTGCGCATGTGGGCCAAGGCATGGCCCTCGTTTTCGGCTTCCTGGGTTTATTTTTCGACCCCTTTCTAATCTTCATTGCCCTCTTCGTGTGGGTGGGGGCAAGTGGCGAGGCGGGGATGGTGCAGATGCGCTCTTCGCTCGACGGCATCCCTGTGCAGCGCGTGATGTTAACGAATTTTCGCACTCTTCAACCCGATGAAACGCTGGCACAGGCTGTGGAACAGATCCTTGCCGGCTGGCAGCAGGACTTTGCCGTGGTCTTCGGCGACCACGTGCTGGGCATCCTGACGCGTGAAGACCTGGTGCGAGCGATTGCCCGGGGAGGGACGGATTTGCTTGTACGCGACGCAATGGGTCGCGACTTCCGGTCCGTGGACTCGCACGACATGCTGGAGCAGGCCGTCCAAGTGTTACGGCAGAGTGGCTGCCGCTCCCTGCCGGTGGAGCACAACGGAGAACTGGTCGGGATGCTGACGCTCGAGAACGTGGGCGAGTTCATGATGATTCGCTCCGCGATGCGACACGCAGAACAGGCTGTGGGGACGGCCCGGGCTATCGCCTAGCCTGACTTAGATTGGGGCAGGTGTGGCAGGCCGTGATGCTGAGAACGCACTGCCTGTGAATCACAGTCGTGCTGTGAGGGAAACCAATTCGACCGTGGTCCTTCAATTGGGGGCGTCAGTAAATGACTCAGAATCTGACAACTTAGCAGAGGATGATAGCAAACGAGAGGTGCAGAATCTCAAGCCAACCAGCTTCCCAGACTTTTGTCTGACTTTCGGCGACGATTGCAACAAGCTTCTTTGACCTCGAAGGCGCATTATCTAAAGGCTGAACTGACCTTGCAGGAAAGGAGGCGCCAGGACACGCGCCGGAGGACTTAGATTGGGTGCGCCCTGGCCCACGAAACCATGATAGAGGCAGATCCAATGCCAACCATGCGACAAAAAACCGGCGAATCGAACGCTTCAGCGGTCGCCGGTGGTGTTGAGGAAAGGCTTGAAGCCTCAGTCGCAGGGCTGAGTCAGGCCGAGGTGAAGGACCGCTTGGCCCAGTATGGGTTCAATGAGCTACCGGAGAAGAAGGTCAACCTTGTTCTTAAGTTCCTTTCCTATTTCTGGGGTCCCATTGCCTGGATGATCGAAGC
>Ga0182027_10004684_pt1 | contig 21108 bp, 7 predicted proteins | sample 712E1DmetaG_FD_121300 | JGI IMG/M metagenome (GOLD analysis project Ga0182027, IMG submission 121300) | Permafrost microbial communities from Stordalen Mire, Sweden - 712E1D metaG (Illumina Assembly) | ecosystem: Environmental > Terrestrial > Soil > Wetlands > Permafrost | place: Sweden...
GGTACAGACTTGCTACAAAAGTAACACGATAGACCAGCTACATAGGTGACAGGTACAACATAGGCGGAGGAACTGCCTATGCCTTGGAATATGACCTGTCCCATGAATGAACGCCTGAAATTTATCGCTGATTGGCTGAAAGGGGATTGTCCCATTATCGCGTTAGCCCGATCCTACAGCGTCAGCCGCAAAACCGCCCACAAATGGATCCGTCGCTATAGAACCGAAGGACTGAATGGCTTGGATGAATTAAGTCGAGCTCCCAAATCTCATCCTCAGACCACTCCGCCGGACATTGAAAAGGAAATTGTGACCTATCGCCGGCTCAAGCCTTTCTGGGGTCCGCGCAAGCTCCGGTTTCGACTCGCTCTGTTGTCACCCAAGACTTCCTGGCCTTCGGTCAGCACGTTCGGCGCTATCTTGAAGCGCAATGGACTATCCAAGAAACGCCGTCGGAGGCGGAACTTGCCACCACCCGAAATGGCTCGTTCGGTCGCCCAGCATCCGAACGATGTCTGGACAGCCGATTTCAAAGGCTGGTTCCGCACACAGGACTTTATCCGTGTGGATCCTCTGACCATTGCAGACCTGGCCAGCCGATATTTGCTGGCCTGCAATATTATGGTTAGACCCAATACTGAAACAGTACGGCAACACTTCGAAGACGCCTTCAGGACCTACGGTATGCCCTTGGCGATTCGCACCGATAACGGATGGCCTTTTGCCACCCCGGGTCTGGGTGGCTTGTCGCGATTATCGGTCTGGTGGATTCGTCTGGGAATCCTCCCCGAACGCATTCGGCCCGCTCATCCGCAGGAAAACGGCAGCCATGAGCGGATGCACAGAAGTCTCAAAGAACAAATCGCCAAGCCACCCCAGACGGATGCAGCCACCCAGCAAGAAGCGTCCGATCGGTTCCGGATGGAATACAACACCGAACGCCCCCACGAAGCGTTGGCGATGCGCACGCCAGATCAGGACTACAGACCCTCCGTCCGATCTTTTCCGAATCAGCTGCCCGACATCCAATACGATCGAGATTTTCAGGTCCGACACGTCCGTCCGCAGGGCTTTATCAAATGGCAAGGGAATCACTTATATATCAGTGAAACGCTGGCAGGCGAGTGGGTCGGGCTAAAACCGGTCGCCGACGGTATATGGACCCTTCATTTTGGCCCCTTGCCGCTGGCTTTGTACGACGTACACGACAACAAACTGCACAAACTGGAGAAAGCGGAGGCCAAGAAACCACTGTCACCCATGTCGCCGGATCAATCTGTCACCTAAGTCCCTGTTTACACAAAGCTCATCGCGCGGAAGGCTCCCACCCCTGCTGGCACCCGTACGCGGCGCAGGGGTGCTACCCACCGGTGGCAGGGAAAAATGTTTTAATAGGGCCATATGAAAAATGTGATTTTGTTTGGGCCGCCGGGAGCGGGCAAAGGGACGCAGGCGGTCAAGCTGGTCGAGCTGCTGAAGGTCCCCCATATCTCGACGGGCGACATGTTCCGCTACCACATCAAGAACCAGACCTCCCTGGGCAAAAAAGTGAAGGAATACACCGTCCAAGGCCTCCTCGTCCCCGACGAAGTCACCATTGCCATGGTCCAGGAACGCCTCTCCCAGCCCGACGTCAAAGGGGGATATGTCCTCGACGGCTTCCCGCGCAGCCTCCCGCAGGCCAAAGAACTCGAGCAGATCCTCAAGCTTTCCAATCTCCCGGTCAGCCACGTCGTCAACATCCAAGTCCCCGAAGAAGAAATCCGCAAGCGCCTGGCCAAACGCGCCACCATCGAAGGCCGCCCGGACGACGCCGATCCACAAGTCATCCAAAAACGCATCGATACCTACAAGAGCCAGTCCGAACCCTGCCTGGCCTACTACAGGCCCAAAGATCTCGTCCGCGACATCGATGGCTTGGGCACGATCGACGACGTCTTCGCCCGAATCCAAAAACTATTCTGAATAGTCTTCTCCGATAGGGGACGCGAAAGTCCCCAGCCACCTTCCGGTCCCGGGCCCAGGCCATTTGGTCCCCATTTTCATGGGCCCGTCGGACCTGAAAATTTAGCCTCTCGCTCTATTCATCGCTTCTTGCGTTTCACATACACTTATGAAGCTGTTAATCCAAAAAAAGCCGGAGGAACGCCGATGTCCTCATTACGTCAACGACTAAGCCAGCCCTGCCTGCCGGTCAGGCAGGTCCTGGCCTGTTCCATTTCCGCCGCCCTCATTTTGACCTCCAGCCGTACCGTTGAGGCGATGCCATCGGCGGCTCCGGATGCTTTAGAGCGTTTCGCTCCTGCGCCCAGCCTCGGCCACCTGACGGACCTTTACCACGGCTCCAGCGACCAGACCGTCGTTCTGATCCAGGACCTCCACCTCCATTACCCGACCCAGCAGCGCATCGTCAAAATTCTGGATCATCTCTATTCCAAAGGATTGGTCACAGGCCCCTTGGCCATGGAAGGCGTGGACGGTCCCTACGATACGAGCAAGATCGCGTCTTATCCTGCGGGAAAGATCAAAAGCGAGCTCGTCGACTATTTCATGAAGAAGGGCGAACTCTCCGCCCCCGAAGCCTTCTCGGTCCTGTGCGGCGACGGCCACCTCCTGTACGGAGTCGACAAGGCCCAGTATTACGATTTAAACCGCAACCTCTTTAAGGCCTCCCGTGAAGACCGCAAAACCCTGCAGACCCAGCTGACGCGCATCCAGAGCGGTCTGGCGCTCCTCAAGCGCCAGCATTACCCCTACGCCCTCCGGCGCTTAGACAAGGAAGAAGCCTACAGCATAGCCTCCGCGGAGCAATTGCTGAGCCGGAAGCTTTCCCTATGTCCCGATGACATGACGCGCAATCTGGTCACAGCCGACCACATGCTGCGCCTCACCCAGCGCCTCGTGCGCCAGGAAGTCACTTTAGAGGAAGCCCGCTACGTGGCCCAGCGCCTGCCGGCGTTTGTGGAGTTGACGAGCAAACTTCTCGCCGCCGATCGCAAAACCCCTTCCCCCTTGATGGGGGAAGGTCGGGATGGGGGTGAAAAGCTTGTGAATGCTCCCCCCACCTCCATCCTCCCCCACAAGGGGGGAGGAGATTTTAAATTTGACGCCGCCTCCCTGGAAGAGACTTTGAAAGCGGCCGTCGACTTCTACCTCGTCGCCCTCATGCGCAATGGGCCGATGGCGGAACATACATTGGCGTTGATTGACAACGTAGGGGCGGGTCCCCGCGCCCGCCCGCAATCGGAATCCAATCCGATGAAATCCACCCCCAATTTCGGGCAGGCGCAGGGGCCTGCCCCTACGGGATCGCCCCACGCCATCGCTCTCGTCGCTGGAGGCTTCCACACCGCCGGCCTCACGAAGGCCTTCAAGAAAGCCGGCATCAGCTACGTCGTCATCACTCCGGTCATTCCCGACGCCCCCGATGCCGCCTACCATGAGCTTTACGAAAAGCGTTTGAGCGGAGAACACCTCAGCAAAGAAGAGATGGCCCGAGACTTTCGCCAACCGCTTCCTGATCTTGCATCACGCTCGAATGGCGAGAGCGCCGTGTCAGAGGACGATGAAGCCATGGCAATCGCGAATCAACGTCTGACTAGAGGAGAAGATGGCAATTTTGCACTTGGCGCATTGATGATATCGGAACGTGAAGGGGCAGAGTTTTTTCATCTGCCCAGATTTTATAAGGGTCCGCAACCATCACATAGTCTGCAAATCCCCCGCACCTCTCCTGTCGCGGTCGGTGATGAAAGTGCGCAGGAAGCCGCTGCTCGATTGAATGTTAAAAGGCTCCTGAATTCGGCCGACCCTCGATTTCATTTCGGACCATCGTCTGTGGAAAAACAGTATGAATTAGTTCCTGACCCGACGATTCTTGGCAAGATTGTTGTTAAACGCGCTCGAAATCAGAAACCTGCATCTTGGGCAAGTAAGTTGGAACTACTTTTTACATTCATGGCTTCGGGAGACAACGAGAGTCCCGCCCGTCAACTATTCAATGCTCATATACTTCCGGTTATTCAGAAAAGAATGGCAGACCATTATCGGCAGACAGGTAAATACCCCAGCATCGTCGTATCGAATAACTCCAATCTCCTCAAGGCCAAGGTCCCGATGGTGGAAGTCTTTTATAACGGCCGTCAGATTCTCGTTGTCAATTCAGCATGGATTGATGAAATGATGCAGGCTGGGAGCGCCATTGGAAATAGCACCACAGACAATCATAATTCGGGAGTATATGAGCGAATCAGAATATTAAGAAGAGAAATTGAGCGATATAGACGCTACCTAGGCAACGACTATTACACAGAAAGGTGGAACGCCGCGCAGCAAGATACGCGCAATCAAAGAAACGCGTTTCAAGCAGCAATGAAAAGCTGGGGTCCTCACGCGAATATAAGGGTTTCAGCTTTTACCGGGGTGCAAGACAAGGTTCAAGAGAAGGAGGAATTGATCGAGCAACGGCTCAATGCGGCTCAAGTTAAATTGCAAAGGCTGGAAGCCGTTTTAGACAGCCAAAAAGACGCTGAGTCGGTAAATTTTCTCATCGGTGAACGATTGGCGCATGCGCTCAGCCATGCGTTTTCTGTTCCTGGGCTTGATTGGCGAAAAGATGAGTTTAAGGTTTTGAAAGCCGAATCCGATCGATATCGACGAATCATGTTTAATCGCGACGGAACATTGTCATCGTACGGACAGGCCATTTCAGAATTCTTTATTAAGCATTCCCTTAAGAGCGTTCGTTCAGGTTGGTTGTTCTCCCCCGGCAATGGGGCATTCGTCAGATTCAGGCAGTCCGCCAAGTCTGAAGCCGAAAACAAGAGGGGAAGAATTTCTCGATTCAATCGTTCTCTGATGGGGCTCGTGAGTAGGTTGAGGATCCCGGTTGGCGTCCGCACGAGCCCGGCGGTGGTGGCCCCGGGTCAGCGGCGCAGCGGATGGTTGCGGCGGTCAGTCGGCAAGCTCCTCCTAGCGGTCCAATTGGCGGCGGCGCCGCAAGTGCCGGCGTGGCAATCCCCCCGGCCGGATATTCAATGGGCCGAGTCCGTATCCGATGCCGTGTCCGGAAAGAAAGACAACCTTCGGCAAATCATGAGCGACGTTCATCGGTGGGGCCATATCAAGATGGACAAAGCCTATCTGGATGATTTCGATACAGGCCTGGCGTGGTTCATCGATCGGTTGACCAAATCAACGGCGGGTGTGCGTGGGACCATTCAGGTTGAACCGGACAATGCGCGGGATATTATGGAGGGGGGGCAGCTGAGCGCAGGCGTCATTTTTATGATCGCACAGGCCTACGCCGATTACATCAATTCCACCTTCCCTTCCGTTCAGGACGGCAAGAAAGTGGAGCGGGCCGCCTTTGTCGGGTTTGACCCGCGCTTTTTCTCCAAAGAATTTGCCGAAATCTTTACCCGCGTTTTCGTGGCTAACGGGATCAAAGTGTACCGGGATCGGGAAGAGGGCAGGACGGTCATTTGTCCCACCGCGACACCGGTTTCTTCCTATATGGCGTATTATCACCACGCGGCGTCAGCCATTGAGATTACCTCCAGCCACAACCGGTTCAACCAGAACGGCGTCAAGTCTCAAAAATGGACGGGTGGCGTGGATATCGATAACATTGGCGACCAAGTTGCCGCCCGAGCGACGGCGCTTTACGAAGCGGCCAAGGCCGGCAAGGAACCGCTGATCCATTACGGCGACTCGGAAGATCCGAAGCTGGTGGGGTATGTCGATGCCAAGAAGATTTACTTCAATAACTATTGGCGACGGTTGTTCCCACCCGAACGAATGAAGCGCCTGGAGGACAAATTCCGGCAGCTTAGCCGCAAGGGCGATAACGCCAAAGTGACGTTCGACGCGCTCTGCGGTGTCGGGGCTCCGACTCTCAAATACTATCTGGAACTCATGCTGGCTCCAGATTCCGGCTATGATCTGGATCGAGAATTGTGGCTGGGCAATAGTGAAAAAGGTTTGCCCGCCCGATTCACCTACCGGAACGATGTTATGGATCCCTATATCCTTAAGTTGGATCAGCCCGACCCCTCCTCTCCGGCGACGATCGCCGCGGCAGGGTCCCTTGAGGAACTCGTGCGCGATCCGGATATCATGGAGTTGCTCATGGCCGATATGGACTCGGACCGCACCGGGACCGCCTTCCCGATCACCAAGGATCAGAAACGAGTTGCCGAAAGGCTCGGTTTGCTGGTTACAGAGATGAAGGGCGGGGTCTATATCGTCCGTTTCTCAGCCAACCAGTTCCTGACCCTGATGGCGTACGGACGAGCTTTGGAAGCCGTGCGCACGTATCTAGGTTTGGCGGATGAAAATGCGGCGGCTGCGGCCCTGCGCGGAGAATTGTCGCTGACCCGCACGCAACGCTTCAAGCTCTATGTACTTCGGCAATCCATGGTGCTGATCACCACCGTGCCGAGCTCGATGATCACCACGGCGCTCATGCGCTTCTTGCGCGGTAGCGCCATCAACTGTTGCGTTGGCTTTAAGTACCTGGGGGACCAGGCCTTCCTCATCGACAAGACGTCCCGGACGTGGTGGGCGCCGACCACCTTGCCGAAGTTGATCTTAAACCCGGTTAAGCTCCTGGCAGTGATTTTGTTCGGCGCTACGGGAATTATCATTTCCTTGCTCGAGGAAAGCGGCGGGGGGCAGATTACGCCTGTTGGCGCGGGGCTCCTCTGGGACAAGAATAAGGGCATGACCACCCACGAGGATAAGGATACTCTCACCGTTGGATTTGAGTCTTTTTACCACGTGCTCCGCTTGCGGGCGGAAGGCCGTAACATCATTGATTATTACAAGGAAATGGCCGACAACCTCGGCGGCGCTTTGTACTTCTATCACCGGGATGACGGAGCCATTCCGAGCGTGAAGGAAGCGGCCAAAACAGAGAATTGGCCGTGGAGCTTGCCGTTGAAAGCCGCCATCGCTAAGAAAGCAGAGGCGTTAGAAGCCTGCGACCGGCAAACGGGCGAGACGATCGTCCATCTCTTGGAAAAGGCGTTTCCCGGCCAGCCGCCAAAGGTCCTTAAGACCGAACCCACGGTAGTCAAAGATGCTATTTTCCTCCTGAAGCAGGCGAACGATGATAATGGATTCTGGGCCACCGTCTGGCTGCTCCTGAAAGCCCTGATGGCATGGGCGCTCGGCCGACATCTGGAAGTGGGAGGCGCCTACGCCAACGTCCGCCCCAAGGGTGTTCTGCATACCCTGTCCAACGGATGGACCATTCAAACCTTCCACATCGGCACACCCGGGAAGGAGGGGCCTGCGATCCGGTTCTTCAACGAAAAAGGGGTCGAGGTGCTGCGGACCTGTTTCCGTCAATCTGGAACGGAGCCTATTGTCCGGTTGTATAAGGAAATTCTTCAGCCGATTGGGGAACCTAAGCCGCTTGATCTTTTTGAAGTCTTCCAGCGCCTGTCACTTCACCTCGAATTCCATAATTACGCGCGTGTGTTGGGAACCGCTGGACCCCGTGTCTATGCGCGCGATGCAGAAGAGCGTATCGTTCGAGATGCCAAAGACAACCCCGTCCAGGTGGTGGGAGAACCGAACTATTTTGTGCGGACGGCCACGCAGTTGGTCGGCCAATACCCTCCAATTCTCCCCAATGGTGTCCAGCCCAGAGAGGTCGACGGGGTCGCCCTCGCAGAGTCTGTCGCTCAACAAGTGGGCTTGCCCATCTTAGGCTATATGAAAGACGAAGGCGGATCCATCGGGGTCGAACTGGGCTTTCCGGTCACCGCCGCCGCAGACGCCAGAATCAAGAGAAATGGGATCAATACTCGATGGTTTGTCATCTCCAAAGAGGGGCAGGTCATTTATTCGGGCCGCTTCACGCCGGAAGCCGAGGATGTCACCCCCGACCCGGAATTGAAGGCACTCGTGGAAGCCGATATCGCGTCCCAGTCGCCCAACGCTGCTTCCCGCAACATCGCACTCCCCGTCTCCCCCGCCCCCGCGGCGGCGGCGGCTGAGAGACTCGCTTGGCAACGCGGTCGCATTCATCTGGCCGCGCAGCTTGTTAAGGGGTTCCATGCACAGACAGACGCGGCAGAGTTGGTGACCATCCTTTCCGAGAACAGCGGTGTTGAGAGAGATGTCGTCGACACCTTATTGGCCATCGCGTATAGCGGGCAAACCAACCGTGTTGACAATCTCTTGGATCAAATGGAAGCAGTTGAAAGGGTCATCGACCTGTTCTTCAGGGGTGCGAACGTCAAGGACCCAATTTTGTTCAAGCGCCTCAAAACAGTTTGGACGGAAGTCACGAGCCACTCCCTTGGAGGGCAGCCGCTGGGCGGAGGTTCCGGCAGCGATGAATCCCCCGCGGGGCCGGCGCTCAGCTCGTCCGGCGATCCCCTTGCCTCCCAGGAAGTGAAAGACGCGCTCGTGGCGTTGGGTTTCGCGGAAGGCGTCCTTCACCTTGTCAATTGGAGGGATATCGATGAATTCCAGCGCATGGAAGGTTCTGATTCCGCTCTGCTTCTTTCCCAACGAGCCGCCTTCGAAAAACGCCCAGGCGTTCCCAAAATACTTATGCATACGGCGCCGCCGATGGAGAGAGCCCCCTGGGATGCAATGCGAGGGATTCTGGAGAAATTGGGCGTGATGATCGTTGACGTTAACAATTATTCGACGGAGGAGTTGCCACGGTTGATAAAGAAAGAACAAGGGCCCTCGGGCAGGACGGTGGTTGTCCTGACGTCCAACGAAAAGGACATCAAAACGGCGAGAGCCCGTTCCCTCCCAGTCATTTGGTGGGAAAGTTCTGAATCCCCGCGTCCTGCAGACGCAATACTGGATCTGGTGGTCGGCCCGGACAATCTCGGGCCGCTGGAGAGTTTCCTGCGAGGAAAAATCCCTCCCGCCCCCGCGGCGGGCCCGGAGAGCCGGCGGCGCCCCGGCCAGCGCGGCAGCTGGAGCAACAAGCCCGTCTCCCCCGCAGCGCCGGGCCTGTTTGCCCGCTTTGTCAGGCTCCTGTCTGGTCTTCTCGGCCGCCAAAGGCGGGGCTTTCCGGATTACGGTCCCAAGGACTTTCTGACGACGGTGGAAGCCGAGCGTTTAGGAGATCCATCGTACATTCCGGCATTTATGGTGCATTCAGATGCGGATGCGGCAATCGTCAACATGATCCTGGCGTCCTTGAGACGCGCCTATGCGGACGATAAGAAGGTACCGGGGCCTTGGCGAAAGTCTCAATTGAACATCTTTCTGCCGGTCTGCAAAGGCGGCGAAGTACACGCTTCCAAGGTGCAGAGTTCATCTGGTCTGGATCTGGTTTTCGACCGCAGGGAAATGGAAGCGCTCGCCAATCTTCCAACCTCGCTCCAGTCCATAATCCAAAGCGACGCCCAGAAAGAACACCCCAGGTTGCCGGGCAAGCTCGGAGATTACTTGCCAGCCGTAAGATTTCTGATCGACCTTTCTGTCCATCACCTTGTCCATGACGTGTGGGATGGGGGCCGCCAATTCTATGCCGATTTTCTGGCATATTGGCGCTATAGCTCCTCGGAGATGCAGTCCTATACAAGCTTTTGGAGCGATGCGAGAGAACCCCTCAGCAATATTCTTTATCGTAATATTTCCGGCCTGTCGGTCTTGGGCGATTATGTTCGCGTTCTGTGGCTCCTCGAGCGTCGTGATTCGTTAGAGGGGCCGTTGGAATCCGAGCTTGGTCGGCGCACTGTGGCGCAGAATACGATCAAAGGCCATTTGCCTCTTCGCATCGGATTTCGACCGGGCCCGAGGCCGCCCGCCCCCGCGGCATCGCTCCCTATCGTAAGAGGAAGCGATACCGGGCCGACAGGAACGCAGGTCGTCCCGGCGCCGGAGGGCCCGGGCTCGGCCCGGAGGGGGCGTCAAGCGGGGAGTTCGAATATCGGCGTGAACTATGGTCTTTGGCTGAGCGTGGTTGCCCTTGCGGCGTCCTTTCTCTATTTTGTCTATCAACAAAACGGCACAACGACCGCGGATTTGCAGCAGAACATACAGCATTGGATCGCGATAGCGCCGCATTACCTCCCCGATATCGCTGCGGGTTTGATCGCCTCAGTGCTTTTATGGTGGCTGGTCCGAGCTGTTGCGAATGGCCTCAAGCGCTTGTTAAGTAAACCTGCCCCCGCTGCCCAGAGCCGATCGCCGCAGATGATCAAAGGGGAAAAAGCCATCATCAAGAGCATTAAGGATGCCTTCAAAAACGAAAAATACGCGGCGGTGCGCGTGTATGTTAGAAATCGAGACATTACGGTCCTTGCACCGGGAAGAACTCAACTCGGCTTCTTAATACTTAACTCAGAAAGATTTCTGTATGAGGATGGCCTGGAAGCAATCCAGGCGGAGCTCGATCAGATGTATTTGCCGATGATGTCGATGTATACGGATACGCTTCCCGATGTAAGTTCAGGAGGGATCCTGGGAGTCGCTGAACAAAGAGGCAGGCAAGTTCGGATAGAAGACAACCCGATTATCGCGGGAAAAGTTTCTCAGCTCGCCAACAACACGCTCAACTGGAAAGCTGTTCGGAAAATCTCTTCAAAAAATGAAATCGTGGATGGCGAGATGCTGATATTAGTCGATGTCACTACTGGCGACGTCAAAATCATTGATTCGAATAAACTGCCGCAGGACCTTAAAAACTACGTCATTTTCGGATGGGACGCAGCGCCAAGCCAAGCCCGGCGCGAACGGCGCACGATTATTACGGATATTGCGGACAAACTACTGAAGGCGGCGCGTGCATTGCAGAATTTCTTTGCCATGCACCACCGGAGCAATGTGATCACTCTGGGGAACCCGGCCCCGAGCCATCCGGCGCCACAAGCGTTGGAAGAATACCGAAGGCAATCGCTGACGGAGCTTGGGATTCCGCGCGAATTGCATGGAGTTGTCAATTGGCAGAATATTCAAGAAGCCCGCGATAAAATGCTCAGTACAGCGAGGACAGATAATGATCGAGAGCGCATTTATAGGGCCTTACATGATCTCTTCGAATTGAAAGTTTTTGTGTTCGACCGTCAAGCCGGTTTGCCCCCGGGATCTCTCACTCCTCAAATGATCGCTCCTAAAGTGTGGATCGTGGTTGATAGCCGGGTCGACAGGAGCACGCATCATCCTTCTGGCCCTGTTTTTGAAAAGAAGGCAACAAATAGAGGATATGCGGTTACTTTTGCGGGGAGCGTGATACCGGGAGAGGACGGCCGGGCTAGAAGGGACATCCTTGCCGCAGTCTACTCCGGTGATGTTGTGATTACCTCAGATCGCGAGATTGCCAAACAGTCCGAGATCAAAGGAGCTATCGTTGTTTTTGTCGCCGACAAAAGGGAGGAGGCCCCCAGAGGTGCCATCTGGTCTCCCAGTATCGATGCAAGCAACCAAAGCGTTCTCTTAAGCAAGATAGCAACCGCTCTACAGCAACGTCGTCGAACAGCTAATCTCGCTTTGACCGGAGCTTTCGCCCCTGCCGAACTTGCCGTCACAAAGCTGGAGAGAGAGCCTTTGGCGACGGCTTCTCAGCCCGGGAATCAAACGTTTGCTACAGACCTCAGTTTTCTGCGGCATGCGCAGAAGGACGCTCTCAATTACCATAGAGGATACGACCACCCTGTTCCGGATGATCTTCTGTCGGAACCCAACGCCATACATTATCTCAGCGTGCTGGGATTGCCCTGGTGGAAGCCTGACATCACTTTGCAAGATATCGAAGCTTTCTATGCTCACATGCAAAGGGGCCTGAGCGAATACTCCGACAGACAATTGGTGGACGAGGTTGAGAAAGCCCATACCATGCTGGTAACGGGTGATTTAAAAGCTATTTTCGTGAAGCGAGCAAAGAAACTGGGAATACCAGTCCTCGACAATTTAGTGGCGCAGCCGGCCCCAGAAATGCCCATGATTTCGGAAAGAGTGAATATCGTGAGTCATGTGAAAGCAATACTCAAGCAAGGCGAATCAGTCGAAGTTGCGGTCGGAGATTCGAAGATCTTAGTCCGACCCAATGAGTCTTTCTTTAATGTTCGGTCCGGTATAAGGCAACTGGGCCAGACTCTCGCTCGGTACGAAGCCGCGCATGTCCTTAATCTATCGCCGAACGAAATTACCGTATCGTCGGTACAGAATCCGGATGTGAAAGTCCGGCAACTGACAGTCCTCTTGTCTCAACCAAGAACGCCGGCGCCGCCGGCCCCAACCGAGCCTTCCGCGCCGTCCCGCACAGGAAGCATTCTGAAACTTTCTTCCATGATCGTCGGGGCGCTGCTCGTGATGGCGCAGTTTGCTTCCGCTAAGGGCATGACCGACACGGCGGTTGTTCAGGAGACCTTTCATCCTTTAGTCGTACTCGCGACGGCGTTGTTGATCGCCGCCTGGGCGATCAGGCAAATTCAAATGGCCCAAAATGATCGGCAGCTCGCGCGGCAAGTCGCGGCGAGGATCGAAACCGTCGCCCGTGATTTGGATGTTTCTCTGGCGCCGACGGTGGAAAAACCGACGATCGGTCAATCGCTGCAGAACATGTTCTCTAAGATGATTGATGGGTTGCCGGGCGCTGAAGGCAGACGCGCCCAAGAGCGACTCGCTAAGGCTTCCGGAGAACTCGAAGCCACCAGCGCCTGATTTCGTCCTTTCCTTGGGGTCACACCCCTAGCGCAAAATTAACGCATCTCCTGGGACAGGTCTCTTAGTGCCATCTGTCTCTGAGCGATGCCCCAGCGGGTTCCCCCACGTGCGCATACGCAATAGTGACATTTCCGTAATAGGCTCAGTTTTTTGAATTCCATCTTCGACGAATCGTCGATAAGAGTCTCGTTGGCGATCGATCTCTTTCCCAAAATAGCCCAATACAAAACTCGCGTCTACCAGCGAATCCGGAAGGCCCAAAATCGTCGAACGGTAGCTACTCCAGGCATAATCTTCCGGGCGGGCCACCAAGCCTGCTCGCACTGGATTCAAGTCGATATAGCGGCTTACAGTGGTGAGATAGGCATCTGTTTCGACGGGGATGCTGTGAAAACGTCCTTGAAGAACGTGGCCCATAACACCATGCCGTTTGTTAAAGCGGTTTCCGTAGGTGCTGTTGACCAGGTGCATGATTTTAGAGAGCGTATCCGATTGTGGCTGGATCAGCAGGTGGTAATGGTTGCCCATAAGACAGCGGTTATGGAGTGTGAATGGATATTCTTCCTGCGCTTGTTTCAGCAGCCTCAGAAAATCCTTTCGATCAGCGTCTTCCAAAAAGATCTGACTCTGTTTGACTCCCCGGCTGATGACATGGTAAATGCCGTCTTCGATGATGATTCGCGGTGATCGAGCCATATAATACCCTCCTGTACAAAATTGACCCTACACCTCTTAGAGTCAAAACCTGAAATTTTATTCACCTTTTTTTTATGGGGTCACACCCTTAGCGCGAAAGTAGAGGGTCATTTGGGACAGGTTAAGGTCTATCGGGCAACACCTGTCCCAGCAGATTGGCTGGAATTGCGCTAGGGGTGTGACCCCGCCGTGTACTTATTGCGTGGAGGTCGGCGAGGGGAAGTTGGCGTAGGTGTTGGCGGTCTGCTTGAAACCCTGCGCGGTGGAGATGGAGAGGATCCAGCGGTTGGATTGCTGGATCGGCCCGATCGCGTAAGCCAGATCGACCCGGATCACCGTCCCGTCGGCCGAGCGCGAAAGCCCGAAGCGCATCCCCATCCCCACATCCGCATGAATGTCCTTCGTGTTGTATCCGATCCCCTGCTGTTGGACCTGTCCGGCATCCAGAAAGATCGCCCCTCCCATATAAGCCAAATGCAGGAATTCCTGTGGGAAAAAGAACCGATCTTCCATATTGAACAGGATGCTTTTGTTGCCGGTGTAGGAATTCACCTTGTACCCGCGAAGCCCCGTGTTCCCTCCCAGCGAAAGCACATTATCGGTGTCCGGATTTTGGAGATAAGCCGATTCCAGATGAATGACGCCGGTCATCGGAAAATCCTCCAGGAGATGCCGGTAGTAATTAAAATTGGCGAAATAAATCGAATTGAAGAGACGCCCCGCCGTCTGCCCTTCGGTGTAGAGGCGATAACGGCTGGAGCTTCCATAGGACACCAGCCCGAACCATCGGCCGTTGCCGCCGAAGCCAAACGCATCGTTGAGCGCAAAAGGAACGGAATTTTCCGTGGCGCCCATGAGACGGTCGACGTACCCGACCCCGGCATAGGCCTGGTGCCCGAGATTGAAGTCTTCCACGCGGCCCGTCCGGTCGTCGAACGTGTCCTTGATGAAGTCCGACTGGATAAAGGAAGAACTCAGGACCGGACCGGAAAGCGCCTGGTTGGAGGGAAGCGAACCGGGAATCGTGATGTCCTGCGCGTGATAAACATCCTCGGCGTACCGATAGTTCACCTGCAGGCGCAGGACGTTCAGGGGGTCGTTGTTCACCCAAAGACCGGCATAGGGGCTCATGTTTAAATGTTCCTGGTCGTACTGATTGATCTGTTGCCCGCCCTGATAGACCTTTTGAAGCGCGAGGTAATGATCGAAGGAAGCCCCGGCCGCCGCTCGGGTGATCAGAGAATAGAACGGCCGTTCCAGGGTGACGTCCTGGACGTTGCCCGTGGGCGTGTCCTGAAAGGACGAGGTCAGGCGCAGGCGCGTATTTAAAAACTGCGGATCGTTATACCCCAGGACATGGCTTATGCCGTCCACATTTTTCTTATAGAGATACGTGACGTCCTTGCCGTAGCCGAGCAGGTTGATTTCCTCAAAGCCTCCGGAGTAGCTCGTCTGCCCGCCTTCGGAGGCGACATTAAACTGCGGCTGGGTGGTCCAGGAATCCTGCGTCCTCACCAGAAGGTCCACCGCGCCATCGCGGGCCGACGTCTGGACGATGCGGGCCTCTTTAATGAAGGGCAGCGCGCGCAGGTCGCGCTCCGATTCCGCCAGCCGCTCCAGGTCCGTCCAATCGCCGGGATAGACCAGCAACTCCCGCCGGATGACGGAGGGTTTGGTAGGGATATGGAGCCGGTTCGCCAGCCGGAAGAGCCAGTTGTTCTCGCCCGGGACCGTGGGGTCAAAAACGTTGCGGATGTCGACGGTGATGGTGTGGACCCGGATCGCTTTGAGGTACTTCCGGCGGTGCTTTTTCTTCGCTTCAGCAGGGACAACGCTTTGGAGGAGGATCAGAATAACAAGAAAGATCTCTTTCCCGCCGACGCCAGGAAAGGGTCTTGAGTTGAAAGCCTTTGATCGACCTGTTACACTGGGCAAGATGGTTCTCAAAGGATACCGCATCGGCAGGAGAGTGTTGCAGATTTTTCTTTGCGCCACAATCATCCCCGCCGCCCTGTCCGGCTATTCCTCGGATGCCGGGACGGACGCCCTGAGCGCCTACACCAAGGGCGATTATAAAACGGCGCTGAAGCTTCTCAAGCCCATGGCGGAACAAGGCAACACCTTCGCCGAATTTACGATCGGCAAAATGTACGCCTACGGCGAAGGCACGGCGAAAGATCCGAAAAAAGGCGCCGCCTATATTCAATCCGCCGCGGACAAAGGCCTCGCCACGGCGCAGTACCACATGGCGCAGCTCTGCATGCAGGGGCTGGGCGTGGCCCGCGATCCCGCGCGGGCCGCGTTTTATTACCAGAAAGCGGCCGATCAGGGCGACGTCGATTCACAGTTTATTCTCGGCATGGCTTATCTGAGCGGATCGGGAGTCGGCCAGAATCCGGAAAAGGCCGCCGCCTGGATCCTCAAAGCCGCCGAGCAGGGACATATGCAGGCCCAGCATCAGCTCGGGGTTCTCTATCGGAAGGGCCAGGGAGTCGCCAAAGATCCGGCCCAATCCGCGGCCTGGTTCAAAAAAGCGGCCGAACAGGGGAATGCGCAGGCGGCCTACGACATGGCGGGCCTTTACTTATCGGGAGATGGCGTCGCCAAAGATACCTCGACGGCCGTGTCCTGGCTGCAGAAATCGGCGGAGGTTGGGTATGCGCCGGCCCAGGTCCGCCTGGCCGGATTCCTTGAGCCGGCCCAGGCTTCCGAGTGGTTTTATAAGGCGGCGCGTCAGGGAGACGCCGAAGCCCAATATCAGCTGGCCGAACTCCTGGCGACCGGCAAGGGTGTTCCCAAAGACACCGCGACGGCCCTCGATTGGTACCGCAAAGCCGCCGCTCAGGGCGAACCGCGGGCGCAGTATCGGCTGGGCCTGCCCAAAGATCCGGCCCAGATGGCCGTCCTGTGCCACAAAGCGGCCGACTTGGGCCTGCCGGAAGCGGCCTATACCCTTGGAGTCATCTACACGACCGGTAACGGGGAGCCGAAGGACCCGGCGCTGGCGGCGGCCTGGTTCCGCAAGGCGGCGGAGGCCGGGATCCCCGAAGCCCAGTACAACCTGGCGGCCATGATGGCGTCCGGAGAAGGTGTCGCCAAAGATCCCGCTCAGGCGATGGAGTGGTATAAGAAGGCCGCCGAAAAAGGAAACGCCGACGCCCAGCTCTACCTCGGCGCCGCGCTGGCCAATGGAACCGGCGGCGCGAAAGATCCTCAACAGGCCGTCGAGTATCTCCGCCAATCCGCCGAGCAGGGGCAGCCGGACGCCGAATATTATTACGGCTTGATGCTTTTAAACGGAGAGGGGATCGCCAAAAGCCCGGTCGCCGCCTCGCGGTGGATCACCAAGGCCGCGGAGAAGGGAAATGCCGACGCGCAGGTCCAGCTGGGGGTGCTCTATCTGGAAGGGACCGGCGTGGCCAAAGATCCGGCGCAGGCCGCCGCGTGGTTCCGGAAAGCGGCGGACCAGGGGCACCTGCAGGCCGAGCTGCAGCTGGCGTTCCTTTATGAAACCGGACAGGGCGTTCCCAAAGATTCCGCGCAGGCGGCCGCGTGGTATCAGAAAGCGGCCGAGCAGGGAAACGTAGACGCGCAGCTTAAGCTTGGCGTCATGTATTACCTGGGGGATGGCGTTGACAAGAATCCGGCAAAGACCGTCTATTGGTACGGCCTGGCGGCCGCTCAGGGGAACCTTGACGCGCAATACCGTCTGGGGGTCATGTATGAAAGCGGCGTTGGCGTGTCGACCGACATGGTCACCGCCGCCGGATGGTACCAGAAGGCGGCGGACCGCGGCCAGGCCGCCGCCGCTCTGGGTCTTGGCCAACTCTATGTGCGGGGCGAAGGCGTCAAAAAGAGCAATCGCCTGGCGCTGGAATGGATCCGAAAGTCCGCGGAAGCCGGCAACAAGAAGGCCATGGAGCTCCTCGGCCAAAGCTACGAAAACGGCTGGCTCGGCCTGACCGCCAGCGATGCGGAAGCCCGAAAATGGTACGCGAAAGCCAAGCGTATCAAAGAGATGTAGGGGCGCACCGCTGTGCGCCCTGACGCAGCCGCCGCACATCTTTTAATCCACGGACGCGTCCAGGGAGTCGGCTTCCGTTTTTTCGTTCAAGACGAGGCTGTGGAATTAGGCCTTCTCGGATGGGTGCGCAATCTGCCCGACGGCGGCGTCGAAGCCTTTGCGCAAGGGCCAAAAAACGCCGTCGAACAATGGATCGAACAGCTGAGACAAGGCCCTCCCTTAGGCCGGGTGGAACAGATGGAAATCACCTGGTCAACCCTGCAAACTCCCACCGATTCTTTCCGAATCATAGGCTAACACCCGCTTAAAAAGACCTCCGGAAGGGCCGGGGCCTTGCGCGTGCGAGTTTATTGGCAGCCGCTTCGGCTGGCCGCCACCCTCCATCCCCCGTTGCCACGGGGGCATGCCGCGACCAGCCGTCAGCGGCCCGGATCGTCTCAAGGCGCGCTCCAGACCCCAGCCCTTCCGGAGGTCCTTTTCTGGCCTCCGATGGGTGGTGCGCCGGAGTCCGCGCGAGGGGTTCGGCAGGCTCACGCTGGATGGGGCAAGCCTCCGTCGGAGACGGAGGATGGGTGGATGGTCCCATCCAAGTGAGCGCCAAGAACCTATTCGTCCCGCGCATGCGTAACCGCGTGGGACGGGCCTCCTCGATAAGAACAAGGAGGGGCCCGCGCGGCGGAGGCGTGCCACCCATTGGAGGAAACCGTAGGCCCAGGCAAATTTGGGTCGAAAAGCCCCGCATTTTTAGTCCTTCGCTCTATTCCTCCACCGCCGCCCGCCTGCTACCCTATTATTTCGCCTATGATCCCCCGATCCCTTTCCCGCCCCCTGGCGCTCCTCGTCGCCGGCTGCCTCATCGTAAACCCGGCGCTGGCTGCGGCCTGGGGGTCTGACCCCATCCAGACTCGGTGCTCAACTCGGTACTCGGAACTCAGTGCTCAGTACTTTGTCACCCAGGCGCTTTCTCCCGTCGCGGAGCAGGCACTCCGTCCGATCCCCGGCCATCGCGAGCCAGGGCTCCAGTCCGAACTTAAGCAGATGACCCTCGGCGCCGGGTCCTCCGGGTCCGCCTCCGAGGGCGTTACGTTCGAGAAGATGGTGGAATCGGCTATTCCGTTGTGCAGGGAATTAGCCAGGCGGTTCAAAAACAACCCAGCCATTTACAAACCTCTTTCGGAAGCCGCCGACAATCTCCAGGAGTTCTTGGACAGCGGTGGGCAGACTGGATTTTTGGAAAGCGCCCAGCGTTTTTTTGGGAGGGCTTTTCTTGCGGGCAGAGACTTGCCAGGGGATGATAAGACCAAGCTGGATGAGTTGAAACCTATTTCGCGAGCGATTCAGTCAAGGCTCACCCCGCAGGAAAAGACAGCGCCAGTCCCGCCCGCTGCCCCGCTGAAGCCACAGGTACCCCCCAGACCTCCTTCCCGGCCGCAGCCGCCGCCCCCGACTCGCTTAGAGGCCCCGCGACCCGCCCATCCGCCAGCGCTGCGGACTGATGTTTCCGTCCAAAACGCGGAGGCGTTGGTTAGTAAGGCTTTGGATGACCTACCGGCGATACTCACTGATATCGAAACACAGGTGCGCCACGTGACCGGGCTTGGGACCATGAAGCGTCCTTTGAATGATGTCGAACATATCCTCCGACGTCTGCACGGGCCGGTGGCGAAATACTGGATCGACGACCTGAAGACTGCCAAGGGCGCAGTGGGTGAAGCCATTGGGACGGCCAATAGCAACCAGATGCTCAGAACGGAAATGACAAAGGGCAATTTGTTGGATCGTCTTCAGGGCTTATCTCGCCTCCTAGAACAGGCGATCTTAGCCGCGCAGGCGGAGGTGGCCAGAGCCACGGTGCAGACTTCTCCGAAACCTGAGCCGCCGAAACCGAAAGCGCCCGTTCAACCGGCCCGGGGCCCGGCCCCACGCGCTCCCGAAGTTGCAGCGCCCCCGACCCCCGCCCCGCCGCGCGAGCCCGTTATGCCTCCGACCAAGCCGCCGGCTCCCGCCGCACCGCCGGCTCCCGCGCATGAGCCCGCCGCCGTGCCTACTCCCACCGAGCTGGAGACTCCGGTAATCAAAGTCTCCATTCAATCAGGGGAGTATATCGTTAAATTGAAGGAAAATTTGAGTGGGCATGATGTTGTAGGCGAACTCCTCAGAGCACTGCCGGAGGGAGATCCCCTGGGGGAATGGCTCAAGCCACTCCGGCAGTCCGAGTATGTGAATTCCGATGGTGAATTTGAGATTAAAGTTGTTTATGTAGGCGGGGAACGCCCGCGAAAGCCGATGGCCTTAGGGATGTATTGGCAGCTCCGGTGGGGCGACCAGATCACGTTCCGCCATCTCGAAAAAGAGGCCCCGGCCGCCGCGCCGCCGGCCGACTCCGCCTCGGGCGGCATACCGCATGAAGTGATAACAGCTATCGGATCGGCTATTGAGATCCTTGGACCTTTTAGTAACCCTGACACGCCGGCGGCTTACGCGGTTTTGGCCTTAACCTCGTTTCTGGAGGATCCGACCCTGGAAAATCTGGAGAGTGCTGTTGCAAGTTACTTATGGGCCAGGGAATCGCAATCCTTAAGCGACTCTGCAAGGGAAAGCCTGATGAGATTGAGCTTGATTAGCCTCCTCAGAGAACTCCTCTCCACGATGCAGGCGGAGGCGCCTGGCCGAGAGGAAGCCGCGCCGCCGCGCGAGCCCGTTTTGCCTCCGACCAAGCCGCCGGCTGCCGCCGCCCCGCCCAGCCAGGGGCCTATCCCGCCTCCGCACGCCTCGCCGCCGGCCGCGTCAACGTCATCAAAGGAGCTGAAAGCTCTGAAGGACGCGTTATGGGCCCACCAATTATATTTATGGCTCTCCGAGGGTGAAATGAACGATCTGGCTGCCATTATCGGCAACATGATGGCTGATATCCCCGAAAAACTGACGGCCGCAAACAGAGAATGGATCAGGGTTCAATTGGCCGCCATTGCAGGATTGGATTTTTACATACTCGGTGCGGAAGATATTCTGGGAATTCCCGAAGCAGCCACCCAGCGACTCGTCAGCGTCGGCATCGCTCAGAAAAAGGCCACGGCCATGGTAAATGGCGTCCTGGAGCGCTTCCCACTCCCCAAAACGGAATCTCAAAGAATGGCGGCTGTCAACCTGAGCACTTTGTCGAGATGGCGATTGTCCTCCCCGGAGCATTTTCCACCCCAATTTCTTGACTCGTATGATCGGGTTATAGACTCCTTTCGTCGGTATGTCCGTGAAGGGAATGAACAATTTCTTACTGAAGCTGTGAACGGTCTGACAGCCTTCATGGAAAAATGGGGAACAAAATTAATGGGCGGAGCCGCTGAGGCAATAGCGCAGGTCTTGAAAGGTCTGCAAAAACTGATTCCCAATCACCCGCCGCCCAGCTCCGCCTCGGGTAGCATGCCGAAGGAAGTGAGGGAGAAAATCGATTTGGTTATTACAGGGCTTGGACCATTAGAAGATGTTTACGGATTGGTGGCTCAAATGGTTACGGACTTAAAATGGTTTAAGACATTGTTAAATCCGACTGCACAGAATCTAGATCAGATTATTGCTATATGCCGACGGACCGAGAAAGCAGATCTCATAGAAAACAGAGACACATTGGTGCGCCTGGCGGATCTAAGGACATCCCTCGAGGCGCTCTTCTCCGGGACGCAGGCGGAGGCAGCCGGCCAGGAGGAAGCCGCGCCGGATGGCAGCCTGTCGTGGACTATCCCCGA
>Ga0182027_10004685_pt1 | contig 21106 bp, 14 predicted proteins | sample 712E1DmetaG_FD_121300 | JGI IMG/M metagenome (GOLD analysis project Ga0182027, IMG submission 121300) | Permafrost microbial communities from Stordalen Mire, Sweden - 712E1D metaG (Illumina Assembly) | ecosystem: Environmental > Terrestrial > Soil > Wetlands > Permafrost | place: Sweden...
CAACGCGACATCCGAGGACGAAAAGCGAAAAGGCTGCATCGGCTGCGCTTGTTTCAAGGTCGAGGGCGTGTTCTGGATGGACAGGGCGGGCCGCGACCTGCCGATATCGAGCGACGACATCACAACGCTCTCCGGCGTGATCAACCAGGCGGGACTCATCCTGGAAAACTTCAGGATCTTCAACGCTCTGGAAAAGGCCAACCTCGATCTCCAGAGCGCCAATTCGCAGCTGACCGCCCTCAACCAGGAATTGCGCGTCGCTCAGGCAAAAATCAATACCGACCTCGAGCACGCTCGCTCCATCCAGCAGGGCCTGCTTCCGCAAGGCATTTTGAGCGCGCCGGGATTCAGCGCCGGAGCGAAGTACATACCCGCGGACGCGGTGGGGGGCGACTACTACGACGTTTTCGAAATCGCCCCCAATGTGTACGGAATCGTTGTCGCCGACGTGTCGGGCCACGGCATCTCTTCGGCGCTTATCATGTCGATGGTGAAGGTGCTGCTCAAGACGCATGCGACAAGCCAGCGGTCGCCGCAGAAAACGCTCGAAATAATCAACGAGACGTTCCTGAGCGAAATCAAGACCGACAATTTCGTCACCATTTTCTACGCGCTGCTCGACACGGCGTCGCACACCATTTCGTACACGTCGGCAGGCCACTGCCCCGTGCTCATGCTCAACAAATTGACCGGAGATTGTTCTCAGATAAAGGCCGACGGGCTCTTCCTCGGCATTTTCCCCGACATGATGCTCAAAGAGACGCGGTATTCGTATGCGCCGGGCGCCGAACGCCTGCTGCTCTATACCGACGGATTGACAGAGGCGAGGAACCCTTCGGAAGACATGTTCGAATTGAGCCAGCTTACCGACGCCGCAAAGGCGACGCTCAAACTGGGGCCCAACCAGGCGGTGGACAGGATTCTTGCGAAGCAGAAAGCCTTCTGCGGAACCAACCTGGTGCCCGAAGACGACATTACCCTGCTGGTGATTGATTTGTAGGCAAGGATTGACCTGTCGGGACGAAAACGGTGGCGTGGGATTCACGCCGCCGTTTTTTTGTTCCCGGTTCCTGCGTTCACCCTTGACGCAAACGATCTATCACCAATCATTTTTCAATCGAGGGCTACAGTTGGGTACAACTCCTGCATCTACGCCCCGTCTAGTAGAACTTTGAATCCACGTTGAAGTTAACGGTTGCGCCCTTTTGTATTGTCGTTGACGGATCCAACGTTATCGTTCCGCCGCTTGTAAATGTCTGCGTCCTTGTCGAAGGAATGGGCTGCCTCCTGTTCAGCTTTGCTCCCTCTTTTTCCCTTAGGGCGCAATAAGTTTAACTGTGCTGTTCGGATAGATGTTTGTTTCGGGTAGAATATTGATAGGTGACCCATGAAAAGTGACACTTGCACCGTTGAAAACGTCGACGCCTTGAACAGTCATCGCACCGGATGAAGTGACCGTACCCACAGGGCTTACGAAGTTGCGCCCTGATAGAGTATAGGTAGAAACAGCAGGCATTGTTCCCGTCACTTCAACACTGTTGGGTCCCTCACCGATATCGTTGATGCCCGCGATTGAATAGTAATATTTGGCGCTGGGCAAGGAAGTGCTGGCCGCAACATTATCGATGAAAGTCAAATTGCTTGGCGGTGTAGTGTTATTGGCAGCAACACGAGCGAATGGCTGTGCGCTGGAGATACTGGAGGTGGTGCTGGGCCTTTTGTAAAGGACCCAGGTTGTCACCCACCCGGTCCAACTTCCGGATTGCGGTTGATCCCAGGTAAGGCTCACGCCAGTTGAAACTGTTGTTGCAGTGACCTGGGTTGGCGGTACACCGGTACCATCTGGGGAACACCCAACACAAGGCGTTTGAGGCGGGTCGGTGGCCTTATCGTCAATGGTTATTGGGTTGTTAGCATCAATGTCAGACGCATAATCGTAGGAGTAATGCAAGATATCAGACCAGCTCATAGGGTCGCATGGCGGACCTGGAGGCGGAACGCAGCTCGGATCGTAATCCGGATCGTCCACATCAGTTATGCACTGAGGACCGCATTGTGGCGGATACCAAGTGCAGCTCGTCGGGTCGGCCATGATGCAAGTTGCAAGTTGCCACATGTGCCCAAAGGACTTAACCTTAGTAAGAAACGAAATATCACCTAATGTCCCCGCAGTGTAAGAAGCCCAAAAGATACTACCACTTCCGGTTAGCATCTCGTTGTTCCAAGTAGCTGTGACTGCGGCATCAAAGGTTGGGATATCTTTGCCCTTCGCCGTCCAAAACTGATCCATTACATTGTTTTGAATATCATAATCGACATCGTCAGGGTGTTGAACCCGATACCAACCGTTTTCTTTGACGGCAATTGCCCCTGCTTTCAGTGCATCGTCTGGTGCGTATGCTGGTGTAGTCGGCCACTCACTGGCTAAAGAATTGTCAACATAAGCCTGGAAGGCAGGTTTTTGGACGCTTGTGACATTGTCGTTGGCGTCTACCACAGCCACCCTGATGATAGATGGCATTTGAAGGGATAAACATGGCCTTACAAAACCGAAAGTTAGAAACATGATGTTTGCGACTAACAATGTGTAATTTTGACGTTTCATTGCGCGCCTCGCTTTCTTACAGAAACGGAAGATAGGAGCCTGTCAATTACCGGTGCGGCAACTGTATCCCGGTCCGCAGAATAATTGTGCCAAGATACTGATGCATGGATACCGCGGTTAAGGCTCCATAGGTTCTGTATTTTTGTGATTTCAGTTTTCCGTTGCTCGATATAGCTAAATTCCGTGCAGGTATCACCGGCAAATTTAGTTAGGCGTTTTTTGAGTGTCGGGTTCTTTGCAATCATGTTTCCAAATAATGAGGCTGAGCCATAGAAGCGGTGGAGACCAGCAGAATCGGAGGGCTTACCTAGGCGCAACTTTACCCTATTCCCGACAAGTTCAACGATGTCGTCTGAACTGTGATCCACCGGAGTAATTTTCCATGTGGCCGGGTAGGCAAACGAAATTCCGATTTCCTTATTTTCGTATGTTCTCCACCCCGACAGGCTGCTATCCTTGCAGTCTCTGCACTTACCGTCATTAATATACACGTAATAGGAAACACCATCGCCTTTCACTACGAAAGAGCCAAGGATCTTGTCAACTGTCAGTGTACACTTCGAAGTCTGGTTTCCTTCCTGCCTCTTATAGTTGATGCTAATGGAGAACATCTTTTCAGGACAGAAATATTGGATTTCGTCGTCAAACCTATAGTTTGCTCTCTTAATGTGCACAACTTTCAAGCAAGTATTATCGCCAACTGTTGTCTTCACATGAAAAAACAAAGAATCTCCTTCTGATCTGCTCTTTTCCCGTTCGACAATTTCAGTCTCTGTGTGTCGACTCCACACTGTATCATATTTTCGACTGAGGCACATCAAGATTCCGCCGTTGCTTAGATAAAGTTTCGCACCACCAACATAGTCTGGGCATTCTTTTATCAGGGTCCAGCTCTCGGGATACGAAAATGAAATCTGCATCAATTTGCTGGAGTAGGTTTGCCACTGTCCTGTATCTCCCACACACGATTGTGCATTCGTAGTTACAGGAGACAGCAGACAAATGCAGGCAAGTGCCACAATGGCATGAAATGCCTTCAAGTGTATGTTTGTTACCATCTGCGATTCCTTTCTCAAATAATTAAATTATGTGACTAGCGTTTCTTTACAAAGAAATAGCCTATCATTGATGATCCTTCTAATTCTTCTCTATTTTCTCCAACCGCATTTTGAGTTTGTCATTCTCTTTCTTGAGCGCAATCATCTGCAGTGTCATTTCTTCCATTGTCTTCAACATTTTTGCCTGTATCTCAGCCACATTTATTCCATTCTTTGCGACGTCCTTTTGAGAAGGCATGCCGGGCAGATGGCCGTTCTTCCTAATATACGATTCTGTTGCCGACAGCGGCGTTGCTTTGTAATTCGCGTCGAAAACATAGTCGGGCCATGGAAGCGAGGCAGTCACCATAATGGCACTCGCATAAAGCCTTCCCAACACGCATAGGACATCAATGTCTCATCACTTGATGGAGAGCCTTGGCATGCGACCAGAGCAAAAACAAACGCAGGATGTTTCCACCCTGCGCACAAAGCACTTCTAGGATTTCGGCCTTACCGAGCAGACTTCCACGTCACATCGTCGACCTCATAGTAGGAAGACGGCATAGAGGCGTCGCCAGCCTCACCGCCAAAAGAAAAGGGAGCCGAAGCTCCCCTTCTATAGTGCGAAAGTCGACTCGGATTACTTTTCGAGCGTAACGGTGGCGCATTGAACTCGCGCGCCATTATTCACCGCGAGTACGTATGTTCCGTTGGAAACGGTACGCGTACCGAAATTGATCTGGTGGGAACCGGGGCTCATTGACCTGAGCGCCGGGGAATAATCTGCAACCTGCACGCCGCGCAGATCGTACAGTTTCATCGCGGCTTTGTCGGGCCGGACAAGATTGACGGTAACGCCGTTTCTTGTCATTTGCGAAAACGACTTTGCCGATGCCGTATTTACTTTCGAAACCACCGGTGTCTGGTCCTCCTGAATGGAAACATTGCTGATGTAAATGGTCGCGCCCAGCGGAACGTTTCCGAACCCGAGAGAAAAGTTGACCTGGCCCGAATCATCGTCTGCCATGGGCGAAAAGGGAAAGGAGTAGGTGGAATCGGTGGCGCCGATGGACACCGCTGAGTCTGAGAACCAAACCGGCGCGGCCGGCGGCTGTCCCACCGTCTTTACCTGCGTTGCGATGAGGGAGGCGGCCGTAGCATGAGAAGTAAATTTGTAGACGTAGTTCACACCACCCGTAAGTTTGATGTCTTCGAAATGGTAGAAGAACACATTCCAGGCGGCAGCACCGATAGCGGTTACCGTCAAGTGGAAAACGCCGGCCGTAACTCCATAGCTGCTGAATCCAGTACCCCAGTTTCCAACGATCCATTCCGGTAACAATGGGGCCGAGAAGTCCCCGTTCGTAACGAGTTCCTGTCCCTGGATGGTTGAAAAGGGGACAGCGCACAGGCACAGAACCAGAAGAAAATTGCGCATAACAACTCCTTAATAAAAAGTAATTTGAAGGCCATTTATCTTATGTATTGCTGCAGTCGCAGGCCCCTCACGATGCGGCGGCTCATGACTGGTAATATAAATGAAATATCCTTCGGGATAAAGGTAGAAACAACAGACAAGTGAGAAAGACGAACATTTTTTCCGTTTAATCGGGTAAATGAAGATATATTTAGTCCATAGACGATTTCTTCGCCACGAAGGGTCGGGCAGATGCGGCACAAGACTGTTAGTGGCATACAATGGAGACACTTTCAAAGGTTGACAAATTCCTTTTGTCGCGAAAGACAAAACGTGAGGAAAAAATGAAGAACGCAGAAAGATTCATCCCAACCGTCCTTTCAATCATCGTCGGGTGCTTCATCCTTGCTTTCGGGCAATACCGCAATATCGCCCTCAACCCCAACGACGTGCGCGCGCCGGGACACGGCTTTCCTCACGCGTCGTCCAACAGCGAATATTCGTGCATTTATCCCCAGGACACCACGGGCGGCAACCATTGCTCCCCCGACACCACGTTTCTCGCCCTCAGCGCCATCAACGGCGACACGTTCAACACCAGCCACGGTTCCCTCTACTACGCGTCGTGGGGGCCGCAGCTTCACGTCCCCGGTCTGTATTGGAAAATCGACTTCGGCCATAACGTGTCCGTTGACAAAGTAAAACTCTGGCTCCGCGCCGACTGGGCGGGCATCCCGTCGCACGACAGCTACTGGAAACGCGCGACCCTGGTCTTCTCCGACAACAGCCGCGATACCATCCATGTCGACTCCGTCAAGAGCGGCCAGGAATTTTCGTTCGCAAGCAGGACCGTTACCTCGCTCTCCATCACCGATCTCGTTCCAAGCGATTCCACCAAGTGGTGTGCCTTCACCGAAGTCCAGGTCTGGGGATACGACCCGTCGACGTCGGCAACGCCGCCGTCCGCTCGAACCGCCCTCTGTGGCGCCGCAACTCCCCGCATGCTCCTGGTCGTTCCCGGCGTGACATCTTCCCTGCTCCGCGTTCCGGACAAGATCGACCGGATTGAATTGTATTCCGTTCTTGGAAAAAAGATCTGGGAATGCCGGTGCGCCGGCGGTTGTACCGTTACCACGCCTTCGAGGCTGCCCCAGGGCGTTTTCCAGCTGCGGTTTGATACGCAAGGGCAGTGAGTGCGTCCGGTCATTTTGCAAAGATATTCTCCTGCGCTTGTCACCTACGAGAAACCCGCGATCCCCGATTTACGCGATTAACGGCATTTTGCGCTTTGCCAACAAAAAAAAGCCACACGTGATCTTTTTCCTTATATTGAAACACGTGAAGGGGGGCTGGACTGGAATTCCGCTCACGCGCGTCCTGCGCCATGCCAGGAGCGTTTGAAACGGAACGTGTTTTGTCACGGCCATCGTGTATCCAAGCGCCCGTTCCCTGCCCGGGACGGGTCGTTCTTCCCCGCCCCCGTCCTTTCTGCTTTCGCCCGGCTCCACAACCATGGACGTATCATGAAGTGCGGATTTTCACACACCGGCGACCTGTGCATATGTAAACTTCTTGCCCGCGCCTCCCTGGTAGTGGCTTTTGGCGCGCATGCGCTTCTTTCCGCCACCGCGTATTGGACAGCCCCGGCCGGAGGAGATAGCAGGTGGAGCAATGACGCCAATTGGAGCACGGGCAAGGCGCCCCTGCCGGGAGATTCGGTTGTTTTCGGCTCGACCGGCAAATCGCCGGCCTCGTGCGATCTCGACGCCGATGCAGTTGTTGCCAGAATCATTTTCCGCGCGAGCTACACACCGAGCTTCGACTTTGACGGCCACTTCCTCTCCATAACCGGCGACACCTGCGACCTCCGCTCGGGCGGACCTGTTGTTGACGGAAGCGAACGAGGCGGCGTTGAGTTCGCGGGTGCCGGGTCCCAGGTCTTCTTTCCCGGTGCCCAAAGTGCGCTTCCTTCCGTTGTCATTCGCTGCCAGCCGGGCGGCAAGGTGTGGTGTTTTGGATCCGGCCTCAAGACAGACACCCTTGCCATCGCGTCCGGTACACTTCATTGCGGGCAAAACCTCTCGCATACGGTGGGCTCGGTACAGACCGCCGGCGGCGGCCTTGATCTCGACTCATCGACCCTTTTCCTCCAAGGCGCGGCAATAAATCTGTCCGGCCTCAATTCCCTTTCAGGCGCGGGCGGCACCCTGGTTTTCACCGGCGCCCTGCCCCAGAAGGCGAGCTTCCCCGCCGACTCGCAAACGTTTCATTGCGTTGTGCAGAACGGCCCGGGAGGTACAACGCTTTCCGAATGCGACCTGGCGGCCGACACCCTTCTCATCCGCGCCGGGACCCTCGCGATGAACGGGTATTCCGCAACCGTCGTCGCCCTGGCAGGCGATTCCGCCTCCGCCGGCGACACGCTCAGCTTCGGCACGGCTGCGCCGTCATTGGTCCGCGCGCGGGGTAACGTGAGCCTCGACCAGCTTTCCGTTGCCGGAGATGTCCGTCTGGAGCTTTCGGGAGCCAGGCAGGATCTCCGGCTTCCGAAGACTTTCCACATCGTGAAGCTGGTGCAGAGGAATGCGGTCGGCACTTCCCTGATCGCCCCGGCAGGTGCAATGTTGACAATTGACACACTCGTCATCCTGTCCGGTACGCTGGACCTGGGGGCCGGTTCGACTGCCTCGTCGACGGTGGTCGTCCGCTCCATCACCGCGGCCGGAGGCGGTGTGACTTTCGGCGGCTCCACCATAACGTTCACCGGCGACACTGCGGATCTTTCCCAGTTGTCTATCACTCCGCAACAGGCGGGCGGCGGCATCGAATTCGGCGGCGCAAACGCGCAGGTTTTTGTTCCCAGGGCAGGCGCGCCGTACCCTTCGATCATCCAGAGCGGCCTCGGCGGGACCACCATTTCGTCAACCGGCTTTTCGTGCGCACGGCTTGCCGTCGTTTCCGGCGCGCTGCATATGGGCACTGCCCTGTCGCACGCGGTTTCTTCACGGCTGCTTGTGCAAGGTTGCCTCGATTTCGGCGCCTCCACGCTCTCGGCCGCGGCCGATTCGGCGGATTTGTCCTGCGCGGCATCCGTTGTGCCGGGCAACGGGACCTTGTCTTTTACCAAAGCCTCCGGCGTGCAATTCTTTGTTCCGAAACCGGGGGTTCTCCTCCCGAATATCATCAAGGCTCGCGCGGGAACCGTTGTGCTCTGCGGTCCCTGTTCCGCCAAGAAACTTTGGATTTCCGGCGGCACCTTCGATTGCGGCAATTACAAATGCGAACTCACGGGGTTTTCGGCCATCGGGGGCTCGCTCGCCGTGGGCTCGGACAGTCTCATCGTAGCCGGGAACGCCCTGTTCTCGGGCCTCAGCGGCATTACCACCGGGGCGGGTCCCGTGGTCGTGAGAACGTCGGCCGTCACTCCGGTCTCAATATTTTCCTGCGGCAGCCAGGAGATCGGCAACCTGGTTCTGTTCGCCGGCGGGACGGGGGGCAGCGCCCGGATACTGGTTGCGCCCGGCGCCCATCACGCGGGCCATTGCACTTTTGCGTGGAACCGTTCTCAAGACAGCGCCATTTTCGATTTCCGGCAGAACAACGCGTCGCTTGCGGTGCGCGATTCCGCCACGATCCTGGTCGGGGGAGCCGGCGCCGACAAAGGCTGCATTTACATGGGAAACGGCACCTGGACGTTTGGAGGAGATTTGGCGCTGGCAAACTACGCTCGCGACAATTCGAGAATCGTTTTTACCGCCGATACCGGCACACAGACGCTTTCGGCGCCTCTCCCCCTCGGCGACGTGACCCATTGCGGCGCCGGCACTTTGCAGTTGCTCTCCAATGTCAAATGCCGTTCCTTCGCGCAAACGGGCGGGACGCTCGATTTCAACGGGAACGCGGTTTACACCGAGGGAGATTTTTCCATCGTCAACGGTTCCGACACGTCAATTGTTCCTTCGAAGCACGGATGGAAGGCGGAAGCCCTGGGTTCGGTGCTGCTGTGCGGCGGCATAAAGCGCTACCTTTCGGTTTCCAGCGCCGCTGGTTGCACGCTCAGCGCCTCGGGAACACTCAAAGCACGGTACGCTGTCCTCAGAAACTGCAAGGCAGCGGCCCAAAAAGGAATGGCGAGCAAATGCGTCGACAGCCTGGGAAACGGCAACTGGGTCTTTTCCAACAAGCCGGTGCCGCCCGCCGGTATTTCGGCCCGACGGGGAAACGGGGCCGTTGCCGTTATCTGGAACCGGAGTGAGGCTCCCGACGCACTGCGCTATTATGTTTACTCGGGAACCGCCGCATCCTCATTGACAAAACGCGACTCAACCGATTCTCCCGGGGATACCGCGCGAACCTTTTTGAAACTGACAAACGGGCAGCCCTATTACTTTTGCGTCACCGTGGTCGACAGCAGCGGCGCGGAAAGCGCCGTCTCCGGCGTGGTGAGCGCCACGCCGGATTCGGGCCTGTTGGGGATGGGCGCAGCCCGCGTGTCGTTCGCACACGTTTCCATCGGCATAGCGGCCGACAGCGCGATCTCGCTGTGGAACAACTGCGCCGACACGTTGGTCGTGTCATCCGTACTGGTGACCTCACCGGCCTTTTCCAGCAGCCTTGACTCCTGCAGGATTGCCCCCCGGCAGATAATTTTCGACACGCTTGCGTACAGGCCGCGCCAGCAAGGCGCGGATTCGGCTTTGATTGTTATTGTAAGCAACGCACTGTCGAGTCCGGACACGATTCGAGTGGTCGGGTTCGGAACTGCGCCGCGGCTTTGCGCGATTCCGGATACCGTCAGCTTCGATGTTGCCGCCGCCGCTCGCGCGCCGTACCGCACCGTGGTAATAAAGAACACGGGCAACGACACGCTCAGAATATCGCAGATTACCCGTCTTGCAACCGCCGAGTATGTTTCCGACACCCTGTTCACCGTCTCGCAAATCCCCTGCCTCGCGCCCGGCGATTCCTGCGTCGATACCGTGCAATTCGCGCCCAGGCAGGCTGGCGCCTACAGTGCAATGTTCCTCCTCAAGAGTAATTGCGCGACGCCGCTGGACACCCTTTTCCTTTTTGGAAAGTTCGGGGCCGCGGCGGCGCAGCCGGCTCCCGCCGCCGCACCCAAGGACTTCGCGTTTCAGGAAGCGTCCGTCTCCGGAAGGTGCGTCGTCTTCAGGTATGCACTGCCGACCGCTTCACATGTTTCCCTGGATGCCTACAACGCCATCGGAAGGTTTATCGAACGACCGCTCGAGGGCATGCAGAATCCGCGCGAATACCAGTTCTCCTGGGACGGTTCGCATCTTTCACGTGGGATTTACTTTTGCAGATTCAAAGCGGCGGATTCGGACGATGGAGACTCGAAATTCACCAAGACAATAAGAATCGTGTTTTCGAAGTGACGGGAGCGGAGGTTTTCCAATCCATTTTCCCTTTGAAGAACGAATGGATCCCCGATCAAGTCGGGGATGACAGAACTTCTTACCGAATAGAGAAATCCCCTCAGGTGATTCCCGCGTCTCTTTGACCGGCTCCGGCGAGCTTTTTGGCTTTGCGCGCGGCCGATTCAAGGGCACTTTCCACATGCCCCAACAGTTTTTTTGAGGAAAAGGGTTTGTGGAGACATCCGATTACTCCCAGGTTTCGCGCCTCCTCGAACCTGTCAAGCTCGCGCCCTCCGGCCATGACAATGACCTCGTACGGACTGTCATTCACGTTAAGTTTTCGCACGAGCTCAAGACGGCTACCGTTTGGAACATCAAGGTCTATAAGGAACAGCCTTGCCCGGATTCTTGATCCAAGAACGTTTTCCTCAACGCCATCTGCGATTATTTCAACGTGATACCCCGCATTGGCAAGTATGAGGTCAAGGATTTCCCGGATTTCCGGTTCGTCGTCCACGACGACAACGAGAGATGTTGAGTCCACGCTGTGGCTTTTCCTGTGTGCACATGTACGAGTTGCGCCAACCAGAAGCCTTGGCACTCACTAATATAGTTTATTAAATTAATCTTGAATACAAATAGTGCGGGCTCAGATGTACGCGATTTGCCATTCATTTGCTCCGGAGCGGCCAAGGCCGGGATAATGTGGAATTTCGCACCTTCCCAAAGGGCCGAATACGCCTGCGCGTTTTGGGTTGACAATGTGCACGGATTATACTATATTCCTGATCACCATGGCGGCACCGTTAAAAAGTATCTTTGAATACACGAACTTCCGGGAATTTCTGGCGGACTTCTTTGAGGAATCGAAGAAGGCGAACCCGCTGTTCTCCCACCGGTACCTCGCTTCAAGGCTCAGTCTTTCCACACCCAACCTCATTTGGCTCGTGATCAAAGGGAAACGCAACCTCACGGACGACGTGCGCGACAGACTGATAAGATTCCTACGGCTTACCAAGCGCAAGGCCCTGTATTTCGGGACAATGATCGATTTTCTTCAAGCAAAGACACACGAGGAGAAAGACCGCTGTTTTTTACGCATGATGGAGATGCGAAGGCCGTTTGGGGCAAACGTAATTGATGAGCGGCACTATGAATATTACTCCAACTGGTACAATCCCGTAATTCGGGAACTGGTTACATCTCCGGACTTCAAAGAAGACTTTCGCGAACTTGGCCTGAGGATCTCGCCGCCCATTTCCCAATCGCAGGCCCGCAACTCCGTGGAACTTCTCCTTAAGCTGCGGATGGTGCGCAAGAGCGGAGGCCGCTATACGCAGACCAATGCGGTGGTGACCACCGGCCCGGAAGTCAAATCCCTTGCGGTAATCAACTACCATCGCCAAATGTCGTCGCTCGCCGCCTCCTCATTCGACAGATGCAAGAGCAACGAGCGGAACATAACTTCGGTCACCTTGAGCATCTCTGCCGACAAGCTCAACCGCCTTGTAAAGGAAGCAAACGATTTTCGGGCCAGGGTCGTGTCGCTCATGGAACCGTGCCGTAAGGGCGCAAAGGTGTTTCAGGTGAATGTGCAGATATTCTCCCTGACCCGGGAACCAAGCAAGAGACGATTAAGCCGGGGAAAGAAAAGGACATGAAGAAACACCGTTTCGCCCGCCTCCGGCTTGGGATTCTCGCAACGGTAGTCGCGGCAGCAACGGGCGCATTCCTTTCCTGCACAAATCAGCCTCTTGCGGGCGCTACGAACACCGGCAACGGGGTCGAAGGCAGTCTCTACGGACCCAAGGGCGCGAACCCATCGGCAAGCGCGCAAGTTCACCTGCGCTACGCGCAGGCCCTTGCCGACACTTCCTTGGGGTCTTCCCCGGATGTGGCCCTGGTCCGGACAGACGCCAAAGGCAGCTATTCCATTAGAAACATCGATACGGGCCTTTATGTGGTGGAAGGCATAGACAACTCCAACAACAGGGCGATTATAGATTCCGTACATGTGGTAAGTCCAACGAGCCAGGTCCTGCTTGGAGCCGATACGCTCGAACCTACCGGTACCATACGAGGCAAGGTGCTTCTTTCGGAAGGCGGCGACGCCTCAAAGATCCTTATCCTTGCATATGGCACAGACAACCCATCGTGGGCAAACTCGGATGGCACCTTCAGGGCCGGAAATTTCGCCCGGAGCAAATACAGGCTCCACATTCTGCCGCTCCTGCCGGACTACACCGCGCTCGACACGGGATCAATTGCCGTGAACTCGGCCGAAACAACAGACGTTGGAACAATCAAGCTCATGTTTACCGGGGTGCCGACGCCGACGAATGTTTCGCTCTCCTACGATTCGCTCAAGGAGATCGTTTTGCTCTCGTGGACAAGGCCCACATCGAATAACAATTACGCGGCTTTCATTGTCTACCGGCGCGATGTGGATTCGAACAACATTTTGAACCCTATTGCCCGGGTGCCGTCCGCGGATACAACGTTCGCGGATTCGTTTGGCGTGCAAGGCAGGAAATATGAATATGCCGTGGCGTGCGTGGATTCGACCGGAAAAACGGGAAACATGGGCCCGAAAGTTTCAGTAACCATCACGAGTGTTGTCAGCATTGTTTCGAGTTGGGGCGATTCGGGAACGGGACCGGGGCAGTTGATGCAGCCGTACAAGATTGCAGTTGATGATTCGGGATATGTGTACGTGGTGGACGACGGGCGGACAAGGGTCCAGAAGTTTTCGGCGAGCGGAACATTTGTCCTGGGATTCGGGCAGACCTTTGTTGACGTGAACGGCGTTGCCGTTGACAAGATGGGGAATGTCTTTATTGCCGAAGGACAGCCGCAGGTGATTTTGAAAGACGACAACGAGGGAGATTCTTTGGCCTCTATTGCCACCTCGGCCGGGATATTCAAGGGTGTCGCGGTTGATTCTGATGGAATGGTTTACGCTATCGCCAAGCCGATTGGTCAAAGCGGGGAAGTTTTCGTATTTGATTCAATAGGCGGTATATTGACAAACTGGCTAACCTGTGACGATCCGACCTCCATTTCCATCGGAACCAACTCAAGAATTGACGTTTGTGGCACCAACTGCATCGACCTATCGAACCGGAATGGACAAATAGGCACTACGTGTGCATTGCCTCCAGGGTTTGCCGGCAAGCAAGGGTCAGGTCCGATCTTTGGAAGCGTGGTTTCCGACAAGATTGGGAACACGCTGGTTCTCGAAACGCAATCCAACCAGCTTTTCATATTCGATGTGAGCGGCTCATTTGTCGGAAGATCACGCTTTCCCCAAACTATCATGGGGTTGGCACTCGATCGGAGCGGCAGTCTCTACGGGTCGCAATTCTTAGAGGGAAAAGTTGTAAAGATGAGCTGCCCATGGTAGGGGCTTGCCGATCTGTGCGATTCTTTGGGAAAGACTCAAGATACACCCAGAATCAACGAATGGCCATCTTATCGACGGCCATTCATAAAGCCCTGCTCAAATGCCCTGCCCAAGCGTCCCTGTTGACTCTCAAAAAGTGCTAAGAGTCGCTCTCCGCCATCCGCTCGACGTCTTTATGTATATGTAGAGAGAATCGTACGCGATATCACCGACATTCCCCGAAATATCCGAGGAAGCCGCCGGCGCGCAGGATATGGACGACCTCACCCTTATCCTATCCGCGCTTACATCCAATGCACCTGCCGGATCGCTGCAACTTATCCCTACCCTGCCGGAATTGTCAATCTCAATGCCCCTCGTTGTACCCGCAGCGAGCGTTAAGGCAGCGCTTTGGGGGTTCCCCGACGTTGCCTCGAACGATTGAATCCAGTTGCGCCGCTGCTCTGTTGCCAGCGACGTGCTCGGCCATTCGGCCTCGTTGCCGGTCCGCCCTATGCCTGTGGGCCGGGGCGGCCGGCAACGCGCTCCAGCGCGCACTCCGGTCCAGCTAACGCTGGGCGGGAGGCCATTGCCACAAATGTCAAGTTGCACTAGACAAGAAAAAAATAGATATTGCGTATATCAGCACAGACCGTTGTTTGACGAAGCCACCTCCAGGTGCTAAAGCCCCAAATACCGATGCACCTTATCAACGTTCTCCGGCTGTAATTTCGCCCGCAATGCCGGCAGCATGGCCGCCACTTCGGCAAACGTTCCCTCGCCTTCCCATGCCTCGTCGACAACAAAATCCGGAAGCTCGGCTTTGAGACTGGAAAGAACGTGCAGGGCCACGTAACACTGGTCAATATACCCTTCCACTCCGTAAACTTCTTCGGGCAAGACGTCGAAGGGCGTGATGAAGTAAGCGATTGCCTGGCACACCTTTTGGCGGCCGGTTCTTTCCACGCGGCCGTCTTCCAGCAATCTCGACAGCATGTCGAACAGATCCGGGACCAGCAGAATGAACTCCGAGTGCTTGCCGGTGTAATGCGCAATTTCCTCGCGCAGCGCGTCTCCGTATTGACGCGGCTCGAACGTGCGCGCGAACCGGTGCGCAAGAAGCCCGAACCTGAAAAGCCTGAGAAGCCGAAGCGCCCTAAAGAACCGCAAGATACGCATAGGGCGAAAGACCGGAATCACGCTTATCCAATCGATCCAGAATTCCCTCCAATGCGCCTTTGTCGAAGGAGCGGCAAACCAGCGAAGAGACAGTTCGACGATGAAAACTCCCGTAATCACGTCGCTCACAAGCATTATGATTTTCAGCTTCTGCGCATCGAGGCCGTGGTAGAACTCGATGAGAATGAGCACCACGCTGGCGAAGATGATTGCCATGATGCAGGCGTCAACAACCGGCATCCGAAAGAAACGGTCAACCGATCTTTTGAGCTTCCGTACCAAGGGCGATTTCATCGTCTTGCTCCTTTTTTCTTTCCGGCTCCGCTGAGAATGTGCATAACGATCGGAAATCACAGAACCTGCAATGAATACCGGGCCGCGCGTCGAATTTGCCGTCTTGAATGCCCCGGCAGGCTTTCCGTATAGTCAAATCAACGTCTTTCTCAATGGAATTATCCCACGCAAAATTGAGTACCTCGTTGCCCGGCTTTTCGCCCAAAAGATGCAGGGTGATGCCGCTTACGGTTTCGCCCCTCGCCTGTTTCGCGGCGAGCGCATACACCTGCACCTGCAGGTCCTCGCGCATCACCTCAAGGCCGATCCGCTTGCGGATCTTGAAGTCAATGATCTGGATGCCGCCGCTCACCTTGCACGCAAGATCGAGCCTGCCCGTGAGAAGCACGTCGGTTTCCGGAACAGGAATTTCGATTTGCTCTTCCACCCAGTACACGGTGCTGAGGCGATGTCCATAATTCTTGATGTAGCGATCGAGATACCAAAGACCCGTGTTACCCATGGTTTCCTTGCGATCGTTATCCCAGGATTGGGGCGGCTTCCACATGGTCTTCCAGAGTTCGGGCAGGTCGCCGGGCGTAAGAATGCTGCCGTGCAACGCCAGCTTGTGGATATGTTCGAGCACGTTGTGCACTGCCCCGCCAAAGTATGCCCAATACACCTGCGGCACGCTAAAGCCGCATTCGTAAATCAGCTTGTACTGAAGCGGACACAAGACGTACGTGTGAAGGCCGGAATACGAAAGCCGCTTGCGGTCCGGCGCCTTGGCTTTCTGCCGGTTCCGCGGCGGTTTTTCCTTTATGTCGCCAATCGACTTTACAATGGCGCCCTGCTTGATTTCCTGTATGAATTTTGACGGCCCGCCTCCCCGCACATTGACCTTGTCCGCTGAGCCGATAACCAGCAAATCCCGGGCTCGGGTCATGGCTACATAGAAAAGCCTGCGCTCGTCGCGGCGATGCGTTGGTTCGTCTTCGACGTTTCCGGAAATCCGCAGGCTCGCGGGCACCGGGTATTTGGGCCTTCTAAAACCCACAGGGAACCGCTGCTCCATGGCCGCGCCGATTACCACAACCGGAAATTCCAGGCCTTTGGCCTGGTGCACGGTCATGATGCGCACCGCTTCCGCGCCGGGCCGGGCAACCCCGGCTTCGGCAATGCTCTCCTTGATAAAATAGAGGTACTCGTTGAGCTTGTAGAGATTGGAGCTGCGAACTCTCTTCTGGAACCGGCTGATGAGACCGGAAAACACTGCGAGGTTGAACAGCGCGGATTCGGCGGAATCGCCGCCGGGTTTGGAGCATTGCGTGAGAATCCTTTTGAGATAGCCGCTGCAATCCAGAACGTCGTAAAACAGGCCAAGCATATGATGCTTGTACTCTCCGTCAAGCGCACCTTTTCTGATACGAGCCAGGCGTTTGAGAACCGGCAAGTCTTTGTCCGGTATGGTAAGGCCGTCGATTGCATCCGCATTGTTCCAAACAGCCGGATTGTCCTTGAGCCCGGCAATCACCTCCAGTGTTTCGTTTGCAAAGTCGAATAGCGGCTGCCGGATGCCGGAAACCGGGCATTTGCTCTTGTTTCCGCAGAACCGGAGAACGTCTCGCAGCTCGCCCATGTCCTGGCGCTCGAAGAATGTGCATTGCCCGAATGCAACATAAGGTATCTCGCTCTTTTGCAATTCCTCAATGTACGGGCCTGCATGACTCCTCACGCTTCGCAATAGAATCGCAACGTCGTTCCAAGACGAAATGATGCCCTTGTTCTTCCACGAGTACAATGCGTCGATAACGGTTTGGGCCTCTTTGGGCGCAGTGGGCTCGTGACAATTGACCGGCGTTGCCGAATAATCATTGCGGGCGGATTCGAGTTTCTTGGGTTTGCGGTCGGGCGCATTGTGCTCGATGAGACTGGATGTTGCATCGACAATCACGGGGGTTGAGCGGAAATTCGCCGCAAGCGGGATTTCCTTGGCATTCGGGAAATCTTCCGTGAAGTTCCGGAAGCTATGCACGCTAGCTCCGCGGAACCCGTAGATCGACTGGTCGTCGTCACCCACAGCGCAAATATTGTGCTCTGGCGCCGTGATCTCCTTAAACAACAAAACCTGCAAACGGTTGGTGTCTTGGTATTCGTCAATAAGAACGTACTTGTACCTCCGCCGTAGCTCGTCGCGCACCTCCGCATTGTCGCGCACCATCGCGTATGCGGTCTCCTGAAGCAAGGCAAAGTCCACGAGCCGCTCGCTTTTCAACAGGTCCCTGTACTCGCCATAGGCTTCCGCCACCGAGCAATATTCGTCGACCGCCTCGTCCGAACAAACCTTGAGGCCAAGAAGCTCTTTTGGGTTCAGGTTCGCAACTACGGCAAGCTTCCCCGGGTCAACACACTCCTCCGTGCAAAGATTGAAGAATGAAATCACGTCGTGAATAAACTCCGCAAGACGCTTCTTGGGAAAACTTGAAAGCCCGAGCGCTTTCAAGTTGTCGTACACAAAAAGGAACTGCTCTTCCCCATCGAGCACCTCGAAATGAGCGCCCAGCGGATTGTGGCCGGGAAAAGAAGAAAGCAGCGACTTGCAAAACGAATGTATGGTCGAAACCGTGATCTTCTGCGCCATGGGGCCGAGCGAATTGTACAAACGGTCGTACAATTCGAGAGTGGCTTTGTTCGTGAACGTGGTGACAAGAAGGTTTTCCGGGGCAATGTGACATTCGTTAATAAGATGAACGCATTTTTCGATTATCACGCGGGTCTTGCCTGCTCCGGGACCGGCAATGAGGAGCAGAGGGCCGGAGGAGTGAGAGACGGCGGAGAGCTGGAGGGGGGTGAGGGAATTTTGGGTCATTGGCATTGTTGCCTCAATTCCATACTATGTCAATAAATACTCGCGTTTGTCAAATCTCCGTCATAAGGGCTGCACAACCGGTGCAAGGCCGATCGGCTCCGGCAGGCCTAGGTAATATTGAATGCATCTGACCGTACCTTTAAATTGCGAGCGTTCATGCTGAACGATATTGCCTTTATCCCCGGCCGAAGCAAGGAGGCCGGTGGCATCGAGCGCGTGGGCTCGCCGCCGACCGCCGAAATTCGGCATGTATCCCTCATAAAGGATCAAACGGTAATCCGCGCCTGCACGCAGGAGTTCATGCAGCAGATTGACGGCAGCGAAAGCCACGGTTATCCCAGCTCGTAGATACCAATAATGAGATGGATCCTCGAAAGGTAATCTGCCTGCCGGGTTGCCATTTTCATCGAAGACGAAGAACAAGGGCGCCTCAAGGATCAAATGCAGTTCGGGAAGCGGCCATTTGGCGAGGAACAAGACCATGTCGCCGTAGGCCGAGTTCCAGCTTTCGAAACCACCTTCCTGACGTTTTGAAATGCCGCAAGAACTGTTGCTCCCGGAGGCGAAGCCGATGTCAATGGCGACAAGGCTGTCGTCAGAAGCGGCGGTGAGAAAAGGGATGGTGCCGTTAGTGAGGTGCATGGAATAGAATCTCTTTTCCAGGGTGATCGGCCCGGACATCTGAGATGTCTGCAGCCGCGAATCGTTGAACGCATTTTTCGATTATCACGCGGGTCTTGCCCGCACCCGGACCGGCAATGAGGAGCAGAGGGCCGGAGGAGTGAGAGACGGCGGAGAGTTGGAGGGGGGTGAGGGAGTTTGGGGTCATAGGTTAGTTGTCATTGTTTCTTTCATGTTGATCGTCTGAACTACGCCGGTTGCACTATTACGGCTCAATTGCGGCACTACTCTGCGTGAGGCACATTGGCTCCCGAATAATTGCTGGACCTGGGTTAACATCACACTAATTAAATAACCGAAGGCCAGCCGATAATTGACTTACACGCGTAGCCCCCAAGAAGTCTCGGTATTGCTGTGTCCCCCTCAGGCCAATCTACGCTGTTAACAACACTTTTGTCGAAAGTAACTGTTGCGTTGAATCCCCTTTTTAGCGAGAAGTACCTCTTCCAATTGCATTCTTCCTGCTTGAGGAATGGATAATCGCTCAACAAAATGGCTAGAGGCCATATTTTGATGCAGTTATAGGTGAAGAAAAGCCCTTCTTTGGTGGGGACAGCAAAGGCCAAATCCCTGATTACTCTCACTTGAGCATGCGGATAATGCGTCACATACATGTTGAGTTCGGGATTTATTTCATGATCTTGGCCAATCACAGCGTCTCGCAACCATTCATCCATTCTTGAGGTTGTGTGAGTGTCCTTGGCAGATAGAAAATGTCCGAATACGCCTCGGACAAAATCGTAAGGCTGAATGTTCAACTGAACATATCTCTCATCTCGTCGCGATTGTTGAATTGTCTTGTACACCTTTGATAGGGTCCTGTCATACCTCGAAAGTTGCCTATTGCACCATGGACAAATTGTCTTGAATCCTATACCCTCTGTGACAATCTTGAAGGACTCTTCCGGCGTCAGTGGAAAGAAATTTTGAAAACAGTAGTTCCGTGAATTACCGGTGCACTTTGGCGGTACGTGGTCCTTTTCCAAAGCGGGCACATTCTTCAGACAAATATTACAAATATTGTCGTTTTCCTCTTTACAGAAGCAATTATCAACGATGCTGTGCATTGCAATTCACCGAATCTGTTTTGGGAAAGTCATTGCCTCAATGTCCCGCATATCCCTCTGAAAGCCTTAACCGCCTTTGCACCCTTTTCTCCCTCGTGGCCGTTATCCCAAAGGACCAGTTGCATTTGCAGATCGGATCGATTTTCACCTTACTACCAGTAGTTTCGATGACACCCCGCACAAGTTTGAGTTTACCCTCAGTAAGTAAGTACCGACGGAAACCTGGCGCAAGACAATGGTTTGTTCGTTTGCACCGGGCTTTGAGAGGATCGCCCGACCTTTCGAGTCGAACAGGTCTGCCGAGAAATCGCCCTTACAGACAATCTTCAAAGTCTTTTCGTTTTCTTTGTATGTTATTTCGGGTCTTTGCAAGAGGCTTGACGCGTGAATCCCATTTATGACCGGCAGGGCGTAAATGGTATCGGTGAGACAATTATTCAGTTCACTGGTCTCATTGATTACTTGGGTATAGTCTGCACAAACCAAGAGTGCGTTCTTCATAGACGCTGTCTTGTATCGGAAGTTAAATGTGAGGTACCAGCCGTTGAGAAGGTTTCCGGTTGTTTGCCAGTCCGCGACCATAACGCTGTTGCAGGTGACGCCAACTCTAAAAGGCAGAATTGCCGTGTTACTGCCGCGATTCGCAACGATGAATCTCCCGATCAGACTGTCCTTCCGCGCAATCACCGAAAGGGAGTCGACAACCAGATCCGGCAATGCCGGGATAGTCAAGGCGATTGACGGCATACTCGCCTGACTTTCCCCACACCCGTTGTAGCCGGTGATTTCGTATGAGTACGAATTACCGGGAACCACGCCATAGTCGACCCATGATGAGGTATAGGGACTCGTGACGGCGTTTACTAAGTAATACTGACCAAAATTGGTTGACCTGTAGATTTTCATCCCGTCTTCGCTGCTGATGTAAACCCATGAGACGGTAATTGCGTTTGTTCCAGGAGTAAGTGTTGGGGATAAGGGTTGTGCCAATTGCGCGGACACATTCGCAATGGCGGCCAAAGTGGACATGTAAGAAGCATTGTCATCTACCGCTTCTACGTAATAGTAATAGGTCAGGCTTGGCTGAGCTGATATTATAGATAAAGGCCCCCGCGGAACGTAGCTTATAGTTGTTGCTTCGTCCCACAAACCACATTCCTAAGAAGGAGGCCTTTATGGAATTTGTTCACGTTAACAAAAAGTATTATTGCG
>Ga0182027_10004686_pt1 | contig 21103 bp, 20 predicted proteins | sample 712E1DmetaG_FD_121300 | JGI IMG/M metagenome (GOLD analysis project Ga0182027, IMG submission 121300) | Permafrost microbial communities from Stordalen Mire, Sweden - 712E1D metaG (Illumina Assembly) | ecosystem: Environmental > Terrestrial > Soil > Wetlands > Permafrost | place: Sweden...
CGGTCTCGACGGGATTCGAACCCGCGATCTCGGCCTTGACAGGGCCGCATGTTTGGCCGCTACACCACGAGACCTTTAGCGGGCAGTAGTTTATCACAGGCAGGGGTGAGCGTCAAGCAAAATGCGTTGATTTTGGGTTTCAAGCCTCTCAAGGAAACGGCGTTCCTAAATTTACTTTTTTGTAGATGGGTTTCGCATGTCTTCAACTTGACAGCATCTCGCCGTGTGCTAAAATAGCTTCACTATTTCTAAGGATGACACCCGCCAGCCGGCGGGGTGACTCAGAAAGACAACGGAGGGCAGTTTTGACCAAAAACCGTACGCAACAAATGGTGGATCGTCTGCGTGAACTTCAGGCCTCTTCGCCGGATATTGAAGCCTCAGCCATTGTCAGCGTGGATGGATTGAGTATTGCGTCCGCCTTGCCACAGGGCGTGGAAGAGGATCGCGTCTCGGCTATGTCAGCCGCCATGCTGTCGTTGGGTGAACGGATCGCCTCAGAGTTGGGCCGCGGAACCCTCGAACAGGTGTATATCAAGGGTGAAAAAGGATATGTTGTGCTGATGTCGGTCGGCCAGGAAGCTGTGCTGACCGCCTTGGCGCGTGAACAAGCCAAACTTGGCCTGATTTTCCTTGATATGCGCCGTGCCGCCGCCGATCTGACGAAATTGATTTAGTGGAGACCGTAATGAGCCCCGTTCAAAAAAGTGGTTTATATTATCCCAATAAGTTCGGCTTGATCACTTTAAAGTCTCTGGAAGAAGTGATGGGGAAAAACGGTCTGAATGCGATCTTGAATCTTGCGGGATTAAACCATTACATTGATAGCTATCCGCCGGATAACCTCGATAAGGGGTTTGATTTTTCCGAACTTTCTGCCCTTGGTACTGCTCTGGAGGATATGTACGGTCCGCGCGGCGGGCGTGGCTTGGCCTTGCGCGCCGGACGCGCAACTTTCTCCGACGCCTTGAAAAACTTTGGCGCATTGGCGGGTGTGGCGGATTTGGCCTTCGTGGTTCTCCCGCTGCATGCCAAGCTTCGTATCGGTGTGCCCGCCATGGCAAAGATTTTCAGCCAATTGAGCGATCAACTAAGTACGGTTGAAGAAAAAGATAACGAATATCTTTATACGATCCATAAGTGTCCGTGTTGCTGGGGCCGCCACAATGCCGATAAACCGGTGTGCTTTATTGCCACCGGACTCTTGCAGGAAGGCCTCAAGTGGGTTTCAGGCGGGAATGAGTTTCGCGTGAATGAGTCAAAGTGCATCGCTGTTGGCGATGATGTTTGCGAATTCGTGGTCCAGAAAGAGCCGATTGCATAAGGCGGAATCCGTGGCAGAAGCCAAATCCAAAATCCTGGTTGTTGAAGATGATCTTGACGTGGCGGAAATGTTGAACGCCTATTTCCGCGTTCAGGGTTATGAAGTGTATACGGTCAATTGGGGCGAAGACGGCGTGCGCTCGTGCCAGACCGTTCATCCCGATCTTGTGATTCTCGATATCCGCCTGCCCGATATTGACGGTTATGAAGTTGCCAAACGATTGCGCAGCGACCGCCGTACCCAGGATATTCCAATCATCTTCCTGACGGAAAAGCGCGAGCGTGCGGATCGCCTGCAAGGCCTCGAGCTGGGCGCGGATGATTACATCACCAAGCCCTTTGATGTGCAGGAGTTGCGTTTGCGCGTTCGCAATGCTCTTCAGCGCGTCAGCCAGGGTTCCCTGACCAATCCGGTCAGCGGCTTGCCGGAAGGGACTTTGGTGGATGAACGACTCAATAAATGTATCCAGGGAGGTGAGACCGCGCTTTTGCTGGTATCGTTGGAGCATTTGGATTCCTTCCGCGAATCGTATGGATTTGTCGCTTCGGACGATGTCTTGCGGGCTTTCAGCCTGATGATTGTCAATACCATGCGCGAATTTAGCAACGGCGATGACTTCCTCGGCCACATTGGCCCGGCTGACTTTGTCATGACCGTTGTTCCAGCCAATCTCTCGACGTTGTACGAACGCCTGCATTCCCGGCTCGATCAATCGCTTGATTATTTCTATCCCATCAAGGACCGCGATCAGGCCTCCAAACGAAAGGATCGCCTGGCGGTCAGAATGTCTGAGATGCCGCTGGCGGCCGGCGGACATTTCAAGAGCGCAGAGCAATTAAAGGTTGAGTTACTGCGCAGAAAAAAATAGGATATCCATTGCATATCACCATCGTCATTCCAACTTATAACGAAGCGGAGAACCTGCCCAAATTGGTCTCCGCTTTATTTATGCTCCCATTGGATTTGCGGATTCTGGTGGTGGATGATAACAGTCCCGATGGCACGGGCGCGATCGCGGATGAACTTGCTCGGCGGGATGCACGCCTGCGCGCGCTTCACCGTGCAGGAAAAGAGGGCTTGCGTTCCGCATATCTAACCGGCTTTCGCCTTGCATTGGATGATGGGACGGATGCGGTCGCCCAGATGGATGCGGACTTTTCGCATGACCCTGCCAAACTCGCGGAAATGGCTTCTCGTCTGGAAACCTGTGATCTCGTGATCGGCTCGCGTTACATTCAAGGCGGGGCGGTGGATGAGAACTGGCCCCTGTGGCGCAAGAGCCTTTCGGCCTTCGGCAATTTTTATTCGCGCACGATTCTTCGTTTGCCCCAACATGATGTGACCGCCGGTTATCGCCTTTGGAAACGCGCAACACTGGAAGGGATGCCCTTGCATCGCGTTCAATCAAATGGTTATGTCTTTCAGGTCGAAATGACCTATCTGGCTCACTGCCTCGATTATAGGATTGGTGAAGTCCCCGTCTATTTTCCCGATCGGCGGAGCGGAAGATCGAAGATGTCATTTGCGATCCAAGCCGAGGCGGCTCTGCGCGTCTGGGTGGTTTTATGGAGTTATCGCGATTTGCGCAAGGCGGGAAAAAGCGCAAGGCTGGCTATTGGCAGGCAATAGTCGGGTGTATTATTGTTTTTCGATCTCGGAATGGACTTGACTCATTCTATCCCATTCTTTCAAACTTAACGTTTCGGCCCTGCGTTTTGAGTCGATCTCTGCCTTATCAAGCAGCGACTCTGCTTCAGTGGTGGAAATCCCCAACCCCGCTGAAAGTGAATTGCGCAATGTTTTTCGTTTTTGGCTGAATCCAGCCTTGATGAGTTGAAAAAAAACAGGGAGAAGGGGAGAGGGGATAAGGGGATCGGGACAAATCTCAATTTTGACCACTGCCGAATCAACTTTGGGTGCGGGAAAAAAGGCTCCGGCCGGGATATGTGCCATGATCTGCGGCGTCCCATACACTTGGACGCTCAATGCCAGCAGGCTCATATCGGGTGGGGTGGCGCAAATCCGTTCGGCGACTTCTTTTTGAACCGTGAGAACAATGCGTCGCGGTTTTGACCCTAACTCCAGCAAATGTCGCAAGATGGCTGAGGTAATGTTGTAAGGGATGTTTGCAGCGACCAGATAGTCCGGCGGAAGTTCCAATTCTTTCGGCGTGAACTCAAGAATATCGCCCTGAATTAAACGGATATTGGCATAAGGCTTGAGAATTGCTTGCAAAACAGGGATCAATTTCAAGTCCAGCTCTACGGCAATGACCTGATGTGCAGAGGCGGCTAGATAGCGCGTCAAATTCCCGAGGCCGGGGCCGATCTCCAGCACAGTATCCGTCTTTTGAATTTCCGCCGCTTCGACAATCTTTTCGAGCGCGTTCGAATCTTGCAAATAATTTTGTCCGAGTCGTTTATCGGCCCGTAAGCCATATTTTTTTAGAAGCCATGCGGCGTTGAGAGGTGGAATAGGTTTCATTGGCAAAGAGAGGTGGTCGGGTTAGAAGCAGGCTGGTCTGAAGGATCGTCCGGCCAGGTTCCTGCCTGGAATTCGGCCACATAATTCTGCAGGATGTTGAAGTCCACCTTCCAAATGAAGACATCCTTCCCGAATACCGGGTCATGGGTTCGTGCGCCGGTGAACAGATCCTCAGGGAAGTTATAGAGTGCAATATTTTCACGTGGGAGCTGGGTCCCGAGGCATGCCAATTGCGCCATGACTTGCGGGCTGAGGTCTGTTTGCACGGAGCCTTGGAATGCATTGATCAAATCGGGGATTTGCGTGATGACCTGCGGGCCGGTTAGTTTTTTATGGAGTGCGCACAAAATGGCGTTCTGGTAATCGCCGCGTGAAAAAACGCCATCCACGCGGTTGCGTGCCACCTCCAGCGCTTCCGTCCCATTGAGATGATGGATTCCGGCCTGGAGGTTCGGGTTGTGACTTAATGCTACCGGCTCTTTGAAGGTCACGTCAATTCCTCCAACCGCGTCCACCATCTTGACGAAGGTTTTCATGTTGACCGCGATGTAATGATCCACATGCACATTGAAGTTGATGTTGAGCGTCAATGCCAGCAGTCCGGGGCCTGCGCTGGGGTCATCCCAATAATGGAACCCATCGCCCGGATTCCCGTAAAGATAGGCCTGATTAAGTTTTTCGTGATCCTGCCCGTTGAGATGGCTGGCGATATAAGGAATTTTTACCCAAAGATCGCGCGGAAAATCCAGCATGGTCACACTGGGTTTGACAAAGTCGACGCGCACCACCCGTGTGACATCCGCCAATCCATAGGTGTAGCTTGTCCCACGCGTGTCCGAGCCGATCAATAAGATATTCATGACCCTCGGACCGCCGCACAACGGCGTGCTGCTTACGGGAGGTACAGGAGTATATGGAAGCGCGGTCCATGTGGGGGGCAGGGATATGGGCGTATAGGCCGAGGTGGGCAGTGGCGCTCCCAAGGGATGGCTCGCCCAAAATCGATAAACCTGCAGGCCTTCATAACCAACGCCGATGGATAACCCTAAGGCAATTGTGGAAAGAATGGCAAGGATGATCTTTTGAATTCTCGTCATACGTCAATTGATCGGAGGAATCGTGGCCGGCGCAGGCGCAAGGAAATAAACGGTTACCACATCGCCCCATGCAACGTAATTGTTATCACTGTATGCGAGGTCAATCCATGGCTCCGGTTTTCCCACACAACCCTGACAAAGATCGCCAATTGTTGCAAAGCCGTAGCCCGTCACATACATACGCTGACCAACATATTGTGAATACATAGTGGGCGATACAGAGATCACGCCTTTCTGAACAGGCAATCCGCTTTTAGTGCCATAATAACATTGATGAGGATCCGAGCGGCATGGAGAATACGAGGTTGCATACATTTGGATCGCGCGCCAATATTGAATCTGGACTCCGTTCACCGTTGCGGTATGGATCACAACCTTGGTTCCATAGCCGACGATTTGATCCTGCGGCGGACGGACAATCGTCGCGGTTTCGTTCTCCCGCGAAACTTCCTGCCCATCCTGATAGATGATACGCACGCGGCTGACGGATAGACCCGCTTGTCCGGCTTGTAGGATTTGCTGTTGATCGAGGTTTATGTTGGCGGATTGCTGGTAATCGGTTTTGAAAGGAATGGATTTTTCGGATAAGAGGATCGCTTCGCTGATGTTCGTCAACTGAATCTGCCCGTTGGATGGAAGTGGATTGTTCTCGGATGGTTGGCTGGCATCCAGCCCCATCAGCGGAATCCCGGCTTCGGCCAGTGCGCCGCCCACTGTGGCAGCCGATGTGCGGATTTGCAATGGCTTGCCGTCTACTGTCACCGTCAGTGTGCGTGATGAAATATCCGTTACTTTCAGCGGCCCGCTGATCACAGTTTGGATTGCCGGATTGATTTGGTCGCTTGCATAAAGCTTTGTGCCTGTCTGTGCCAGGGCTTCGCCGACGGTCAACGCCGCGGTCTGGATAATTCTTCCATTGACTATCATTGCGGCCACATGCCGGACTTGGAGAGTGTAGCTTTGTGCGGTGGACATGGCTTGATTAAGCGCGGCCGCCTGGCCGTTCAACAGGATCACGTCACCTGCCTTGATGGGAATGCCTGCTTTTGCCATCAGAGCGGCCGGGAGGCGCTCTGTGGTAATGAGTTGATGGATTTGATCCCCATCAATAATGGTGATCGTTTGGGTGGGTTGTGGCTGGCATGCGATCAGGAAAAACAGTATGGATAAGGGTAAGCCGTATGCGCGTCGCATGATTGATTCTAACATACCGGTGGTTGCATCAATTGTGTGGGACTTCACTGATTTTCAGAATGAAGGTCTGCAGGCCGGCTCTTTTTATTCAAAAGCAGGATGCACAGTCCAAGGACCAGGATCGTATTGATGATACTTAGTAGATCCTTGCCCGTATTGGCTTGTACCAGGAGTGAATAAAAGGACAGCACATCCAGGGTGACCAGAAAAATAAAAACGAGGATATAAGATTTCGTCCTCTCGACCAGTGTTCCGGCGATCCAGACGATTGGAATTACATACAATAATTGATCGTATGACCAGAGATAAATGGTCGAAATGAATGCAAGCGGGATGATGATGTTGAATGCTTCCCAGGCTGTAAATCGGTCACGGTTGCGCCATAGATAATATCCGCCCGCGGCGAGGATAAGGATTGAACCCAGCGTCCCCGTAATCCACATGCAGGTTACATTTTGGTTGCATGCCAGGTAGGCAAAGCTGTAGATATTGGAATCAATGCCCATCGTACGGTCGAGCACGACCGCGCTCGCGCTGCGGAACTTGATGATCCAGAGCGGGTCGCGGATCATCCCGGCAAACATTAAAACGATTCCGCCTAAAATTACGCCGAGGATCGCTTTCCAGTCACGTCGCGCCAGGAACCAAATGCCTGCCAGAATTAACAAGGTAAGTCCCTGTGGCGGTTTCAACAAGGTCAGCGAGAGGAGCATGCCTGCCCAAAGGGGTTGACCCTGTTCCAGCAGAAGAATCGCTAATAGAATCGTGACCAGCGCCAAAGCGCCGACGGAGCCGATTTGTAATGTCAAATAGACCGGCCCGAAAAATAACAGGAAGATTACCAGCGGTAGAAAAAGGAGTCGTTGCGCCTGTCCCTGCCAGTGGCGGATCAGCCAGAAGACAGTCAGCGCCATGGCGATTTCCGAAACGATTTGCCAGGCAAAATAGGCCTGACCAAGGGAAAGCAACCCAAGCGGCGCCATTAAGAATGCCAACGGCAGGGGATAGGGAAATATTTTGTTTGGCCTCCATATCACTCCAAACGCGTCATGGCCTGCCAGCCATTGGGTTTGGTCATAGGGATTTTGACCCGTCCACATCATGTGACCGGATAACCAGAAGAAGAAGAAATTCGAATTGGTGTAATCCTGGTGGGTGTAATTTTGTAACGCCTTGAAGTAAAATATCACCGCTAACAGGATTACCGTCAGGAGGACTCCTGATATCTTGAGAATGGATGAAAGGTTTCGTTTCATGGTTTGGCGAGGCTTTCGCAAATGATGAAGAATTATTGCGCTAGATCGATTTGCTTAAGTGTACATCATTTCCAAACCAGGAAATATAGTGCATGTTGGGTGAAGAGCTGAAAATGAACCAAATGCCGATTACAAGTCTTGCTAATCCGTTGGTTAAGAAAGTCCGCGCCTTGCGCCAGCGCAAGGCGCGGACTGAAACGGGATTGTTCATTGCCGAGGGGCTGCATCATGTCGGCGAAGCGCTGGAAGCGGGTTGGGAAATCGATTCGATTTTGTATTCCCCCGCTGTTCTTGCCAGCGAATTCGCGCGTGATCTGATCTCTCGCATCCCATCCGGGCTTCAGCCGGTCTCGGCGCAGGTGATGGATTCTCTGGCGGACAAGGAAAACCCACAGGGCCTTATCGCAGTGATTCATCAAAAGTTTACGCGGCTTGATGATCTAAGCTCATTGCATGTCGGCGCGGCGGTCGTCTCACCGCAGGATCCGGGCAACGTGGGGACTATTTTGCGTACCCTGGATGCCGTGGGTGCAGATGCCTTCTTCCTGCTCGATGGCGGCGTGGATCCTTATCATCCGACCTCCGTCCGTGCCAGCATGGGGACGATTTTTTGGAAACCGATCGTTCAAACTTCGTTCAGGGAATTTATGGATTGGTCGCGGCGCGGCGGTTATCAGCGGATCGCCACCTCCGCACATGCCGGACAAAGTTATCTTGACTTGAAGCCTCACGCGCCCTGGATTCTTGTCTTGGGAAGTGAACAAAAGGGACTTACGGCGGAACAGATCAAAGCCTGTGATGTCAGTGTTTCCTTGCCCATGCGTGGACGCGCCAGTTCGCTCAACCTTGCGGTCGCAGCCGGAATTCTTTTGTATCAATATACCGGTAGATAGTGACGGATATTGGGCGGATGGGTCACGGAGAAACAAAGGCGGGTGGAAAACAGCCCAAAACTATCTTTCTGTATCCGGGTCGGACTGCAAATGAGTTTCGATTAAACAAAACACGGATGGCTGGAAGTCATCCGTGTTGTATATCCTTGTCTGAATTTAAATCTCATCCTCGTCTTCATCCCAAGACTCTTCCTCTTCTTCTTCCAGGTCCTCCTCATCCCACTCTTCTTCCGATTCCTCCTCTTCCCATCCAGCGCTGCTGGCATCCTCCGATTCGGTGAAGGTTGCGCAGCCCGTGTCGGGATCTATTTCCACTGCCGCCGCGGAACAATATCCCTCGTCGAGGAAAACGCAGTTGATGTAGTGACAGCGAATACGAGCCATAAGATTTCTCCTAATTAACTGGCTGACGGGCCAGTCGAATGATGGAAAGTATGAAAAGTATGGTCATTGTGATTTGCGATGTAACACAAAATGGACAAAGCGCCTTGATCAGGGCCAGTTCCACATAGATCAGGTAAAGCGTAAAAAGGAATCCGATCAATGCCAGCCCGAAGACCAGCATGGTACCGTTCTGCTTCAGGAATCGATTGCGGTCCTCCATGAAGGTCAGCGCCGCGATCACCGCATAGCCGCCAATGCCAATGATTGCCACGGGGATCCCATATACTTCCGCATAAACGCTTGAATTAACTTTGGAACAACCGCCGTTGCCTAAACACATCCTCTGATTATCGGTCAGCTTGAAAATGGTCAGGTATGCCGAAACTGCCACACCCAGCAATGCCAGAGCAATTGAAATTCTATAGAGCCACTTGTCCATGTCACCTCATAGTATCCAGGCATCTGCCTGGCCGCTAATGGGGAGCGATTTTACCCCAGCGGGCACGATAAGTAAAGCATTTGCCTGAACTAATGATAATAAATTTCCCGAGCCTTGATGCCCGGTCAATTTTGCGAATAAGGTCCCTGTGCGCTCCTCGATAATTGCACGTAAATAACTTTCGCGTCCATCTGACTCGATGGCTTCGGCAAGTCTTACCCTGACTGCGGTCCGGGTTACTGTTTTCAAACCGGCCAGTTGTCCTATAGCCGGACGTGCAAATACTTCAAAGCCGACAAAGGCGGAAACGGGGTTTCCCGGTAATCCCATGAACGGCACGCCGCCATAGTCACCGAAGGCCAGCGGTTTGCCTGGCCGCATGTTGACGCGCCAAAAGTCCAACTTGCCGTTTGACTCGACCACTTCTTTAATGTAATCCAGCGCGCCCACGCTGACGCCTGCCGATGAGATGATTAAATCCGCCTGCATGGCAATTGCTCGATCGAATAAAGATTGGATGGCGTCTTTTTCATCGGGAGCGATCCCGAGGGACAAAACTTCACAACCTGCCTGTGCGATCAGCGCCGATAAAGTGTATGAATTTGAATCGTGAATCTGTCCCGGCTTAAGCTGGGATTCAACCGGCATTAATTCGTCGCCGCTCGATAGCAGGGCCGCCTTTGGTTTCCGATATACGGAGAGATGGGATACTCCCAGCATGGCCAGCAAGCCAAGATCTTGTGCCCGCAGGCGGGAGCCGGTAAATAATATCTTTTGTCCGGCATTGGCGTCCATTCCGCGTGTGCGAATATTTTCGCCGGTTTTGACGCTTTTAAATGCTTTGACAGTTGCCGGTGCGGCCGTGCCGGCATTTCGGTTATGGAAATCCGTATCTTCCACCATGAGTACCGCGTCCGCACCTTTGGGAATGGGGGCCCCAGTCATGATGCGCGCGGCCTGTCCGTGTGCGAGGATGATGTCGGGGGCTGATCCAGCCGGTATATCGGCAACTACTCTCAAGGTCAGTGGGGAGGCGGGGGTTGCATTGACTAAATCGCCTGCCATGACCGCGAAGCCATCCATAGATGAATTGTCAAAGAGAGGCAGATCGGAGGAAATAATATCGGTGGCAAGCACGCGTCCCGCGCAGACCGTGAGAGGCAGAGTTTCAGCCTCAACAGGTTTGAAATGAGAAAGGATGCGCTCTTGCGCTTCGTGTACGCTAAGCAGGTTCATTGCGAAAGCGGGCGCATTATACCACCCCTTCGGGCTTTCCCGCCTAGCACTATCACTGGTTCACCATGGCCTTCTCAAAGTCTATGGTGAACCTATGCTTTGGCATTTTTTTAACGCGAAGCACGCAAAGTACGCTAAGATTCTTGTTTTTTCTTCGCGATCGCCTGCCCTCGCTCTTTGAGGGTAGCGCCCTTAGCGGTTCGTTCTTTAATCTTGAGAAAACCATAACTGGTTCACTGGTGGCTTTTGCTTTCCCTCGGCTTGTGAGGACTATCCGCTTACGCGGTGTGCTTCCATGACATTGGGAACATTTTCCAGTTTGGTCAGCACTTTGCTAAGCTGGGCAATATCCTGTACTTCCACGATCAATCGTAATTCAGCGAGACTGCGATTGACGTTGACCTTCACATCGGCGATATTGACTCCTTCATCGCTCAACAGGTTGGTTACATCGCTCATCAAACCCTGGCGATCATACGCTTTGATCCGTATCTGCACCGGGAAAGTGCTGACTTGTTGTCCCCAATCGACGCGCACGATCCGCTCGCGGTCGTTCAGCCTCAGGCGCAGAATGTTGGGACAATCCTGCCTGTGAATGGTTGCGCCGCGCCCGCGTGTAATATATCCGATGATCTGATCGCCCGGCGCGGGGTTACAGCATCTGCCCAAGGTCGTAAGCAAACCCTTCAACCCAACAATATTTACAGCCTCTGTTGTAGTGGTCGAAGGGGCGGGAACATTGGCTGTTATAAGATCAGCATTTTCTTCGGTTTCTGAAATTTCCTTGACGACTTTGCTTACCGACAAATCGCCCGTGCCGAGGTCAACGAACATTTCGTCCGGCGACTTGAAGCCGAGGTTTCGCGCCATCTTTTCAAAGTTGACCTCTGGAATTCCAAGTCTCTGTAGTTCGCGTTCCAACAGCAGCCGTCCCTGCGACAGGTTCTGCTGATAGTTCTCTTCCTTGAACCATTGGCGGATCTTGGATTTGGCCCGCTGGGTTTTTACTAAACCTAAATTTATGTTCAACCAGTCACGGCTTGGGCCGCCTCGCTTCGCGGTCAGGATCTCAACCTGGTCGCCAGTTTTTAGCTCGTGATACAACGGCACTAGTTTTCCGTTAACTTTTGCGCCGCGGCAGCGATGTCCAATATCGGTATGAACGTGATAGGCAAAGTCAATGGGAGTCGAACCTGCGGGCAGGTCGATGATATCGCCGCGCGGTGTGAAGACATAAACGCGATCTTTGAATACATCCGAATGCATTGATTCCACGAATTCGGTTGCGTCGCTCACATCCGAGCGCCATTCCATCATATTGCGCAGCCAGTTGATTCTTTGCTCGTAGGATTTATCCCGTTTCGTTCCTTCCTTGTAACGCCAATGCGCCGCGATGCCGTATTCTGCGTTCTGGTGCATTTCCGAAGTGCGGATTTGTACTTCGAGTGGTTTGCCGTCATCCCAGATCACGGCCGTATGCAGCGATTGATAAAAATTACCCTTTGGCGCCGCGATATAATCATCGAACTCGTTGGGGATGGGGCGCCAATGGGTATGGATCAATCCGAGCGCGGTATAGCAGGCGGCAATATCCGGGACGATGAGGCGGACGGCGCGTACGTCGCGCACAGCCTCGAAGGCTTTTCCTTTATCCTGCATCTTTTTGTAAATGGAATAGATGTGTTTTGGCCGCCCGCTGATTTCGATCTTTATGTCGTTCTTTTCAAAGAGGGCGCGCAGCTGTTCTTCAATGGCGCCGATCTGGGCTTCGCGATCGGGCCGCCGCTCGGCCAGTTGTTCTGCAATCTCCTTGTATTTTTGCGGGTTGACATAACGAAAAGCCAGGTCCTCAAGTTCCCACTTGATTTGCCAGATTCCAAGCCGGTTTGCCAGGGGCGCGAAGATGTCCAGCGTTTGCCGGGCGATGCGCAGCCGCTTGTCTTCCGGCATATGACTCAATGTCCGCATGTTGTGGAGGCGGTCTGCCAGTTTGATAAGCACGACGCGCACATCATCGCCCATGGCAAGAAATGTTTTGCGCAGGGTTTCGGACGCCATGTCGGCCTTGCGTCCCAATGAGGCCGGTGCAGCGGCTTGGACTTCTCCATTTTCGCTGCCGTCTTTTTCGGCGTGTTGATCGTCCCGCGAGACACGCGGCAGGTTTGTTAACTTTGTGACCCCATCCACCAGCGAGGCGACAATATCGCCAAAGTCGTTGCGGATATCCTTCAAGGTAACAGTGGTATCTTCAACGGTATCGTGCAAAAGACCGGCGGCCAGCACCTCAGGCGGCACACGCAATTCCGACAAAATCTGCGCCACCGCCAGACAGTGGTTGATATAGGGCTCGCCCGAGTTGCGTTTCTGCCCGCGATGTGCCTCTTCCGCCACCCGGTAGGCGCGTTGAACTAGTTCTTTATCGGCCAGGGTATAGGTTTCTGGAAGTTGTTCGAGCAGTTTTTCCAACGGAATGGTGTTCGCGGATGTTTTCATGTCCCCTATTTTACTTCTTCTGGCAATTTTTGATTTTTCTTGTTCGCAGGTGGAATCTGGCGCTGATGGCGGCGTTTTGGGGGAACTTTTGTTATAATCCTGCCATGAATAAAAGCCGGATATTCAAGCTCCTTTTTCTTTTGATTTTTCTAATTTCATCTGGATTGCGTTTAGGGTTGGTTCTGGTGGACCGCGATTCGAATGCTGTGATCGATATTATTTTGCGGCAGAACAGGCTCCCTGTTACGAACGAATGTGAAGAATGTTTTCAGCCCAAACTATACTATTATTTCGCGGCGAAAGCAATTGAAATAGGCAATATTAATCTTAATCACAAAGGCTCAATTGCGCTGGCTCTTCAGTTGATGAATTTTGCGGCAGGGGAGGCTGTGATCGTACTGGCTTATCTATTGATCAAGGACCTTGACGCACATTTTGAACATGTCGGAGTGATTGCCTTTGCGCTTGCTGCATTTAATCCGGCGTTGATGGCAACCAGCAGTTGGACCGAGAACGATACATTTGCTATTCTTTTTTCATCCATCGCTATTTACATCTTTTGGAAGTATTTGCGGACAAACGGAGTTGGCTGGCTGGCTGTCTCGGGGCTTTTTGTTTCCATAAGTCTTGCAACGAAGACCAATACCTGGAGTACTGCCCTGGCAATTATTTTGATCCTTTTAGTAAAAGCTCTTTCTGACAGGCGGCTTTTCAATACCTTGGCGGTCGTGATTTTTACGCTTGCGGTGCCTCTATTGACTTTGCTAAATCCTTTAAGCCAGTATTGGACCAATATCCGGCAATTTGGAACCCCGATTACATTGAACGTTCCCCCGGAACCTTTTCCTTCTTTATTTGAAAAAACGTATGTACGACGACCTGGGATTATTTCCATCCAGGACGGTTTTTTTACATTTAAGTTCCTTGATTTGCTCCGATCACCTCGCTTGACACTCGGCGCAACGGATTACAATCCGTTCCGAACCTCATTTTGGGCGGATATATACGGCACGGCAAATTCCCTGCATTTCTTTAACTCACCTGATTCATGGCATACTCGTCCCGATTTTGAAACAACAAGGAGTATATTTGTATTGGCGCTCCTTCCCACGGTTCTTCTTGTTTTGGGTTGTATTTTAGGCTGGGTGGATCTATTGAAAAGCCTGATTTCCAGGTCCGGCGATCTTTTACGTCAAAGGCACTTCGGCTTGTTTGACGTGGTCGCTATTGGATATGTTCTCGCGACCATTGCTCTAGCTCTGCGTTATCGGGATTTTTCAACAATAAACGCAAAATACATGTATCCCGGCATCCTGGCCTTTATCTTTCTTTTCATCGAGGGGGCAGGGGCTTTTTATAAGTTCCTATCTTCGCGAACGAGATGGATCACAATTCTCTTCGAGGTGGCTTTATTTCTCCTGATTGTGGCGTATTCGATGGATACCTATCATATGATTGTTCACCTTTATAGCATATTGTGAGGAACGAGTTCAATCGATCCATGAATAGGACCCTTGGTGTCTTCATTTTTTTGGGACGAATGATGGATTGGAACGAAAGACTTTGCGCGGTCACTTCGCGCCGAAGCAATATGGGCCGTCTGACAACAGCAGCCTTAAAAAAATAGTCTAGCGGAGCCGGAAGATAATGTTTCCAGAAGGTCAACAGGAAATGGCTTTTATATCAAATCGAAATCAGCCCCCCATAAAGCGCTTTCTTTTTGCCTGGACGATCATTTCTCTTTTTATTCTCCCCGGTCTTCTTTGGCCCTATATTCTTTCGAAAAAATTGTCGTCGGATGTCCAAATCGAGATTCCTTTTTTGGTTGCCGCGTTCTGCCTGTCTTTTGCTTTGGGGATTGGAACGTTAATGGGTCTCAAGTCTGCATCTGTAGGGTCCGGTTTGACTGGGAATAAAGTTGGGAAGGTTTTGAGTGATCCGCAGGTATTTGATCTGTTAATTGCTTTTTTGGTTCATATTTTGTTCGTAAGCCTGGCTGGAGCGGTTTTGATAAACCTGCGCCTTTTGCTCGTTGATGACATGGGCAGGCTGCCGATATGGATATGGTGTTTTGTGCCGGCGCTCCTGGCTTTTGCAATGCTTGCTGTCATCAGGATGGATCGTCCATTAATCCAGGCTTTAAAGGAAATTAAGATCGTCCAATTATTGAAAAGGGTATTTAACTTTGATGCGTTTCTCGATGCTTTCTCCTTTATATTATCCGCATTGATCGGGCTTGGCATGGCTCAATGGATCGTTCTGCTTTTCAGAAGTCAAGGCGATCTCGTTGGTAGTGTGAATATCCAGGTCGTTTTGAGTGTTCTGTTGCCCTTTGTGATATACGATTTAATTTTGTTGATCTCGATTCTGGGCCGCAGACAGATTGGTTTAAGTAAGGCATCTTTTCTTGAAGGAAATCATTCTTGGAACGGCGGGGTGAAAAAATTTCAACATCTCGCATCTTCCCACCCTTGGCTGACTTCATTGGTTGCCACATTTTCTTTGTTTCTTTTTTGCCTTGTAGTCTTCCGGGTTGGCTATGGCGTCAATGATGATATCCAGATCATTGCGGTCGCGTCCGGTTATCTAGGCGGAAGCCCGCTCCCATTTTTAACTTATAGCAATGTGATTTTGGGATTCCTGTTGAAATTTCTTTATCAGTTGCACACTCGTCTTAATTGGGAAATTTGGCTTTTCCTTGTTGTTCATTTTATGTCCGTGTGGGGAATGACTTACTTGATATTGTCCCTCAACCCTATGCGCCGAATGCTTCGGATGTTAAGCCTTTTGATGGTTTTTTCTGGCGAAGCCTATTTTCTTTTGAACCTTACGTATACGACGGTAAGCGCAGTGGCGTCCATTGCCGGATTCTGCTTGATTTTGACGGCACTCCAATCGGATAAGATTAAATTTGACCCATCCATTATTTGGGGCGGGAGCTTGATTCTCGTAGCCAGCCTGATCCGTATGGAGGCCTTGGAGTTTGTTGCATTGATCGTGCTGCCGATCCTGATTTTAAATTTTCGGAGATTTAACCCCAATCGTCTGCTGATATATCTTGGTTTGACCGGTTTATTTGTTTTGGGCGCTTATATATTTAATAAGGTCTATCTTGGTTTTTCCCCCGAATGGGACTCCTACTATACCTATACTGTGACGAGGCAAATGCTCCAGGATACGCCCCGGCTTGCAAATGTGGACGATGTGATCAAGGATGTTAACTGGAGCGCCAATGATTTGAATGTATTTTTACATTGGTTCTTTCCAGACCCGGCCGTGTATTCCCTTCAAAACCTTCGGTTTTTGGTGGATCATGTTTCGGATAAAAATGTAAATATTTTTAGGTGGATTTTTTTCCTTCCCGACCGTTTTTCCGGCTTGGGGTTTCTGCCATATGTGCTGATGCTGTTCTCGTTATGGTCATGTATGCTTCTATATGGGGCGGATCTGAAGGAGACCCTATTAATTTCGGCTGTTTCAATCATCCTTGTCCTCGCCGCCATAATCTATCTGGAGTGGACACATAAGACTCCGGATAGAATATTGCTGTTTTCGCTTTGGGCTGGCATAATTTTCAGCCTGCTGAATTGGCTTTGGGTGGATGCCCGGCGGTTGGAGAAATCTCCCCTGAGTACCTTGAATGTGGTTCGATTTAGGATCGGATTCTTGAGCGTGTTCTTTTCAGTGGTTGCGATCGCCAGCGTGGTCATTCAACAATCTGTACAGACGTCACAGCTGAATGGGAATCGCCAGATGGCATACGAACAGGTGCTTGCGGATATTCGGACATTGCAAAAGAAAGGGTCCCTTTCGCAAAAAGCATTGATCGTATCTGCCGCTTATGGCATTCCATGGGAATGGTCGAATCCCTTGTTCCTGTATTATCCTGATCTGCAGTATCTTCCCACCAATTGGGAAACATTTTCCCCGGCTTACAATGATGTTCTGCGTGAGTTTAAAATACAATCTTTGCCGGTGAGTTTATTTACGAATAGAAATGTCTATCTCATGGTGGATACTTTGACCATGAGGGGTATCGTTCAGTTCATCAAGGAACACGAGGGCGTTAATGTGGATGCCAAAGCCATCTATACCATACCGGGTCAATATACCAGGGGAACGGTATATCAAGGCGTGAAGTTGTTTAAATTAGAGCCGGCACCCTGAATTATTTTCCTCGTTTTCTCTATTATAATTGTGGTTGGAGGCTTTTTCATGGAAATTACCTGGTATGGGCATTCCTGCTTTCGTTTCACGGAGCGCAATATGGCGACGGTGGTGACGGATCCTTACGATCATCAATCCATTGGATATTTTCCGCTCAAGCTCAAGGCGGATATTGTCACCATCAGTCATGACGCACCCGGGCATAATAACTTGGATGCGGTTAAAGGCGCATCGCATGTCATCGGCGGCCCTGGCGAGTTCGAGATTGGCGGGGTATTTATCACGGGCGTTCAAACGGACGGAAGTGGTGCGGGTAAAAAGGCCAAAGAGCAGATCCTCAACACGTTATATGTGTTCGATTACGATGGCTTGACGGTTGCGCATCTCGGCGACCTGCAGCAGGTGCCTTCTCAAACGGAGATCGAAGCTTTGGGAACGGTGAACGTGGCTCTTATACCGGTGGGAGGCGGCGGAAGCCTCAATGCCTCGAAAGCGGCAGAGGTCATCAGCTTGCTCGAACCGAACATTGTGATCCCGATGCATTACGCCACCCCCGATGTTAAGGTGTCGCTTGATTCGCTTAATAAGTTTATCAAGGAAATGGGGCTTGGTAAACCGGAAACACAACCATCCATAAAAGTGACGCGCTCCGCGCTGCCTGAAGAAACGCACGTTTTCGTGCTGGACTATCAACGTGAGTGAAACTGTGCCTGTCAAGGTCATCATGACCTGGGATATCGCCGCCGATCATGAGCAGGAATATTTTGAATTTGTGATCGGCGAATGGGTGCCGGGTGTACAGCGACTCGGCCTCCAGCCGACCGATGCCTGGGCGACTGTATACGGCGCGTATCCGCAAATTCAAGTGAATATGCTCGCAGATAACGAATCTGCTGCGCGTCGAATATTAGGCTCGAACGATTGGACTGCATTGGAAAACCGCCTCCTTGCTTTTGTTCGCAATTTTTCCTGTAAGGTTGTACCCGCGCACAACGGCTTTCAATTCTAGGCATGAAAATCAATACTTCGAACTGGCGCTGGTTTTTCTTATTTGCGGCTCTCGAAGCGGGAGCCGCTCTCCTTGTGTTATTCCTTGTGCCGCATCAGGGCGGCAGTTTCTCTTTAACGCGGCTTGCCATGTTTGGCATCCTACTTGGATTTTTCATTTTGTGGATTTATTTTTTTGTGCGCCGTCCGGCGCGCTGGGAATTCGTGGTCCGTCCATCATTCGCCTCATTGTCGGCGCTTCTCGCCGTGGCATTGGGCTGGTCTTTATTCCTCCTCCGTTATCTTGATCCGGATCGGTACCTGTCTTATTATCAGCGTCTGGCCCCCATCCTGTTTTACTTGCTGGTGCTTGCTTTACAGTTTTCTGTTTTTGCCCTCATTTCACTTTATGGACTTCATCGCGGCAATTACCCTCAATTAACATCCGTTTATAAGTCCTCCCTGATCGCATTTGGCATTGCGCTTTGTGTTTTGTGTTTTGTGGCTGTCACCCATCTTGGATTTACAAAAGATCCGGCCTATTGGGGTGAACCCGGTGTACCGCTGCTTGGATGGCAGGTAGCCCTTGCAATTCTCGTGGGGGGAACGGTATTGATTCTGGGACTGCGGTTTGCTTTTAACCGCCTTGGGTGGTCGCTGTCCCATACCGATGTGATTTTTGCGATCCTTATTTGGGTAGTGGCGGTCTTCATTTGGCTTTCCGTTCCAATGAGCGTTATGCAGAACAGCTTTTATGCGCCGATGGTGCCGCCGTCCAACCAGCCCTTTCCCAACTCCGACGCCGCTTATTACGATTATCATGCGCAGTCGGTTTTACTGGGCCTGGGTTACCTGGGCGATATTCCCACGCGCCCGCTCTATGTTTTATTTTTAACAATCCTGCATATTTTGTTCGGACAGAATTATGCATGGATATTGGCCGGTCAAACCTGTGTGATTGCATTCTTTCCTGTGACGCTTTATTTTCTCGGGAAGAAGGTTCATAGCCGCGCCGCGGGGGTGATGATTGCGCTCTTTGCCATCTTCCGCGAGTTGACTACTTTATGGGTTTCTTCTGCGACGCGCGTTTCGGACACCCGCACTTTGTTGACAGATTTGCCCACGCTGCTGATGATAACCCTCGCCTGTCTGTTCGTCATGCGCTGGTTTGAGAATAAAAGCCTCCAACGCGCCTTGGTCGCAGGCGGCATATTCGGTCTGATGCTGCTCCTGCGCACGCAGTCCATGATTATTTTGCCGGTTGTGCTTTTGCTGGCCATGTTTGTGTTCTGGCCGCAATGGGGCGCCGCCGGGCGAATGGTGGCTGTGTTCCTTATCGGCATTGCGGTGACTGTGGCCCCTTGGTTGATCCATAATGATTTGGCGATTGGCAAATTCACGTTTGATGATCCCAAACAGTTGGCGGTGATTTCGAGCCAATATTCGTTAAGCGGAAATTTGGATATATCCCAATTTAATATCCAATCTCAAAGCCTTGCGGGAAACTTGATCGCATTTACATTACAGCATCCTGAGGTTGTATCGCAATTCATTGCCAATCATTTCCTGGCCACTGAAATTGGAGGCGTTCTGGCGTTGCCTTTGATTGAACCTTTTAAGAGCCTCGCTGCGCCGATCGATATTTACTGGTATGGTTGGGATGGCCATTTGGCGTGGTATAACCTTTTGCTTGTGATCTTGTATCTGGTGGTTGTTGCTGTCGGCTTGGGCTCGGCTTGGGCGCGTCTGCGCTGGATTGGGTTGATGCCGCTGGTATTCAGTTTGGGCTATGCCCTGGCGAACGGGGTGGCTCGTTTCTCCGGCTGGCGATACGATCTTCCGGCTGATTGGATTTCCTATTTCTATTTTGGGATTGGTGTTGCAGAAATCTTTTCATGGGTCGCGCTTTTCTTCGGCGCATCCGCACAGCGGTTATTTACGCAAATTGATTTGGAACGACCCGCTGCGAAATTCAACCTGAAATTTGCCGTGCCGATCCTGGCATGTTTTGCGCTGGTCGGATCATTGCCCTGGATCGCGGAACATGCGGTGGCGCCCCGCAACCTATCGCTTCCCGCGGCCGCGCTCATTGAACAGGCGTCTAATGTACCCGCTGCCAAAACTGCAGGTTTAATGCAGGCTCAATTGAAGGATTTCCTCGCGCAAAATACAAACCCGAATATGGAAGTCGTACAAGGCCGCGTTTTATATCCTCGTTTCTTTTGGCGTGGCCAGGGGATTGCACAAGCGCATCCTTCCCCGGCTTACGTGGCGCGCGATTATTCTCGTCTTGGCTTTCTCTTGATGACCGATCAGATCACCCCGTTTGTTTTTCCGGGCAAGGTCGTTCCAACCGATTTCCCCGATACAGGCGATGCAATTATCTTTGGGTGCAGGCATTCTGATTATGTGGAAGCCAGGGTGATCGTCTTTGCAGCACAGAATTTAATTTTTCAGGTGGATTCACCCTTTAGTCAATGCGTGAACGACGGCGGATGAGTACATTCACGCGCCGGCTATTGGCTTGGTACCGCCGCAATGCACGGACTCTTCCCTGGCGCGGCCATCCTGACCCCTATGCGGTGTGGGTTTCGGAAATCATGCTTCAGCAGACCCGGGTTGAGACGGTCATTCCCTATTTCCGGCGTTGGATGGAACGCTTTCCAACCATCCGGGATTTGGCCGGCTCCTCCGAACAAAGTGTTTTGGCGTTTTGGGAGGGTCTTGGTTATTATTCCCGTGCCCGCAATTTGCACAAAGCTGCAAAAATTCTGGTCGAACAATATAACGGCAGGTTGCCGCCTGATTTGGATGCGCTTCGTCGCTTGCCTGGGATCGGACGGTATACCGTTGGCGCCATTGCTTCCATGGCGTTTGGTCTCGATGAACCCGCTCTGGATGGAAACATTCGCCGCGTTTTAGCGCGCGTATTTAATATTAGCTTGCCGGCCAATTCATCTGCAGGCGAAAAAAGCTTGTGGGATTTGGCTGCCAGGCATTTACCGGGGAATAGGGCGAGTGATTACCTTGACAATGTCAGATTAGGTTTGAACTTTGGTCTTATGCCGCTTACGTAAGCGGCTGGCAGTTGAACGGGAACGATTGACAAGATGTTTAACGACTTGAGCTTGGGCTTCTTCGGGAGACAG
>Ga0182027_10004687_pt1 | contig 21103 bp, 15 predicted proteins | sample 712E1DmetaG_FD_121300 | JGI IMG/M metagenome (GOLD analysis project Ga0182027, IMG submission 121300) | Permafrost microbial communities from Stordalen Mire, Sweden - 712E1D metaG (Illumina Assembly) | ecosystem: Environmental > Terrestrial > Soil > Wetlands > Permafrost | place: Sweden...
CCACTGGCGGCTTTCAACCGCTGAGCGTAATGTATCGTCCAGGAGCAGGTTGACCAGCCCCGGTTCGCGCTGGTAAGCGGCCATGATATCCCCCAGTAGATCAGCCCGAATGATGCAGCCGGCGCGCCAGATCTTCGCGATCGAGCTCATCGGCAGCTCATACTTATATTCATCAGAAGCGATCCTGAGCAGCCCCAGCCCCTGGGCATAGGAGATGATCTTGCTGGTATACAAAGCCTCCCGCGCGGCATCGATCAGGATCTGGCGTTCGCCCTTGTACACTGGGACCGGTCCCTGGATCAACCGGCTGGCGCCGACTCGCTGCGTCTTCAGGCTGGAGAGGATGCGACTTTCCACCGCAGCATTGATGGTGGGGATCGGAGCGCCGACATCCAACGCATTCTGGCTGGCCCATTTACCGGTCCCTTTTTGCTGGGCCTCGTCCAGGATCAAGTCAAGCAAGGGTTTGCCCGACTCGGCATCCTTTTGGGCGAAGATATCGGCGGTAATTTCGATCAGGTAGGACTTGAGCTCGCCAGCATTCCATTCAATGAAAACGGCATGTAATTCTTCGGCCGAAAGCCCCAGACCCCGCTTGAACAGATCGTATATTTCTGCGATCAGCTGCATGTCCCCGTATTCAATGCCATTGTGCACCATCTTGACATAATGACCCGCCCCGCGTGGTCCCATGTATTCCACGCAAGGCTGGCCATCCTCGGCTTTGGCTGCAATGGCACGGAAAATAGGTGCGATAGACTCCCAGGCCGAACGCTGCCCGCCCGGCATCAGGCTGGGACCCCACAGGGCGCCCTGCTCTCCGCCGGAAACACCGGTACCGATAAAGTTGAATCCTTCTGCCTCAAGAGCTTTATTGCGCCGCTCGGTATCCAGGAAGAAGGAATTGCCACCATCTATTAGAATGTCGCCTGGCTGCATGTGCGGCTTGAGATGCTCGATGGCGCTATCCACCGGTGCGCCAGCGGGAACCATTAACAGGATGCGGCGGGGTTTCTCCAGTACCGCCATAAGTGCACCGGGAGAGTCGACCCCAATGATCTGCTTCCCGGCTGCCGGGCCATCCAGAAAGGCTTTGGTTCTGGCACTGTCCAGATCATAACCGACCACCGGAAAACCATTTCGCTCCATGTTCAACGCCAGGTTATGTCCCATAACGCCCAGGCCTACCATGCCAATTTTAGAGTTTATAATTCCTTCTCAAAAATAATCTCACCTTACGCGCAGGGTGCATAAACCGGATGCATGATGAATGAAAAATCGTTTGCTTTGTACAGCGAATATCGCATCGATTCCTTCGATCAAACCACAGCTGCTGGCTTTTTGGCACGGTTGAGTGGGGAAATTGGTCACAAAGGCGTTCAACGATTTCAGGCTGAAGAACCTTTTATCCAGACTTGCGCCGCACCGGCCAGACCCGCATCGCCACCGAGCTGCGCAGGAACGAGCCTGGTTTTCTCATAAGGTACCAGGCCGCAGTTTTCTTGAATAGTTTGAAGGATCTTATCTGAAAAAAGGTGGCGGCTGTGCATCACTCCACCCCCCAGGGCGATAACATCCGGGGTAAAAAGGGTGATCAGGTTGCCAAATCCCAGTCCCAGGTAGTAGGCCTCCTGCTCAACGGCAAGCCGGGCGACCGCATCACCCTGTTCAGCCGCCCTGCAAACTGCCAGCGCGCTGGAAAGTCCAGCGCGTGCTGCCAGGGCGGGACCGCCGGCCAGGCTTTCCCAACAGCCATGCGCGCCACAAAAACACTTCGGGCCGGAAGGGTCAATGACATGGTGACCGATCTCAGGGTGAGCACCTTCCACGCCGCGGTAGAGGCTTCCGTCGAAAACCATCCCGCCCCCGATGCCGGTGCTGATGGTCACGTAAATGAACCGTTTTGCACCCCGCCCGGCGCCCCAGGCCAGTTCTCCCAGCGCGGCGGCATCGGCATCATTTTCCAGGAGAGCGGTTACACCGAAAACGTTCTGGAGTTCAGCGGCAATATTGTTACCCTCCCAGCCTGGCAGGAACTCGATCTGCCCCAACGTTCCTGTGGATGGGTCAACCGGCCCGGTGCAACCCACGCCGATCCCCTCCAATTCCCCGCCAGCCTGTTGGGCAGTTTCCCGCAGCATTGAAAAGATAAGCGCCAGACCATCCTGCAATCCGAGCTCCGCGCCGCTGGGATTCTCACGGCGCGCCAGGATCTTCCCGTCTCTATTCAACATGCCCACGGCGATTTTCGTGCCGCCGATATCAACCGCGCCGATCATTGTTTCACCACCACCTGATTTTTAACGAAATAAATGCCGGTCATGGAAGCTCCACATGAATATCAAAACTGATCTCGAACAGCCGCTGCCAGGGCAGGGCTATGTTGCTTATCTGAACGTCCCGTACCAGACCGGCTTGCACGAACTGGTCGCGCAGTTCCCTGGCTGCGGCGGAGAGACGGGTTTGCAGGCGCATCTGGACTGCCCGCAGTTTATCTTCCGGCAGGCGCTCCATGGTCGGGGCCAGACCGAGAGCAGGCAGGTCATCGTAGATGATGCGTGTCCGTTCAACCGCCTGATAAAAGTAATCGTCAAGGTAGCGCCGGAAAAGGAATGCCAGATGGGCGGCCTGTTGGCCGGGAGTGGGATCACCCTTCATCATCAACAGATGCAAAACCGAATGGGCCAGGGTCGTACCAAGCGTATTCCCGGCGGTATTCCAGCCGGCATAAGCCAACAGGTGCGGTGCCAGGCCGATCTGCATGAGCTGCCGGCCAAGCCACAGGTCCGCTCCATTAACAAAGGCCACATCGGCCAATGCTACGGGCAGACCTTCATCCAATGCGGCCTGTATTGCCCGAACGAACTCCTCCACGCTGCGGCGGGGAGTGGTCATCTCCCGGCGGGTAAGACGGTACACGTTATCAATGACAACGGGAATTTGAAAGGATGGGTCATTCAACTCCCGGGTAATCAGTTCCTGCAGTTCAGCCGCGCCCTGGGATTCGGCCGGGGCGTTCAGGAAGAGCAGGATGTCAGCCTGATCAGGCGACCCGGCAATCATGCCATTCAATGGAGACAAGTGCGCTTTGAGCAGTTCGTGGATGGGGCGGTCTTCATAAGCAGTCACCGTCCGGGAGGAGAAGATGCTGGAGTAACGCGGCCAGACGCGCGGGGAATATCCGGCCCGCTGACAGGCGATACGCGCCAGCAGCAGGCTGGCGGTTTCATCCGCACCTGGATAGGTGATGGCCCGATCGCTCAAGCCTCGCAGGCGGATGATGCTCTGGAGCGAACGTGCTTCGGCAATGTTCCAGCCGTAATCGGCAGTATCATCCTGCGGCAGGAGCAGGTAATCGAAAATACCTTCTTCCAGCCAGTCCAGCATAGTCCGGTTGACGGCATGGTTACGCTTTCGCCCCTGCAGGTAGTCGTTGTAAACAGAGTCCGGAATCTGCGCTCTGAGTTCATCGCGCTCGATCTCCTCGACATGACTGGCTTCCCCCAAACTGGATTTATGTTCCAGGGTCGAGAGGCGGAACATACGGCTGCCGTATTCTGCCCAGTAGCGTTTTTCCTCCTCGGCAGAGTCGGCCCGGCAGATGCGCATGATGACATTGTAGGCCAGGATGGTCAGGTCCGGTCGCCTGGCCTTCAACCGCTTCAAGATGGCTAGGTGGGCGAGCACATTCTCGGAGGTTTCGCTGGAAGTGCGGCTGGGGATCAGGCCACCATAACCAAGCGTATCCACCGACACCAGCAGGGCATTCGCAGACGAGGCGGCTTTTTCCAGCCAGTCGACCAGTTCGGCGTGACAACTGGAGCGCCAGGGGTTGCCCAACCATTCACGCGGTGGCAGTTCGATCTCAAACCCGGCCAGCGCAGCCAACTCGCGCGGGTAATCATAGTTGACCGGCCGGTCATCCAGAGGCAGATAGGCCAGCCTGCCACCTTGCAGCGGCGTGTCGCCACTGCTCGCGCTGCGAACGGCCCTCATTTGGCAGCGCTTTCCTTCAAGGCATCCACAAAACGTGCCGTGATCCACTGCGGGCGGGTGATGGCGCTGCCGACAACCACTGCATGGGCGCCCAGAGCCAGGGCCCGGGCGGCCTGTTCGGGGGTGGCGATGCGACCCTCGGCGATGACCGGGACATTCCGGGGTTTAAGCACAGCCACCAACCGGGTAAGCAACGCAAAGTCTGGTTCGGTTAGCGTGGGGCTGTCCGCGGTGTATCCAGAGAGGGTAGTGGATATAAACTCAGCCCCGGCAGTCACGGCGTCATATCCCTCCGCCAGGGTTGCCACATCTGCCAGTACCGGCTTGCCGGTCTGCTGGCGGATTTGCTCGATCAACTGGCGGGCGGTCATTCCCCCGGGGTGGGGCCGCAGAGTGGCATCTATGGCAATCAAGTCAGCACCAGCGCCAGCCACCTGGATGGCAAGTTCAAGGGTTGGAGTGATATAAACCTCATAGCCGGGAAAGTTGACCTTAAATAAGCCAATGATGGGCACATCCACCGCCAGGCGGATGGCTGCAATATCCGTTGGAGTATTGGCCCGGATGGCAACCGCCCCGGCGGAGACCGCCGCGCGCGCCATGGCAGCCATGTGCCCGGCCCCGAAGAGCGGCTCATCTGGCAATGCCTGGCACGAAACGATCAGGCCGGCATGCAGACGGCTGGTCAAAGTCGCAAGGTTCAAAGCAGCTTCCATCATCCGATGAACTGGCGGCCAGTATAGAAAGTGAAGCGGTCCCCACGATAGACCGAATCTACGCTCTCGATAACATCATAGTCCCCTGTATAAGTGACCCGATGAGCTACCAGAACAGGCATCCCAGCCTTCAAAGTGAGCAGGCGGGCATCCTCTGCGGTCGGCACAATCGCCTCGATCTCGGCATCCGCCCAGCTTGGAAGGAGGTTGTATTTTTCGGTTAGCAATTTATAGAGGGATCGGCTGCCCAGGTCTTCCTGGAGCAGGCCGGGACACAGATGGCAGGGCAGGTAGGCGGTCTCGACCGCGACCGGTTCCTGATCAGCCAGGCGAAGTCGTTTGAGCAAAAAGGCATGGTCGCCCTCCGGCAGGTGCAGGCGGGCGCGGATAGGCGCCTCCGGCTCAACCTCCCGAAAGTCCAAAACCCGGGAACTGGGATTAAAACCACGCGAACGAATATCTTCGCTATAACTGCGGAAGCCGGAGATCTCGCGAATGCGGGCCTGGGCGACAAAAGTGCCACGACCCTGCTGGCGGAAGGCCCGCCCCTGCCGGACAAGTTCATCCAGGGCACGTTTGGCCGTGATACGACTGACCTGGTATTGCCGGGCCAGGTCGGTTTCGGACGGCAGCAGAACCCCGGGCTGGAGCTGGCCGGATTGGATCTGATCCAGGATGGCCTGTTGAATGCGAAAATACATGGGTGGTCTGGGTTGGGGAAGGTTGGCATACATGGGCTAGTATCTCGTAAAATTCAAATATGGTGACAATTTCCACCTGGTGGTTCTTGCTCGCTGGACCCAATCAGGGTAATAATCAGATGAACAAGTTCAGCGGCCAAGAAAGGCAGTAGGAATATTTTACACCTGTATTTACAGGTTCCGTTTTCGGTTGAAAAGATTCGCAGCAACTGCTGTGGTTAAGCTAATTCCCATGCGAGCACCAAACCATCCCATGCAGGAACCTCGATTTGCCAGGCGCCAGACGCGCTCGCCAAATGTTCTTCTCCATTCTTACCCAACAACTTGATTTCTCTGATTGCCAGGCTGCTCAAAAGCAAGGTATTAACGTCGGTGTTGGAATGATTGACCAGTACCGTATAGCCTCGTCCGCTGCCTGTCAGTGTTCCAGCCTCAACATAGGGGCTGAGTGTCCAGAAAGCGGCGTGGAGATTTGCATTCTCTGTCAGGGCCCGATAGATACGCCAGGTTTGTTCTCTGGCTTCAAAGGCTGACGGAGTGGTCGCAGCGATGGCTTCCAGAGGAAAAGCGCATAGGAGTGTTTTTCCCGATCCAATGGCGTGACTCACCAGGGCTGGCCGGCCTTTTTGATCGGTGGCGATCACTTCACCGTCCGTAACCTCCAGGGTGACACCCCAATGTTTCGGGTTGGAGATGGATACCCCGTATTTGAGTACATCACCTTTGTTGAAATCGCCAAAAGATTTCCCGAAGGTCAGGATAATTTCCTCCATCGGGTCATGATCAATCATATAAGCGCCAAACAGCTCTGCCATGCCTGGAATGGCAGCGTCCGCGCTAAGAGATGCATAAAGTGTTCCCCCATTACGAACATATTCCTTCGCCTTGCCCCAGAATAGCGTATGAACATGCACCATATCGGATTCGGTGCTGGTCAGGGGAGAAGGGAGAAAAACGGAGGGGAAGTTGTACCACTCATCCAACTCACGCGGCATGCCAACTTTTAATCCGGCACGCCTCAGTGAGATGAAAGCGGAAAGCCATGCTCCGACCAACCAGTTATTTTCTTTGCCGAAATCCCTGGGAGGCAGCCCGGCGACAACTTCTGTGTCAGAATGATGCGCCACATACTGTCCTGGCGCCGGGCGTTCCATACCCATTTGGGATTGGTCACCGGCCGGTTTTGACCACTCGTGGGGCACAATTAGAGCAGCCCGGGCTTGTTCAGGCGCAACGCCTTCCAGTTTCATGGTGCTTAAGATGTAGGAAATCTGTCGGAACTCTTTCCCGGCTGGCTTGTCTTTGCGATCCCGGGTCGTCAGGCCGAACATTGTCTCGTGTGGAGTGATTTTATAAGGCGCACGCGTCCAGGCTTCCGGGCTGGCATCGGTGTAATCCCACAGCAGGAAGCCGTTCGCCCCGGCTGCCAGCGCTGAATAAATCGCAGTCCGGTCGTAGGCAGCAATTACTTCAGGCTTATATTGGGCGGAAGAAGCGCCCAACTCATGGATCATTACCGGGTGCCCGGCACCAGAGGAAAGCGCCGTCTGAAATGCCCCGCAGTACGTCATCCGTTCGGAGAGCAGCGGGTCAGGAAACAGACCGGGCAGGTACATTGGGTATGGGTGGACGGAAAAGAAGTCCACTTCATCTTTAATATTATCCGGGCGGAAAGGGCCCCGCCGTAGATCTTCCTGGTCGGTGCCAACGCACACCAGGTGGTCCGGATCGACCCGCCGCACAGCGCCAGCAATCAGTCGCGTCCAATTGATTGCCATTGCATCGGTGGTGTGGGGCGGTCGAACGATCCAAAAAGGAGGTTCATCGGTCAGATCCCAGGCGAGAATGGAAGGCTCGGCGCGATATCGATGGGCCAGCGCGCCCGCGTGGTTGGTCTCCAGTCGCAGCATTTCCGGGTCCGCCTGGGGGTGTCGGCCGTGCCGCCAGGGCACATCGTAATATCCGGTCTCGCCTCCAATGAACAGGCAGGGGTGCAAGTAGATCTGATATTCGTGGGCCAGCTGGATCAGATAATCCAATTGCTCAAAGGCCCGAGGGTTATATGAACCCGGGTAAGGCTCGAACCAGGCCCAAAAAAGGTCGAATCGTATCGTATTGAACCCCAGATCTTGCATTTTGGCGAAATCAGCCTGAATGCCGGCGGGATCCCATTCAAGGGGCCAGTGCAATCCACTCGCAGGTACCCAGTGGGCGCCGATGGGGATAAAAGGCCCCTGTTCATTTGAAAGATAATGCCCTTTTCGTCCTACGAGGGATAGCTTCATAACACTATACCAATTCCTTCAGTTCAGTTTATCCGTAATCTTGCTATTCGGTAATGGTCACTTTGGATCCCAGGGAGAAACTGCCTGCCGGATGGTGGTGCAACTCCGCCAGCGCCAGTGTCATCATCTGCACTGGCAGCATTTCCAGGATCGGTAAAGCTGGATCGCTGCATGCGGGCAGCGAAAATACGCCCTTTCCTCCTCGTTGCACCAGGCCGGCGCGGCCATTGGCTTTGATAATATCATCGGCCAGTTTGCGGTTGAGTGCAAAAGTTTGCCCGCTCCCGCCGAACACAAGCACGAACGATCCTGCCGCCACCATCTCAAATGGACCGTGTCGAAACGCTGCGCTGCTCATCCCCTCGGCTGCCACATGGGTCGATTCCTTCGTCGTCAACCCTGCTGTTCCCGCCGAGGCAATGGATGCGCCGCGCCCGGTGTAGTAGACCTGGCCGACTCCCTCCAGCATCGCCCGGAGTGACTGGATATGTTCACGCCATCCTGAAAGATACTCCTGTACTTGTTGAGGCGTGTTCTTCAATTCATCGAACAGGCTGTTTCCGCTGATAAGCTGGTCTCCCAGCCAGAACTGCGCCGCCAGTGCTGCCAGGTAGGTCTTGCACGAAACAGCCGCCTCTTCGCCTGCACGAGTGACCACACTATACATCGCCTGACGGCACAAAGGACTTTCCTCCGTGTTGGTGATAGCAATGATCTCCACCTGACTGCCGGTAATTTCAAGCAACCGTACCGTCTCGACGCTCGCACCTGACTGTGAGGCTGTGATCACCAGGGTATCTGCAGTCAGAAAGCCACGCGAGTAGATCAATTCGGATGTTTCCACCAGCCAGGTTGCAATACCGGCTTCCATCAGACGCAGGTATAGAGGCAATAGCGCGAAGTATGAAGAACCCATACCGGTCAGCACGATCCTGTGCCACCTGCCGCTCAGCATGCCATCCTTAATTTCCTCCGGGAAAGAGCAGCCTGTCAGAAATTCCAGTGTATCGCGCAAGGCTTTTGGCTGTTCAAGAATATCGGCTTTATAGTCACTCATGTCTCATTCCTTTTCTTCATGGTTTACTTCAAAGACTGCCCCACTGAAACGGTCGAGCTGATATTCCCAGCCGCCCGCCTTTGTTTTGATAGCCTGTCTGCCCTTAGGGGAGAGCAACGTGACCCGATCATATCCACCCGCTGCGGTTACATTACCCATCTGGATTGCCCCAGAATGATTGACCAGAATAACATAATCACGCCTCTCACTGCCCAGTACCCCTGCTTCCACCTGTGCGTTTTCCACCGCATAGGCGCTGCGAATACCCGCCCATTGTTTCAACGCCTGGTAGATCTTCTCATATTCCGATTCGCCTTCAAAAGCGTTCGGTGTAATCCCCAGGATCATCTCCAACGGGTAAGCGCACAACGCAGTTCGCCCGTGCTCATTTTGGTAATTGACGAATGCCGGGTTGCCATCCTGATCGCGCGCGATAACTTTTGCCCCTTCCATCTTTAACCTTACGCCAGTGTATTCCAATCCTGTGGGCGCATGAAATGTATATGATTCTCCCTGATGGATACCGTAATAATCCTCGACGAACTTGAGGGTGATTTCGGAACGCCACGGCAGGCGATCCTCAATACTGATCCCAAAGAGCTCGGCAACAAACGGAAGTGAGAGTGCGCTCATCGCGGAGGTGGATACATACAGACAACCACCACTCTTGACCCAGGGCAGGGCCAGCTGCCAGAATGGCACATATAAGTGATATCCGCCAGTGTTTGTCAGAGGCGACGGCGCCAGCAAGAGCTTGCGGCTCTGCCAATTCCCGTTTTCGCGGGGGAACCCGGCGGAGAGTCCGGCCATCCGGCACAGGATGAACGCGGAGAGATAAGCCTGCATGAGCTGTGCATTTCCCGCCTCATCCGTCCGTTCTTCCAGGATATTACCGGGTGCATATTGATAGAGGCTATCCGCAGGAAAGCCATACTCGTTGTAATCAGAGCCGTGCGCCCATTCATGCGGCACAGGGATGCCTGCTTCTTCCTCAGCTGGTTCAATCCCCTCCAAATCAAGTTGATCCATCACCCGGCGAATATTCTCCATCTCCAACCCGTGTGGACGCGGTCTGCGCTGGTAATCGGTGATGCCAAATTGAGTCTCATGGGGGTTGCGCTTATAGGGCGCCCGCTTGAATTGAACTTGCGGGTCTGCATCGGTCGCACACCAGGCGATAAAGCCCATGCTGCCTGCTCCCAGGGCAGAATACATCATGGTACGGTAATACTGCCCCTGGCGCTCCGGCGAAAACATGGCAGATGTGGCACCGAATTCCTGCATCAGGACCGGTTTGCCAGCACCCAGGCTCAGTTTTGTCTCAAAGGCGGCCGCATAGGTCAGGCGCGTGGAGAGCAGCGGTTCTGTGTAGAGAAAAGGCTCGTAGATAGGGTAAGGATGGACACTGGAAAAATCCACCCACGTTTTGATATTATCAATCCGGAACGGTCCGCGTGAAATTTCCTGGGCCGCCGTTCCACATACGATCGAGTGCTGCGGGTCGCTGCTGCGCAAGCTCTGACACAGCAGTCGGGTCCAGTTGGAAGCCATTGCATCTGTGGTGGATCCAGCCACGATCCAAAAGGGCGGTTCATCGGTCAGATCCCACGCAATGATTGCTGCCTCGTTACAATATCTGCGCCCAAACTCAGCGATATGGTCTGCCTGCCGCCGCAGCATCTCGGCATCCGCGTGGGGGTGCCTGCCATTGCGCCATGGCACATCCCAGTAAGCATCCCCCACTTCGCCGCCGATGAAGAAAGCCGGGTTCAGATAAATCTGGTATTTGTGGGCCAGTTCGATCAGAAAATCAAATTGCCGGAAAGCCGATTCATTGTATTGTCCGGGTCGCGGCTCGAACCAGCCCCACACCAGGTCAAAGCGGATGAAATTGATCCCCAGCCCGGTTATGGCGGCGAAATCTGCATCTACACTCGCAGGTTTCCATTCATAAGGCCATTGCATTGCTTCAGATGCCGGCACCCAATTAACACCGACCGGGATAAACCGGCGGCTGCCCGCGCTGAAATAATTCCCCGAAATGATCACCTTTTCCATATTAACTGCTCCCTTATTTTAGGCCAGTCATCGAGATGCCTTGGACAAACTGCTTCTGGGCGATGATAAATACGATCAGCACTGGAAGCGACATCATGGCAGCGGCTGCCATCAACTGGTTCCATTGAGTCATATACCGGTCCTGGAAGTTGGCCAACCCGATCGAAATGGTATAAAACTTGGGATCTTGAATGTAGACCAGAGGGTTGAGGAAATCGTTCCAGGTATTGAGAAGCGTAAATATCGATACTGCAATTAGGGCAGGCTTGGACAGAGGGATCATGATTCGCCATAAAATGCCCAGCTCCGAGCAGCCGTCGATGCGAGCGGCATCCGAGAGATCCTTGGGAATGCCCATGAAAAACTGGCGCATCATGAAAATATAATAGGCTTTTCCAAACCAGAATGGCAGGATCAAAGGCAGATAGCCCTTGTACCCGCCTCCCACAAGGTTTAAATTCCTAAAAACGATAAACAGGGGTACCAGAGTTACCTGGTCGGGTAGAACCAGGGTGGCAAGCACAATGATAAAAACCACATCGCGGCCTTTCCACTCAAGACGTGCAAACCCATAGGCAGCCAGAGTACAGGAAAACAGGTTGCCTAAAATGACCCAGAAACTGAGAAATACCGTATTGAAAAAGTATCTCCCAAAGTTAGAGACTTTTAACGCCTGCGGGTAATTGAGCCAATTGGCCGGGCTGGGGATCAAAATTGGTGGCCAGGTGAAAACCTGATTGGTATTCTTCAATGAGGTTATGATCATCCACAGGATCGGCACGAGAAATGCCAGGCTGATGATGATCAAGACAACATGCAGGAGCCACCTGCGCTTTCCGGAGAAAATATCGTTTGCTCTAGTTCCCATAATTCACCCAGCTTTTCGAACTTCTCAGGATAATTATCGTGCAAACCATGACCAGAAGGAACAACAGCCAGGCCATTGCGGAGGCGTACCCCATTTTTAAGTAGCGGAAGGCATTCTGATACAAGTAAAGCGGATAAAACAGCAGCGAATCGGCCGGTTGGCCGGAACCCTGGACGCTGATGATATAGGGAATGGAAAAGTATTGGAATGACCAGATGAATGCATTGATCAAATGGAAAAACATGATCGGTGTAAGCAGAGGAACCACGATATAGATGGTTTTTTGCCAGGCAGTGGCGCCATCCAGCTCGGCAGCTTCATAGTAGTCCAGAGGGATCTCCTGCAGCCCGGCCAGGTAAAGCACCATATCACTACCGATCATCCATAAGGTTATGATCAATAGTGCCGGCTTGGCCCAATCCGGCGAACTCAACCAGGGCGGCCCTTGCAGGTGGATCAGGCGTAAGGCACCGTTGAGCAAGCCCCATTGCGGACTGAGAATCCAAATCCATACCACCGCCGAAGCCACCGCTGGTACAACCGACGGCATGAAAATCAGTGTACGGTAGATCGAATTCCCGCGCAGTTTATTGTTTAATAGGATCGCCAGTCCCAGAGCAAGAACGATCGAGGCTGGAACCACGATCACAGAAAAAATCAGGGTATTTCCCAGGGATTTATAAAACTTGGGATCGGAAAACAGGTTGATGTAATTTTCAAGGCCGATCCATTTGGGCGAGCCGAAAAGGGAATAATTGGTGAAGCTGTAATACAACGAAGCCAGCAGCGGGTAAAGTGTAAAAGCCAGGAATCCGATCATCCAGGGTGAAATAAATGCCAGCCCTAAAAATAATTTGCGCCGTTCATGGCCTATTTTCTTTTTCGCCAGGGGAGTCATCAAAATGGGTGCTTGAGCCGACATTCTTCAACCTCCGGATGCTTTATTATGAGCATTTGTTCGTCAGGGACGGATCACCGTCCCTGACGAACGCTTTAAATCCTGACTTTATTTAGTATACCCTTTTGCATCTTGCAAGAGAATTTGCTGAGCAGCATCCAGGGCATCTTTTGGCGCGACACCTGAATTGTACATCTGGCCGATGGCGGAGGTCATCTCATCCAGATATTTCTGGCTGTAAGGTACCGGCGCCCAGGCAGCTGCGTTGGCTGAGGTTGACAACTGTGCAAAGAATTGCGTGTTGGGATCCTGGGTAAAGGTGGTCAGTTCGCTTGTGATTTGCGGCAGGTTGGAGATCTCGGCTGAAAATTCACGGGCGATATCTTTGTTTGTGGCAAAGAAGATAGCAAACTCCAAGGCCTCTTTCTGGTGTTTTGATGCGACCGGGATCATGATCGGGTTGGTGCCCAGGTCATTGGCATTGGCATATTTCGGATCAGAATACGGGATGGCAGCTACACCATAGTGCAGATTGGGGGCATTGAGTTTGAAGAACTCGGGATTCCAGCAGCCGTCAATGTACATGGCGACCTTGCCGAGTTGGAAGGGGTTATCGCCCTGATTAAAACCGGTTGTGAAGGCAGTTACCTTGGACAAGCCGAAGGTATTTTGCAGATCGAGATCCCATTGGAATGCGGACACGATATTGGGATCATTGAAAGTGGGGGCGCCGGTGGCCGGATCATAGAACTTTCCGCCCTGATTCATGATGAAGTTCAAGGCACGCCACTCATCATTGAGCGGCATCCAGCCCAGCTGGGTGATATTTCCACTGGCATCGACCTTGGTCAATTTAATAGCGTCGGCTTTCAGTTCATCCACGGTCGTTGGGGGCTTATTGGGGTCCAGTCCAGCGGCTGTGAACAAATCCTTGTTATAGTACAGGCCCCAGTTATAGTTTACAAAGGGCAGAGCGTAGTATTTGCCCTGGTACATGCCCCATTCCAGCCCGGCGGGTACATCTTCGGATTCCAGTTGAGCCTTGATCGGTTGGATGGCAGATGTTAGATCAATGATGGCTCCCTGGCTCGCCCAAAGCGTGGCGACCTCAGAAGATCCGCCCATGATGACATCCGGTGAATCGCCACCAGACATGGCAGTGAGCATGTCATCATTGGATTTATTACCGGTTGTCACAACTTTAATATTCGGGTGAGTAGGGGTCCAATATTTAGCGATGATCCCATTGAGGAAATCTACTTCATGTGCATTGAAGCCATGCCAAAAGGTGATGGTAACGACCGGGCCGCCAGCAGCGGGGGCCTGGGTGGCTGCGGCAGGAGCCTTGGTGGCTGATGCACCGCAAGCCGTCAACACCATAGATAGCACCAGAATGACCGATGCCAGGGTAAACAAGCGCTTATTGTTCATTTTCTTCTCCATAAGTTTGATCTTATTGTTAGATTACAAAGGATAGTCAACCGACATTACTTGCATTGAATAAACACTCAGAAGATAAACCACCTCCTTTTCCTGAAATAAGCCCATAAAACAAGTTTTTTATCTCTTGGAAAACTAATTTATCAGGCGCCAATATTCCGCAGTGGGTTTCTGCCTGTGGAAAAACTAAAACGATCCGCACGGTAAACCGATCTTACGTACTCAAGCAAGGCAAAATGTTCATCCATGGTCAGGTGCCAGATGATCAAGACTGGCGACCCGCTTGCCACTTCCAGATGACCGGCCTCTTCGGGGCTGGCTGCCCCGGCCTCGACGATCGCTTCACCCCAGGTTGGTTGATATCCATAGGTTTTTCGCATCACATCATACAGATACTGTTTTTCAAAATCGATCTGTTCCAGGCCTGGATACAGGTCTTTCTGCAGGTAGGCCTGCTGTACCACCACCGGGTTGTTGTTGGCCAGGCGCACACGAACCAGACAGTAATAATCGTGGTTTACCACCATCTTCAATTTTTCCATCGTTACTTTGTCAGCCTTCTCTACCTTTAAAGAAACCAGCCTGGAACTGGGCGTCAGGCCACGCGCCAGCATATCTTCGGTGAAGCTGGAATAAAAAGAAAAGTTATTCAAGAAGGGCATAGCTACGAAAGTTCCGCGCCCCCGTTCGCGATAGGCTAGGTGGGCCTTGACCAGTTCATCCAGCGCAGCCGTGGCCGTGATGCGGCTGATACCGAATCGCTCCACCAGCTCCTTTTCAGAAGGAAGTTTCTCGCCTGGTTTATACAGGCCTTCATCGATCGATCTGCTTAAAATATGCGAGATCTGGATGTAAAGGGGCATAAAACTGTTTGGATCAACGATGGCATGAGTTGAATTGTTCATTTTTCACCAAAGCAGTGGAGAAAACCAGAAGTCCATATGTAGACATGTTGCCATATTGATATATCAACATAATTATTGTATAATGAATTTAATCTTTTGTCAATCATCTTCTTTAGAAAGGAATCTCAGCCATGCCCGAGTCTGTACCTCCCAGCAAGCCTTTAAACTTCTTTCCAATGGGGAATTGTCACCATGCAGATTTTCTCAAACAATCCCCTCCCCTGAATGCCAGAGAATACAAGGAGTTTATGCGAGGCGACCTGACACACATCAAAGAAGCCGGTTTTAACGTACACAATATGGAGTTCGGTTGGCTGGATATGGAGTACGGAGAGGATGTGTGGGATTTCTCGCGCACTGATGCGGTTTTCGAGTTGTGCCAGGAACTCGACCTGCGCATCTTTGCCTGGATGTTTGCCGAGCTTACCCCCCGCTGGCTGATCAAGAAGTATCCGGATTGCAGGGCGGTGGCTGCCACCGGTTATAAGAGCGAAACCCACTCTTTTGGTTCCAGCCTGGCCCGCCAACGCATCCGCAATTTTTTCCATAAGGTCATCGAACGCTATGGCAGCAGTCCGTTATTGATCGGTTACAACGTGGGCATCGAAACCGGGCTGTTCTGGATTGAAGAGCAGGACAGCATTGAGCCTGCCGCTCGAATTTGGGATTACAACCCGGAAGTACTGGCCGGGTTCCCGCAGTGGGTGGCGAAAAAATACGGCACCCTCGAGGAATTGAACCGCATTTACCGCGACCATTACACTTCTTTTGCCGAGGTTGAGCCGCCCAACAGCCGCTTTATCCACGAGCAGTTCATGCTGATCAACCAGGTGCCCTGGCTGGATTGGCGCCTGTATATGAGCGACCTGCTGACCGATTACGTGCATTTTAAAGCCGATTGTGTGCGCGAGCTTAAGCCCCATACCGTGATCAGTGATCAGACCTATATTGTCGAACCGGGCTTTAACTGTCAAAACATCTGGAACATCAATGCCACGATGGATGTGGTAGGCACCAGCATGTTCGTCTCCAGCAACCCGGGTGAGTTTATTCGCGCCAGTTACTGGGAAGACTATTTTCGCAGTTCATCCAAGGGCAAACAATACTGGATCTGGGAGTTGCGCAGTGGGCAGAATGCCTGGGGTCTGAATAACTGGAGCAGCCCCATTTCGGCCGCCGAAACCGGACGTTTCACCTGGCAGGCAATTGGCCAAAATGTGAAAAGCATCCAATACTGGAACTGGCGCCCGCATATCGGAGGCGTGGAAGTGGGTGGGCACGGCTTCACCGAGCGCGATGGCACGCCCACCGACCGCTCCGCCCGGGCCGGGAATATCTGCAAATTGCTCAACCGGCGCGCGGAATGGATCCTGGCAGCGGATATGCCCAAAGCGCAGATTGCCATTCTTGACAGTGAGCTTTCGCGCATCATCGCCTCCGGCGAAGGATCGGATAAGCTGGTGTTTGATTCCCAGGTTGGCGCCTATGCTCTCTTCAAATCACAGGGATATTACGTGGATTTTGTCAATGAAAAGGAGATCCAATCTGGGGGCTTGAAAGATTACCAGCTGCTGGTGGTGCCCTTTGCGTACGCCATGCACTCCAGCACTGGCGTCGCCATCAAACAGTGGGTCGGGCAGGGTGGCTTCCTGTTTTCCGGTATGTGGTGCGGTGCCAAGGATGGCTTTGGTTTCGGCCAGTATGTGGTGCCCGGTTTTGGCCTGGATGAAGTCTTTGGCGCCAGGGAAACCCGGCTAACCCCGGTTTTTAACACTCAGGATGCCCGGGTCACGAATATGTTTGGCGTTTTTGACCCGGTTGCGATGACCGGACGCCCGCTCTTCAGGATCATCGCACCGCTCTATCCATCTGCCACCGCTCAGCCGGGTGATCATTTTAATGGTTACAGATATGTTTCCAGCCTCAAACCGGCGGCGGAAACCGATGTGGTTGCCCTGGATGAGCGGGAGGATGTAGTGGCGGTGCGCCACCATTTCGGCCAGGGCCAGGCTTTGATGGTGGGCTCATTCCTGGTGCGGGAGAATGATTTTGCCGAGGATGGCCTGGCGCGCCTGGCACACGATTTCGCCCGGCTGGCCGGCATCCAGCGACCGGCGGAAATCCTCAACCGCGCCGGGCGGGAGGTGGAAGCCAAGCTGCTGGTCGGACCAGGCAAAACCGGTTTGCTGGTTCTGCTCAATGCCGAAAAAGAGGCATTTGATTTCACCCTGCGCCTGGATGGGCGAATTTTGCGGTCAGCGCTGGATCTGGAAACAGGCAAGGCCGCCGCATTCCAAAATGAGAACGGGGCTACCTTCATCCGGCTGGCGCTGCCTGCCAATGACGCCATTGGAATCTACTTCGAGGAATAAACACATTATGAATACATTTCTGCAAGATATCATGGATCAACCAACTGCCCTGGAACTGGTTTTGACTGATTTAACCGGTAAGAACCGCCCCATTCTGGAGCAGGCCTCCAACCTGATTAAAAATGCACCGCGCATCGTGTTAACCAGCATGGGCAGCGCTTATTTCTCCCTTTTCCCGATGGCTTATGCCTTATCGCGTTTGCATCCGAATGTCCACCTGATCGAGACTTCTGAGTTGATGGGAATGCCATTCTTTCCTGGCTCGCTATACATCATTTTTTCGAGGTCAGGTGAAAGTGGAGAGATTGCTGAATTTTCAAGCCTTCTCAATCAGCGCGCCGAAAAATTAATCGCCGTTACCATGACGCCCACCAGTACACTGGCAAGAAATGCCTCGTTGGTAATCCACGATGTGGCTTCCTACGATGGTTTTATTTGCACGAAGGCCTTTACCAGCCTAGCGCTGATCGGATCACTGATTTGTTCTGCGATCGAAGGAACATTAACTCCCGAGCTTGAAGATCATTTGCGTTATTCATTCACCTGGATGGAGGATAACAAGCAGGCCCTATTGGCTGATGTAAGCAACCTGGATTGGCTTGGTGCCAGTGCAACTTTTCTCTCGCGGGGCGCGGGATTGGGCCTGGCAATGACAGGAGCGCTATGGCTCGAAGAGGCCGCGCGCGTACGCGCATCTTTTATGGGCATCGATAATTTTTTACATGGACCGGTCGAACAGGTGGATGAACGCTTCCACGGTGTCTGGATCGATCTGCAGCCGGATGAGTTGAGCTCCAGCCAGTACCGTAGTATGTGCAGCAAGCAGGGGCACCTCATTACAATCGCTCCCGGGGCTGGCTACTCCACTCAGTTTCATCTGCCACATTTTGACCTGCCGCCAGCTTACCGGTTATTACCAGCAGCCTTGCCAGTACAACTGCTGGCTTACCAAAGCGCTGCCAACCTGGGCTTGCAAGCCGGCGAGATGCGCTACCTGGATTGGGTGGTGAAATGAGTATCAATGCCGGTAAGGCTCCTGGCGGCGGCTATAATTGTCAGGGTGCCACTCAGCGCAATCTGATCATTCTGCGGCAGTACAGTGCTCCCGACATTTAGGTCAGACGATGGCTGGCGTGCGGAGTCTGGATGAGCTGCTCAAAACTCGCGGCCTGGGTGTGGGCCCACACTGGTGGAACCACCACCGAAGATATGATTGAGGAAGCCAATAAGCATGGATAGAAATAATATTACCCCTCCAGAATCCTTGGCCGGCCTGCTCTACTCCCAAATTGGCTACGATCTGCGTGCTCCCATGCGCGCGTTATGGCGGAACACCACCCGCGGCGCATTATCTGAGAACGTAACCTTCTCTCTGAAGAGAACTGGTAACGGAGAGACGATTCTCACTGGGCCGGTTACCTACTGGGGCCAATGCTGGCACAGCCACTGGTGGGTGGCTGATTTTTCTGCCGTGACACAAAGGGGCGAATATATCCTGGCCATCGAAGCAGATCATCAGCCATCTATTGTCAGCCAACCGATAAAAGTGGCGGAAAATTTGCTTTGGGAGGAAACGATCCGTACGGTTGCCATTGATCAGTTCGATGCGAGAGCCCGCCTGGCGCGTTACGGAAAAGGCTGGAAAGATTGTGGTTCCGACTGGCGCGAAGTCAGCAGCCATGCCGCCGCACTCATTGGCCTGCTTGACCTGCTCAACATTGGCTATGAATGGCTTGGACAGCCGGATGCCTTGCGGTTGGCCCTGCAAATCATCCATGGCTGCGACTTTATCGTCTCCTGCCAGGAGCGTGCCCGCGCCCTGGGCTGGCCGGAAGGCGCAATTGTGCATGAGATTCCCAATTATCCCGTGCTCATCCCGCAGGACCAGGGGCAAAGCGTCGTTGCCCTGGCACGTGCTGCACGTTATATTTACGAGCTGGATCCAGCCCGAAGTCTTGATTACCTGAATCGCGCCGCCCATGCCTATGAGTTCTTGACACGCCAATGCCGCCCTTCCAATCTGCCAAATTTCTCGGCCCAGCTGCATGGCGCTCCCGCTGGTTATGTCCCGACTTCCTGGATGACGGGTGATCTGATGATGATGGTCTGGGGTGGACTGGAACTGGCAAATTCGGGGCGGCCCGAATATCTGGAAGAGGCCGTGCGCCGCGCCCGTGAAGTCCTACGCCGCCAGGTGCGGCAGGATGCCCCTGAAGGGATATTTTTTGGACACTTTCGTACTTTCGAAGACGGTGCCTTTACCGAAAAAGCCTTCATCCACCATCATGTTGGATACGACACCGGCATCCTGTTCAATCACTACATATTTCCGCTGATGGAGTTATGCCGCCAATTACCCGACCACGCGGATGCGGCCCTCTGGCGACAAGCCGTCCACAATTTTGCCTACGGTTATTTCCTGCCAGCCTGCCGGGCGAACCCATTCAACCTTCTTCCGCAGGGATTTTATAGCGGCCAGGGTCTACTGGCCTTTTGCGGCCCCTGGCATGGTTTCAATGTCTGCTACGGGTACGCCGCTGCACTGGCTGCCCAATTGGAACCTTTTTTTAGTGATAAACAATTCCGCACGATCGCGGTGGGCAACCTGCAATGGATCGCCGGGTTGAATGCAGGTTTTTCCAGCCAGTCATTTGAAGGCAGTGTCCTGTGGCGTGAGGAAATCCCCGCTGGAGAAGCCGTTCCATACAGTCTCATTGAAGGATTTGGCCAGCGCTCAGTTAAAAGCTGGTCAGGCATTCGCGGTTCCATTGGAAATGGCTTTTGCACCAACCGCCAGTTCAACCTTAAAGTTGAGCCAACGGCCGAAAACGATGGCCCATGGCGCTACTCCGATGAGGATTGGATTCCCCACGCAGGCGGCTGGGCATCTGCCCTGGCCCATCTGCGCATGACAATGCGCTATAAGAGTTAGCACAGGAAGCCATATTTCATGATCCAGGCTGGCGGCGGTATGATACTGGCAACCACCAGCTCCTGTTGTGTTTCAACCAGGGTAAACAAGCCATGCATCTGCGTTTTGATCTGCCCAATCCCGCCCGTATTAAGGATTTTTGGAGTGGAGAAGATTTGGGTGTACACGTCCAAAACATTCTTCTTTGACAACACCCCTTCAGATGCAGCCAGGATATTTATATAATGACCGGCCTCAAACAAAATCCTTTGAGCATCATTCTTCTCCTGAAGGGCAGAAGTGGGTCCGGCGCGAGACCCGGACCCATCTCTCCCGAGGAAATTTTCAGGATCGACATTTTCTGCTGATTTTCATTTTAAAGATTATCAGGAGCAGCAAAACAAGATGAAGTACATAGCGATTTACCATGCGAATTTGAACTACTCTGGCCTGGAAGAAGAGAGGTATGAGTTTGTTATTCGCAATAGTTATGAGAAGATTATTGATATCTATAACGATCCGCTGAAAGGCGTTCCATACTGCTTTGAAGCCTCCGGATATACGATTGATAAGATCAACGAGATCTGCCCGGATGTCATGGAAAAACTAAAGGACGCGGCGAAAAGGAATTGTGAGCTCCTGGCGAGTCCATATCCCCATTTAATGCTGCCCAATTTCCCCTATCAAGACGGTCTGAAATCGTTGGAATTTACCCTGGAAGCGTATCAAAGGATCTTTGGGTTCACCCCTGAATCAGGTTGGAATCCGGAATGCGGTTGGCGCCAGGATGTTCCGCAAATGTTTAAAGCAGCCGGCTTCAAGAATTTGATCATTGATTGGGAAGCCAGCTTGATTTCGAGCAATGAAAAAATCAAACAGTTTGAAAGAAGTGATGG
>Ga0182027_10004688_pt1 | contig 21102 bp, 19 predicted proteins | sample 712E1DmetaG_FD_121300 | JGI IMG/M metagenome (GOLD analysis project Ga0182027, IMG submission 121300) | Permafrost microbial communities from Stordalen Mire, Sweden - 712E1D metaG (Illumina Assembly) | ecosystem: Environmental > Terrestrial > Soil > Wetlands > Permafrost | place: Sweden...
CGCGGGCGATTTCCGGCTTCGCCTGAGCTCGCTTGATCCCCGCGAGCTCTCCGATTCCCTTCTGGAAACAATCGGCACGCATCCCAGAATGTGCCGTCATCTGCACCTGAGCGTGCAGAGCCTGTCTCCCGAGGTGCTGTCGGCCATGAACCGTCCGGTACGCGATTTCGACGGGTTCGTGAGCAGGATTGCCTCCTTTAGACGGCGTTTCCCGCTGGTCGGCCTGGGGGGTGATTTCATCGTGGGGTTTCCCCGCGAAACGGAACGGCAGTTTCTCGCCACCAAGCAGGCCATTACCGATGTCGGGTTCAGCTACGGCCACGTTTTCCGCTATTCGATGAGGCCGGGCACGGCCGCCGCGTCGTGGGACGGCCAAATTGACGAGAAGGAAAAGAACGCCCGGAGCGCCTCGCTTCGCGATACGCTGGATGCGTCTCATCGGGCCTTTATAGATGCGGCCGCCGGCGCCGTCCACACACTGCTGGTAGAATCGACCGATCCGGTGTTGGGCCTCGCCTCCAACTATCTGCGCATGGAGGCGCCAGCCGCCCGTGCGCCCAAGAACTCGTGGCTGCGGGTTTCCATTGCCGGGCTCAACCCGGACAACGGCAGGTGCATTGCCGTGCCCGTGAAAGCATAGGCGCGCCATGAACAGCCCATCACGTCCGGGCGGGCGGTATCAGCGGATAGTCGAGAATATCCATCAGTTGCCCGCGCTACCCTCCATCGTGTCGAAACTCATCTCCGTTGTCAATTCTCCCGATACCTCGGCCGAGGATGCCGCCGGCCTCATAGAAAAAGATCCCGCGCTCACCACCAAAGTGCTCAGACTCGCAAACAGCGCGTTTTACGGCATGCCGCGCAGCATTTCCTCCGTATCGAGCGCCGTCGTAATTCTCGGGTTCAACACGCTCAAGTCGCTCGTGCTCGGCGCCTCGGTTGTGAACCTGTTTCCCGAAAAGGGCGGGGCGTCGGCCTTCGACAGGGTGCGGTTCTGGAAACACTCCATTGTCTGCGGCATGGCCGCCAGAGACATCGCCCAGAGCATCATGGGAGTGACGTTCATGGACCCGCAGAGCGCGTTTTGCGCCGGCATCATGCACGACATCGGCAAACTCATTTTCGAACTGTTTACCGCACAGGACTATGCAAAGGTGTGCGCATATTCGCGGGAACACGCGGTTCCGGTTTCCGACGCGGAAAACGCGCTGTTGGGAACCACGCACGCCCAGATCGGCACCATACTCGCCGATAAGTGGGCGTTGCCCATTGAACTCGAACAGACAATCGTGTATCACCACAATCCGGACGCGGCGCAAAAGGCCGAATCGGTTGTCGCCGTCGTGCACCTCGCGGACGTCATTTCGCACAACCTCGACTGCGGTCTGTGGGACAAGGAAGCGCCGCCGGCGCAATGGGCGCTGGCGCAGGAAATGCTGGACATCGACGATGCCCGCCTGGGCGCCATCGCGGGGTCCATCGGCCGTGAAATCGGCACGTACAACGAGTTTTTCTCCATAATCAATTCTTGAGGGCACGCCGTGCCGCGGGACCGCACCATGGACAAACCGCAGGAAAACTTTCCCTCGTCGCTTATCGCGGCCATAGACGGAATTCCCGTTCTGCCGCCGCTGGTGGCGCGGATCGGCAGCGTGGTCTCGAATCCGGAGTCGTCGGTCGACGCCATCGTGTCGGCGCTCAGGATGGACCCCATACTCAGCGGCAAGGTGCTCAAACTTTCCAACTCGGCGTTCGTGGGGATTCCCCGCACTATTTCGTCGCTTAAGAACGCCGTTGTCCTGCTTGGACAAAAGAGAATACATTCGCTGGTGCTTGCGTCCGGCGTCACCTCCGCGTTTCGCAACCGCGATAGCGTGCCGTTTGCGATTCACAATTACTGGAAACATTCCTCGGTGGTTGCCGCCATTGCCGAAACAACGGCAAAGCATCTCAAACGCTACGAGGCCATCGAAACCGAGGAAGTATTTGCGGCCGGGCTTCTGCACGACATCGGCAGGATGGTGCTCGGCTGTTTCTTCGCAAGCACGGTCGAGACCGCGCGCGACCTGGCCTCCAGGGAAAAAGTGCCGGTGCACGAAAAAGAGACCGCCCCGATGACGCATGCCGGCGTGGGGGCTTTGCTGGCCGATCATTGGAATTTTCCCCGGGCTCTCCGGGACGCTATTGCATACCACCATTGTCCCGGGTGCGCCGGCGACAATGTCCGGCTGGCGTCCATAGTGCATATTGCCGATATCCTTGCGCATGTCGTCGGCGCGCACACCTTCGACACGGAAGCGATTCCGCGGCTCTCGCCGGAGGCGCAGTCGCACGTGCAGCTTCCTCCCGAACGGCTCAAGGTGATCGCCGACGAAACATTGCAAAATGAGAAGAAGCTGGAGTCTTTCCTCAGTTTTCTGGCGTAATGGAAGGGCGTGGAATTATTTTTCCTGCGATGTTCGCGCAATGACGAGGCCGCTCACGGCTTTTTAACAATTCCGCAGTCAACAAACCATGAATATTCTCGACCGGCTCAAGGACGGGCTTAAGAAGACGAGGACCCAGATCGCTTCGGCGCTTTCGGGCGCGTCCGGCTCATTCGACGACCGGTTTTACGATGCGCTCGAAGATGCGCTCATCCTCGCCGATATCGGCCTCGAAACCAGCACCGATCTCATCGCCAGGCTCAAGAGCGAAATCGCGGGTCGGGGAATCACCACGCCGGCCGCCGCATACGCCGCCCTCAAGACCCTGCTGGCGGGCGACCTGGCCGTCACGAAGCTCCCCGATGAGTTCCCGCCGAAGCCGTGGGTGATCCTCGTGGTCGGCGTCAACGGCGTGGGCAAGACAACTACCATCGGCAAACTCGCCGGGGAATTCGGCGCCGCGGGCAAGAAGGTGATGCTCGGCGCGGCCGACACGTTCCGGGCGGGCGCCGTGGAGCAGCTCAAGATATGGGCGCAGCGCACCAAAGCCGATTTCGTTTTTCAGCAGGATGGGGCCGATCCCGCTTCGGTCGCATTCGACGCCATGGAGGCTTCCAAGGCGCGCGGCATAGACGTGCTCATTCTCGATACCGCTGGCAGGCTTCAGAACAAGACCAATCTCATGAACGAACTTTCGAAAATCGTCCGTGTCATCAAGAGGAACCTGCCGCAAGCGCCCAACGAAGTCCTGCTCGTGGTTGACGCAACCACCGGTCAAAATGCGCTCAACCAGGCGAGAGTTTTCAACGAAATAATCGGGGTTACCGGATTCGTCATTACAAAGCTCGACGGCACGTCAAAGGGCGGGATTGCGGTTGCGCTTTCAAAAAACTTCGGAATTCCCGTGAGAAAAATAGGGGTGGGCGAGGGGGTCGACGATTTGCAGAATTTCGATCCCGTCTCCTATGTCGATGCACTGCTGGGCGACCTCCCGGACAGGGTCTAAACTCGCGGAATCGCCTGTTTGGAGAAACCGAGCTTGGTGCGGCCCCATATCACAAGGAGAGTCAATGGCACTTGACGAAAGCAAATACGAAACGATGAGGTTCATGCGGTGCAAGCAATGCGGGAATGTGTATGCGTCGGGCTTCGACGACACTCCCGAATGTCCGGAGTGCGCCTCGCACCAGTCGATTATTTACAGGCCCGACGGCGCCAAGGAGGATAATAGCGGGGACGAAAAAGACGAGTCGAATACGCCGCGCCCGTAGCCGTGCGCAGTTCACACCCGGCGCTATTCCTCTTCGTACATCTCCGTTACCTTCTTCTCAACAAGACGCACCGTGTCCACGATCTTCTTTTCCATGCCGATCAGGCTCACGCTCGCCATCACCAAGAAAATGAGCAGGCAGGCCGACAGGCAGCCGACAACAAAGACTTCCATGAGTACTTCCATTTCCTCGGGCTGTTTTTGAAATTTCCTTTGGCATCTTGAGTGTACCGTAAGGGGGGAAATTCTGCAAGGCCCGGTTGGGGAAAATGTCCAATAAATAAATTGAATTGGCTTATGCTATTTAGCTGTGTTTTGGCCCAAATACGGTGAGAAACCGGTAATCTCTGATTTTCTTTCGACCGCATTTTCCATGTCCTTCAATATGCCAGATTGTGTCTGGCGTTTTGATCCTTTCGCCAATTCGCCAGATCCGATCTGGCGAATTTCAGGACTTCGTGAAGAATAGGTCAAATAGAAAGTCCTGAAATAACGCAAATTTGTTGTGGAAAACCCTCGGCCATACTTCTGGCTAAGCTTTTCAGATAATTCTTCAATCACCTTTTCGCCGTATCCTGCGCGGTTCTTGCCGCCCTGAATCTCCTGAACGATTTCACGTCCGATAAGCCAGTAAGCAATAACCATATTACTATTCACAGACCGAAGGACATTCTTTCTCGCTTGTTCGAGAATAGTTGCGACTCGTTTGAAAAGCGAGTCTGCCTTCTTGGCGACATTCTTCATATTCATTTCAATCCTTCAAATAGCTGGTATGAATTCATGCAGTGGGTAACTATGAAAAATAAACGCCTGCCCGTTCAATTCACAGCTTATTCCAGCCAGTACTAAATGGCGGCGGCCTATTCACCAATGGTGCAAATTCATGCTCGCACAACGTTCCAGGCATGCCGAAGTTGCTGCATCGCCAACATGATACCGCCAGCGAAGCGCGGACGTTGACGGAGGCGTTAAACGGGCCATTTGCCGAAGGCCGAGGGCGGTTGCCGCCCGATGCTTGCTTTGTTTGTTGCAGGCTGGAAATTTAAACACCACCATAGTTTAATGTCTTTCTGCGGCGGCTCCGGAGTCTTCGACGTCCCGATTCATTTCGGGATTTGTACGTCAGCCTTTTTTGTCTTTCGGCCCGTTTCTTTTCTGGCGGCGTATGTCTTTAATTGATTTATGATTTCTAAGGGGTGCCTTCTTGTTTATTCTGGTTTTATGTCTGGCCGCGCCCCTTTTCCGCCCGAATACATGACGTGCGCGGGCGATGCTATTTAAAATTATTTCTTAGGTTTTGCTTCTATTAAAAACATCAAATGTATTAGCTAAATTCTGTGATTGATTTTCAGAAGGATTTACAAATAATGGTATTTTTGTATCTGTAAAAATATCTTGTCTTTCTGTTAAAATGGTTCTCAAAAACGGGTCACCATCTGCATTGAGTTTATTGATCGATTCAGTCATTCCAAGCTGAAGATGTTTTGAAAGAAAGACCATCCAGATCAATTCAAAATTAGAATTTTTATCTGCTGCAAAAGCCATTTCAGCCTTAATCAAATCAGTAAGTATCAACTTTAAATTATGTTCTTCGTCATATTCTTTGTAAATTGCTGCTATTATTGCTATAACAAGACAAATGGTCTTTTCTGATTCACGTTTGAGCAGCATAAGTAAGCTAAAGACCTTCAACAATTGCTTTTTACGTGATTCGGGTCTATGGGAAAATTGAATTTTGAGTTCATGTTTTCGATTGAACAGCTCACTTAGAAACTTTTCCAATAAACTTGTTCCTGGAAAATGCCTATGAATATCAAGAGCTTTCAATAAAGTATGTTCAAACTTAGAAAACGGAACAGTATTGACCTTCCGCAAGGATAACGGATAATATTCCCGGTCATGTTCGCGATAAAGTCCTTCGGGTAAGTTGTGAACCTTCGTCTTATGTTCATTAATAAGAAGATTAAAAGCAGATAGCTCGTCGGCAAGACATTTGGATATTTTCTTGGCTTGTCCTTCGTTGTCGCAAAGGATTCGGTAGTCATCTTTAAAACGTGTTGCTAAAAAATGGATTCCGAGATATTTCAATTTAATGGATATGTTTCTGTCAATACGAGCAAGCACAATTTCAGCGATCAAATCACTTAAGGCAGAGCCTACTGGTATCCCATTGGTTCGTTTATCGTTTGCAGATTGAATCAACTTGTCGATTTTGCAGCCTGTCAATAAGATGTCTTTGTCATTTAACGCTTCTTCTCGACCATGCAAAGCCCAACCTATACTATGCGTGTAAATAGAATTATAAAAATTTGTTATGTCTGTACGTATGAGAAATCTGAAATTATGCGCTTCAGCAACAAGATCTTTTTCTGCCATTTCAATCCACTCATAAATCATTCTGCCTGCGCGAAGTTTACTAAGATTACCGTTTGATTTGGAATCCAATGGAAGTGGAAAGCTATAAGAGTAAATTGCAAGGTCTTTATGGAATAAATGAGCGACGATCGCGTCCCAATCCTGAAGAATCCAGTAAACAATATCGTGGTAATTATGAGGATGCTGAATGGCGAATATTCTTGAAGTCAAATGCGACTTTGGATACGAAATAGAAACCAGATGTCGGCGAGGTAATTTCTTTAAATCCTTATGAAATGGCTCAATATTCAACCCGAAAGAACCAATTTTGAAACATGGCGGAAGGACATAATGTTCGGGAAAATAACCTTCGTTTAAAAGCCAATCGGCAATTTTATCTTTAGAGATGCCAGTTAAGAGTCTTTTGGAATTATGAAAATGCGATTGTGGCAAAGGCAGAAAATCGTTATTATCTAAAATTGCTGCCATGAGGACTACGCCGCTTTCTCATACAAATATTTCTGAAAAGCAATAAATGTCTGCCGAATCTTGTCTGTTCCGCCAAGTGCCTCTGCCGCATCGCTTATTTCGTGATACTTAAGCTTGAGCAGATCGGGCAGTTTTTCTTGGTCGAGCTCCTCAACACCGGTTTCAATATATTTCGACAATACGAATTCCAGAAATTCCTTTTGTTTCGCATCCAGGCCGTTGAAAATGCGCGTTTCTGCCAGTGTCACCCGTTGTTCTCGTGTTATCGGCTTAACGGCAAACGAGACGTATTCCAGGACATCGAACAGGTCGCTTTTTTCGGCGTTAATTAGCCGCTGAAGTGTCGAGAGTTCATCTTTGCCGAACCCTGCATCTGCTATCTTTTCCAAAAAGGTTTTCCTGGTCGCCGGAACAGACCATATTTTCCGCAGTTCATCTTCATTTTTAAAAAAGGCAGGCAGTGCACCGTAAAGGCTTTTCAGGAATTCCTCAACGGAAATTGGCTTGCCGTCAGGGCTCCAGAACGAAGTTGCGATCATGTGCTGGATTTCACGCTCTTTGCCATCCCGCAATTTAATCCTGAGCTTGGCCTTTGGCGGCGGCGGTTCAGGTGGCGGATTTTCCGGGCCGGGTCCTTTGGGTGGTTTGGGTTTTTTTGGTTCCAGTTCTACCGGCTCGCCGTCCCATTCGGGGTCGGAAAAATGGTGGTACGCATCAACGAAGTCGTAGATAGTAAAATATTCTTTCCCGTCAAAAAGGCGAGTGCCGCGCCCGATTATCTGCTTGAATTCGATCATCGAATTTATGGGGCGCATCAGAACGATATTGCGGATATTGCGAGCGTCAACACCTGTGGAAAGCTTCTGTGAAGTGGTCAGAACAGTAGGTATGGTCTTTTCATTGTCCTGAAATTCCCGGAGGTATTGCTCGCCGATACCTGCGTCATTTGCCGTGACACGCACGCAATAATTCGGGTCTTTACTTTCTTTAAATTGGTTGATCAAATCCCTAACGACAGCGGCATGAGCCTGAGTTGCACAAAAAACAATGGACTTTTCCTTCTGATTGGCTTCGTCCAGGAAGATATTGACTCGTTTGGATTCTCGTTCCTTGATCTCAATGATTTTGTTAAAATCCGGTTCCTCATATAGCCTGTTTTCTTCGACTTCTCCTTCGATAACCTGGTCGTCCGGAGTGAAAATGTAATCGTCAAGCGTTGTCTTTATTCGTTTGACCTTAAACGGCGTAAGAAAACCGTCATTGATACCCTCTTTAAGAGAATAGACATACACCGGTTCGCCGAAATATTTGTATGTGTCAATATTTTCCACGCGCTTGGGTGTTGCGGTCAATCCTAATTGCACGGCAGGAGCGAAATATTCAAGAATGCCGCGCCAATTACTTTCATCATTTGCGCCGCCTCTATGGCATTCGTCGACAACAATAAAATCAAAATAGTCGGCAGGGTATTCTCCAAAATAGGGAACCGGGTTTCCGGTCATATCCTTACCACTCATGAAAGTCTGAAAAATGGTAAAGAAGATACTACCGTTGGTCGGAACATTTCCGCGTCTTCGAATTTCATCGGGCTTGATTCGCACCAAAGCATCTTCGGGGAAAGCTGAGAATGCGTTGAATGCCTGATCCGCAAGGATATTCCTGTCCGCTAAAAACAGAATGCGCGGGCGTCGACTGCCATCGCGTTTCAGGTTCCAGCGCGTATAAAAGAGCTTCCATGCAATCTGAAAAGCAATAAAGGTTTTGCCGGTTCCGGTAGCCAGCGTTAAAAGGATTCGATTTTTCTCTTCGGCCATGGCTTTAAGTGCATTATTGACTGCGATTTCCTGATAATAACGGGCGCTTTTTGTGCCACCGACATCTTCAAAGGGAACTGAATCGAACTTGTCTTTCCACTCGTATTGCTTTGCAAAGGTTTTTTTCCAGAGTTCGGCGGGCGTTGGGAAGGAACGTATCGTTTTCTCTGTGCCGGATTTCATTGAAATTTCATAAATCGCTTTGCCATTTGAGGCATAGGTGAAATCAATGTCCAGTTTCGTTGCATAGGTTTTAGCTTGGGCTACTCCTTCGCCGACTTCCTGTCCGTCGCTTTTTGCCTCGATAACGCCGATCTTAATGTTTTTGTAAACAAGAACGTAATCGGCTATCATCGGTTTAGCCCGGCCACCGCCGACCTGGATCTTTCCGGCGGTTATGTGGTGTTCACGAAGGACTTTTGATCCTTCTACAACACCCCAGCCGCTGTCCTTGAGGGCCGGGTCAATAAGTTCTGCTCGGGTTTCTGATTCGTTCATTATTTATTCCGCCCAGCTTTTTGCTACTTTCAGCAGTAGGTTCCAAAATGGAACTAACTGAATTTCCGTGAAATTATTATTAGCTGCGAGTGCCTTTTTGCTTTTCATTTTGTTCACGATGCGGTTCCTGTCAAGGCGCCAGAGAAGGCTTTGCGTAGTAGCGCTGTTTTAAGTAAATCAAGATTTGATAGTTTCTTCTGGTAAATTGATTCAAGATTCTTGGTTTCTGCTGCCAGCCTATTCAGCTTGGAGACGATCTCAACCTGCACTTTAAGAGACGGAAAAGGAAAATTCTGATTTTCAAAAGTTGCCATATTGATATTATCCCGCGCAGTGCCTTTTCCACATTCTTTGAGAAATGCCTTGAAGGATTGAAGCAGATATTCGACATACTCGTTATTTGCTTTCTTCTCGTCAACGATAATACCAATTACACTATCGGGGAAACATGCATCAAAGTCCAAAATCGCAGTCTCTCCAACATTTGCGCCAACTATTGCGATACAGACAGTGCCTCTGGGCCATAATTTACTTTGGGCTAACCCCATTTCATTATACGTTTGGGTGTAGGATTTTATCCAATGCGAAGAATTGCCAACATCGCCAGTTTGAATAAGCGGGTAAGAACCTCCAAGAATCTTTGAGTCACCTCTGGGCCTGTGTCTTGATTTGCCTCTCCCAAATTCAATTGAGATGCTAGAAAGGTTTTTAAGGCTCCATTGAGCCCCAGGGTTGGTAAAAAGACTTTTTAGATATGAATTGAATATTTCTCGGGAATTCGCCAGATTCTTCTCCGCGATTTCTTTCGCGCGGGAGATGCCGGAAAATGCTTCGTCGAGTATGGCGACGATGCGTTTTTGTTCAGGGAGCGGGGGAAGAGGAATTGTTATGCTTTCAATTTGAGATTTATTGATAGAAGGAAACACTGCACCTGCATTGCCGACAATTTCTGACTCCTGTTTCACTAGAAAATTGAAAAGGTATTCAGGTTCAATGCCCTTGCCGGGCCTGATTGCTGCCAAACCACGTCCGATGCATATCTTTTTCGTTGAAAAGTTTACAGGGCCAACAGGAGCTCTAACCGACATTAAAATGTCACCAGCAAGTGCTTCTTTTGTTATCTCGGTTGTCCACGTAGTCGGTTCGGAAATGAACCTTTCGCCAAATTCTTTCTTACCTTGGTAGAAAGGTGTACCGTTTCCAACATTATTGTAGTACTTTCCTTCGGGTGATTGGCCTGCAATCACAATACACACATCCCCAAGTTTCTTTTGTTCCCACCCCTTTCCCGCTCCAACCCCTGCATCCTCTTCTCTACGATAAAACTCCTTCCCCACTCTGTCAATATGCTCTCTCAGCTTGTCATTCTTCAACGAATCATAAGCGGAAATATCAAAGGTGTACGGCAAGAACGATTCATCAAGCGCGTCGAGCACGTCGGCAATGGTTTTCGTGTTGATATTGCCAAAGAGCGTCAAATCGATATCCGACCCTTCGCGGTAATTGCCCTTCGCGCGGGAGCCGTAGATGACCGCCTTTTCTATCTCGTGATAGCGCCTGAGAATGGCGTGTATTTTGGCCATAGTAGAATTGTCAAGTCCAAACAAAGGTTTCACTCGTGTTCCTGCTCGTGAAGAGATGTAAACTTCTCCGTAAGGCTTTTGAATGCCGGAAAGAATTTATCGGTAATTGAATCCAACACCTCATCTGCAAGGGCTTCATCATACGTGTGCGAGGTAAGGTTTCGCGCTTTTATCATTTCCATCCAGATTTCCCCATCGGAAACAAGCCCGGATTTGAATGCCTGTCGGGTAGTGTCTTTGGAACCGATGAGCGTGGTATAGCCCTGTTCCGCGAGATAGTCTTTCATCAGGTTCCACGCCAATTCATGCGTATATTCAAAGCCTTGTATGAGCCCCTGTTTTTCAAGTTTGCTTAACGCGCGCTCCTTTGCGAGCGAGACAGCGCTCTCCAGTTCCCGGAACGCCTGCATATAATTATTAAACCGCTGTATCCAACGCACATCAGTAGCCATATTAAAATGCCTCCTTATTTTTTTACTAGCTCCTGGATTGTCTTTAGAATCTCCACACTCTCCCTGTCCAATTCTTTCATCTCATCAATAATCTCCTTCGGGTCACGGAGCTCGGTTTCATCTTTTCTGTTCGGATTCTTCACCGACAAATCCCACGCCCCGCTATCCACGTCAGATATTTTCACACACCACGAATTGGGCGAATCCGCCTTCGTCTTTTGTAGTCTCACAAATTCCGAGAGGTCATTTTCATTCAGCGGATTGGTTTTGCCCAAATTTCTGTCAAGATTAAGTTGGTAATACCAAACCTTCTTTGTCGGTTTTCCTTTTTCAAAGAAAAGAACAACGGTTTTTACTCCTGCACCGGTGAAAACGCCTCCGGGCAGGTCAAGTACGGTATGAAGGTCGCAGCTTTCTAGAAGCATTTTCCGCAAAGAGACCGACGCATTGTCGGTATTTGACAGAAAGGTATTTTTAATGACTATGCCAGCGCGACCACCTGCCCTTAGGATCTTTATATAGTGCTGAAGAAATAGAAAGGCGGTTTCGCCTGTTTTTATCGGAAAGTTTTGCTGAACTTCGGCCCGCTCTTTACCGCCGAATGGGGGATTTGTCAGAACTATATCGTAGCGGTCTTTTTCCTGAATATCCGCAAGGTTTTCTGAAAGCGTATTGGTGTGAATGATATTCGGAGCTTCAACACCATGCAAAATCATATTCATGGTACCAATGATGTACGCTAAGGACTTTTTTTCTTTCCCGTAGAATGTTCTTTTCTGTAAGGTCTCAATATCTTTGGTCGTTAGGTTCTTACTGGCTTTGAGGTATTCGAAGCCTTCACATAAGAACCCTTCCGAACCACCGGCACCGTCATAAATAGTCTTCCCAATTTCAGGTGCAACAACCTTTATAATGGTTTTTATAAGAGGGCGCGGAGTGTAATATTCGCCGCCATTACGACCAGCATTACCCATATTCTGAATTTTAGCTTCGTACAGGTGGGACATCTCATGCTTTTCCGCATGAGAACGGAAGCGGAGTTCGTCTATCAGGTTAATGACTTCCCGAAGATTGTAACCGCTCTGGATTTTGTTCTTAAGCTCGCTGAAAATTTCACCGATTTTGTAGATGATCGTGTCGGGGCTTTCTGCATCGGTTTTGAACTTTTTCAAATAGGGGAAAAGCTTATGGTCAACAAAATCCTTGAGATCGTCGCCGGTTGATGCTTTATGATGGTCAAGCTTGCCGTCTTTTCCCTTGGGCATTGCCCATTTTTCCCAACGATATTGAGCGTCGATGATTTCCGTGTATGGTTTTCCGGAAAGTTCGGAAGCGGTTTTCTTGTCTTTTTCGAAATCGTCAAGATACTTGAGAAAAAGAATCCATGATGTTTGCTCAACATAGTCAAGCTCACTGCTGCAACCTGCGTCTTTGTGGAGAATGTCGTCGATGTTTTTGAAGGTTTGTTCGAACATGCAAATTATTCCTTGTGATTCTTAAAGATGTTTGGTCGTGTCCGTCTGATAAGTGAGTCAATGAACTGAAAATAGGGAATTGCGTTTGCCTCAGCGTGTTTAACTTGCGCAATGCCCTGAATCATCGGTAACGATGCAATTCTCGTAATACTGGTTTCTTCAAATTGCAAACCTTGTTCTGTAACCTTCGCGCCGGTTAGGGGTATGCTAATTTCGCTATGAGTTTTTGATGAATCCGCGTGGCTATAAGCATTTCGTAAACATTCACGAATCCTATTTAGTTCTTTTTTGTCTTCTTTTGTAATGATACCTTGAGTGCAGGCGGCATTGATGTTTTTGTCCATATTGTTTGAATTGTACGCTGCTGTAGATTGAGCGGTCGCATTTGTGAGTTTTTCAATAAGATCCTTCCCTTCGGAGCTAAAATTGGCATTTTTGTAAATCAGAGCGATTTTAAGATATTTTTCAATCATGTGGTTGGTTAAGGTTATCGCAGCCTGACATAAACCGAAGATAATACAAATACAAATTTCATTCCGAAGTGGATTTACTTCTGTATCGCCTTCATAGGAATTCTTGAATATTTCGCGGATTACAGGATAATTTGAGAAGATATTCTTCTGCCTGGACTGAATCAGCTCATTAACTTCTGCTAAATATTTTGTTTTTGTATCTTCATCCATATTTTCTTGTTTTTCCTTCGCCCGCTTAGGACGAGCGGGCTTGTCTTCGGGCGCGGCTTTTATTAAAATAGCCTTTGCATTTAAGGGCTTTAACTTCTTTCTTAATTCCGGCACCCCCCTGAATTTCTTTGTCTTTTTCCTGCGCCGCCTTTTTCTGTCATTAAACGGGCTGGTCTGGATTTACTCTATTTTCTAGCCGCCGCCTATCAAGTTCATTGTTTAAATTTATTGACTGCAACGTTCCACGCACCGCCGAAGTTGCCGCATTGGCGACATGACGCCGACACGAAGTTGACGGCGACGGAGCCATCAAAGCGGCAATTTGGGGCGGCTTTGCGCCCGGCATGCGAGTGTTGTTTGCTGTATGTAAAGCACCTGCCGTCGTTTAATCTGTTTTCGGCGGCGGTCTTCTGCCTTTTTCTTCTTTGCCTTTTAGCCCCCGTTCTTCTTCTTTTTGGCGGCGGCATTCCATTATTTTCTATTCTTAACGGACTCTATTCTTGAGAAATGTAGCCCGCTCGAACCGCGTTACCTAATACAGGGCTTAATTGGGCATCTTTAGAAATCATGATAATTAGTTGATAGCGTGCTCGTGTGAATGAAAGGTACATCTCCCGGTATGCTTGTTGTTCAAGGGTTGCAGAAAGTCCACTATGAGGTCCTACATTGGGTGGTAAGATGCCCTTTTCGAGACCTACGCATATTACAGCATCATATTCTTGGCCACCAACAGTTTCAGGCCGGGCAATGACAATTATCGGATGGTTTCTTTCAATGGTTTCACCCCTTTTCAGCTGTATATGAACATTGAGTTCGCGGTTACCTTTCATAAAGAACTCCTCAATCTCATTCCAGTATTTGTCCGCATGAACAATAATTGCGATTTGTCTGGTGTTGATTCTGCGCAATTCCCTTATGACACGAAGGAGCGCCTTTGGCAAGTTGGCTGTTTCCCCCTGATTAATTACCTTTGGCTTAGAAGCCAAAGGATGGTCAGATGACGCAAGAGAAAGCGTTCCAGAAGTGAAATCAGGAAACTCAGTCGTGAAAAGATCTGTAGTTCGCTGAATAACGAAAAATGCTAAAGATAGGATTTCTTTCGTACTACGGTGGACAGTATTAAGCATTTGATTGGAAATGTTCTCAATGCCGAGTCGACCGAATCCTGCAGAAATGGCACCACGAAGCTCTTGGGCCTCATCAAGAGCAAGCGCAATAGGAAGGTAAGATTTATCGCCCTTCGTAAGTAGATGAAAAAGTAATCGTTCATTTTCATTAAAGAGCTGCGCTTCGTCAACTAATAAGAAATCATATCCACTTCGTTTTCGTTTCATCTCCCAAAGAGGGGTTCGAAAATGCCCAAGAACAGATAATGCAATGTCGTCTGAATCAAGAACCTCGTATTCTTCAAACATCTGTCGGTTGTATTCAACAAAAACATCGAATACTACGCTACGCTCATTCTGAGTTAGATGCCCATGTAGGCGACTGAGGGGTTTCTCTGATTCAACGTATCGCTTTCGATTATTAACCAAATCTCTACCTTTAATTGTAACCCCTATTTCTGAGCATATTAAATCCACAAAATGTTCAATTAAATCTGGTTTATCGATTACTCGTGGAATTGTTGTCGATTTCTTCTCTTGGTCAACTTCTTCCTTGTCCCATTGATCTATTCTTAACCTCTTCTCGTCTAGCACCTTCTTAAGACAATTAGATGCAACTTCCCTTTGGAACAGTTTGGTTTGGTATGCATCCTTATCTATAACTGACGTAGGTGAAGTACCCAATTCTTCTTGACAATAATCATATAGCGTCGAAACTCTCAAATGAACTTCAGAGTTTGCTTCAAAATATTTTGCTGCGTCAAGAGTCCTAAAGCGCCCAATCACCGTATTCACCATCTCGTTATTGTGCGAAATATAGAGAATCCTCCTCTGAGTCCTCTCTGCATCTGCCTTCGATAGGAGCCTCATTGTTAGGAGTTGCATAATGAGTGTTTTGCCTGATCCTGCTGCTCCCATAATTCGGAGTGGCTGCTTAAAGATTATATCAGATTCGGCAATCGCCCGCTGTTCTTGAGTTAAGGGAGAGGCGTCAGCCAGCCAGTGTTTAAAGTCCCAATCCGTTGTCATATAATCATTGGGTGATTGGGCATGAATCTCCTCAAGAGTTGGCAAAACAGAAATCAGGCTCTCTTCAGATTCTCTTGTTGCGGATTCGGGAGCAAATCTGTCTCGTATGCCCGTAAATAATTTGGTGTCAAGCGCTGGCCTTCTTAGTGATTGACTGAGAAGGTCATGTGAATATTGAATCAACGTGGGCAGAATATCTCCCACAGAGGTTACAAGATCATGCAATCCATCCTTTGTGCCATTCCATGGGCCAACACATAGGATTGAACGTGACTCAAATCCTGCCTCTGACTTGAATAACCCCTCCTTATAACCAATACTGAATTGACGTGCTTTTTCCCCACGTCCAGCAAGGCAGCAGCTAATATTGTCCTTTAGGGACCTGTGAATAATTGATTCGGGGAGCAAAAGGCCTTGGAGCCTTTGACTGATAACGAAGATGCACCTCTCAAAAACTTCTTGAGATATTTCTTTCTGGGAAAACAGGCCTATCTGTGGGTCCAAGGAAATATGACCCCATTCTTCTATCCCAGTGGAGGATAAGTAGTCAGTGTTCCAAATTGCGAGGATCTGATTCTTATATGATGCAATGCGCAAGGCTCCTATTGCTAAAATAGAATCCTTGAGATTCGATACCTGCAACAATTTGGGCAATTCAGAAAATAAGGAATTGTGATACGACGGAGTACGAAGAAGCCATTCAGCAGTCTTCTGTGTAATGCTCAAGTATTTCATAATTATTTTCCTCCCGTAATATTGGAAATGAATCTGGATATAGTATCGTCAGAAAAGTCTGGTGAACCGATTCGTGCATAAAGACAAATAAATCTTGTTAGCAGGTCATGCATGAAATGCGATTCAATTACAAGAACTTTTAAAGGCCTATTCTTCGCAAATTCCCTTGCTGTTAGGAAATGAATTGAAAGCGAGTCTATCTGAGCTGCCCAATCTGTTATGTGAATATCCTGAGCAGAGTTGAACACCTCAATTGGAGCAGTTAAAGGATATCTAAATAGCACGAGCGAAGGCTCCTTGATAACGGACCACTCTACAGGATTGTTATCTGGAGGCAGGAAATGTATATCATTGGCAAAGCTGTTACGAACAATCCTTTGGAGGATTCTATCAATATTCTTACCAAAAAATACGGATAGACTTTGCATATCCGCACTTGAAGATGTTCCAGACATCATGCTAGATAAATGGTTAAGACCTGATCGAATCCGTACCGTCAGATTACTGTTTTTTATGGTTTCCAGCTTTGATATTTCATCTGCCAATCTGGCCACATCAGGCGCTGTTGGAAACTCGTTAGAAGGGACCAGTTCCTTTCCTTGAATAAAATTTACTGATTCTAATAAACCAAGCATGGTGCTTCGCAGTTCAGAGTAGAAACAGCGCGTTAATAGCCAATTACGTATAGGGATTATTGGCAAATAGGTAAGTGATTCAACTTTATCATTTGCAAGATCACACGCAGGGGTTATTATAAGTCCTGGAGCAGTATCGCATTTAAGCAAGCCATAGGTTGGCAAATTAGACCATATATCGCCATTTCTGTGAAATAGAGATGGACTTGTGTCGTAAAAGCGGGTTGGACCTGCAAGCGCCATAGTTACCCCTATTGTGCATTTTATTCTGTATTGATTGCTTCGTCGCCGCCTCTTTGTTTTGAACGGGGGCTGTCTTTATCTTTAATATGCTTTGTGTCTTCCCGCCGCCGACTATAGTTTCATTGTGCTTTACATATTGCAAACAACTACCCGCATGATGTACTCTCAAAAACTCCCCAAAGCATATATCCTTATATGCTTTTCCAGCGTAGGCGGGTTCAAAAAGCATCTACTAGTATATATTAACCCGTTTTTTCCTCAAATTTCACCACCCGCTCGCCGATCCCCAGCATTTTTACTTTATCGAGGTCGACTTTCCAAAGCCTTCTGTTACTGTAATACTGACCGCCTGCAATCTTGATTTTGTCCTTAAGGTCTTTTTCATGCCAGCCGATCCTTACGAAAGCGCCGGAGCCCGGTTTGGGTTTGGATTTCCAGGGAACTTCTTCGACTATCAGTTCGACCGTTTTGTACCGTTTCCGGCTAGCTGTGTCATAGCGGTAGCGGACGCACACCAGTTTGTCGCCGTAGTAGGACACGAGTTTTTTCGTGCCGCGGTCGCCTGGTTTAAGTTTGAGTTTGACTTTCACGGAATCCCGTCTGTCGGTCTTCAGGGTATGCTCACAAATCAATTATTGGCATTCCCTCCCATTGGGTGGTGATCGGCGCCAACCCCCCAGGGCGTCCCCGCTTTCCCGCCTCCATACATCTATAAATCAATTTCCGCCATCCCGCAAGGCAAGAAAAGACCCGCTCACTCTGTGGAGAGAGCTGTTCCCCTCTCTCTTCAGGTGAGGGGGCGGGGGAGAGGTTGGAGATGGAGGGGTCGCAATAAGCTTGGCCGGGGAACGCCGGGTTTGCACGGCGAATCTTTACTGTCAACTGTCAACTTTTGACTTTCAACTCTCTCCGTGTCTTCGTGGTGAGTCTTCTCTTCTTTGCGCCCTTTGCGGTGAGTCTTCTCTTGTTTTCTCTGTGTTCTCTGTGTCTCTGTGGTGAATCTTCTTTGCGTTATCTTCGCGTGCTTCGACGGGCTCAGCACAGGCCTTTGCGGTGAATCTTCCTGCCGTCAAGGATACGGAAATCGCATTCCGATCATCTCTACTCCATCCTTGTCTTCAAAATCTATTCTGCTCCTGTGCTGTTCTATAATTGACTGCGCCCTTAAGGAGTAATTCCGCGGTCTTCCGAACGGGCTGGCTTGCTCCCCGCCATGCGCTAAAGGCCGGTCGTACGAGATGGCGATGCGGAGATCGTGCATGTCGGACCACGAAAGCGATAATGTTATGCGGTTTTTTAGAGCGCGTTTTGAAGCCTGGTCCAGGAGCGACAAAAGAGCCTCGCGAAGCAGGGAGTCGTCAACCCAGACTTTGCATTTGTCGTCGATACCCGGAGCATGCAGGGTAATCCGGCTCGATGGGGAAGATGCCTTGCGATTGCATTCTTCCACGGCTTCCGCGCATATCGGCAATACCGGCTGTTTTTTTAGTTTCACGGCGACAGCCCCGTCGTTTCTTCCGGCGTTTTTGCGTGCGTTCATGGCAATTCACCCATCATTGCGGAGATCCTTTACATAAGTGTAACGATGTGGCGCGTCGTCTGCGCCGCCCGAGGTTTATAAGGGGTTATGCGTGTGCTTCCAGGCATCCGCACGGTGTTCCATTACCCCTGGGAATGCTGGCAGCAGGTCGGGCCCGGCGGCTGTTCTCATCCTCGGCGTGGACAATCGTGCCGTTGTACATCCTGGCGTAGTGCTTCGCCATTGTCCAGCTCAACTTGGAAGGGGTGACGCCGAAGCGCTCCCGGTCCGGCTGCACAATAACAAGCCAGCAGACTCTGTCGAATATCTTGTCGAAAAAATATCTGATTGAGTTTATCATCGGCATGGTATCCCTCCAAATGCTATTTGCAAATGGTGGTTTTACTTCTTTTTCGGTTCCGCCACGTTCCCGTACCGCAATGTCCAGCAATCCTCCCACCACAAACATGCATAGCGTGCGCAGTTCCCTACGCCTGTTCCAAAACAGGGCGTGTTGCCTTCTTTGATCTGGATTGCGCGGATGAGTTCCGGCTTTGTAAGGTTTGGTGCATTGACAATGCCTTTCTTCTTTGCATTCCAAATGACCTTTGACAGCTTCATGGGGTTTCCCCGTGTTGGCGTTATGAAGGACAATGGTGACCATCCGGTTTGTTGGAAAGGTTGCGTGCACCGATAAATTCCTCCAAGTGCTTTTTCCGGGAAACACGAGGAAACTGTCGCTTTCCGATGCGCCGCCCCGGCTGCCGGGACTTGTTGCTTGCGAAATGCGGTACCGATGCGGCCGGTTTCACCATACCCTGGCCTGCCCCGTCAATCGTACCAGGTTCCTCTTGAACTCGCGCTTTTACCATTTCTCTTCCACAGCAGAACACAGGGTACTTGGGCTGCTGCGAAAAAAACTTCCTGGGGTGCCCGCTCGTCACGGAGCACTCATAGACTATTTCAAACATTGTGCCTCCACGGCGCCCTGTTTTGCCGCATTCGCCCTCTCGGCTAAACATGTTGACCCATCAACATGCAGCCGAAAAAAAGTCCATTATCCCGGTTCCTACCGCTGGCAATTTGTCGCTCCAAGGTGCAGGCACCTGACGGTTGATTTCTCGACAACGCCAAGAAATGCGCGCATTTCGTCCGCGGGAATTCCGTGGAAGACTTCTTTTTCCAGAGCCATCACATAATTCATGATTCTTTCGGAAAGCTCCCGCGCCTGTGGGGTTGAGAATACCAGCCGCTTTCTTCTATCGCGGGGGTCGTTTCGGAATTTGATGAGCCCGCGCACCTCAAGAGCGCGCAAGCCGCGCAGGATGCCTGCCCGGTGCTGGCGGCCTATGCGCGCGATTTCCTGCATTGAGCTGCCCTCATGCTGAATGGCGGCCATCAACAGAGGAAATTGCTCGTACGAGATCGGTGATTTGTCGAAAAGCAGTCGCTGGTTGATGAGCTCGGCGAAGTGCTTCAGCATCTTCCTTACCATCGGTATCGTTGAGTGCTGATACTGCTCAAGGTGTTTCATACGCCGCTGAATATACAACAGGTTTGTTGACGTGTCAACATATAGATGCTGTTTCGCCGGATCAAAAGGCGGGCAGCTTGCGCTGGTAAAGGCCGTTTTTGCGTTGTGAAACAGGAAGATAGGTTTGCTAGCCCTGGGTTTGTTTCCGCAAGGCCGCCAGTTTTTCAAATAATGCGGTTTCTTCCGGTGTGAGACGGTCGGGCAGTTGGACTTCGATGGTCACGAAAAGATTTCCGAACGCTTCCTTCCTGCCGAAGACGGGCATTCCGAGTCCGCGGAGTCTGAGAACCTTATGGTTCGGCGTTTCCTTCGGGACATCGACCTTAACCGAGCCTTTGGGCGTTTTCACCAGCACTTTTCCGCCCAGCATCGCGGTGTATAATTCGACATGCAGGTCGCGATACAGATCGTTTCCCTCGCGGCGAAATTCAGGATGAGGCGCAATCTTCACCGTGAGGTAGAGATCGCCGTTCACTCCGCCGTTTGTGCCGTCCATGCCTTTGCCGGCCACCCGCAGCACCTGCTCGTTCGCGATGCCCGGGGGAATCTTCACGCTGATAGTCTGGTCGTCGAGCCGGATGAGCCGGGTGGAACCATGAAAGGCTTCTTTCAAGGAAATCGTCGTTTCCGCGTTGAGATCTTCACCCTTGAAAGCCGCGGACCTGGCCGAACGCCTTCTGCCGCCCCGGCCCCCGAACAGCAAGTCGAATAAGTCAACATCTTCGCCCGAGCCGAACATGGACTCAAAATCCTCGGCGCTCATCTTCTGCCTGCGCCTGCCTTCGTTGCCGGCCGCATACTTCGACCAGTCAAATCCTCCCTGCTGGCTGCCGGATTCCTCGTAGTGTTTCCAATCCGTGCCGAACTGATCGTACTTCTTCCGTTTCTCAGGATCGCTCAGGACCTGGTTCGCCTCGTTTATTTCCAGGAATTTTTCGTTGCCCGCCTTGTCTCCCTTTGTCTTGTCGGGATGATACCGCAACGCAAGCTTCCGGTAGGCCTTCCTGATTTCGTCTTCGGTCGCGTTTTTGGAGACTCCCAGGATTCCGTAATAATCTTTGTAGTTCATTTTTGCGCCGACCCGTGGTTGATTGTTTTAAAGCCGGAACCAAAACAGCTGGAATAAGAACGGCACCTCTAAAAATTGCCTCGATGTCATTGCGAGGAGCGTAGCGACGTGGCAATCTCCCGTAATTCTTTGCAAAAACGCGAGATTGCTTCGCTTCGCTCGCAATGACAAAACGCGTTTTTGAATA
>Ga0182027_10004689_pt1 | contig 21099 bp, 21 predicted proteins | sample 712E1DmetaG_FD_121300 | JGI IMG/M metagenome (GOLD analysis project Ga0182027, IMG submission 121300) | Permafrost microbial communities from Stordalen Mire, Sweden - 712E1D metaG (Illumina Assembly) | ecosystem: Environmental > Terrestrial > Soil > Wetlands > Permafrost | place: Sweden...
CCAAAGCTCTGGGCTGCGAGAGGAAACCGCGGGTTGGAGTAGGCTACCAAATCCGGTGTCAGTATTCGGTATCTGCGCTTGAGAGTAGCGCCGGAGGAGTGAGGAGTCAATGCGAGCTCCAGGGATTATTGATGCGGGGTGTGCCTTCGCAGGTACTAGGCCAACTCCACTTCGATCTTTTTGGCCTCGGGATCGAGCTTCACGATTTTGAAGCTGCGAATCTGGCCTTCGCTGAGCGGTTCCGGGGAGGTGGTCGCTGCGGGCGCGTTGCCCTGCCAGTGGGCCTTGAGCAGCGACGACAGGCTGGATAGGTCGACCCTGGGACCGGAACTGGCTTCCGGGGCAACGGGGTGCGCCGCAGGCACGGCTGCCGCACCGCAGGTGGCGCGGATGCCGTCGCCCAACTCGACGACAGTCATGCTCGGCGACTGCTCGACTACGCGGCCGGAGACTGTGTCTCCGGGTTTGTGCTCGGCGATGTATTCGTCGATGTCGGTGGGGATAAGCTGCTTCATGCTGAGCTTGATCTGGCGCTTTTCGGGATCGATGGCGAGAATCTGCGCTTTGACCATCTGGCCGGCGCGCAGCACGTCCTGGGGGTGGTTAATGCGCTTTTCGGCGCTGATCTCGCTGACGTGAACGAGGCCCTCGATGCCGGGCTCAATCTCGACGAATGCGCCGAAGTTCATCAGCCGGGTGACCGGTCCTTGAATTTGCGCGCCTATGGGGAATTTCCGCTGCACATCGAGCCAGGGGTCGCTGAGCGCCTGCTTGAGGCCGAGGGAGATACGGCGCTCCTCGGGCTTGATGCCGAGAATCACAGCGTCTACGCGGTCGCCCTGCTTGAGAATGTCGCTGGGGTGGCGAACCTTCTTGCCCCACGACATTTCAGAGATGTGAATGAGGCCTTCAACGCCGGGTTCGATCTCGACGAATGCGCCGAAGTCGGCCAGGCGGGTGACTGTGCCGGCGATGCGCTGGCCGACGGCGAGGCGGCCGGGAGCGGTCTGCCAGGGCTCGGCCTGAAGCTGCTTGAGGCCGAGAGAGATTTTTTTGGTCTCGGGATCGATTTTGAGAATCCTGACCTGGAGTTCCTGGCCGACCGCGAGCACGTCTTCGGGCTTGCTGACGCGGCTGTGGGCGATGTCGCTGACGTGGAGCAGGCCGTCGATGCCGCCCAGATCGACAAATGCGCCGTAAGGCATGAGGCTGCGGACCGTGCCGGTAACGGTATCGCCTTCTTTCATGGCGTCGCGGCGGGCCTGGGTAAGCCCGCGGGCCTGCTCTTCGAGGACCACGCGGCGATCGACGACCACATCTTCATCGGTGACGTCGAGCTTGGTGATGCGGCAGGTGATCTCGGCGCCGACCAGTTTTTCGAGTTCGACCGCGTCGCGAGTTCCGCTGCGGCTGGCGGGCATGAAGGCGCGGACGCCGATATCGACCGAGAGGCCGCCCTTGATGACTTCGGTGACGGTGCCAACCACGGCCAGCTTTTCAGCAAATGCGGCTTCGAGGGCCGACCAGTCGCGGGGCTGCGCCACCTTGAAGCGGGAGAGTACGTAATAGTGTTCTTCGTTGCGGCCGGTGACGGAGACCGGAAAGCTGTCGCCGGGCTTGACGCCTTCGGCGTTATTGTCGAAGGCCGAGCGGGGCAGAACGCCCTCCGCCTTGTAGCCGATGTCCAGAAAGACCTGGTCGGCGGAGAGGGAGACGACCGTGCCCTGCAACTGTTTGGAACCGGCCGTGGCCTTATGCGAATGGGTCTGCTCGAATGCGGAGAGCAGGTCGGCAAAGGACTCGGTGGGTTCCTCGACTGGCTCGGGGGCGGGCGAAGGAGTGTTTTCGGGGGTGGGCAGGGATTCAAAAAGAGTTTCGTTAGTCATATGTGTACTCTTCCATTCTCCCATGATTCAACGATGCGCGCTTTCAGGTAGGCTAACTCCATGAGCGTATTCGACGAGAAGCGTGTGGAGTTGGAGCAGCACGAGATGATGATGGGCGTAGAGCGGGGCAGGCTGGCGGTGGCGCTGGACCTGCTGACGGACTCGCTGATCCTGGTGGGGCAGCACGGGGTTTATTGCGCGTCGAGCCGCAACCCGGCCAAGCCGGCGCTCGACTTGCAGGCGATTCTGGAAGGCATGGAGGGAGCCAAGGCGCTGATTCAGTCGGTGATGGAGGAACTGCGGATGAAGAAGACAGGGAGTAGGGAATAGGCCTGGCGAGGCGGCAGCGCCCGAAAATCCCAAGTGCGCTATGCTGGTAGAGTGCGCCCGTAGCTCAGCTGGATAGAGCGAACGCCTCCGGAGCGTTAGGTCGGGAGTTCGAATCTCTCCGGGCGCACCATATTTTTCTTATCGCACACCACACGGATTACTCCTCGATAATCCTTTGCTTCAGTCGCTGCGAAACCTTGCTGCCGCGAGCGGTGTGCGGATCGTCCGGCCGGGGCCGGTTAGACTGAAAAGTGGCCTGCGAAGCAAGCAACTTGCGGCCCAGATAAGGTAAACATGCACTTTAACTTCGGTTTTACGGCCTCCCAGATTCTTTGGACGCTGACCTTTGCGGCGCTATTGGTGCTGCTGGTGGTTCTGCTGGGGCGGGACCGCGCGCGGAGTTATCCGTGGTTCACCACCTGGATCGTCCTGATCGCACTGCAGCGGCTGATGAGCAGGCTCTTGTTTGGCCGGATGCCGCAGATTACCCTGGCCGAGATATTTATCCCGCTTGCTATTGTGGTGGCGCTGGCCAGTCTGCTGGTGCTGGTGGAGGTGGCAAGGCGGGCCTTTCACGGCGTTGAGCGGCGCACATGGATCGGATGGGCCCTGATGCTGGCGGCAGCGGCGGTCTACGTGCTTTCCGTGTGGGGGCCGTGGCCGGACCGCAGGACGCTCACCATTGATTCCAGCCTTGCCATTCTGCGGCTGTTGGGATTGGTGGCGCAGAAGGGCGATCTGCTGGCCGGCTTGCTCACGGTGGAGCTGGGGCTGCTGGTGGTTCTGTTTGGCCGCCGCTTCAAGGCCGGCTGGCGCAGCCATACGCAGAAGATCGCCATCGGTCTCTCAACGGCGGCCATGGCGCAACTGGCGGTGCTGAGAGTCTGGCAGACGATTGCGATGCGGGCCGCGCCCCAAACCGAGGCGGAGTTCGAGCGCATCATGGGGCTGCGGGAAAAGCTCTTCAACGCAAATAGCGCGATATATGTGGCCGTGCTGGTGTGGTGGATCGTGTGGTTGTGGATGGACGAGCCGGGGACGGCGGCTGCCGCCGCGATTTCCTCGGCCGCGACGGCAGAGGAAGCGGCGACCGAGACTCCGGTGGATGGAGAACGGGAGAACGAGCAGTAGCGGTTTCTCACCCTTGCGCTGAGAGACTAAATGCAGGTTCCTCGACTCCGTCCGCCACGGCGGACTTCGCTCAGAATGACGGGGCATAGAGTTGCGTCGGCTGATCCCTGACCCCTGATCTTTAAATATGACAACTTGTCTGGCCGCGCTTTTCCAGGTAGCGCTGGTGGTAGTCTTCGGCGCGCCAGAAGGTCTGGGCGGGCTCGACCTGCGTGACGATACGCTTGGGCTGGAAGCGGCCCTCGGCGGTGAGTTGCTCAATCTTGGCGCGGGCCTGCGCCTCCTGTTGGGGTGAATGAACGAAGATGGCGGAGCGGTACTGCGTGCCCCAGTCCGGTCCCTGACGGTTGAGAGTGGTGGGGTCGTGCAGAGCGAAGAAGGCGTCGAGAAGCTGCTCGAAGGTGACCTGGGCCGGGTCGAAGTCGAGTTCGACGACCTCGGCGTGGCCGGTCTGGTCGGTGCATACATCTTTGTAGCTGGGCCGCTCCAGAGAGCCGCCCTCATAGCCCACGGCGGTTGCAATGACGCCGGGGATGGCGGCAAAGGCAGCCTCGACGCCCCAGAAACAGCCTGCTCCGAAGGTTGCTTTTTCAGTGCTCATAACTGTGAGATGCGCGGGGGCCGTCTTGAGTAACAGTTTTCGTATTCCGGGGACATTGGAGGAGATGCAGACTACTTTCCCTCGCTGGTCAGGTTGTAGATCAGGCCGAAGGGGTCCCTGACGTAGCATCTGGGAAAATCCGGTTCATCCTTGACGACTTCGCAGCCGTTTTTTACCAGCCGGAGTTTAGCGGCTTCGACACTGTCTACCGTGACCTCCAGAACCGGTCCCAGCGCCGTCCCGCGCTCGATGAAGAGATTGATGTGCGGGCCATGGAGGCTGATCATCTGAGGGTCTTCGCCGGTGATCTCGAATCCAAGCTGCTCGATGTAGAAGGCAGCGGCCTTGTGAAGGTTCGGAGCTTGAATCAGGATGTCCGTACCAAAGGTGTTTGCCATGGAGTCTTCCTCGTGCATGTGAGAGTACCCAACATGCGTTCATCAAAGCAATGGAGAACTGGGAATTTTTTACGCACATCCGGCCAACTGACCGGCGACCTGGGAACTGCGCCGCTCCGCAGCAGAGGGCAACGAGGATGGCGCTTATGTACGCTTCTTTCCGCCGGGTGCGCCACCGGGGCGTTTGCCACTAGGCTTGCCCCTATAGGCGGGCTTGGCGGAACTGCCGGGACGAGGCTTGGAGCGGACGCCGGAGGCGGGTTTGTTGGGGCCGCCGTAACGGGTCTTGGGCTTCCACCCTGCGCCGGTCTTCCGTTCGCCGCCTGGACCCTCGCGCCTTGGACTCTCGCTGCGAGGACCGGTTCCGTGGAAAGAGGACGAGCCGGCAAACTTCTTGGTGTTCGGGAAGCGGGAGCCGGATGCGCTCTCCGGGCGAGGGGTGTAGGGACGGGGCGGGCGTGAACCGGAGCCGCTGGACGGGGCGTCAAAGGAGCGCTTTCCGCCTGGAGACGGACGATAGCCGGAGCCGGAACGTGTTGCGCCGGTGCGTGGGCCGGAGGCAGGCCGTGAGCCGGATTTGCTGCTCGGCCGTGCGCCGCCTGCGCGGGGCTTGCCGCTGCTGGTGGTGAAGGCGCGCGGGAGTCCTCCTTCGCCGCGGAAGGGTCTGCCTGAGATGGGGCGAGCCGAGTTGGACCGGGACGCGCTGGGCCGGGCAAAGTTGGAGCGTTCCGGTTGCGGGATCTCTTCAATTTGGAGGCTTGGCGGTCTAACCGCGCCAAAGTCCTTGTCGCGAACCGGGGCTTGGCGGCGCGGAGCGGCAGGCCGGCCTTCACGGGTCGGGCCTTCAGTAAAGCGCGCTGGCCGCCGCGTGGAGCGGTCGTCCTTCTGCCAGGCGGGGCGACCTGCCGGGCGGTCTGCTGCTGGACGGAATCCATCGCCTGCCGGCCGGGCCGGACGGAAGGGCTTGGTTTTGTCCTGAGCGAAGAACTTCCTGGGCCGGGAATCGCCAACGGCGGCGGAGCGTGCTTGAAAGGGTTTGGCCGCAAAAGGCTTTGCCGGGCGCGGATGGATGGTTGGGCGGGGCGCCACGGTGGGCAAGCCCGCGGCATCCAGAGCGTTGCGGCGGCGAACTTCCTTGGATTTTGGAGTGCGCAGTTTGCCTTCGGCGGTTTTGCGCAGGGCGTCCAGTTCCGCGGGTTGCAGTTCGCGCATGTTGCCCGGCTCCTGGTCGAGGACCAGCGGGCCGTAGCCTACGCGGCGAATCTTTTCGACGAAGTGGCCTACCCCCTCGAACATCTTGCGCAGTTCGCGGTTGCGGCCCTCGATGAGGACGACTTCATACCAGGGATTGTCGCCCTGGCGGACCTGGCGTATGCGGGCGGGAGAGGTGCGGACAGGGAGCGAACCAGGCTTACCACGCTCGATGGCCACGCCGCCGCGCAGAATGTCCAGTTCGCTCTCGCTGGGCTGGCCGGCGACCTTTACGAGATAGGTTTTCTCCACGCCGGAAGAGGCTTTGGTGAGGCAATTGGCGAGCTCGCCGTCGTTGGTCACCAGCAGCAGGCCCTCGCTCATGTAGTCCAGGCGGCCTACGGGATAGAGGCGCTCGCGCATCTTGTCGAAAAATTGCATGACCGTGGGACGGCCCTCGGGGTCCCGCACCGTGGTGACAAAGCCCCTGGGCTTGTTGAGGACGAAATAGCGCAGGCGCTCGGGGCCCTGGAGCAGCTTGTCGTCGACGCGGATGTGATCGCGGGCGGCATCGGCCTTGGTGCCCAATACAGTGACGACTTTGCCGTTCACCTGCACCCGGCCCTGCTCGATCATCTCCTCGGCCTTGCGGCGGCTGGCGACGCCGGCCTGAGCCAGAATCTTCTGCAGACGCTCAAGCTTGGCGGGGGGACGCGGCTTCCACCCCACGGACGAAGACCCGTCCGTGGGGGCCCCGGGCTTGGGAATGAATTCAGATTCGGCCTCGTGCTCTGGGCTGGGCTCGGGCTCAGGGCTGTCTTCGGCTTTTACCTCGGTCTTGGCTTCGTGATTGGCAGCTTCGGCCTGAACTTCCGGATTGGCTTCTGACGCAGATCCGGCTTCGCCATCGGTCTCGTCTCCTATTGGGTCTTCTATTTTGTTTTCGGGTGTGGCTTCTACTTTCGGTTCGGTGGATTCGGAGATAAGTTTCTTGGTCTTGCTCGTTTTTTTCGTCATGGGGAATTTTTCTCTGTTTCTGCCTGCTCTCAGTGGGGAAGGCGCAGCAGGCGCGGCCTTCGCGGGGGCTGGTTCCGGTTGGTTTTACGGCGCGGCGCTCGCGGAGGTTTCGTCTGCCGGCTCTTCGCTCAACGTCTCGTCCAGTTCCAGACTCAAATCCAGGCTATTCGCGCGGGCCGCTTCTCCAGGGGCCGCGAATTCCGGCTCGTCGAGTTCGATGGCCGCCAGCTTCTCGAACTCCTCCATTGAGGGCAGCTCGGAGACGTCCTTCAGGCCGAAGCGGAGCAGGAACTCTCGAGTGGTTCTGTAGAGGATGGGCCGTCCGATGACCTGTTTGCGGCCGGCGGTGGCGATGAGCTTGCGAGCCAGCAGCGTGCCCAGCACTCCGACCGATTCCACTCCGCGAATCTCGTTGAGTTCGGGCGCGGTGACCGGCTGCTTGTAGGCGACGACGGCCAGGGTTTCCAGAGCCGGCAGGGAGAGTTTGAGAGCCGGCTTGAGGCTCTTCACAAAGGAGCGGACCGCGTCGTGGCACTCGGGCTTGGTGGCCATGCGGTAGCCGCCGGCGATCTCGCGAATCTCGACGCCACGGCTATCGGAGGCGTACGTGGCTATGAGTTCGTCGAGCAACTGCCGCAGGACCAGGCTAACCTCGCGTTCGCGCAGCCGGGCCAGTCGTCTGGCCTCCCGCTCAGCATCGGCCGTAGCTTCGTCCAGCAGGGCGGGTTCCGGTTCCGAGCCGCTTTCCGGGCTGGCTTCGATGTCCGATGCGAGACTCAATTGCTCGACCGGCTCCGGCATAATCTGCTCGGGAGTGGCCGAATCGGCGGGAGGCTGGTTGAGTTCCAGGGAGTCGAATTCCCACTCCCCGGCCAGTGGAGGCAAGGGCTCCGCGGCGTCCTGGGTTTGCCCGGCAGACGCGGCTTCGTGCTCCGCCTTCCACTCCAGGGCGTCGGCGGCAAAGAGTGCGGCGAGCTGGGCCAGTGTGACCGGCTCCTCCGCGGCGTAGATGACTGCTTCCAGCTTGGCTTTCAGGCTCATTCTGCAATAGGTACCTCAAGTATGGTACCGGAAGTGGCGCGGACCTGCGTGCCGATTGAGGCCGTGCAGGGGAGCGGAGACAGGAAAAAGTGCATCCGGGAGCGCCCGACGCCCTGAGAACCTGACCGGAAGCGGCTTAGGAGATGGCGCGGAAGAGCCAGTAGAGCAGGCCGGAGAGCAGCGCGGCTGCCGGCAGCGTGAAGACCCATCCGGCGGCGATGTTGCGCACGGTGGAGAGACGCAGGCCGCTGCCATTGGCGGTCATAGTGCCGGCTACGCCTGAGCTGAGAATGTGCGTGGTGCTCACCGGCAGGCCCCAGGTATCCGCGGCGAAGATGGTGCCCATGGCGACCAGTCCGGCGGCGGCTCCCTGGGCATAGGTCAGATGGTCCTTGCCGATTCTTTCGCCCACGGTGACGACGACGCGCTTCCAGCCCACCATGGTGCCCAGTCCCAGCGCCAGTGCCACAGCCACCTTGACCCAGTCGGGAATGAACTTGGTGGCCTTGTCCACCTTGCTTTTGTAGTTGGCGAGTGCGGCGCTCTCCTCTTCAGTGAAGGCCGGGTTGTGGTTTTTGGCCATTAGCCGCAGAGCCTCACTGGCCACGTACATGTCATTGCGGACGTTGGTCTGGTCCTGCGCCGGAACGGATTTGAAGACTTTGTAAAGGGCCACTTCGTGGTTCAGGTCCTCGACCAGCTCTCGAAGCGCGAGGATGGTATCCGGCTGAAGCTGCTGGGTGCGGATGTAGTCCGTAACTTCAGCACGGGCATCGGGGCCGAGGATGCCAGCCTGATCGACGTGCCTGTCGAGGATGTGCCCGGCCTGCTCGGAAGCGGCGATGAAGTCCTGCATATCGCTGGCGGTGACGGCGTGGTTGAGCGCGTAGGCGGTGGGCACGGTGCCGATGAGGATGAGCATAATGAGGCCCATGCCCTTTTGGCCGTCGTTGGAGCCGTGGAAGAAGCTGACGCCGGTACAGGTGAGGACCATGAGAGCGCGGATGGGCCAGGGCGGCGGCTGATTGTTTACTGGCGCCTCATAGAGCTCAGGGTACTTGATAAGCCGTTTGGACACCAAGATAAGGAGGGCGGCGGCGCCAAAGCCCAGCACTGGTGAGATGAGCAGGACTTTGAGGACCTTGATGGCCTGCTCCCAATCCACTCCGGAGGTGACAATGTGGGGGTTGAACAACTGGTTGGCCAGTCCGACGCCGATGATGGAACCGACCATGGTGTGGGAGCTGGAGGCAGGTAGCCCGAACCACCAGGTGCTGAGATTCCACAAGATGGCGGCGATCAGCAGCGCAAAAACCATAGCGAAGCCGGCCCCGGAACTGACCTGCAGGATGAGTTCGACAGGAAGCAACGTGATGACCGCGAAGGCCACCGTGCCGGTGGAAGCGAGTACGCCAGCCAGGTTGCAGATGCCGGACCACACGACGGCAACGTTCGGTTCCAGCGAGTGCGTATAAATAACTGTGGCCACTGCGTTGGCGGTGTCGTGGAAGCCGTTTACGAATTCAAAACCGAGGGCGATCACCAGAGCCAGGGCAAGAAGCAGATAGGGCCAGATGCTGGTGATGGTGACCGCGTCCAGGTCCCTGGTCAGATGGAGGCCGATGTAGCCGAGACCTCCCAACAGGGCCAGCGTGAACACCACGAGACCCACACGGCTTGACGCTTTCTTCCGCTTTCGGTCAAGGAGCGATGCGCTCGCCGGGAGTTGTTCGACTAACGTCGCCAAGTCAGCCATCAGGAGTCACCAATGCGGCCGGAAAGATTCCGGGGCAGTTGGGCCTCCAACGTCCAGACTTAGCAAGGAAATTGCAATGTAAATAGAAAAGAGATGGCTTGCGGGAGGAAAGATTAAAGCCAGATAAATAGGCGTCCATAAAACCCCAACAACTACATTCTTGCGCAGTTGTTTGCTCGGTGAACCGGAAAATCCGGTTCTGCTTTATTCAGTTTACATCGGCTGGGCGGGGGTGGGTGGGGTGGGGTGAGTTGGGGGCGGTGGAAAACCGGGGCCGGCGGCGGGTCAGTGAGGCGTAGTGTTGTGCTCGAACCATTGGGCCAACAGCTGCTCGGAGATCTCCCCCGCAGCGAGGCTCAGAAAGGTCAGGCACGCCTCTTCCTGGCTGGCGGTCACAGGAAATCCATTGAACTCCAAGAACACGAAGGCAACCTGCATGGCCGTCCGCTTGTTTCCGTCAACAAAGGGATGATTGTTGGATATGCCCGCCGCATACGCGGCGGCCAACTCAGCCATGGTCAGCTCCCTCTCGGCATAGGCAAAGAGGTTTTTCGGGCGAGCCAGAGCTGAATTGAGCAGTCCCCGGTCCCGCACTCCATCCGAACCGCCAAAGAGGGCGATCTGTTGGGCATGAAACGCCAGGGCCTCGATTTCGCGAATCCAAACGGGTTCTTTCACTTACTCCGCCAGCTTCTTGAATGCATCGCGATAACGGCGAATGACGCGGTCTGCAACCTCCATCTTGGCGCTGAACTCTTCATCATAGGGGCTGATCTGGAAGCCTGCCGAAGTCTCGTTGAGGTAGACCGTATCGCCTTTTCTAACGTTCAACCGGGCCAGGGTCTCCTTGGGCAGAATGATTCCGGCGGAGTTGCCTATGGCGATAATTTTGGTCGTTGTGGCCATGAGAAACCTCCTCAATGGCTAGATTATAACATAAGTTATAACAATGTTCTACCGCCAGTCGTCACGGGCGCTGCTCAGGCCTTCGTTCATCAGGGCGTCGAAGCCGGTGTGCTTTTTGATGAAGATCTCGCTGAAGGCGCGGTCCTGGCGGAGCAGGATGGCTTGCAGGCGAACCAGTTCCAGCAGGGCCAGGAACATGGCGATGAGCGCCCGCTCGGAGCGGGTGTGCTGGAGCAGGCGGCGCAGGGCCACGGGCTTGTCTTCCATGGTGAGGCGGCGAGCGAGGAACTGAATCATCTGGCCCACGGTCACCGAGTCCTCTTCGAGGTCGATGACGGGGCGGTTGCGGGCGCGCTCCAGAATGTCGCGAAAGATGCGCACCAGGTCCACGGTGTCTGCGGCGATCTCCGGCTCGGCGCCGGCCTCGTCCTGGAACTCGCGGAAGCCGGGATTGGTCCAGGTAGCGGCCTCGAGCATCTGTTTCTGTTGCAGCATCTGGGCGGCGTTCTTGAAGCGTTCGTGCTCCAGCAGCCGCTCGACCAGTTCGCGGCGCGGATCCTCGGCGGCCTCTTCGGGTCCGGACGGTGCCCGCGGCAGCAGCATCTTGCTTTTAATGTGGATGAGCAGCGAGGCGATGTAGATGAACTCGCCCGCCACGTCCACGTCGCTGGCTTTGAGCCGGTTCACGTAAGCCAGAAACTGGGCCGTGATCCGGGCGATGGGAATGTCGTAGATGTCGATGTCCTGCTTGCGGATCAGATCCAGCAGCAGGTCGAGGGGACCATCGTAAACCTGCTCCACGACCACCGAGAAGGGCGAGAGATCGGCCGCGTCATCCCGCGTCTCCAGCTTGATGGGCGCCTTGGGGACGGGCTTCTGGTCGGGAACCGGCTGGGAGGTGGGCGCCGGGGAAGGGACGGTTTCAGGGGCTGGGGCTGGTTTGATAACAGGGGTGACTGGCAGCTCAGCCACCGGGGGAATCGCCGGGGCCGGTTCGATGGCGGGAGCGGGTTCGACAACGGCTGGAGGCGCGGCGGGTAGGGTTGCGATCTGGACGGCCTTCTCAAGGGGCGGTGCAACGATAGGCTCCGGAGTTGGCTCAGGTTCAGCTTCGGTAGCTGGCTCGGATGGTCTCTCAATGATGGGTAGGGCCTCAGCTACAGGCGCGGGTTCAACCAATGCGGCTGGCTCGGTTGGCTCTTCTACGCTCCCTACGGTCTCTGGCGCGCTTACAGGCTTGACGACCGGCTCTTCGGCCGGCTTCCGCTCCGCTTCAGCTTTGGGCGCGGGCGGTGGCGGAGGAACGGCTGCAACGACAGCCCTGGCCGGCGGCTCGGCCGGCTTCACAGGCTCGGCTGCAAGGGTCTCCGGTTTGGTCGCGTCATGAATCAATGTTTCTTTTTCCAAAGATTCTTCAAGACTGTCCTGGGAACTGCCATCCTCCAGGGAGGTGGGTTGAATGGAACGTGTGAATAAGCCAAACCCGGAGCGAATTTCGCTCAAAGCGTAACTGAACGCTCTTCGCCACCACGGAATAATCTTTTCGACCATCTGCTTACTCTGGCTCAACAAGCCTCAATCAAAAACCGATCGATGGCACTTCTTTCAAGACTGCACACTCTCCGGCGTCGTCGAAAGCGGCTGCTAGCTTGCCGCGTAGTCGGCGCGGTAAGGCGTAAAAACGTCAAGGACCTCGGAGGCCCGGTCGGTGCGTGCCTGGTGCTGAGCGCCGCCGGCCACCAGGATGCTATCGCCGGCGGAGAGCGCATGTGCGACGCCCGCGATGGTGAGTTCGATGGCGCCGGAGACGACGTAAACCAACTGCTCCTGGGGATGGCTGTGCGCCGCGCCGACCCATCCGGGTTCCATTTTGTGCCGGACAAGCATGATGCCGGGGCTAAAAGACATTACCTGCCGCCTGAGACCGGGTTCGGGGCTGGTCATGTTTTTGTCAACGGATTGGACGACTTCATCGGCGGACATTGTGTATCTCCTGTAATCCTGTGCGGGACGGGTCAATAGGACTCCAACTCTTATCTCAGCGGATCGTAATTGCCGAGGAGATCGGTCACATCAACTGAACGAGCGGTCCCAAAGTCCATTATGCGTCGGTGGCCTTCTTGTCGCAGAGTTACAGAGACAGTCTGTACTTTGCCCTGTGCATTCTTCGCCTGCGCAAATTGCGTTGAATAGTATTTTTGTGGTATCACATAATCCTGCAAGATGAATGTGTTCCTTTCCCAGCAGAGGAGTACCCATGCTTCATAAGAGCGCGAGGGTACGCGAAAGGTAAATGTTCCATCATCACCTGTGAAGGACTGTGCCGTGATGAACACTCGTTTCTTACTAGGTGTAAGAAAGGGCTCTTCAAGCTCCCGTTCCGGCATAAAGCCACTAAGATTACCTATTTGGCTTAGAAAAATGCCTCGAGTCATCACTAACTGAATCCACAGTTTTCGAACCCTGAGTGCTCTTGGGACTGGTGCCAAAACAAAGTCTGCTGCGTAGTCCGCGAGTACAAAACCAGGCATGAAATCATCTGCGGAGAAATGACTCTGTTCAAATTGCTGAAGACTCTTCGAGGTACCGAGAACTTCCCGGACTGCCTCCATCGTTAATTCAGCTCTAGCGGCAGCCCTAGTTGACTGCTCGCACAACATATCCCATATCCGAGATTCGTCCCTCTCAAGTTCACGGTGTCGGTCGATCATTGGCTTGGTTAAGTCACAAATCGAAGCTGCGGCTTTCAACTTGCATTCATAACAAGACGATTTCGCGCTACGACACTCCTTCAAAATTTGTTTTGTTTCTTCCTTGGGGGAAAATATCTTGTGAAGATCGCCTATCGGACATTTATCTGGGTCGCCCGCATCTGTTTGCCGAATACGTTGCCCGTTGGTGGACATAACTCCGACCTTTCTGGTCACAGTTACCTCGTCCTCTGTCAGTCCAATCGTGTTTCCATAGCTCTTCGACATTTTGCGGCCGTCGGTGCCTGGGAGTTTGGGTGAAGGAGTAAGCAGAACACCAGGTTCGGGGAACACGTTGGTCTTGTACATCGAGTTAAAGCGCCTGGCCACTTCGCGGGTTAGCTCGACATGCGCTACCTGGTCCTGGCCAACCGGAACGAAGTTGGCCTGATATATCAGAATGTCTGCCGCCTGGAGCAACGGGTAGCCAAGAAAACCGTATGTGTGTAGGTCCTTGCCTATGATGTTTTCCTGTTGCTCCTTGTAGCTGGGCACGCGCTCCAACCAACCCAGAGGAGTGATCATCGAGAAGAGCAGGTGCAGCTCGGCGTGCTGGACTACATGACTCTGAATGAAGATGGTAGATTTCTCTGGATCGAGTCCGGCGGCGAGCCAGTCGAGGGCAACGTCCAGCGTATTGCGCTTGAGGCGGCTCGGATCGGCGTAGTCGGTGGTCAGCGCGTGCCAGTCGGCAATGAAGAAGTAGCAGTCGTACTGGTCCTGCAGCTTGACCCAGTTGGCCAGGGCACCCATGTAGTTGCCCAGATGGAGCTTGCCGGTGGGGCGCATGCCGCTGAGGACGCGAGGACGAGGAGTGAGAAGGGCGGGTTCGGGCATTTTGCTTGTCGATTCCGGGGCGGCGGCGAGAGAATGCGGCCGTCTTTTTGGAGATGCTCAAAAGCTCATTCCATTGTAGCGGGAGCCGCGCTGCCGTGTGCTCAGCGCAACCTAGATGTGGACCAGGGCGAAGTAAACCAGGCCCAGCGCCGGACCCAGCAGCGCCATCAGCACATACCGCCCCACGAAGATCATCAACAGGTAGCTGACCCAGATGGGAATCCGGTCGTAAGTCTGTACGGCGTTGTAGGGCAGCATATTGCGCAGTACGCGGCTGCCGTCGAGCGGCGGAACGGGGAGCAGGTTGAAGAAACACAGTGAAAGATTGATCAGAATGGCCAGAGTGGAGAGCACAATCAATGCCTGCAAGACCGAAGGCATGCTCAGGCCGAGGGTGCCTCTGAGTACGAATACGAAGGTGGACAGGACCAGGAAGCGCCCATCGGGGACTGCGACGGAGATAACGGCGAGAACGAGAAAGGCGACCAGAACGAGCAGCAGATTGGAGGCGGGGCCGGCCAGGGTGACCAGATTGTCGTCGCGGACAATTTTGCGCAGGTTGCGGGTGATGACAGGGGTGGGTTTCGCCCAGCCGATCAACATGCCGCTAAAAAAGTTGAGCCCGATGAAGGGTCCGAAGATGACCAGCGCGGGAAAGAGCAGGGTGCCGATGGGGTCCACGTGGTCCATGGGGTTGAGCGAGACTCGCCCCATCAGGCGGGCGGTCTGGTCGCCCAGCCGCGAGGCCATCCAGGCGTGGGCGCACTCATGCACACTGAGCGAGAAGAGGAGCAGGACGAACTCGAAGACGGCAATGATGAAACGGCTGGATGCCAAACAAAATCTCCCAGGGGTTGAAAACTCAGGTTAGCATGGTGGGTCGTGGAGATTCGAGCGGGGTCGGGGAACAAAGCGAATGGCGGCGCTGTCTAAGGCAGTCGGAAACTCGAAGTTTCCGTATGCGAAAGGAGAAGATCATGCGGCGATGGATTGCGGGGATGTGTCTTGGCGTGGCATTAGCGGGCCTGGCGGCGGGCTCGGCTTCGGCCCAGGTAGACGAAGCGGCCAGGGCCAATGCGCTTTTCCAGGCGCGTAAGAGGCCTGAAGCCCTGCCCCTCTACGAGGACTTGGCCAAAGCGCATCCCAACGAAATGCTCTATTTTGAGCGGCTGGCCGACTGCCTGGGCGCCCAGGCCGCCCAATTGAGCGACCCGGCCGAGGTGAAAGCGGTTTTGACGCGGGAGCGGGACGCCGCCAAGCGAGCCGTCGAGCTGGGCGATACGACCGAATACATACGCATAATGGCCAATATCGATCCTAATCAGCCACTCTATGTCGGCATCCATAGTTCCGCAAAGGCTCTGCTGGCGGAGGCCGAGAAGGCTTACACGGCGGGAGATTTTCCCCTTGCAATGGTCAAGTACACGGCCGCCGCGGAGGCCGACCCAAAACTCTATGAGGCTCCGCTCTACGCGGGCGATACCGCCTATGTGCAGAAAGATCTGAAAACCGCGGCCAAGTGGTTTGCGCGGGCGATTGCCGTCGATCCGAACCGCGAGACGGCCTACCGCTATTGGGGCGATGCGATTCTGAAGTACGGCGACGATCCCCTGGTGGCCAAGGCGAAGTTCATCGATGCCATTGTGGCCGAACCTTACAGCAAGCTGGCCTGGCAGGGGCTTAGGCAATGGGCGCAGATTGAGAAAGCGGTGCTGCTGGCGCCGAAGATCGACCGGCCGGCGGCTCCGGTGGTGGACCCCAAGAATCCGAAGAACGTCACCATCAACATCGATCCGGCGGCGACCGACGAAAAACAGCATCCGGGAGGCTTCGCCTGGATGGGTTACTCGCTGGCGCGCGCCAGCTATCGCGGCGATCGGTTCAAAAAGGAGTTCCCCAACGAGAAGGAGTACCGGCACACGCTCAAGGAAGAGGATGCGGCGCTGAGCGCGGTAGCCGGAATCGTGAAGGAAGGAAAGATCAAGCCGGAGAACCTGGACGAGAGCCTGCGCAACCTCGTCGAACTGCATGACGCGGGGATGCTTGACTGCTGGATTTTAATCAGCGGCTCCGACGACGGCATCGTGCAGGATTACGACGGCTACCGCAAGACGCATCGGCAGTTATTGCGCGATTATCTTGACCGCTTTGTGGTGCATGGCGGGGTGAATCCGGCGCAGTGAGCGGGGCGGAGTTCGCCTCTTTGATCAAATACGGTCGGCGGGGAAGCTGCCCACTATCTCTCCGGGAGCGATATGCTGGCCGGCCAGCACAATGGCGTGGCTGGCAATGCGCGCGCCTGCGCCGATGATGGTGGGCACTAGCGTCACACGGTCGTAGTTTTCGGGCGAGTGGGTGTGGGAGTAGACGCGGGCGAAGGAGCCGATGACCGCGCCCTTGCCGATAGCGATGCCGCCGCGGTCGTTCAACAGCGCCCGCTGGCGGATGGTGACCCCATCTTCGATAGTCAGGTTATAGCCATAGGTCAGGTCGACGCCGTGGTAGATTTTGACCCCCGCGCCCATGTGGCCAAAGATATGGCGGCCCAACATGCCGCGGAAACGGATGCCCAGCCAGTGGTTGGTTCCGATGGGCGAGCGGTCGAACATTTGCCAGAACCATAAGAGCGGCTTGCGCTTGGCAAACTCCTCCGGGTCGGCGTCGGCAAAATACTCGGCTTCAAGGGTCGCGTTCTCCGGGTCCAGCGAGAGCGAGAGGACGTTGCCGGGCAACTCGCTGGTGAGCTCGAGGTTGAGTTTGCCCCCGTGCGGGCGGCCCAGATAGAGCTGGTAGAGCTGGTCGCGCACAATCTCTGCGCGGCGCTCTGGGGAGTGGTGCCGCGTAAACTCTTCATCCAGAAAACGAAGCCAGCGGCGATAGATCTCTTCCGCCTCGGGCGCGGGATGCGGGACGCTGCTCGGGTTGTTTGCCATACGAATTGGACGATACACCACGAGGGCGGGATGCATCGAGTGAGGCGCTGTTTAAGTTGGGTGGGACTGACGGCCTACTTGCGCCGCGCCCGCCAAAACGAGCTGACGCCCAGATAAAGAAAGACCAGCAGAAGAGCGGTGGAGGCTAGGAACGCCTTGTCATAGGGGCCGGCGAGGTGATTCGGCCTGGTGCGCCAGAGGGCCATGCCAAAGACCAGCACAAACAAGAAGAAGAAGACACCGGTGACCTCAAGCCACAGGATGCCGCCGACACGGCGGAAGGGGCGTAGAAAGCCGCTCATACCGCGGGCGACGCCGCGAGCGACCTGGCCGGCAGCCTGGCCAGTGGGGCGGCTTTGGACGGCGGGGCCGGCAGAAGGTTGTCGCGCGGAGGCGCTGGCGGCGGCTTGCGCGCCGGCAGCCGCACGCTGGCCAATGATGCGCCCGGCAACGCGTAGGCCGATGCCCAGGGTGCGTCCGATGGAGTGAGGTTTCATTCCGTTTATGATGGTAGCAGCGACCTATGCTAAGCCGCTTTTCTACAGATTGCTGCCGCTTCCATGTTGCCGTAAAACGCGGATGGAAGTAATGTAGAGGAATCCCACGCTGCAACCCGCGCCATTCGTACGCGCTGGCCGCCGCTCCTGGAGGTATCCATGACATCCCGTCTGCGCGAACTCATACAGCAACTGGGCGAGGCCATCCATGAGTCGGTCATCGAGAGCGAGCAGATCGCCGGGGTGGTGCAGGATATCCGGCAGCACGGCTTCGACGTACTGCTGATGCTGGAAGCCACCATAGGGCTCAATGAGGTTGCGGCCAAGGCGGCTAGAGACGCTGCGGCGGGCGCAGAGCAGGGCGGCGAGGATACGCACTTCACCCCAAACGATCTCCATTTTCTCCACTCATTGCGCATCTCCGTCGAGGGCGAAGAGGAAAATGCGGCCGAGGCAGACAAGGGGTAGGCTGGCGAGACTGAAGGAAACTCTGCTTGCTGGAAGCGCTGAGCGAGCTGTTTGCGGAGTTGGACCGGGCGTAGGTCAAGACTTGTTCCGCAGGGTATCGCATTACGAAGGGGGGAACAGGCGGGTACCCAGTTCCCTCCCCTGAAGGCCTACGCTACTCGTTGATAGCGGTCAGCCCAGATAGTCCGCTGTCGATTGATCTTCGGGCACAAATGAGTGCTGCCTTAATGGCATCACTACTTGTTACGAAGATCTTTCTAAGATAGATGGGCCAGACCGTGACGCCAGATCCATCGTGCCGCTCTACATCAAGTTGAAATATCCATCCTATGCCGCCTCTCAGTTCGAGAGCTCGGACGTCGATGAAAAAACCGTTGTACCTGCATATCATATGATTTTTCCTTTCTGGATGCTTTATCGATTGAATTCGAAATAAGGTCCATGTCTAATTGCGTTAATTGGTGAGCCCAAGCAGTATCCCTGGCTACCCGTTGCTATTAATGCCAAAGACCGCCAGCTTAGGCGCTTCAGGCTGTACCGATTATAGGACTTGTCCTGTGAAGACACAATCGAGCGAGGCATCCTGGCCTTTTTCCAAGATCGCCTGAAGGATGCATGGTCGACCTGCTTCTGGATTGGAGTAATATGTTGGCGTTCAAAGAATGGGAGTAAACGTGTCACGAACGATTTGGTTTATCGGAGCTGGGGCATTGATCCTCGGAGTGATAGTCGGCGGTGCGGGTGTGGAAACCTACCATCACACTGCTTCAGCGCATTTGAGGGAATTGTTCAATCAAAAGCTTAGGTGCAACGGCCTCGGGAAGAAGTATGCCGATTTGAAGTCATCGAGTGCGGGGCCGATTTCCAGTATTTACGTCTTGGAACGGGTCGACTACAGCGAATCAAGGAACTCATGTGTTGCCGAGATAACTAACAATGTTTCTGTGCTCGGAAGGCCAGACCTGGAAACCTGGAATGTTCAAATTGTTGATGTGGGGACGCAAGAGATTATGACCATTTACCCATGCCCGAAGGGTAGTGACTGTGTTTCAATGCTCAATCTTGCAAAACCCGAATTCGAAAAGATTGTGGGTCAATGATTACCTAGACAGTAAGCCATACTCCCGGTCCAGATTGAGGGGTAATCGCTGCCTCTTGATTCCTCTAGCTGGCTGAACCCAGTGCTTTTCAATGCTTCTCTTCTTCTCGGGTAAGGTGCTAGCTCTTCAGCGCTACACGAATGTGCAGCTCTCTCAACTGCTGCTCGGTCACCGTGGTCGGCGCGTCGGCCATCAGGTCGATGGCTTTAGCGGTCTTGGGGAAGGCGATGACCTCGCGCAGACTGGGCGCTCCGGCCAGCAGCATGACGATGCGGTCGAGGCCGAGGGCGATGCCGCCATGGGGCGGGGTGCCGTACTCCAGAGCGTCGAGGAAAAAACCGAAGCGGGCGCGGGCTTCCTCCTCCGAAATCCCCAGCGATTGAAAGATCTGCTGCTGCACATCCTTGCGATGAATACGAATGGAGCCGGAGCCGAGCTCCAGGCCGTTCAGGGCCAGGTCGTAGCAGTTAGCGCGCACACTGGCAGGATCGGTGAGCAGGTTGGCCATGTCGGCCTCGTGGGGCGCTGTGAAGGGATGGTGCGCCGGAACCCACTTTGCTGTCGCCAGGTCGTACTCGAACATAGGAAAGTCGACGATCCAGATGGGATGGAAGGCCGCTGCTCCGTCGACAGTTTTTCCGGATTGCGGGTCGGCTTCCTGAACCACCTTTTCCGTCACGGCGAAAGCTCCGTGGCGCTCGGCATATTTTTTCGCCAGCTCACCGCGGAAGTTGCCGGCGGCCGTGTAGATGTTGATCTCGCGCTCGGAGAGGCGGCCTTCAAATTTAGTGTCGCTGGCCTTGACGGGGTGGGCGGGGTCGCCGGCCACGATGAGAACGAAGTCGGCCTCCGTCGCGCCGGTCAACTCGCGGACCTTGACGGCGCTTTCCGGGAAACCCTTGGCCAGCCGCTTGAAGTCGTCGATAAACTTAGCGCCCTTCTTCAAATCAAAAGCGGGATGGTTCTCCTCGCGTTCCTTGCGGCTCAACTCGCCGACGTTGGGAATGCGAAAGGCGACGACAGGCAGCGCGGGATCGATTTGCAACGTGGCGAGGGAAGCGTCGGTGAAAGCGGAGCGCACATCGACGAGTCCGGGCAGGCGCAGATCCGGCTTGTCGCTGCCGAACTGCCGCATTGCGTCGTCGTAGCTGATGCGCGGGAAGGGCGTGGGAAGCGTGACGCCGGCCGCTGCAAAACCCGCCGCCATAAATTGCTCGGTGACGGCAAAGACGGTCTCCTGGCGGGGGAAGCTCATCTCCAGATCAACCTGCGTGAATTCAAGCTGGCGGTCGGCGCGCAGGTCCTCGTCGCGGAAGCAGCGGGCGATCTGGAAGTAGCGGTCGAAGCCTGAGATCATAAGAATCTGCTTGAAGATTTGCGGCGATTGCGGCAGCGCGTAAAATTCGCCCGGATGGACGCGGCTGGGGACGAGAAAGTCGCGCGCGCCTTCGGGAGTGGATTTGGTGAGGATGGGCGTCTCGATCTCCAGAAAGCCCTGCCGGCTGAGGCTCTCGCGAATGGCCAGCGTGATGTCGTGACGCAGGCGGAAGTTGCGCTGCATCTCCGCTCGGCGCAGGTCCACATAGCGGTATTTGAGGCGGGTTTCTTCGTTCTGGATGGCTTCTTCAGAGGGCGAGAAGGGCGCCAGGCGCGCATCGTTCAAAACGAGTAGCTGAGTCGCCTCGATCTCGATCTCGCCGGTGGGCATCTTGGGGTTGATGGCGTCTTGATCGCGCAGGCAGACCTTGCCTACCGTGGCGACGACGTACTCCGGCCGGATCTGTTCGCCTTTGGCGTGGCCTTCGGGGGTCAGTTCCTTGTCGAGCACGATCTGGGCAATTCCGGAGCGGTCGCGCAGGTCGAGGAAGATGAGGTTGCCGTGATCGCGGCGGCGGTTGACCCAGCCCATGAGCACAACCGTCTGGCCTGCGTGGGCGGCGCGCAGTTCACCGCAGAGATGCGTCCGTTCGAGGCTGCCTAGAAAATCGAGCACTACACGTGTCCTTTACTCGCTTGCCGGTTCAGACAGGAACATACCCAGCTCCGCGCGAGGAACCTTGGTTTGTATGCCTGTCGAGAAGGTCTTCACCGTCAGAATACCGGATTGGAGCTCGTCCTCGCCGAGGATGACGACGCGGCGGGCCGTCTTCTCGGCGGCTTCAAAGGATTTTTTCAGGCGGAAGCTGCCATCGCCCAACTCAATCCACAGCCCTTTGTGGCGCAGTTCGCGAGCCAGGACGAGTGCGGCTGAGTTCAG
>Ga0182027_10004691_pt1 | contig 21091 bp, 16 predicted proteins | sample 712E1DmetaG_FD_121300 | JGI IMG/M metagenome (GOLD analysis project Ga0182027, IMG submission 121300) | Permafrost microbial communities from Stordalen Mire, Sweden - 712E1D metaG (Illumina Assembly) | ecosystem: Environmental > Terrestrial > Soil > Wetlands > Permafrost | place: Sweden...
CGAGGTGCTGCCCCAAGACTGCTTCCAGGTCGCCGCCATCGACGCCTCCGGTGAGCTGATCGATCCTTACTCTGAGCCGGCTGACCTGGAGCGACTGCAGCATCACGATCGCCAGCAGGCACAAGCCCGCCACGACAAGGACGATGGCAGCCAGGTTCTCGGATATCAAGTCGAACACGCATACCTCCCGCTCGAACGGTCCCGAGTCTACCAGTCGGGGACGGAAACCTGCTCAAAGAGAACATCGAGCGGGCCGAGGACGGCTCCGAAGGAGCGGAGTGGGATGTTATCCTCGACGTGAGCGAAAGCTTCGAGCAGACAAACCAATCGGCGGCGCTTGTCTCGCGTCTGCCCACCAACTGAGCCAACGGAGGCCTCTCACCGAACATGGCCAAGCGCACTCGTGGATCGAACCGTCCTGGCCAGCGGCGTGCCGACAGACACGCCCTCGCCAGACCGCAGGCACGCCCCGCGTCCCGTCCCGCCGGCGCGCTCTCAGAGGCCGAGGAAGCCCGAGCCGCCGAGCTCGAGTCGCAGATCGTTGCCCAGGAGCGTGCGGCACAGGCCGGCCAGACCCGCGCTCGCGACCGGGCTCGGGCCACGGAGGCCACGCGCCCCGGTCGCCCAGGTGGCCAGGGTCTGCTGGCGGCCCGAGCAGCCGAGGAATACGCCTACGTCGTCCGCGACGTTCGCCGCATCATGGTCGTGGGCGGCGGGCTTGTCGGGGCTCTCGCAGTGATCTACGTCTTGATCGACGTCATGCATGTGGTGACGATCAGCTAGATCGCGAGTATGGCGAAGCGTGGCCTTTCGGCCGGCGCATACTGCCGGGTCGGTCAACTCTCGGGAACGGGCCGATCCAGAACACGTCTGACGGCGTCGCACAACTCGCGTGAGGTGAACGGCTTGGGCAGGACCGCTCCTTCGGCGACGGCGCCCGTCAACTCGCCTTCGCGATCTCGCGGATAGCCCGACATGAAGAGCACCTTCAGGTCTGGGCGCCGGGATCTGAGCGCGGCCGCGATGGTCGGTCCGTCCAGATCCGGCATCACAACGTCAGTGACCAGAATGTCGAGATCGGCGCCGAGTCTCTCGGCCATTTGGAGAGCGTCGTGCGGCCCGGCCGCGTGAACTTCGTAGCCTTCTGTGCCGAGGGCTCGCTTGCAGAAGTCGCGGACACTCGGCTCGTCCTCCACCAGCAGGATCGTCTCGCTGGCATGGCCATTGGACACGGCCTCGACCGAGTGGCTGCTCGATGGCGGCGACTGGCCCTCGCACAAAGGCAATTCGACGATGAACCGCGAGCCCAGGCCGACCGTCGATTCGACCCGAACGTGCCCGCTCATCTGCTGGACGATCCCGTACACGGTGGCCAGGCCGAGTCCGGTTCCCTTTCCCTGGCCCTTCGTCGTGAAGAACGGCTCGAAGATGTGCTCGATCACGTCCGGCTCCATGCCGAACCCCGAGTCCGCGACCTCGAGCCGCGCTCGGCCGCTCTCCGAGCCCCGGCCCGCGATCCCGCCAGACGCCACGCGCGACGTCGTCAGGGCGAGAGTCCCGCCGCCGGGCATGGCATCTCGGCCGTTGACGACGAGGTTCATGACCAGCTGATCGAGCTGGCTCGGGTCGGCCTCGACCGCTCCAAGCGTCTGGTCGAGCGTCACCCGAAACTCGATGTCCTCCCCAAGCAGCCGCCGCAGCATAGGCACCATCGCCTCGACTCGCCCGTTCAGGTCCACTGCCTCCAGGGCTCGCTTGCTGCGCCGTCCGAAAGCCAGCAGTTGGGCCGTCAGTTCGGCGGCGCGCGACCCGGCCCGGCGTATCTCGACCGCGTCGGCCGCCCGTTCATCGCCGTCGAGGGACAGAACCAGCAGATCGGCGTAGCCGTTCACGACCGTCAGCAGGTTGTTGAAGTCGTGGGCCACACCCCCCGCCAACCGCCCGAGAGCCTCCATCTTGGAAGCCTGGCGCAGCTGCTCTTCGAGGATTTCGTGCTCGGAGAGGTCTTCCACGGTTCCGACGGCGATCTGGGGCTGGCCGGGGCTCTCTCGCACCGGCGAGACGTGGACCCGGACCCAGATCTCCCGGCCGCTCTTTGCGATATAGCGCTTCTCCACTTCATATCCGTCATTGCGGCCGGCAAACAGGTCGTCGAGCAGTCGCCTTCCCGTGTCTCGGTCCGCGGGGTGCGTGAAGTCGAAGACGTTCAGCTTGCCCAATTCGGCGTTGTCGTAGCCGAGGAGCCGGCGGAATGCCGCGTTGCCTTCAAGCCACTTCCCATCCCGGTCGACCAGGAGCATTCCCAGCGACGACTGGTCGAAGACGGCCCGAACACGAGCCTCGCTCGCCTGGAGGGCGGCTTCGGTTGCCCGGCGGGCCGTTATGTCACGAGCCACGAGCTCGATGGCAGGTCGCCCGTCGAATGTCACCGGGGCGGCGACGACCTCCACGTCGAAAGGCGTGCCGTCCAGTCTCAGATGGCGCTCCTCCACGAGCGGCTCGGCCTTGCCGCTGGTCAGCATGCGACCCATCCGGATCCGAATCAGGTCTTGCTGTTCGGGCGCAACGTACTCGATCACGGGCCTGCCATACATCTCCACCGCGCTACTCGCGCCATACATCTCGATGGCGGCGCGGTTGACGAACACGGCCAGACCGTTCTGATGGACGATGACGGGGTCCGGTAGCAGCTCGAGGAGCTTCTCGAAGCGCGACTCCGTCTCCGCCATCTCCCTGGCGACCCGCCGACCGCGGGTCGTCTCTGTGCCCGTGGCGACGACGTACCGATCGTCGTTGCCGCCATCGACCAGTCGGGCGGTCCAGGAGACTCGAGCCTTGCGCCCGTCCTTCCGCAGCCACTGGGACTGGAACTCGACACTGCGCTCGGCGCCGGAAATGAGCCGGTCGAACGCTTCCTGAGCTTGACCGCGCAGGTTCGGTCGCAACCGCATGATCGACCACAGCGGCTTGCCGGCAAACTCGCCGAGCGGAACGCCCGACGTCGCGTCGCAGCGCTGGTTCCAGAGCCACAGGCAGCAATCCGGCGAGGCGACAACGACGAGCGCGTCGATCGCGTCGATTAGGCCCTGGACCACCTTCGCCTGGGCGATGGCGGGAGTGGCCTCGTCTCGCGACGGCCGGCGCCGCGCGGCCAGACTGGACGCGCTTCGGGCTGCTCGGCGGACGAACGACTTCACCATGCCAGGCCGAATCGTACAGGCCCAACACCCGGCCGTGCATCGCCGCCGCGTCGACCACGTTCACGCCGTAGAGCAGCCGCCGCTGACGACCAGCCGGCCCGACGCGCAGGCGCCCCCGACCGACACGCCGATCTGACTGTACGATCGCCACATGGCAGCGCGACGCACCAACCGCACGACTTCGAGCGAATCCGGCGATCAGCAGCCGGCCTTCGTGCCACCTCGGGGCCGCCAACCGCTGGCGGCGCGGATGCGCCCCCGGACGCTCGACGAGGTGGTAGGCCACGAGCAACTCATTGGCAAGCGCGGGACACTGCGGCGGGCCTTGGAGCGCGGTCATCTCGGCTCACTCCTCCTCTGGGGACCGCCGGGGAGTGGCAAGACGAGCCTGGCACGGGTCCTTGCCGATGCCGCTGGATCTCGCCTCGTAACCATCTCTGCGGTTATGAGCGGCGTTGCCGAGGTTCGAGCGCTGGTAGCCGAGGCTCGCGACAGGCTCGTTCTCAACGGCCAGGGAACGGTCCTCTTCATCGACGAGATCCATCGCTTCAATAAAGCCCAGCAGGACGCGCTGCTGCCGCACGTCGAGGAGGGCACGGTCACACTCGCCGGCGCCACCACCGAGAACCCCTACTTCGAGGTGAACTCGGCGCTCCTGTCCCGGCTTCGCGTCTATCGCCTCGAGCCACTCACCGACGAGCAGGTCGCCACGGTGGTGCGGCGCGCGCTCGCCGACCCGGAACGCGGCCTCGCGGGCGACCTCGGACCGAGCGGCGGCGTGGCCCTCGCGGGTGAGCCGTTCGAGCATCTCGTCGCTCTTTCCGCCGGCGATGCCCGCCAGGCCCTGAATATCCTCGAGGGCGCCACGTCGATCGCCGACTCGGAGGGCATTCGCGACGCCGACGGACACGTCGCGCCCAGGCTCGAAGACGTGGAGGCCGCGGCCCAGCAGCGGGCTCTGGCATACGACCGCGCCGGCGACGGCCACTACGACACTGTCAGCGCGTTCATCAAGAGCGTTCGCGGCAACGACCCGGACGCCGCGCTGTACTGGCTGGCGTCGATGATCGCCGCCGGGGAGGACCCGAGATTCATCGCCCGGAGGTTGATCATCCTCGCATCGGAGGATGTCGGCCTCGCAGATCCGCGCGCTTTGGAAGTTGCCGTCGCGGCGGCCCAGGCCCTGGACTGGGTCGGCCTGCCAGAGGCTCAGTACGCGCTGGCCCAGGCGACCGTGATGCTCGCGGTGACGACCAAGAGCAACGCCGTGGGCCGGGGCTACTTCGCGGCCATGGACGACGTTCTGGCCAACGGCTCCCTGCAGGTTCCTGCCCACCTGCGATCCAGCGGCGCCGGCCGGCGCAACTACCGCTATCCTCACGACTTCGACGGCGACGACGTCGACCAGCAGTACCTCCCCGACAAGCTCGTCGGCCGCCGCTACTACTTCCCCGGCGAACTCGGTGCCGAGGTGAAGATCGGCGAGCGTCTCGAACGTCTGCGGGAAGGACGAGAGGGTCCCGGCCGCCGCAAGCCGCCCGTGGCAGGCCGGCCCAACGTGGACCCGATGGCCGCCGGTTCTGAGGGCATGCGTCTCCGCCGTCAGAGCCTCCGCGACCTAGCCGATGAGCAGCGGCGCGACGGGGGCAAGTAGGCGCCAACAAGCGGACTCAAGGCGCCCCTCCTATAGCTCAGCCGGCCCTACTCAACCAGGGTATTGCGGTCGCCAACCCGCCGACGCAGCCTGCTACTGGACGTCACGGGCTGCCGGGAGACAGACCCCACACGGCTCGAAAGCCAGGCACCGCAGGAGAAGATTTCGCACGGCACGCGAGCCTGCGGCCAGTTTCACGGGCTGCAACGAATCTGACACGTGGCGCAACCAAGCGGCCCATACAGATTCCACCCGGTGAACCGAATACTCAGTAGCGTCTCCAGTGTTCGCACGGAGAATGCCATGTCACGAGCGCACGCGGTCGCGCCCATGGTTGGCGCTGAGGCTCCGTTTCGGGGACCTGTCCAGAGTATGAGGCCCCCGGCTCCAAGAGTGGCCTGCCGCCCTGTGCGGCAAACGACGTCGTACTACCTGGAACGCGCGATGCTCCTGTGGCCGAGACTGGACCGAGCCAAGATCCGCAAGGTCGCCGACAACCCGATTCGCATTGCGGAAATAGTCGAGCGGCGGACGTCGCAGCCATTCGACGTGATCCTGGCCATGCTTACCAAACAGTCCCCGCCGCTGGTCGCGCCAACCGACGATGCCTCGGGCTTCGACTCCGCCCGAGTCGACCCCGCGCGTGTCGCCCTGCGAATCGTGAGGAGCGAAGAAGGCAACCCCATCCAGGTCCAGGAGCTGCTTCCGGCCTGACCTGGCCCCCAAGCCTAATCCTGGCGACACCGTTTGGACCTTCGTGCCGCCGCCCAGAAGTACAGCCGGTTCGCCACAACCAGCTGCGGGAGACTATCTCGGGCGGGTCCGTGCGGTCTTCTGGCGATCCGGCTCTGTATCAGAGGCGTCGGGGACCAGACGCCCGGCTTGAGCCGCTATGGCTCCAGGTCGAAGGCCCGGACGTGCTTCGGCCGGAAGATGGCGATAGGCCGGCGATCGAAGGCAGCGACGCGGGTCACGCCCAGCCGCTCGGCCGTGGCCACGAGCACGGCGTCCGTCAGCCTCGGCCGGTACTCCATGGTCTCCCGCATCAATTCTGTGGCCCGAACCAGATCCGCGGTGGAGGGCGCCACCACCTTGACGGCACCGCTGCCGATTGACTTGAGCAGCGCAAACGTGGCTCTCAGGCCCAGCTCCCGCTGCAGGAGCAGATCCAGCTCGGCCAGCGTCAGCGCCCCGATCATCAACGGTTCGTTGACCTGCCCAAACCACGCCAGTGCCGCTCGGTGGTTCAGATCCGATTGATCCGCGGCCGCCAGGACGGCGCTGGAGTCGAGCAGGATGGCCATCGTTCAGTCTTCGTCGGGCCTGGGCCGCATCCCGGCTTCGCGGCGGGCTATCGAGCGTCCATCCAGCGAAAGCCGCCCGTGGTCGCTCCGACCGACTGCCAGGAACGACAGGTCCGGCGTCGTGTCGTGAGCCTCGAGATACGACTCCACGGCAGCCGCCACCACGGACGTCTTGGTCACGCCGTTCCTGGCCGCGAAGCGATCCAAGCGCTCCAGCAGGTCGGAGTCCATGAGCATCGTCGTTCGCTTCTGCATATGCCGTCATATATACCACAGTGGTTGGTGCCAGCGCGCCACGGTATATTCCCGAAATACCGTCTGCAGAGAGGTGCACCTGTGAACCGCTTCGAGCCCAACCTTCGAATTCCCGGCCCAACCTCCCTGCCGGACATCGTCCGGGAAGCGGGCGCCCGCCAGATGGTGAACCATCGTGGTCCGGAGTTCGCCACGCTCCAGAACTCGATCATCGACAGACTCAAGAAGTTCTACAAGACGGACAACGACGTCCTCATCGTCACCGCCGCCGGAACGGGCGGGCTCGAGTCGGCGATCGTCAGCTTCCTCTCCCCCGGCGACAAGGTTCTAGCCGTGAGCATCGGCGCATTCGGCGATCGCTTCGCCAAGATCGCCACCGTTTACGGCGCCGACGTGACCAAGCTCGCGTTCGACTGGGGCAAGGCCGCCGAACCGGCCAAGGTCCGCGAAGCTCTCCAGGCCGGCGGCCCGTGGAAGGCCGTCCTGATGACGCAGAACGAGACCTCCACCGCCGTCACCAACCCGATCGCCGAGCTCGTGAGGGCCGTCAAGGACGTCGCACCCGACGCGCTGATCATCGTCGACGCCATCAGCGGCCTGGGTGCGGTTCCATTCGAGGCCGATGGCTGGAAGCTCGACGTCGTCGTGAGCGGCTCGCAGAAGGCGTGGATGGTCGCTCCGGGCCTGTCCTTTGTTTCCGTTTCGCCGCGCGCCTGGGAAGCGGCCGCCGTGGCCAAGATGCCCAAGTTCTACTTCGACCTTGCCGCCCACAAGGCCAGCGCCGAGGCGGGCCAAACCCCCTGGACACCGGCCGTGGCCGTCATGTTCCAGCTCGACGCCGCTCTGAACCTGATGGAGCAGGAGGGCCTCGAGGATATCTGGAAGCGCCATGCGGCCGTCGGCGCCGCCGTTCGTGCGGGCCTGACCACGCTCGGCTTCAAGCTCCTGGCGGACCCGGCATACGCCTCGAACACCGTCACAGGCGCCTGGATGCCCGAGGATCTGGATTGGAAGGCCTTCAACGGCAAGCTCCGCAAGCTCGGTCTGATCGTGGCCGGCGGGCAGGGCAACCTGAAGGGCAAGATCTTCCGCATCGGGCACCTGGGCCACGTAACGGTTCCGGCGATTCTCAACGCGATGGCGGTGCTGGAGCAGACTTTGATCGAACTGGGACGGCCGGTGACACCCGGAGCGGCAGTCGCGGCCGCGCAGGTGGCCGCCCTCGAGTCCCTAGGCCTGGTCAAGTAAGGAGCCTCCAATGAAGATCCTCGTTGCCGAGCCCTTGGCCAAGCAGGGTCTCGAGATCCTCCGCGCGCACCATGAAGTTGATGAGAAGATCGGCCTGAAGCCTGAAGAACTCGCCGCGATCATCGGCGAGTACGACGCCCTCCTGGTTCGCAGCCAGGTCAAGGTCACGGCCGACATACTCGCCCACGCCAGCCGCCTGGTCGTCATCGGCCGGGCCGGAGTCGGCGTCGACAACGTGGACCTCGAAGCCGCCACCAAGGCCGGCGTGGTGGTCGTGAACGCACCCACAGGCAACACCGTCTCGGCCGCCGAGCAGACGATCACCCTGATGCTTGCCCTGGCTCACAAGACGGCCGCCGCCGACGCGTCGATGCGCAGAGGCGAGTGGAAGCGCAGCTCGTTCACAGGTGTCGAGCTTCGTGGTCGGACTCTCGGGGTCATCGGCCTGGGGAAGATCGGGCAGGCCGTCGCGGACCGCGCCCACGGGCTGGAGATGAACGTCATCGGCTACGACCCGTTCGTCACCGCCGAGCAGGCGGCGCTCCACGGCATCACTTTGACCGACGTCGACACGATCATCGAGACGGCGGACGTCATCACCGTCCACGTGCCACTCAACAAGACCACTCGCGGCATCATCGGGCCGGAGCAGATCGACAAGCTCAAGCCCGGCGTGATGCTCATCAACGTCGCCCGCGGCGGCGTCTACGACGAGGCGGCAGTTGCCCAGGCTCTCACCGACGGCAAGATCGCCGGCGCCGCCTTCGACGTCTACGAGACGGAGCCACCGGCCGCGGACAATCCTCTCTTCGCCGCCCCGAACACGGTCCTGACGCCGCACCTCGGCGCCCTCACCGCCGAGGCCCAGCTGCGTGTCGCCGAGGAGGCCTGCGAGCAGGTGATCGACGTGCTCGCCGGGCGGTCGGCAAGGTACGCGGTCAATGCGCCGTTGCTCACCCCGGAGACGTCGCGGGCGATCGCCCCGTACCTGCCGCTGACCGTCATCCTCGGCCGCTTCGTGGCCCAGTACCTGCGGGGCGGAGTCAAGACACTCACGATCGACGTCGCCGGCGAGCTGGCGAATCACGATGCCTCTCAGCTCACGGCTGCCGCACTGCGCGGCATTCTCGAGGGCGCGACCAGTGAGCGCGTCAACCTCATCAACGCCGGGTTCCTCGCCAAGAACCGCGGCCTGAGTGTCAACGAGCGCAAGACCAACGACGCCGGCACCTTCGCCTCGCTGGTCACCCTCACCGCCGAGAGCGACTCGGGCAAGGCCGTGGTCGCCGGCACGGTGGCCAACGGCGAGCCGCGGCTGGTCCGCGTCGACGACGAGTGGCTCGACATGGCCCCGGCACCGTTGATGGTGGTCACGCGCCACCAGGACAAGCCCGGAACGATGGGCCGCATCGGCCTGATCCTTGGCGAGGCCGATGTCAACATCAGCTCCATGACTCTTGCCCGAACCGCTGATCGAAAGGACGCGCTAATGCTCCTTGCCGTGGACGAAGAGGTTCCGGACGCGGTCGTGGAGCAGATCCGGAAACACCCGGCGGTTCTCGACGTGTGGTCGATCCGGGCCGCCACGGAACGTTGAACTCCGTTCTGCCGGACGCGGGGCGGCCCCGAGCCGGAGAAGAGCCGGCCTCCGGGGCCGCTCCGTTCATTCCCGCCGGCCTCGACGCGCTCCTTGTCCTGCTCCGCCACGGTCACACGCAGTTCATCGTCGAGAACCGTTTCCAGGGCGCCATGGAGGCACCGCTCACACCTCTCGGCGAGCGGCAGGCCCGCCTGGCAGGGCAGCGGCTCGCGGCCCCAAGCGCCCATCCGTCGCTGCCAATCCCCGACTCCTCGCCCTTCGCCATTATCCACTCCCCTTTGGGACGGGCACGCCGCAGCGCCCAACTCGTGGTCGAGGAAATGGCTGCGGCGGGCCGTGCCACTCCCCCACTCCGCTCCGACCCGGGGTTCTCTGAGATCGCGCAGGGAGCCTGGGAGGGTCTGACGGAAAAGGAGATCACGGCCCGCTTCGGCGACGCGCTGGGCAACTGGCGACGATGGCCAACGAAGTTCCACGCCTCCGGCGGCGAAGACCTCGATCAGGTGGCCGGGCGCGTCGAGACGACGCTTTCGCGGCTCCTGTCGGAAATGGCTGTCGGTTCCGTGCCTGGGACGATGGACCGCCATCAGGTTCTGGGCTACGGCGACACCGGCCAGGAGCGTCGCTGGTCGCTGATCGTTGCCCACGGTGGAGTCTTCCGGGTTGTCGCTTGCCTGCTGCTTGGACTGCCGCTCGAGCATTTCTGGAACTTCGATTTCGGACTTGGGGCTCTGTCCGTCATCGAGATACGAGCCGGGCGGGCCGCAATGCTTGCACTCAACCTGGACTCGCAGCTCGACGCAGGCGCGGCACCGGAGACCGACGAGTCGTCCGAGCGACGAGCCAGCGGCGCGCTCTGATCCGGTTCGCCGTGCCGCAACTTCGACGGCGACAACCTAGCCCGGCGGCCGTCAACCGCGAGACCGGTCCGAGCCGTTCCCGCGTCGGGCCGGCATTCCCGGGCCCTTGCCGCGACCGGGCAGCCGCAACGGTCTCAGCCGAGGCCGGCGAACAGCCAGCTTGAGCAAGGCGCGCCGAATCAGTTGCTGCGCGGTACCGACGAAGACCAGTCGCTCGGAACTCATCTGGCGCTTTCCGTAGGTAACCTCGACCGTCGCCATCGCCACAACACCCAGTGAGTCGCGAGCCTGCGGCACGACCTCGGCAAGCATTCCCGTGTACTCGTAGACCGTCTGCGTTGGTTGCGGTTTGTACCCGAGCCGGCTGGCCAGTCTGACCACGTTGCGATAGACGGTTTCCGGCGCGTCGAGTCGTCTTGGTCGTCTACGCCAGAATACGAAGAGAGCCAGGAGGGTCACCCCGCCCAGCGTCCCGGATACCAGCATAATCGCCGTGCCCCCATTGTCTCCGGTCGAGCCTGCACTCGAGGGGACTGGGGTCGGGCTGGGCTTCAGGGCCCCGTTCGTCCCTGCCGCGGAAAGCGTCTCCGACGGAATCGGCGAGGGCGTCACGGCGCTGCCCGGCTCCAGCTGCGTCGGCCTGCCTACGCCGCCGCCCGTGGGATCGAACGGGACCCAGCCATAGCTCGGGAAGAAGACCTCCACCCAGGCGTGCTTCTGCTGGCTTGTGACCTGCTGAATCTCGGTATGAGGGTTGAGGGCGCCGGGCAAGTAGCCCAGGACGTATCGGGCTGGGAAGCCCTCCAATCTCATGAGCATCGTCATGGTGGTCGCGTACTGCTCGCAGAACCCCTCGCGAATCAAGGCGAAGCAATCGACGGTCGAGAGGCCCGTGCAGCGGGGCATCAGGGTTGTGATATCGGAGTTGTATTGGAACTTGCTGCTTTGGAGGTAGTCCTGGATCGCCTTCCCAACGTCGTATTCGTTGGCGAAGTTGTTGCCGTTGGCGTGCGCCCAACTCGCAATCTCGCTGAGCAGCGCTCTGCCGTAGGGACCGACCAGTCCGGAGCCCTGTGTGTACCTGGCCAGAAGGCCAGGCGGATAGTAGGTGCCGGCGTGTTGGAGCAGCCATTCGGTGAGGTCCCTGCCGCCCGGAACGATGTCCGGCACGTATGCCGTGACGGTGTAGTCCTGCGCGTCGGTGCCCAGTGCGACGACGTTGGTCACGGCCGGCCCGCTTCCCAGCAACGTTCGCTCGACGTCCACGGTAAGAGTGCTGGGCTCACCGGCCACGACAGCGTGATCGAGGCTTGAGTCCTCGACGTGGACGACTATCGACATCAGAGTTCGCCCGGGCGTGTTCGAACCCACGAGGTCGAGCGTCCCGGCATTGACCTTGCCGCCGGCCGGCACCTGATCGTGGTGGGTGTTGGGCCCGACAGTCCAGCCGGTCGTCTGGAAGGTGTCGTACGCGACCAGACGCCAGTGCGGGGAGATGGCACCGCTCGCGAGGCCGATCGTAAAGACATCGCGCGACGATTCCCGGAAGGCGGAGGTTATCGGGGCAGTACCACCGAAATCCGAGCTTGGCTGGACCTTGCTCTGGCCACCCGCGGGCAGATATCCACCCAACCACGAGAGGGCGTTCTGAGCGTTGGTGCTGAGATCCCGTAGAGGGCCGCTGAGGGGTTGAGAACTCGCCACCGTCGTGAGAGCCAGAGAGCCGGCCACGGCCACGGCGGCGAAGATCATGCCGCCCCGCATGTGCGGCGATTGGAAATCGCGGCCGCGCCAGATCCGGTGGCGCAGCCAACTGGACCGCTCGTCCGCCGCATGGGCCAGTAGCAGGAGAAGCAACGCGGCAGCGCTGAACAAGACCAGGCCGAAGTACTGGTCGTGCTGCGTCAGAGCCATGTTTGCGGTTAGAACTACGGCCAGCAGCAGGACACCGTTGACCGTCCGGTGATAGCCGAAGACGTCGTATGAAGCTGCTTGGGCGGTCCCCCAGACCAGGATCCCCAGGATCAGACAGAAATGCCCTACCTGGAGAGTCGACACTTGATGGCGCCACGTCAGATCGAGGTATGCCTGCGTCACGGATGTGGCGGTCGCGTGGAACCACCCTCCAAGGCCGGGGGCTGAGCCGGGCAGCGATGCGCCAACGGCCTCGATCACGATGAACGCCCCGATCGTGCAGCCGAGCGTCTGAGCGAACCACGGCGAGAGATCGAGCCTGGCGCTGAGGTAGCCCCACGCCGCGGCGACCAGCGCGATCCAGATGACGAAATACGTGAGGCCGTCCTGTCCGAGTACCCAGCGGGCGTCGGCGAAGGACCATGCCATCGTTCCGGCCAGGATCAGAACCAGCGGCAAGGCGACCTAACCTTCGTCGGGCCGAAGACGCTCTATGAGCCGGGCCATTCCTCCCGGTTCGTCCATCCCGTGCGCCTCGCCCCTGGGTCGATAGACCTCGGGCCGATCCGGTGCGAGCCAGCCTGCGGATGCCATGGCTAGCACCACCCGCACTGCGACATGGGCCTGCGCTGCTGATCGCTCACGCTAGCACCGCCCCGAGGTCGTCGCCCGCGCGGATCTCGTAGCTTCTTACGTCGTATTCGGCCAGGGCGAAACTCAGTGCTCGTTGCTCTTGCTCAGCCGCCGTCGCGTACGATTCGACCTCCGGGCGCCGCAACCCATACACCTCGTAGCTGACGGCGTCGAGGGCCACAACGGCGGCGGTCACACCCCGGGCTCGCAGGGACGTGAGCGCCCGCACCCATTGCCGTTCCCGCGACGCGGTGACCACCACCGCGGTCATGCCCCGTCGCAGCTTGGGCAGCCCTGTCAGCAGCACCTCCGCGAGCGGCGTCCGGCCGTCGCCCTCGACCGCCGCCAGCAGCTGCATGATCTTCTGGCGCTGTCTCGGCCCACGATCCGCCGGGATCGAAACGAGTCGGTGTCCGCTCGTGGTCATGCCGACGGCCCTGTTCTCCAGGATCGCGTCGTGGGCTATCGAGGCTGCGACGCGCAGGATCTCCTCCACCGTCGACATGTCTCCATCGCCTGCCTGAACTCGCGCTTCCAGGTCCACGAAGAGCCAGACATCGGCCGTTTGCTCGAGGTCAAACTCCTTGACTTGAATTTCGCCAAGGCGCGCCGTGCTGCGCCAGTGGATGCGGTTGAAGCTGTCGCCCGGGGCATATGGGCGGACGGTCGTGGCCAGCGGCGTCGTCTGAAGCGTCCGCTCGGGAGCGGAATGTGTCCCCTCGAGATATGCGTTGGGTAGCCGCCAGCGCGGCAGCGGCAACACCCGCGGAAAGACGGTCACGACCGTTGGCCTCCCAACGGTCGCCGCGGCTTCGAAGAATCCGAACGGATCGCCGGTCCGCACGACCATCGGCTCGATACGGAAGCTACCCCGGCGGCTGAGCGGCACGATCGCGATCCACGAGCGCTGTGCCCAAGACCGCAGACCCAGGGCTCGACCCGGCACGGGCACTGGCAGGTCCGTAGGGCTGTAAACCTCGAGCCAGGGCTTGGGCAAGCCACTCGCGTTGGAGATGCTGTACGTCGTTCTCAGGTCGTCGCCGACGTGTCCCTGACGGTGGTCGACTCGGTACCCGGCCTCCAGATCGGCCAGGCCGAAACGAGTCAGCACATAGCTGCCTCCGATGGCGAGCAGCCCGAGGTAGACCATGTAGAAGAGAAACTGGTAGCCAGTCGCGAAGGCCGCGATCAGAAGACTGACCGCAACGATCAGGAACTGGAGGCGCCGGATCACGAGACGACGCTCGCCGTACTTGCGCTACTGGGCCAGGCTGCCGGTGGCGCCGCGCCTGACGGCACCGTCCCGCGACCGCTGGGCGGCGGCGCCCTTTCGGTCGGGACTTGGCCCCTGCCCATCCTCCACGGGAACGGTATTGAGTATTTCTGCAATCACCTGGCGCGGGTCGATGTCGTGCATCGATGAACTGGTCTTGATGATCAGCCTGTGGGCTAGGGCCGACTCGGCGAGCATCTTGACATCGTCAGGAATCACGTAGTCGCGGCCGGCGAGAGCGGCCAAGGCCTGGCCGGTGCGGTAGAGCGCCAACGATCCGCGCGGCGACGCACCGAGGTACACGTCGGGATGTGTGCGCGTGGCATTGACCAACCGAACGATGTAGTCGGCCACACTCGGATCCACGTAGACCTGACGCACTGCCGTCTGGAGTTCACGCAACTCGTCCACGCCGAGAACCTCCTGGAGATCCTCGAGTGGATGGGCGACCTTCTGTTCGTCGAGGATCGTGGCCTCGTCCGCGGGGCTCGGGTAGCCGAGTCGGATCCGGAGCATGAAGCGATCTAGTTGAGCCTCCGGCAAAGCGAACGTACCCTCGTATTCGATCGGGTTCTGGGTAGCGATGACGAGGAACGGCTCCGGCATCTGGTACGTGGTGCCGTCGATAGTCGCCTGATGCTCTTCCATGCACTCCAGCAGCGAGGACTGTGTCTTGGGCGTGGCCCGGTTGATCTCGTCGGCCAGAACGACTTGCGCCATGATCGGGCCCGGCCGGAACTCGAATTCCTGAGTCTTCTGGTTGTAGATCGAAAGGCCGGTCACATCGGAAGGCAGCAGGTCGGGAGTGAATTGGATCCGTCGGAAGGAGCATCCAAGACTGCGCGCCACTGCCTTGGCGAGCATGGTCTTGCCGGTTCCGGGTACGTCTTCGATGAGGAGATGGCCGCGGCATAGCAGCGCAACGAGAGTCAGTCGGACTTCATGGCTCTTGCCGATGATCACTCGCTCGACGTTCGCGGCAACTCTATCGCCGGTTTCCTGGATCGTCGTCATTGCTCTCTCTTCGGGACGCGAAAGCGGATGGAGGCCCACGAAACGTCTCGCAGGGCCCTCGGTTCAGGTCTTCATGGCCGGGACGGGCTGAAGGCCGCCAAATACTACGCCGAGAGGACTCGGCCGTTCTGCTCCTCACCGGTTCGTCTCGATACGGCGGGCACTCCGCGCCCCGAAAGACTTCCTTGCGGCGAACCTTGCAGTCAACGGGACCTTCGGACCCGTCCGCGAGTACGAGCAGGAATGGTGTCTCGACGGGAGGATCGGCGTACGCTCCGCACGGAGCGTTGCACTAACAGCGCTGAGTCTTGGCCCTGGATGACTACGGAGCACCGATGCCCGAGGTAACCGACTCGTATTGCGAGCGGTGTGGCGCACGCTACGCCTTCACTCCGAACATGCCCAAGAGCCTCTCACTCAAGGGCGCGCGCGTTCTGGCCAAGGGCCTGAAGAACTTCGTCCTAACCGACGGCCAGTCCATGGCCGACGCATTGACTCTGGCGCGCAACGAAGACAACAACCAGGACTCGAGTCGAATGACCGAGGCCTTCCACCGCACCTTCAACTTCTGCATGACCTGCCGGCAATACGCCTGCGAACGGTGCTGGAACGCGAAGGTCGGGGCCTGCCTCTCATGTGCGCCGGCATCCGGTGGGCAGGCCGTCGCGCCTGAGGATCACCTGATCGTCCGGACACCCGTAGCCCGATGGGACGCCGATTGGTCCCTTTTCCCGGAGGGGCCCGCCGTCGAGCCGCTTGCCCGTCCCGCTCCGCCTGTGCCCTTCAACGAGCCCATTCGCCTCGAAGAACCCCGGCAAGCACTCGCGCCCCAAAGCAGCGATCTTCCGATATGGCCCGCCGGAGACCTCCCGACAGTTCTCCCCGTGGAATCCGCCGACACACCGAGGAAGGGCCGCAGCTCCTACCAGAAGTCGGTCGACGCGCAGGCCGCCGACTTGTGGCCGATCACCGACGAGATCGCGCCGGAGATGACGCTGACTCCCGAGGAACTCGAGCTCGTCGAAACGCGGCTCAGCCAGCCCGACGCTCCCGAGGCATCGCCGGATCAATATCAGCCAGTCGCGCCAACGCCGGCACGCACGAGCGGGGGCGCTGCTTCTGTTCCCGCGTGGGTCGCCAAGAACGTCGAACCCCTCGGCCTGCCCGCGATGGCGTCCCCGGTAGACGACCTATCTTCGACGGAGCCCATGCTCGACGCGGCGGTCCTGCCCCAGCGAATCCTCCACGCGCCCATCGCGTCGCCGGTTCTCCCGCCACTCGCGCCTCCCTCGGCGGCACTGCCCGCCCCCGAACATGCCCCGATGGTTGCCGGGCTCCTGGGTCGCCCTGCCCCTGGCGTCGACGATCGTTCGGTCGCTCGCTCGCGTCGTTCTTCGGGGCGTCGCGGCCAACCACCCGGCGACCAGTGGCCGCACGTAACTGAATGGTCAAACAGGCCTCCGGAGAATCATGGCTGGTGGGCCGCCAGCGCCGAAATCGGCGCCCCGCTCGAAGAGCTCGAGGTAGAACCCGCTTGGTCGGACTCCGCCGTGCCTGCAGCCACGCCCGAACCGCATCTGCCGGCGACTTCGCAGGACATCGCTCCCGAGCCGGCCGCGCGCCGGCTGAAGCCGCCGGACGCCGACGCCAGGACCGCTGCCGCTGTGCGACTCTCGGCCGTGGCCGGCGTCGGCTCCGACCGCGCCGTTCCACCCGACTTCCCGCCCGCGCCAGCCGAAGCGGACGTATTCGCGCCGGCGGTGCAACAGCCCCTTTTCGACCTCTCGCATGCCACCCAGGATCGCCGGCACTTCTCGGCGCCGGAACAGCCCACCTGGCCCGAAGCCGATCAGAAGGCTCCCGAGGCCATCCGCAACCAGCCCCGCCGGGCTACCGAGTGGACTCCCGGCCGACCGGGCTCGTCTGCCGGCGACATTCAGGCGTCGGCCGGACCGGCGCTCCAGCACCCGACGCCGCTCGGGCCCTGGCCACCCTTCGGAGCCAGCTGGCCAGCCCAGGAGGACGTCAACGGACCGCGGCCGGCACCCGAGGGACAGCCAATTCCCGCCGTCGTGGCAGCGCAGCAAACCAACACACCGATACTGGCCGAGATCTGGGCCCAGTCTGCCCAGGAAGTCCTCAATCGAGGCTCCGTCCGGGTCTGCCACCGCTGCGCACTGCCGGTCTCGACTCAGGCTCGATACTGCCGCCGGTGCGGCACTCAGCAGGCTTGATCTCGCGAGCCGCGACCTGCCGGAGCCGCCCGACCGCCGGACGCCATGGAATTCGGCGCCCTGAGCAGATTGGGTTACTCGTCGAAGTCGTCGAAGAGACCCCGCTGCATCTCATCCTCGTGAGTGGCTCCGTGCGGGCGGAGCAACGACCGCACTTGCGCTCTCCGAACGAAGCGTCGATTGCCCAGCTTGATGCTCTGTAGCTGTCCGACTCGAGCCCACCGGCCGATCGTGCCGGGCGTGAATCTCACGTTCGAGGTAGCCAGCAACTCAGCCGCCTCCGACAGGGAGATCCAGTCGGACGGTGGCTTCGACATTGTCAGTCGGCGTCCTTCGTGGTCGTTCCGGCGGCGGGGGTCGCGTCGGTACCGGTGGCGGACGGCGCCGTCCCCGCGCCCGGACTCGTCCCCTCGCCCGAACTCGTCCCCTCGCCCGAACTCGTGGCCGCCTTGGCTGCGCGCTCCTTGGCGACCTGCGTGGTAATCGCCCGGTCCTGGCGCGCCCAGCCCTTGCCCTTGAAATGAACGGCAGCAGCCGAGACGGCCTTCTTCATCGGCCCGCCGCAAGCGCTACAGGCCGATGGCCCGTTTCCGTGGACGGAGTGCATGACCTCGATTCGGAGGCCGCATTTCGTGCAGACGTAGTCGTAGAACGGCATCTAGACCTCAACCCACCAGCGCTAGCTGCGAACCATCCGCATCCCGCACTTGGGGCAATAGAAGGCCCTCTCGAGCCCGGGGTTGAACCCGCAGTGCGCGCAGGCCATGCCTCCTCCAACCGGCGAAGGCACGGGCCGGTCGCCCGACACAGTGCCAATGGCATGGGTATCGCCTGCGACGTTGTTGAAGAGGCCCGCCAACACGCCCGCGGCGTTACGGTCCGTGTCGCCGCGCACGCCCTTGCCGCCCCAACCGACGACCGCGCGGACTACTAAGTCGCCCGTCACTTCGTCGAAGTGAGAGACAACGCCGCCAACGATCGCGTTGTAGTCCGGGTAGCCCATCGTGTCCGTCTCCCCGGAGAGAAGCCCGCACACGAGGGTCTCGTAAACGGGATCAATGGCATCGACGGACTCAAGGACGACGAGCGCGTGGCGCGTCACGGCCGACCGATTGTGGTGGTACTGCAGCCACTGAGCACTGCCGGGAAGGCGGGCAATGTACGGTGACGCCGAGCCGAACTGGACCGGCAGCGGCTCGACGAGTTCGGACTCGCCCTTGACGTAGCCGGCGAGCATGCTGTGGAGTCGCTGAACCAGGCCAGGCCCAGCCTTGAGTCGCACGCCTTCCGAACTCTTCGCCGAATAGGAGAGCTTCAGCGAGAACTCATGCGAACTCACCTCAGGTGGAGGCGGTGTCGAGGCTTGTTGTGGCGGCGCGCGATGCGCCTTTCCGAAGAGCGGCACAGTCCCTCCCGAAAGGTGTGTGGACCTCCGCGTATCCTACCAGCGCCCCGGCATCGACTGTCCCTGGACGTTCGCGCTCTCTCGGCCGAAAGATGTCACGTCGGCTGCACCTGCCGACTATGCCAGGCGCTGTGTCAGTCGGTCCACCAGCTCCTCCAGCTCCGTGGCCCGGGCGCGAGCGCCCTCCACGACGGCCGGCGGGGCCTTCGACGTGAACGCTTCGTTAGCGAGCCTGGCCCGAGCCGACGCCAGCTGGCCTTGGGCATCGGCCAGCTCACGCTCGAGTCGGGCGCGATCTCGTTCCTCCTGGATCTCGTCCCTGGCCGCCGGCCTGACAACCGCTTCGACATCTCCGGCGATGACCGAGAGACCGCCTTCCACTCCCTCTCGAATAGACCCGAGATGGGTTGCGCGGCTCAGCGGCTTTGCTCTTGCCAGGCGCTCGATCGCCGGCCGGAGCGCCTCGAACGTTCGGCCCAGCGAGTCGGGCACGAAGACATCGACCGGCAGCCACGCCCTGGGTTCGATGCGTGCCTCCGCCCTGGCGTTGCGAACCGCCCGGACGAGGTCGATCAGAGCCGCGACTTCGACCTCGGCCGCGACGTCGACGGCCCCGGCACCGGCCACCGGCCAGTCGGCAACGATCAGCAACTCGGGATCGCCGGACGTCTTCGGCAGCCGCTCCCAGATCGCCTCGGTAATGAACGGCATGATCGGGTGCATCAGGCGCAGGTAGGTATCGAGCACATTGACGAGCGTCCACCACGTGGCTTCGCGATCGGCCGGGGGCAGGCTCTCGTCGGCGAGGCGGATCTTGGCCAGCTCGACGGCCCAGTCGCAGTACTCGTTCCAGACCGCTTCGTAGAGGACCTGGCTCGCGTCTCCGAACGTGTACAGGGCCATGGCTCGATCCACAAGGGCCACCGTCGCGGCGGCGCGTGACAGGATCCAGCGATCGGCCGGCCCTACGTGGTCTCGATTGGGCAACTCGCGCAGAGCCGTGGCCGGAATTGATGCCGGCCTGGCTCCCAGCACGAAGCGCGCCACGTTCCAGAGCTTGTTGGCGAAGTTGCGGGCGTTCTCGAGCTTCTCGACGCCCAGACGGGCATCGTTGCCCGGGGCTGTTCCGTTGACCAGGGCGAATCGGAGCGCATCCGCGCCCACCTCGTCGATGGTCTCAAGCGGATCAACCGAGTTGCCCTTTGTCTTGGACATCTTCTGGCCGTACGGGTCGCGGATCAGGCCCGACAGGTAGACGGTGTGGAAGGGCGCCTCGCCGGTGAAGTGAATGCCCAGCATCATCATCCGGGCGACCCAGAAGAAGATGATGTCGTAGGCGGTCTCCATTACCGAGGTCGGATAGAAGCGCTCGAGATCGCGCGTCTTTTCGGGCCAGCCCAACGTGGAGAAGGGCCACAAACCGGAACTGAACCAGGTGTCGAAGATGTCCTCGTCCTGGCGGAGTTCAGTGGCCGGCCGGTTGCACACTTCGCAGGCCGTCGGTCCGGCCGGATCGGCCGTCACCGTCGAGTGGCCGTCCGGGCAGTACCAGGCGGGGATGCGGTGGCCCCACCACAGCTGGCGGCTGACGTTCCAGTCGCGCATCTCGGTCATCCAGTGTTCCCAGACTTTGACGAAGCGTTCGGGGAGAATCTGGGTCTTGCCCGACCGAGTCGCCTCTAGAGCCGCGGCCGCGAGCGGCGCCACGCGGACGAACCACTGGGTCTTCAGACGCGGCTCCACAACGTCGTCGGAGCGCTGGCAGCGTCCGATGAGCATCTCGTGCGGCTTGATCGAGTCGATGTCGCCGCCGGCCTGGAGCGCCTCCACGATCTGGCGGCGAGCTTCGTAGCGGTCCAGGCCGGCGAACTCCGCGCCGTTCTCGTTGATGCGGGCGGCGTCGTCCAGCACCGTGATCATCGGCAGGCCGTGGCGCTTGCCAGTCTCGTAGTCGTCGTTGTCGTGAGCGGGCGTGATCTTCACCGCGCCGGTTCCGAAGGCACGGTCCACCACGGGATCGGCGATGATCGACACCGCTCGATCCACGAACGGAATCATCGCGCGGCGGCCGATCAGCGCCGTGTAGCGCGAGTCTTCCGGGTTCACCGCGACAGCCGTGTCGCCGAGCAGTGTTTCGGGGCGCGTGGTGGCCACGGAGATCCACGCGTTAGGGTCCGGCGCGCCGGTGGCTTCGTCGATCAGGTGATACCGCATCGTCCAGAGGCTGCCCGTCGTTTCCTTCGGGACGACCTCCAGGTCCGAGACGCTGGTCCGGCAACCGGGGCACCAGTGGATGAGAGCCTCGGTGCGATACGCCAACCCCTCGCGGTAGAGGCGCAGGAAGGCCTCGCGGACGGCCCGCGCAGAGAACTCGTCCATCGTGAAGCGCAGCCGGGTCATGTCGAGCGAGGCCCCGACTCGGCGCTGCTGGCTCAGGATCGTTTCGCGGGTCGTTCGGACGAACTCCCACATCGCCTCGAGATACTTCTCGCGGCCC
>Ga0182027_10004693_pt1 | contig 21090 bp, 16 predicted proteins | sample 712E1DmetaG_FD_121300 | JGI IMG/M metagenome (GOLD analysis project Ga0182027, IMG submission 121300) | Permafrost microbial communities from Stordalen Mire, Sweden - 712E1D metaG (Illumina Assembly) | ecosystem: Environmental > Terrestrial > Soil > Wetlands > Permafrost | place: Sweden...
AAGGAGATGGTGCTTTATCTCGATTCGCTGCAAAGACCAAATGGACTCTTTTTTCATGCTCAGGATGTTCCTTTCTTCTGGAGTCGTGGTAACGGATGGATGGCTGCAGGTATGAGCGAATTACTAAGTTCCCTCCCGGAAAATAATTCAAACCGTCCGAGAATAATGGAGGGTTATAAGAAAATGATGGCATCACTTCTGAAGTACCAGTCTGAAAACGGTACCTGGAGACAATTGATCGATGAACCTGAATCATGGAACGAAACTTCCGGAACAGGAATGTTTGCCTTTGCAATGATCACAGGTGTGAAAAAAGGATGGCTCGATAAATCTACCTATGGTGCAGCAGCCAGGAAAGCATGGCTTGGACTGATTTCATATATCGATCAGAATGATGAAGTCCGGGAAGTGTGTGAGGGTACTAATAAGAAGAATGACCGACAATACTACTACGACCGGAAACGAAACGTCGGGGATTTGCACGGGCAGGCACCTGTTTTGTGGTGTGCTTCCGCATTGCTGAAGTAGAGCTTCAGGAAACTAAAAAACATGAAGAGGATATTAATTGATATGGATGGAGTTCTGGCTGATGTATATCCTCGCTTCTTTGAAGTGTATGAGAATGAAACCGGGAAAAGGAAAACATTTGATGAGATTACAGGACCTTTGGAGGGGGAAGCATTTCCTGAACTTTCCCGCTGGGTGAAAACACCCGGATTTTTCAGAACTATACCGGTGATGCCGGATAGTCAAAGGGTATTAAAATTACTCAATAAATACTATGAGATAATAGTTGTTTCCATGGCAACTGAATTCCCCGCAAGTCTTACGGATAAGCAATTGTGGCTGATTGACCATTTTCCTTTTATAAGCTGGAAACAGGTCGTTTTCTGTGGGAACAAGAGTTTAATTCCTGCAGATTTAATGATCGACGACCATTTGAAAAACCTTGATAATTTTGATGGTGAAACGATCATGTTCATCCAACCTCATAATAAAAACAAAACCGATCACCATCATAAAACAGTTTCTTCATGGGCAGAAATTGAAAAGCTACTCCTGCCTCAATAAAATATTTCCTGATTAATGCCCATCAGGTTATAAATATTTTAACTTTGAAACTACAGTGGTAGTGAATTTATTTAACCTGGCACACCTCGTTTTTAAACAAATTATTTAGTAATAAAACCAATTAAAATAGATAATATGGAAACCGAAAACAAACCTGCCATAAAACGATTATACTCACTCGATGCATTACGAGGATTCGATATGTTCTGGATTGCAGGAGCAGATGGAATTTTTGTCGGGCTGGCGTCGCTTACGGGATGGCCAATCTTTAAATGGTGGGCAGGACAACTGGAACATGTTCCATGGAATGGATTCCATTTTGAGGATATGATCTTCCCTCTTTTCCTCTTTATTGCCGGAATATCTTTCGCCTTTTCCCTAACAAAGCGCACGGCAATGAATGACAGCCGCACCTCTATCTATAAACACGTTATCAGCCGAGGATTGATCCTGGTTCTTATTGGAATACTATATAATAATGGCGTCCGTTTTGATTTTGCTCATTTACGGTACGGAAGTGTTCTGGGAAGAATAGGTCTGGCATGGATGTTTGCCTCACTTATCTTTATGAACACAAAATTAAATATGCGGATTGTCTGGTTCTGCGGACTTTTAATCGGTTACTGGGTTTTGCTGCTGCTATTTCCTGCCCATGATCTTGGTTCCATGGATATTTTTTCACAGGAAGGGAATCTCACCAGTCATATCGATCGCCTTTTGATGCCCGGAAGACTTTACCTTGGGAATCACGATCCTGAAGGATTATTAAGTACTATCCCCGCCATCGGTACAGCTTTACTCGGAATGTTCACAGGAGAATTCCTGTTATCAAAATACCTGAATGACAAACCCTTGCGCAAAGTACTATATATGGTTCTGGCAGCAATAACATTGATGATTATCGGGAAGATCTGGAATATTGCATTCCCGATCAATAAAAACCTATGGACAAGCTCATTTGTATGCTTTGTAGGTGGACTGAGCCTTCTTCTGTTCTCAGTATTCTACCTTATTATTGATGTTTGGGGATATAAAAAATGGGCATTCTTTTTTGTAGTTATAGGGATGAATCCTATTACTATTTATCTTACAGAGAGAATTGTAAATTTCGGATCTGCAACAAAGTTTTTTTTCGGAGGTTTTACATCTATCATGCCGGAATCATGGGCGCCACTAATTGATGGAATCGGAGTAACGGCAATAGCATGGGTATTTCTTTATATACTTTACAAAAAGAAGATATTTTTAAAGATTTGATCTCCAGTTAGTCAGCCAATGCCTGATAAACCAGGGCTTTGAATTTATCCTGTATTTCAGAATGACTAAACGGGCTTTGTTGCAAAAATAACAGACAGACAAGCCGTTCCTTTGGATCGGCCCAATAAGTGGTAGCAAAATAACCACCCCAGGAAAACGATCCTTCCGATATTCCAAGTCTTTCCTGACCGCTGGCCGTTGTAATCTCAAAACCTAATCCGAACTTATCCCTGCCAAGATTAAGATCACCGATCTGATTCGTGGTCATTAAATCCACAGTACGCCTAGCCAGCAGTCTTTTCCCTTTATACTCTCCTTTGTTTAACAACATTTGCAGAAAAATTGCATAATCTTTTATAGTGGAACTCAGTCCGGCGCCACCGGAATAATAAGTACCTTTAACCAGCGGATAATCAACAAACGAGCCCGGTGCGTTTACAAGGTGATGATTTTTATCTTCGGCTATGACTTTTACGAGTCTGTCATGTTTTGAGGCAGGCAAATAAAAATAAGTGTCATTCATACCTAATGGTTCAAAAATATGCCTGTGAAAATAGTTGTCAAGATTTTCACCTGATAAAACTTCAACAAGATAGCCCAGAACATCAACATTTAATCCATAGGTAAATCTCTCTCCCGGCTGGTGGATTAGAGGTAATTTTCCGAGTGCTCTGATTTTGTCTCCAAGTACAATTTTATCACTCCCAAAACCTCCCGGGATTCCTGATTTTGAATAGATAGCTCTCATATTTCCGGAGCCGATGCCGGCATAATCAATTCCTGAAGTGTGGGTTAAGAGATCTCTTATTGTTATTTCACGATTTGCCGGAACAGTAGTATAGGTTGAGTCTTTTTCATTGAACTTATCAAGAACACCGGGATTAGCAAATTCAGGGATATATTTTGAGATCGGGTCATCTAAAAGAAATTTTCCTTCCTCAAATAACATCATAACTGCAACACTTGTAATAGCTTTGGTCTGGGAAGCGATACGAAAAATATCATCATTGTGCATTAACGACTTTGTTTCAACATTGCTGACCCCAAATGATTTATCATAAACAATTTTGCCATCACGTGCAATAAAACCAACTGCACCAGCTATCCATCCGCTGTCGATGCTTTGCTTAAGCATTTTATCGATGCGTATTAACCGGTCCTCAGAAACCCGGACCGAAATTGGTGAAGTCTCTTTAAGACCTGTAGCTTGTTTACACGAAAAGGCAATAATTATAATAAGACAAGCAACCTGAAGAATAAGAATTTTTTTCATATTAGATTAATTTTATTGAGCGATTATATTTATAAGTAATCTCAGCTTCCTCTGAATGGAATCTGCGTTCTGCTGTCTCTAGTCTTTTATAGCACCATGTCTTTTTTTTGCATAACTTAACAATAATTCCGTCAGGTTCTCAGCCGCCTTTCGGTTTTCAAAACTTTCCGGAAGCCGGTCGTGATCTATATATTCATTATAGATCCAGGGGTCACCTATTGCGAAAACATATCCCTTCCCATATCTGTTTTCTGCCATAAGAACTTTGCCCTTCTCGGTCAGAATAGCCTTTGCATTTCCTGAAATATTAATGTCTGAAACCTCCTTAATATAGATTTTTGTTACTCCCCTAAAAAGCGGATGGTCAGGCAGGTCAGTACTGGCTCCCATTTCAAAATTATTTCCTGTCACAGGATGTAATGTAACATGGTTAAACGTCATACTAAACTGTTTCATCAGCTCATTGAGATGGGTAAACTCACAGTTTGGCCCATCATTTGCCAGGATTGCAAGAACGCCACCATCTTCAACCCAACTTTTTATACAGGTAATATCTTCGGGCATTAAATAATTTGGGGAGGGGTTTTCCGTTGTGGTATCAGGATCGACAATAATATAGATATTGATTTTATTTAAAACACCGGCATCTGGTCTCCCAATGGTTGTTATTTTTGCTCCCCTGCCGGTAAAAATTTCACCCCACCTCGAATATCCGCTGAACTCGGTGTCAGTCCAAAGATAATGATAAGGTTTTCCAGTTTTTGCATTCGTCTCATGGTTATACCAGTTATCCAACCCGACTACTGGTTGAGAAAATAGGTCCTGAACAAGGAATACTGGCAGAATAAGCGAAATGAATAAGAAATTCATTATTAAAACTTTTGGCTTTTCCATAGTTTTTCCGTGGTTTACTACTCAAAAATATGAAACATTAATGATGATACAATGATATTCCAAAACATATCCCCGGATTATCTGAATAATTATCTTTGTTACTAAGAACTGCATCTTTGAGTCTTGGAGTCTTGGAGTGCTGGAGTGCTGAAATCGTATGAAAAAAACTCATTATTGTTTCCCACTTTTGGGAAAAAGAGAAGGGGTTAATAAATTGAACCTGAACTAAATTGATAAAGAAATGAAAAGCCTTAATAAAAAAACCGTTACTACAATTCCGATACTATTCTTCAGTCTCATAGTTTATTGCCAGGATTTAAACCACTCGTTTAGACCAGGGCAGATATGGCCGGATAATGAAGGCAGACATATTAATGCACACGGGGGCGGAATAATTTTTTATAACGACACCTATTACTGGTTCGGAGAATACAGATTGCCACGATTGGAAAAAGACAAAAGTCATTATGGAGTCAGCTGTTACTCATCAAAAGATCTTCTTAACTGGAAGAATGAGGGACTTGCTTTAAAGGTTATTAATGATACTGCAAGTCTTCTTAATCCCGGATGCGTAATTGAACGCCCCAAAGTGGTCTTTAACAAAAAGACAGGAAAATTTGTAATGTGGTTTCATCACGAATTAAAAGGACAGGGATACAAAGCCGCCTTAACCGGTGTTGCCGTAAGCGACAATATAACAGGCCCATACAAATACATCAGGAGTTTGCGTCCCAACCCAGGTGTCTGGCCTCTGAATTTTCCTGATGAGTATAAAAAAGCCTCTGTAAAAGAAGGTGATCTTAAAAGCTGGTCTGAGGAGTGGAAACTTGCAGTCATGGAAGGATTATTCGTACGACGCGACTTTGAGGGTGGTCAGATGTCACGTGACATGACTATTTTTGTTGATAAAGATGGGAAAGCTTATCACGTCAATGCTGCTGAAGAGAATATGACACTTCATTTTTCAGAACTTACAGATGACTATCTCGATTTTACCGGAAGATATATCCGTGTTCTTCCCGGAGAATCGAATGAAGCACCGGCTCTCTTTTATTCCAAAGGCAGTTACTTTATGATTACCTCAGGCACAACCGGATGGAAGCCAAATCCTGCCCGTCTTGCTGTTTCCAAAAAGATTTTTGGGGAGTGGAAGTCAATCGGAAATCCCTGCAGGGGAACAGAGGATGAAAACAAAATCAGTTTTGGCTCCCAGAGTACTCAGGTTCTTCCAATCGCCGGCAAAAAAAATGAATTCATCTTTATGGGTGACCGATGGATTCCGGATAATCTTGCAGAAAGCCGTCATATATGGTTGCCAATTGAATGGGAAAAAGGAAATCCGGTCATAAAATGGTACCCTAACTGGAACCTGAGTAATTTGCAATGAAATTTGGATTCTTATTATAATTAAGTTAGTTTTCATATCCGAAAACTATAATCATATGAAATCAAATCTATTTGCCATGAAACCTGTTACTTTAATCCTATTAACAGGCTTGATAAATTTGTCATCCTGTAAAAAAACTGTTATAAATGAGGTTAAAGTTCCCGATTTTAAAACCCTTTCATCTCAATTCAGGGACCCACCCAAAGAGTACACTACGGCACCATTTTTTGTATGGAACGCTGATATTACTGTAGAGGAGATTGACAAAGATCTCACCAGCTTTAAAAACGCCGGATCATCGCAGGTATTTATACATCCCCGACCCGGACTGATTACCGAGTACCTTTCAAAAAAATGGTTCGAACTTTATCAACATACCGTTGAAAAGGGGAAAGAGCTTGGTATGAATATCTGGATATACGACGAAAACTCATATCCAAGCGGTTTCGGGGGCGGACATGTCCCTGATGAAATGCCCGAATCTTACAATAAAGGACAGGGTCTGAATATGACGAAAGCCGAAATTCTTCCTGACAGTTGCAACAAATACTATCTTTGCTTAAAGGAAGAAAATGGGGTTTACAAGGATATTACCGCCTCATTATCAGATGAAAAAGGAAAGAAAGGAAAGTATTTCCTGTTCTCAAAAACATTTAATGCAAAATCTGATTGGTATGGCGGCTTTTCATATGTTGATCTGCTCTACCCGGGTGTGACTCAGAAATTTATTCAGGTAACCATGACTGGTTATGAGAAGTATCTGGGTACTGAATTCGGAAAAACCATTCCTGGCACATTTACAGATGAGCCTCAAATCCAATCTCCGGGAGGTATCCGCTGGACTCCGGACCTTTTTGATGTCTTCCGGAAAAAGTGGCATTATGATCTTAAAACTCAGTTGCCTTCACTTTATGAAGAAACAGGTGAATGGAAGAAAGTCCGACATAATTATACTCAAACACTACTTCAGCTTTTCATTGACAGGTGGTCAAAACCATGGCATGCCTATAGTGAAGAAAAAGGCCTGAAATTCACAGGTCATTACTGGGAACATGAATGGCCAAATATGCGTCCTGGTGGAGATAATATGGCTATGTATGCATGGCCGCAGGTTCCGGCCATCGATATGCTGTTCAATCAATGGGACGATTCCACAACTCATGCCCAATTTGGAAATACACGTTCGGTTAAAGAGCTGGCCAGTGCTGCAAATCAAACAGGCAGGCAAAGAAAACTCAGTGAAACCTATGGAGGATCCGGCTGGGAGCTCACGTTTACAGATATGAAACGTAATGGGGACTGGGAATATGCCCTCGGAATAAACCTTATGAATCAGCACCTTACATACTTCACTCTTGCAGGAGCCAGAAAATATGACTACCCTCCCACCTTCGACTATCATGAGCCATGGTGGAATAATTATAAGTATTTAAATACCCATTATGCAAGACTTTCACTTGCCTTATCATCAGGAAAACAAATTAACGATATACTGATACTTGAACCGACCACATCTACATGGCTATATGACTCTTATACCCAACCTGATAAAAAATATTCTGAAATTGGTCAGGCGTTCCAGACATTTATTACAAAACTCGAAAAAAGTCAGGTTGAATATGACCTGGGATCGGAAAACATTATTAAAGATATGGGAAGTGTTTCTCATAATAAACTCGTTGTCGGCCAGGCGAGCTATTCCCGGGTAGTTATTCCTCCGCTGACAGAGAATCTGGATCTGCAAACTTATAATCTGATCAGAAAATTTGTCTCTAACGGAGGCACGCTGATTGCATTTTCAATCCCGACACTCGTTGATGGCTCACCAAATAAAGGTCTGAAAGAGCTCTTCAATATAAATTCTGATAAGATTATTTTCATCCCGGAATTATCGCGGGAAATTATAAATAAATACTTCAATAATACAAGGCTCAAATTTGAAGGAGCAACCGGGGACGCCCTCTATCATCATCACAGAACTTTAGCTGACGGACAGCTCTTGTTTCTTGTAAACTCGGGTCTGAGCACACAAATAAATGGTTTAGTTAAAACCAGTGGACAAGGTGCACTTGAAATGAATACCCTGACAGGCGAGATTTATGGGTATCCTTGCCTGAAGAGAGGAGACAACATCTATATCTCCTATTCAATTCCTCCCGCCGGAAGCCTTTTGCTATTCATCCCAGATACTAAAATGTCTGATTACCCGATACCGGTAAAACCAAAGATTTACAGTACTGTTCTACCTTCCTCTTTGATAAATGTTACAAGAAATAAGGAAAACGTTTTAATGATTGATTTTTGTGATCTTTTAGTTGGCAACGAGAATACCAAAGATCTTAATACCTATTACGCTGCAGACAAGGTATATAAACATTACGGATTTAAAAACGGGAATCCATGGAGCACATCTGTTCAATTCAGGACAAATATTGTTGACAGGGATACTTTCGGGTTGAATACCGGTTTTAGCGCAACATATCATTTCACCATAAATGGGAAATTCGACTTATCAAAGATTAAAGCTGTTGTGGAACGTACCAATTTATGGACTGTAAGTATAAATGGCATTGAAGTGAAACCGGAAAATGGCGAGTGGTGGCTCGACAGATCATTCGGCGTTTTAAGTATCGGAAAAGCGATCAAACCAGGCGATAACACAATAACTCTTAAAACATCACCTATGAAGGTTAATGCTGAGATCGAACCAGTTTATGTGCTTGGCGACTTCTCAGTAAAACCAGCAGAAAAAGGCTGGAAGATCGAAGCACCTGTCTCAACTTACACCATGGGAAGCTGGAAAGACCAGGGACTTCCATTTTATTCATGGGGTGTAACTTACAGTGAAGAGTTCAACGTTGAAAATAGTGATGGAAAATGGGAAGTTGCATTGGGTAAATGGAATGGAACAGTGGCTGAAGTTACAGTGAACGGACAACATGCCCCTGTTATAGCATTTCCGCCATACCATAGTGATATCACAGGATTAATAAACCCCGGTATCAATAAAATTGATGTTAATATAATCGGAAGTCTTAAAAATCTTCTTGGGCCTCATCATAATAATCCAAAACCTGGCCTTGTTTCTCCATGGATCTGGAGAAACGTGAAAAGCTACCCACCCGGAAAAGAATACCAGATGCTGGATTACGGATTATTCGAAGACTTTAACCTTTTACATAGTATTCAGTAAGGTTTTGTAATTTTCATTCTTTTACTTATTGGTACTGGGTTCTCGTTGCCTGGTGCCAAGCAGTGGCGTATAAAATATCTGACCAATTACCCAGAACCCAATACCGGGTACCGGGTACCATAAATATAAATTTTTTCGAATACTCTCATTTTAAGCGTACAATCAACTAAATATCAATATACTATTTTAGACCTATTGCAGAAAAGAAATATTTTTCTACATTTGAAACAATTTATAACTTGGTATTTGGTTAAAATTAAATTTAATTAAAAACTTAAACGGAAATTGGAGATTTTGTAAAGGTCTACAAAATACCCATTGAAACTAAAACTTAAAACTTAACCTATGAGAAAGCTTTTAACCTTTATTTTTTCTTTGTTCATTACCGGCAGTCTGCTTGCGGGCGGACTGGTTACCAACAATAACCAGAGTGCCATGTTCACACGCCTGCAGAACCGTAATGCCTCAACCAGTATTGATGCAGCTTATTTCAATCCGGCAGGTTTAACCAGGCTTGGCGACGGATTTTTTGCTTCAATTAACAATCAGACAATCACTCAGACACAAAAAGTAATCAGTGATTATAAATATCTCACCGGTACTCCAAAAGAGTATATTGGTAATGTAAGTGCGCCTATTTTCCCCGGAATATATTTAGTGTATAATACAGGGAAACTGTCATTTTCAGCAGGATTTAATCCAATTGGAGGCGGTGGTGGAGCAAAATATAAAACTGGGCTGCCATCATTCGAAATGAATATTGCTGATATTCCTCCAAGTTTAACAGCCCAGGGCATACCAACTTCACAATATTCAGCAGATATTTATTTCAAAGGCTCTTCGGTTTATTTTGGTTATCAGGCCAATGTTGGCTACAAAATAAATGATAATCTTTCTGTTGCAGTTGGTGCACGTTTGGTTTCCGCTTCAAATAAATACAACGGCTATTTAAAAAATATCAGTATAAATCCTAACTACCCGGCTTTTGGAGCTTCTTATAACGGAGCAATGGTGCTGGCAAGTCAATTCTTTACTGATGGTCAAACATACTTAAATGGTGTTTCAACTCAATTATCAGGTACTGCTTCTTCGTTGCAGCCATTAATTACAGGTGGTGCAGGTGGGGTACTTCTATCCAATGGGACAGCTGTTGGTTTAACTCCTACCCAGGTTGCAACTCTTCAAGGTACAATCTCTGCCTTAGGTGGCAACCCGGCAGGTATGACAATAGCGCAATCTCAGGCATTTTTCTCCGGAGCGTCAACTTCTTATGGAGCTAAAGCTGGACTTATGGGAGAGAATGCTACTGCAAGCAAGGATATTAATGTAGATGCTTCTGAATCCGGAACAGGTATCACCCCAATTCTCAGCGCAAACTTTTCACCTTCAGACAATCTGGATATAGCTGTAAAGTATGAATTCAAAACTGAGCTTAATATGAAAACAAAAGTTGTCAATGGTGAAGGCGGAGGAATATTTGTTGATGGGCAGACTGTTATAGCCGATATGCCTGCAATGCTTTCATTTGGAGTGGATTACAGACCTATTAAAAAACTTTTGCTTTCTGCAAGCTTCGATGAATACTTTGATAAAAATGTTGATTACGACGGCAGTGCAACCATAAATATAAATGAGATCGATAAGAATTTCGTTGAATACGGACTCGGAGCAGAATATGGTCTTACTGAGAAACTGCGCATAAGTGCAGGTTGGGCTCATACCGAAACAGGTGTAAATCTCAATTATCAGAGCGATCAGAGTTTCAGCACAAACACCGACTCATTCGGGGCAGGATTTGGTTACCGTATCACACCGATGATCGATCTTAACCTGGGCGGCCAGTACACATTCTATAATGATGGTAAAAAACCTTTTGATCCGCGTCTGAGCTTCGACCCAAGTATTTATACTGAAACATACAAAAAAGTAACCTGGATGGTTGCATTGGGTCTCGATTTCTATTTCGGAAAGAAATAGCGTTAAAATAAAAATCAGAGAGGCTATATCATATGATACAGCCTCTTTTTTTAATATATAATACCTTGTGAATTAAGATGTTTAATATATAACTCGTTTCTTGGAATACCTGACAATTTCAACTTTGTGTACCATTCCGCTGCTTTTGGGATATTAGCAGTTTCTTTTGAAAGCTTAATAATATTTATATATATCAAACCCTCTATTCCTGAATTCTTACTATCAATAGTGCCGGCAATTTTAATGAAATTCATTAATGCTTCAGCCGGCTCTTCCTTCTCGGCAAGGACAGAAGCATCATCAATCTTCCTGTTAAGATCGCTGTTAAGACATACTCCAAAGAAGGAAAAACAGTTGTCTGAACAATCCTCCACCAGATCAATCCATTGCGTGTTCTGCTTCAATGGTGGAAATGTCAGTTCAAAATTCAGCCTTTCCCCTATTGTCTTGAATTTATAGGAATCAGGACAGACAGGAATACCTTTCGAAGCAGTCAGCTTGCTTCGTGTGCCATCGGGATAAATGATGAGGATATTTTTATCCGCACAGAAATAACCGCCGGTGATTCTGTTTTCCACACTGAGGAAAATCAATGTTTTTTGTGGTGTAATTTCAATCTTTGAGATCTCAAGTGTCTCATGACTTTTAAGACCAATATTAGGATGATTAAAGGTTTGTGAATTTATTTTTACAAAACATGTTACCAGAAAGAACAAAACTGAAATTGTTACCCTTATTTTCATTTTACGATTAATTAGTAACTGCAATTTATGAATTTACACTCTTTTATGATAAATAACTTCTTGAAAACTCAAATTATCTCCTTAAATAAACAATGAAATTAATGATATTCAGAATCTTATCCCAAAAGTTAACCAAATTGTAACAATTAAGTAACAAATAGCTGATAGTTATAACATTAAATGAAGTTAACTTTGCGTAATATTATATTGTAGCTAAGGCAAAATTATTTAATGTAACAATTAATTAATACCACTGATGAAAACAAAAAGAGAAGAAGCAGTAATCGAAATTATAAATACATTCGAAGAGATGTCAGATATTGTCCTTACCCAGCTGACTCTTCTTGAAAAATACATGGCAAAAACAAATGATGAAGAACACATTCAAATAGCATCTAAAATAAGAGAAAATGAAGATAGAATTGACAGATATGAAGTTCTGGTAAGTGAAAAATTTATCAATTTAATCATCCTTTATCAGCCAGTTGCATCGGATATACGAAAAATTATTGCAATTGACAGGATGACAATAAACCTCGAAAGAATTGGTGATCGGGTTATGAATATTCTTCATGCAACTGAAAATATAATAGATTCTCAGGAATACAAAGCCATGATTGACGTGCTTACTGTAATGCTTCTATCGGGAACTTCAATGGTTGAAAAAGCGCTGCTCTCATTTATAAACAATGATAATGAATATGCAGTCTGGACCATAAAAAATGATGTAGTTGTTGACGAAATGAACAATAAACTACTGATAAACAGCATTTCTAAATCAAAGGTCAGTGATAAAACAAAAGAAATGTTACTAAGCTATGTTGATCTGAAAGATATTATTACAAATCTTGAAAGAATTGCTGATCATGCCACTAACATTGCTGAAGCCTCAATCTATTCAATACAAGGCACAGATATAAGACATTCCGGACTGGAATCGGCTCAGACTGGTAACAATGAAGGTAAATAAATAAAAAACACCTATGGACCTGAACGGAAAACGTATTCTGATTGTTGATGATGAAGATGATCTTTGTGAAATCTTACAGTATAATCTCAGTAATGAAGGTTATCAGACTGAAATTGCACATTCTGCGGAAGAAGCCCTGAAGAGGCCGCTTGGTAACTTAGATCTGGTACTTCTCGATGTTATGATGGGTCCTATGTCGGGGTTTAAATTTGCCGACAAACTAAGAAAAGAGCTAAAACTTGATATTCCCGTAATCTTTCTTAGTGCAAAGGATACTGAGAATGATATTCTTACAGGATTCAGTCTTGGCGCTGATGACTATATCTCCAAACCTTTCTCTGTTAATGAATTAATTGCAAGAGTAAAAGCTGTTCTGAAAAGATCTTATACCGATAAGGTCAATAATAAGTCCATTCTTCAGTTTAATGGGATCGATCTGGATATAGTACGTAAAAGACTGATAATAAATGATGAACGTGTTGAGCTTACAAAAAAGGAATATGAAATTCTCAGAGTATTGCTGGAAAATCAGGGAAAGGTCTTTTCCAGAGAGGACCTTCTTATGAGAATATGGGGACAAGACGTTATTGTTACAGAACGTACTGTTGATGTAAATATTACGAGACTCAGAACTAAACTCGGGCAATTTGGTTCCTGTTTGAAAAATAAGACAGGTTATGGTTACTTCTTTGAATTCTGATGAACTAACTTTTCACATATGATCACAAGGAATAAGTTTAGAAATAATCTTTTCATATATTACTCATCAATATTTATATTATTTACTCTACTGATTTTAAGCTATCTATATAAAAGAGAAAAAGAATTCAGGATTTTAACTCTTAATGATGAGCTTGATAATGTTACAAAGGTTATTGATAATTACATAAAATCAAATTCAATTTATGAGAACAGGAATTGGATTCTAACAGATTCAATAGTCAGACTGCTGCCTCAGGAAGAGCTGCGGGTAACTGTAGTCAGCCCCTCAGGAGAGGTATGGTACGATAGTTCTGTACATGACTGGAAGAGCATGGAGAATCATAAAACCAGGCCTGAGATAAGTGAATCACTCTATTCTGACTTTGGTAAATCTATCCGAAAATCCGGTACTACGGGTAAGTACTATTATTATTATGCAAAATATTACAACCGGTATTATATAAGGGCAGCAGTAGTTTACGATAAAAAAACCATCAATCTTCTTACTGTAAAAAAGTATTTTCTTATTGTCATAACTCTCTCTTTCGTTGCAATATGGTTTGTTTTACTGGCTGTCACTAACAAGTTCGGTAAGTCAATAGCCCGACTTAAGGATTTTGCAGTTCGGGTAGCTAATAATGAACAGTTCGATTCTGCTTCAAAGTTTCCAAAAAATGAGCTTGGTATTATAGGTGAAGAAATAATTGAGATCTATAATAAAATGCTCAAAACTCAAAATGACCTTTCCAATGAAAAGGAAAAACTCTTCAGCCATCTGAATGCATTAAATGAGGGGATAGCTTTTTTCTCACAGGATAAAACAAAGATTCTCACAAATAACCATTTCATCCAGTTCATGAATATGATTTCCGGTGAACTGACAATATCTTCGGCCAATTTTTTCAAAATTCCAGAGTTTCATCCTGCTATAGCGTTTATTGAGAACCAGTCAGGAATTGAAATCAGGTCTTCTGATCTGCCAAAAATGGAGTACCAGATCGGAAAGAACAGCAAATTCTTCAGAGTTCAATGCGTTGTATTTCATGATAATAGTTTCGAGATTATATTGAGCGACATTACAGTGTCAGAGAAAGGTCGCCTGATAAAACAGGAGATGACATCAAATATTGCTCATGAACTAAAAACTCCCATTTCATCAGTCAAAGGTTATATTGAAACACTTATCAATGAACCTGAAATGGAATTTGAAAAACAAAAATATTTTCTTGAAAAGGCTCTTGCCCAAAGTGACAGACTTACAGGGCTGATTAATGATATCGTCGTTATCAATAAGATAGAAGAGGCTGGCAGCTCTTTTATAAAAGAAAAAATAAATGTCAGGGAAATTCTGTCAGAGGTAAAAGATAATTTCAAATCTGCTATTGAAAATAGGGGAATGAAAGTAGACGTAAATGTTGATGATAATATTTATATCACATGCGATCGCTCTCTGGTCACTTCCGTCTTCCAGAACCTGCTTGAGAACTCTGTTAACTACTCTGGTAACAATACAATTGTCTCAATTACGCTATATAATCAGGATGATAAGTTCTGCCATTTTTCATTTTCAGATAATGGGGTTGGAATTCCCGAAGAGCATTTGGCCAGGGTATTTGAACGTTTCTATCGGGTAGATTCAGGGAGATCAAGAAAAAGCGGAGGAACAGGGCTGGGTCTGGCAATCGTTAAAAATGCTATTTTGTTGCATAAAGGGGAAATACAGGTAAGAAATAAAACAGGCGGAGGAATAGAATTCCTCTTCTCCCTTCCAAAATAAATCTTAATTACAATTCTATCCGAATCGTCCGGAGATATAGTCTTCGGTTTGCTTTTTAGCCGGATTGGAAAATATTATTTCAGTCTTATTCATCTCAATAAGATCACCCAGATAAAACAGAGCTGTCAAATCACTTGTACGTGCAGCCTGCTGCATGTTATGTGTAACGATAATAATTGTGTATTCCCTTTTCAATTCATGAATCAATTCCTCAATCTTCGCTGTCGAAATCGGGTCAAGGGCACTTGCAGGTTCATCCATTAGGAGTATTTCCGGATTGACGGCAAGCGATCTGGCAATGCATATTCGTTGTTGTTGTCCGCCTGAAAGGCTTAGAGCCGAGTGAAAAAGCCTGTCTTTTACTTCATCCCATATTGCTGCCTGCTTTAATGATCGTTCAACAATTTCATCGAGAATGTTTTTATGGCTTATCCCGTTAATTCTTGGACCAAATGCAATATTATCATAAACCGATTTTGCAAAAGGATTTGATTTCTGAAAAATCATACCAACTTTTTTTCTCAGGTTAACGACATCGATGTTTTTATCATAAATATTTGTATTGTCTATATAAACTTCCCCTTCAATAGTAACATTTTCAATCAGATCGTTCATGCGGTTAAGAGTTCTGAGAAAAGTGGATTTGCCACATCCTGAAGGTCCGATAAAAGCTGTTACCATTTTTTCCGGGATATCCATTGATATCTTTTTTAATGCAAGATTGGTTCCGTACCGGAGCGATAAATCCTTGACCTTTACTTTAATATCGTTCATGAAAAAATAGTTATTTTGCTCTTTTTCTTATTCTGTATCTTAATATAACTGCGACTGCATTCAGTGAAAATGTGAGGAGTAACAATACCAGTGTGGTTGCAAACTGAATAGGCTGGGTTGCATCCACATTTGATGACTGGGTTGACATAATATATATATGGTACCCGAGTGACATAAACTGATCGCTTAATGAATGAGGCAGATTGGAACTGAAGTAGACAGCCCCTGTAAAAAGAATCGGGGCAACTTCTCCGGCACCACGGCTTACGGCCAGAATTGTCCCGGTAAGTATTCCGGAAATAGAACCAGGCAGTACTACCTTTCTGATAGTCTGCCATTTAGTGGCGCCAAGAGCCAGACTGGCTTCACGCATATCCCTTGGAATTGTACGTATTGCCTCCTCAACCGAAACTATAACAACAGGCAAAGTAAGAAGGGCCATTGTAAGGCTTGCCCATAAGATATTTGGTTGGCCCCATCTTAGCACTCCTCCACTCAGAAGACTATCCATGTTCTTGCCTACAAAACCGATAAAAAAACCTAATCCGAACAACCCGAAAATTATTGAGGGTACAACTGCAAGCGTTTTTACAGCAAACCTTATTGTCTTGGCAATTATTGACTTTTCGTTAGCATATTCAGCAAGATAAATAGCTGTTATCACTCCAAAAGGTACTGCAGCAAAAGCCATAATTATAGTCATTACCGCAGTTCCGACAATCGCCGGTAAAATTCCTCCTTTTGTCATTCCGTCTTTAGGAAATTCCGATAAAAATGTCCAGTTCAGGTTTGTCCAGCCCCCTACAATAGTGACTGCCAATATTGATACAATAATGAAAATAATCACCAGCACACAGATTCCGGTCATACTTTCAACTATTATATCTTTTACCTTCCTGTTCATTTCAAGTCTTTTCAACTTATTTCAACTTATTTCAACCTGTTTCAACCTGTTTCAACTTATTTTAATCTTTTTCTTCTTCCGTTATTTCCTTGATTGATACTTTCTTACAACCAAATTCTTAAAATAGAATTCTGCCAGTGCATTGAGTGCAAAAGTGAAGATGAAAAGCAATGAACCTATCAGAAACAATACATTATAATGGGTATCACCGAAAACAACTTCTGCCATTTCAGCGCCGATTGTGGCTGATAAAGTCCTGACTGAGTCAAACGGATTCATTGATATCATTGCAGCATTTCCTGTTGCCATCAGAGCAATCATTGTCTCTCCGAAAATTCTACCTAAGCCCAATACAACTGCTGCAAATATTCCGGGTACTGCAGCAGGTAAGATAACATAAAAAGCTGTCTGTCTTCTGCTTGCTCCCAGGCCCAGACTGGCTTCTATAAAAGTATTTGGTATGGCAGTTAATGCATCCTCAGTAAGAGTATATATAATAGGAATTGCTGCAAGGCCCATCGCGATTCCTCCTACAAAAGCATTTAGCCTGCTTGCATATCCGAAAATGTTCTGCAATACAGTAGCCATGACCATCAGAGCAAAAAAACCAATTACGACTGAAGGAAACCCGGCAAGCAGTTCTATCACCGGCTTAATTATTTCCCTTATTCTGGGCTTTGCAAACATTGCTGTGTAAATTGCTGCAAGGATGGAAATCGGCGCAGCAAATAGCAAGGCAATAAGAGTTACTTTAAGGGTTCCCAGAAATAATGGCCACAACCCATAACGAGGATTATCAGATACTGGCATCCATGTTTTTGAAAGAAGTGAAGAGGATGGTTTCTCGCTGTTTGTTTGTTTTTTATTGGAGTTATCAACCTGATTGTCAGCAATTTTAATCGTCGAAGTTTCAGTGCCTGCACCTCCATAACTTTCCTGTACCAGAGTTTCGGTTGAGGTAGCTGCCTTTTTATCCATTTTGAATATCGGAAATGCTTCCCGAAAAACGAAGATAAAGATCAGAATAACCACGGCAATCGAAAGAAAGGCTACAGCTTTAATTACTTTTTCTGCTAACCAGTCCGAAAAACGAAACTTCTTTTTGTTGAAATTTACCATATACTCTATTATCTTTTATCTTATTAAATAGCAAACTTGTCAGTGTGTTTTCTGACAAGTCTGACTTTTACCCAAAACTTCCACCTTCTAAAATGACTATTTTACCGGGAAATACCCTATTTCTGTAACGACTCTTTGTCCTTCAACGCCTAAGATCCAATCGATATATTTTTTTGTTTCGCCGGTTGGCCTGTTCCTTAAGTACATGTAAAGATACCTGGTTATAGGGTATTGGTTGTTAGCAATGGTTTCTGCTGATGGTACATAACCAGTGCTGCTTTCATCTTTCTTGACCTTTGCATATTTTACCCCAACTGCATACGCTGCACCACCATAACCAATTCCATTTACATCTTTCTTTACAGCATTTACAACTGCAGCAGTTCCGGGTAGAGACTGAACGGTTGAAGCATAATCGGCTTTTACAACCTCATCATGCAAATATGTATATGTTCCTGAACTGTTTTCGCGACCATAAAGTCTGATTTCAGCATCAACTCCTCCAAGTTCTTTCCAGTTTCTGATCTTTGCAGTGTATATGTCACTGATCTGTTTCAATGTAAGCTCAGTTACCTTGTTTGCCTCATTAAGGAAAATTGTAACTCCGTCTTTTGCACAGGGAATTTCTACACCTAAGGTGTTATATCTTGCCTTAAGCTTTTCAATTTCTGTCTGTTTCATCGGACGGCTTGCGTTGCAAATATCAGTAGTTCCGTTGATAAGAGCTGTTATACCAACACCTGAACCACCGCCGGTCACCTGAATTGTTGTCTGAGGATTATTTTTCATGTAAAGTTCTGCCCATCTCTGAGCGAGGATAACCATAGTATCGGAACCTTTTACAGTAATTTTTGACTGTGAAAATGCTGTTGCTGAAGCCATAACGGCCAGGATCAGCATTATTGAGAAAATTTTGATATGTTTCATTTTATTGTTTTATTAATATTGACTTCAAACTTTTGTCTTTTTACTTTCTTTGTCCACCGAAGCTTTAGCGAAGGTGGATTATCTTTTGTCTTCAAATTCCTTAGAATTTTGCCTGAACTCGTATAGTAAACAAATTATCTTTAATATCTGACGGATTTGAAGCATTGGTTTCATTCTTAGGCATGGTGTATTGTGCAGTGAGTCTGATATTATCATTCAGATAATATTGCCATGCAAATGCCCAGGTCTTGTAATAAATGGCGTTACCAGCTGCATCGCCACTTAATTTGGTATTGGGGTCATAATAATCATATCTTACAACAGCCTGATTCTTTGCTCCGATGTTTTTAACTAAGGTAATATAGCATCCTGCGAAATTATTGTATAAATTAGGACTTGCTTTCTTCTGTGCCATCGTTGCTGTTGATGCTACTGTACTGGCAACGGAATTAATGCCGGCAACATATTCACCTTTAATCGACATACCACCAAGAACATCAGCATAGATCCTGATTTCACCCCCTGTCCAATGCTTGTCAAGATAACGCCAGGCGTTATTAAGACTGTCAAGAGTTCCATCACTGTTCTTCACATATTTGTTGGTTTTTGCAAGGTTGCTACCAAAATAGTGATTTGCTCCAAAATCGATTCCAACACCTGCGGCTGGAAGTTTGACAGAATATACAAAACGTGCCATTACATCTTTCCTTGAATCAACATCTTTTGCCTGGGTACCTGTGAAGTTGCCATTCATCATCATTACCTGAAGAAGAACTGGAATCTTGATTCCATTATATTCAAGTTTTGCACCAATCTCTCTTTCACCGGGATAAATCGTTGTGGTAACTCTTGCACGCTCAAGTAGTTCCCTTGAACTTGATGAGTATTCCACATCATAATTTGGTCTGTTCATCTGACCAACCCATAAAGTCAGGTTTTTTAATTTTGGTAAATTCACAACAGTATAAGCATCCTTAAGAGCCAGGTTACCTGTACTAAAATCAGGCTGTAAAACAAATTTAACACCGTCAGCAGCTTCATAAGTAAACTTTATCCGAGCTCTTCTAATATAAAATGTATTGCTATATCCGTTTGTTTTTTCAAGATCTGCACCATAAGATTCCCATTGTGCCTGAATATAACCCGATACTTTTATTTTGTTCAGCTTTGCGAGGTCGCCCTCATTAACTAACACCCTGTCATCAAGAGCATTGAGTTTACCTTCATGATTTCCGATTACCTCTTTCAGAGAATCGATCACCTGTTTTTGTGAGTACCCATAAATTGAGATCACTGTAAAAATTCCAATTGCTAAAAGTTTCTTCATTTCTGTTAGGTTAAGTTTTACTTGATTTTTTATGTTACAAAAGTGATGTTTCATTATTACAGCCCTGTTTCAAACAGATTAAGTAATTGTTACAAATACCAAATATGCTATTGCCTTATATGATAATAAGTTATAAACAACGACTACATTAAATAAATAATTTCCTATATTTCTGTCTGAATAAATAAATTATAGATTACTATGAATAATAAATGGCTCCAGTGGACCTCAGAACTTCAGTCAATAGCTCAGGCGGGATTAACTTTCAGTACTGACAGGTATGATCTTGACAGGTATGAAAAAATAAGAAATATAGTGGTTGAAATACTGCATGAGTACACAGAGATTGACCATAAAAAAATCAGGGAACTTTTTGCTTCCGAAACAGGTTATCAGACACCAAAAGTGGATATCAGGGCTTCTGTTTTCAAGGACAATAGGATCCTTATGATTAAGGAGAAAGCCGACGGTGCATGGGCATTACCAGGTGGGTGGGCTGATGTAAATTCTTCGGTGAGTGAATCAGCAATCAGGGAATGCAGTGAGGAGGCAGGAGCCATTGTTACGCCAAAGCGAATCATTGCAATACATCTTGCTAACAAACACAATAAGCCTGATTTCCCATTTACAATTTATAAGATATTCGTTGAATGTGAACTTGTGGAAAATTGTTTTAAGGAAAATACTGAAACTCTTGATGCACAGTTTTTTGAAGCTGATATGCTTCCTGAACTTTCTTTCGAAAGAAATACTCCCGAACAGATCAAAATGTGTTTCGAGGCTAAAAAATGTGAA
>Ga0182027_10004694_pt1 | contig 21077 bp, 17 predicted proteins | sample 712E1DmetaG_FD_121300 | JGI IMG/M metagenome (GOLD analysis project Ga0182027, IMG submission 121300) | Permafrost microbial communities from Stordalen Mire, Sweden - 712E1D metaG (Illumina Assembly) | ecosystem: Environmental > Terrestrial > Soil > Wetlands > Permafrost | place: Sweden...
TCCCTCCTCGAGCTTTCAGTCCGGCCATCGTCGCTGTGGCACCGGGCGGTCTGACGAGGTCAGGAGGGTGGCCTCATTAGGTGACCGCAAGTGGCCTCATTAGGTGACCGCAAGTGGCCTCATTAGGTGACCGCAAGTGGCCTCATCACCTGACCGTGAGTGGCCTCATCACGTGACCGTCGACACGCTTACACAGCCAGTGCTCGTGCATGAGGCGCGCGAAGGCGCGATTGTCTCCTGCCTCCAACGCCTCCCGTAGCCCACCCCCACCTCAACGGACCATGCCCGCCCCCCCTACATACCAATATCAGTTCGAGGACGTCAACCTCGCAATTCTCGAAATGATGCGAACGGGGGCACCGCGGCACTGTTCTCGACCTCGGATGTGGTCGGGGCCGCATGGGCGCGGAACTCGAGAAGCTGGGCTACCGCGTCACCGGCATGGAAAGCAATCCAGAAGCCTGGACGACCGCGCCAACGTCTGAACCGCCCCGGGTTTCATAGAGGCTCTGGTTATTGGGAAGCGGCCATCGGGGCCTGCGCCTGGTGATCGTACGCGGCTTCGAACTCGGCCGGCGGGCGCATGCCGAGCTCGGTGTGTAGCCGCCGGTGGTTGAACCAGTCGACGTACTCGAGGGTGGCGAACTCCACGTCGTCGAGGCCCGTCCAGGGGCCGTCTTTCCGGATCAGCTCAGCCTTGTAGAGACCGTTGAACGACTCGGCCAGGGCGTTGTCGTAGGAGTCGCCCCGGGATCCCACCGAGGTCACCGCGCCGGCGTCGGCGAGGCGCTCGGTGTAGCGAATAGCCAGATATTGGACGCCGCGATCCGAATGGTGAATCAGGGCCCCGAGGTCCTCGCCGCGCCGTGCCCAGATGGCCATCTCCAGGGCATCCAGGGCCAAGTCGGCACGCAGCGAGCGGGAGGCTTGCCAGCCCACCACCCGCCGCGAGAAGACGTCCACGATGAAGGCCACGAAGACCCAGCCGGAGTGGGTCTTGACGTAGGTCAGATCGGCCACCCACAGGCGGTTTGATGCCGACGCTCGGAACTGCCGTTCCACCAGGTCGGCCGGCCGCTGGCTCTCCACGTCCGCCACGGTGGTTCGGACCGTCTTGCCACGGACCACCCCACGGATTCCCAGCTCGCGCATCAGCCGTTCCACGGTGCAGCGTGCCACGGGGTGGCCTTCCCGGCGGAGCTGGGCCCACACCTTGTCAGCTCCGTACACGCGTCGGTTGTCGGTCCAGACCCGGGTGATCTCGGGCTTGAGCTGCTCGTCTCGCAGCTGACGCGCCGACGGTGGCCGCGTGGTCGCCGCGTAATACGTCGCGGGGGCGAACTGCAGCACGCGGCAGATCGGCTCGACTCCCCAGCGCTCACGGTGGGTCCGGATGTACTGGGTCATCTCGGGTGTCGGCCGTCGAGCTCGGCCCCGAAGAAAGCTGCGGCGCTCTTGAGGATTTCGTTGGCGCGGCGCAGCTCACGGTTCTCCCGCTCCAGCTGCATCAGCCGCTCCCGCTCCTCAGTGGTGAGCCCGGGTCGCTCACCCTTGTCGATCTGGGTCCGCCGCACCCACAGCCGCAGGGTCTCAGGGTGGACCCCCACCTTCGGGGCGATGGAGGTGATCGCCTGCCATTCCGACGCGTACTGGCCTCGGTGGTCCAGCACCAGCCGGACCGCCCGGTCACGAACGTCCTGGGGATACCTGCTTGTCCTTGCCATCGCTCCATCCTCTCAAGGAATGGAGCCTCCAGGATTCCCGGGGCGGTTCAGTCTGACTGAAGTCCTTGAACTCGATCTTACCCGTGTTAATGAAGTTCAAAAGGAACTGACCGGTCCCCAGTTTGACTGGCTGGTGGCGGCCGACCTCCTTGAGCACCTCGTCGACCCCCCGGGAATGCTCCGCTTCTATCGGGACTATCTCCGCCTCGACGGAAGACTTGTTGTGTCCTTGCCCAACGTTGCAGCATGGGATAACCGCCTCCGCCTGTTGGCCGGCCGATTCAAGTACACCGACAGCGGCCTCGTCCACAAACCGAGACTTCTCCGATCCTTCGGCCACACCTAGGCTGAAGCGGGTGCCATACTTTCGAGGGGCGGTCTAGAAGCTCCAACAGCAAGAAAGGGGTGGCTGAGTCGTGAAGATCCTTCACATCGGATGGGGGCACCCACCTGAATGGATTGGATGTGGCCCTGTGATTTATGTTCATGAGCTGGCACGCGCACAGCAAGTCGCAGGTGCTCAAGTCACCGTACTCGCGGCCTCTACGAATCGGTTAGAGAGTCAGCCCGAGTACGCGGCTACCAGGACAACGATCGACGGTGTTTCGTACATTGCAATCTGCAATCGGCCCGTCATGCTCCATGATTTTTGGAATCCACTGCGCGAAGTCCATAATCCGGGATTCGCAAGAGTGTGCGATGAGATCATTCAAGATTGGCGACCCGATATCGTGCACATCCATAACTTCCCGGGTCTATCCTTCGATCCCATTAGATTGGCCAAGCGTGCCGTGGCAAACGTAATCGTTTCGCTACATAACTACTTTCCATTGTGTAGCCGCGACGATCTCTTCTTCGCGGACACGACGGTGTGTTCTGGCCCTACTCGGGCGTCATGTTCGCGCTGCCTCGGCACAATGCTCGGAGACGATCTATACGTGCAACGTTACAGGGCGATGGTAGGCCTGCTGAATGAATGCGACGCTCTACTCGCTGTCTCCAGTCGGGTCGCAGAGTTATACATTGAGCATGGCGTACGGCCGGAGCTGCTCACGGTAGAACGAATCGGTTCAACTACCGCAGAAAGGCTATGGCGGGAAATTGGTTCATCGCGTAGCCAATCTGATGTTCTACCAAGCACTCCATTGCAAGTCATTTTCTTTGGAGCACTTCTCCCCCGCAAAGGACTTATGACCCTTCTACAAGCGGTGCGGCTGGTGGAGAATCCAAACTTGGTTGCGGTTCATGTCTTTGGGGGCGAGCGTGAGGCTAACATCGCTCTTTACGCGCAAGCATTGAGCATATTCCCTCCAGCCAACCGCGCGTGTGTCGAGTTCCACGGTCCGTTTGCGCAAACTGATCTCGTTGAAATCCTGAAGCACATGGATATAGCGGTGTTCACACCGCGGTGGGAGGACTCGGGACCTCAGACTGTGATGGAATCATTGGGAGCCGGCCTGCCGGTCGTTTGCGCCCCTCTTGGGGGTGTGCCCGATATGATCATCGACGGCAAGAACGGAATTCATGTCAATGAGGGGGACGCGCAAGCCCTAGCGCGCGTAATCGATGACCTTGCAATGAATCCGGAACGCGTGATTCAGCTCAGAAGAGGCATCACACCACCGCGGTCGATGGAGGATCATCGGCAGGCGCTCGATGACGTGTACAAGTCGGTCAAGAGTGGCGCACGCCGAGCATAGCGTCCCTCAGACGATTCATCCGTCGTTGGTGCCTCGGAGGATCCGTGTCGCACAGTCGATACCATCAAGAATGGCCTGATCCTGGTTGATGTATCGATAAGTCGCGAGCCTCCCACAGAACCACACTGGAATGGGTAGTGCGCTCCTGATTTCGTGCTGTAGTTCGGCATTCCTCTTCTCGTTGCGGCTGTCGACTGTGGGTACGGGGTAATGCCGTTCGGGTGCGCCAGGATACTCCTCGCTCACGACTGTGCCGAAGACTTTCTGACCCGTTGCGTGCTTGGTTTCGACAGTCCGCGTGTACGGGACACGCAACGACGCGTGGTTTACCACGTAATTCGGAGTGGATGTTTCGTCTACGCCGGCGGGAGTGTAACGCGACTGCATCCTTATGCCGCGCCATTCTAGATCGCCAGGGCGGCCGGTAAAGTCATCCAAGGCGCCTGTAATGACCAATCCATCGATGGATTTCACCATCGTGTGAAGGTCGGAGAGTCCCATGTGTGTGCCACACATGACCGGGACCTCTCGTACCAGCCGTGAGATGTACTCGTTGAACCCACGTGGTGCAAAGTATTCCCATCGGTCTCGAAAGAGGCGCGTGTAGCCGTCGTCGCGCAGTTCGACTCGCCTTGGCGCGAACGAAGATGAGAGCGTGACCGGATCACACCCCCACTGTTTGATGGTGTATTCGCGGATGAATATCCGGTAGAGCGTTTCGCCCATCATCGATATCACGTACGATTCAAAATCGTCGCCACTGGGCTCCGGCGGCAGCCGTTTGAGCTCCTTCTGCACTGTGCGCCAAAGAGGCAATTGCCTAAGTTCCGAAAGCTGGGGGGGCCACGAAAGTAGATGGGGCTCTTCATCATCTTCATCGAGATAGACCGACGTTAGAACCCGGTGCTGATATGGTCGGGATAGCCCAAGATCCTTCACAAAGGCAGCGACCCTGGGGTTGGACGTGTGGAAGATATGAGCGCCATTTGGCTCATACACAACACCGTTTAGCATTTCGCATCTTGCATGCCCTCCGACAACGGGCGCGGCCTCATATACCTCAACGGGAACTCCCGCACCTTGGAGTTCGTGCGCCACGACACACCCTGCCCACCCAGCGCCAATGACAGCAATCGGTTTCACTCGGATCCCCCAAACGGTGCGTTGAATATAGATTCTCGGGTGCCCCCAATGGACGTGCCCCACCTCGCCCGATTCAGTGGCGCCGGAGTGCGGTTGGCGCGAGCGACGCGGTGGGCCGTGTGGTCCTTGTGTAGTTTGATGTACTCCGTCTCAGGTTCGAAGTGATGATCTCCGCCTGAAAGAGCACCTCGGCGGGCCGGATCCGCCACAGCAACGGCCCATAGGAATCCGGAACACCAAGCACTTCCCAGGCGGTATCCCGTGGATCGCCGCAAGCTGTGGGCCGCAAGGAGTTTGGTGATGTAGACCCCTCGCGGCGCCATCCAGGATGGGAATGGCGCGCCTGCATCTCCCCGCCGGGCCGCGACACATCGCCAGACTCCGGTCGTGCTCATGGGAGGGTGAACCCCGGTCGCTCAAAGGACCGCGACCATCGGGAGCATGATCGCGTAGGTCCAATCCGTTTGTCGCAGGGCCGCGGCGCGAGCCGCGCGGGTGGTTGCGTTCGCGTCTGCCGTGGACCTCGCTCCGGCGGCCCGCAAGCGTTCGGACAGATCCTCGGGCCAGACTGTCTGAGACAGGTTGAGAAGGACCTGCAATGCGACCTGACGACGCTTGGCCTCGAGGCGTGATTCCCGCCATGGAGGATTGGCGGCGCTCCTCGGCTGGGGGCGGATTCCGGCGTCGCCGAGACCTCGAGCGCTAAGGGATCACCTGTCATCCGCTCGGATACTTGCAGCGAAGAGGTTGAGCGCCGGAGCAGCCGGGCTGTCGGTTGCGGCAAGACAGTCCGCGACCCCACAGGCAACGCACTCGCCTCACCTCGAACCGGCCTCTGCCAGCCATGCGCGTTCTGCGGCGACCAGGTCCGCCCCACCTGTAACAGCGACCGTACTATGGCCTCCTTCTCCAGGAATGGAGCCCGCCGCACGCATCTGACCGACCACAACAGCCAGGCCGGGCCGATTGGATCCCGTGAAACGATTTGGTATGATGTCAGGGCGGAATCTAGGGGCTCGGTGGCGTGAAGCGGGTCTCCGGGTCCGTTAATGAGGAGTTCGCCTCCGTGGAGTCCACTGGCGAGTTCTACGTGCCGCAGCAGCACGGCAACATCGAGCTTGAGCACGTGCACCGCTACCTGCTGGCGACAGAGATCGTCGCAGGGAAGGCAGTGCTCGACATTGCCTGTGGTGAGGGCTATGGCTCATCACTCTTGGCAACCAAAGCTGGCTCGGTGACCGGCGTGGACATCTCGGGTGATGTGATTGAACACGCCGGGGCGACATATCGACGTGACAATCTCGCCTTTCTAGTCGGCACATGCGCAGACATTCCCCTTCCAGATGGAAGCGTGGACGTCGTCGTCAGCTTCGAGACGATCGAGCATCACGACCAGCACGAGGCGATGTTGCGCGAGATCAGACGCGTCCTTCGTCCGGACGGCTGTCTCCTGATGTCAACTCCCGACAGACTCAGATACTCGATTGAGCCGGGTACGACGAATCCCTTTCACGTAAAGGAACTCTTTGAGGATGAGTTCAAGAGGCTCATCCGTTCGGAGTTCCGTAACGCAGCATTCTTCGGCCAGCGAATCGCCTATGGCTCGACGATGCTTCCCGACGGCGGGGCGTTGGTGACAAGATGCTACTGGAGAGACGCCGATTCGGGGGAGATCCAATCCGGTAATAACCGCCCCATCTACTGGATAACTCTCGCGTCTGACGCCTCATTGCCCACATTACCGGCGGGGCTTTTCGAGCAACCCATCGACGATTCCGAGACTGTCAACGCGTGGCGCAATGCGTCCATTGTGGCCGACGCTAGGGCGACCGCGCTCCAGGTCCAGGTTGCAGAGCTCCAGGCCATCGTCAGCAGGTCGCGCGGCGTCGCCCGGCACAGCCGGGAACAGCTGGTTCCTGTGACGCAGGCGCTGGCAGCCACCAAGCTCGAGCTCGACCGGGCCCGAGCGCTTGCCGAGGAACAGCAGTCGAGGGTCGTCCTCTTGGAAGTGGAGCTGGCTCGCCTGAGCGCTAAGGAGGCCCAGTTCGATGCCCTCAGATCGTCTCGCCTGATTCGGCTGCACGGTGCGGTGCATGAGGGGCCATTGAGCGTCCGCAAGACCGCCCGCATCGCCAAGCGGTCGCTGGCGCTCGTGGCCCCGCGGCACCGGCATCGATCTCGGCCGTCTAGCGCTCCGTCGATAGCCACGGGCGATCAAGTGCCGGGATTCGACCGCGTGTTCTACCTGAAGTCCTATCCCGATGTGGCCGCGGCCGGTGTCGACCCGCTGGAGCACTACCTGCAGCACGGTCGGGTGGAGGGCCGGCTTCCTCGCGATCCTCGCATCCCGATCGAGGATGAGCGCCTGCCGGAGTTCGCTCCGCCCAAGACAGGTCGCGGCTACCTCCCCCTGGTGTCGGTGATCGTCCCCTCCTACAACCACGCCGAGTACCTCAGCGACCGGCTCACCTCGATCTACGAGCAGACGTATTCCGGCCCGGTGGAGGTCTACCTGCTCGACGACGCATCCACCGACGGCTCACTCCAGATCCTGACCTCGTACGCCGATCGCTACCCCGATCGCACCACCCTCGTCGTGAACGAGGAGAACTCCGGCTCCGCCTTCCGGCAGTGGCGACGCGGTCTCGCGCTGGCCAGGGGAGAGGTCGTCTGGATCGCCGAGTCTGATGACCTTTGTGAGCCCACCTTCCTAGCCACCCTGGTCCCCCTGATGGCCCACCCAGCGGTGATGCTCGCATTCGCCCAAACTGTCTTCTTCCGAGAGACCAGAGACAATGTCGTATACACGCTCGAGGAGTACCTGCACGACCTACCCAGTCTGCGTTTCGACGTGCCCTGGATCCGTTCGGCACAGGATCTGGTCGTGGCGGGTTTCTATGACCGTAACATCGTTCCCAACGTCAGCGGGGCTCTGCTCCGGCACCCCGGCACCCAGCGCTTCGTCGATGAGGACGAGTGGCAGGGGATGCACCTGGCAGGCGACTGGATGTTCTACCTGGAGCTGATCAGGGGCGGTCTGGTGGCTTTCTCGCCCGAGACGACGGACTATCATCGGGTCTCCGAGGGTTCACTCACCACCCAGGTCGGCAAGACGTCCAGGCTGGCCGTCGAGGTCGACCAGGTCCGAGCGGCGGCACGCGGCATCTACGGAATGACTGGTGAGGTGACCGACTTCCTGCCCACCAATCGCGCTGGTGCTGGAGTTCGCACCTAGCCATGGGTCCCGACGCAGCGCGCCGCCCAGCCATCCTGCTCGTGGGGTACGCGCTGGCCGCCGGCGGTGGCGAGACATTCCCCATCTTCCTCGCCAACGAGCTGCGCAGACGCAACTGGCCCGTGTCTTTTCTGGACTGTGCCCTCGAGGAAGGAGAGCCGGCAATCCGGAACCTTCTCAATGCCAACGTTCCGCTCTATCAGATGGCGGACCAAGCGGACGTTGCTCCGCTCTGCTGCCGCCTCGGCACCGAGGTCGTCCACTCGGGCCACGCGACCACCGACCTCCTGGTCTCGAGGGGTTTGGCGCTACTGCCCAAAGGCAGCCGGCCAAGGCACGTCGTGACCCTCCACGGCAGCTACGAGACGCTCAACCTGGATTCGCTCCTCGTTCACCTCAGTCAGGTCACGGGCGTCGATCAGTTCGTCTACACCGCCAGCAAGAACCTCTCGTCCTTCCCCAAGCAATTCCGGGAGGCGAGCCGGTTCACTCGGATCCCGAACGCGTTGCCTGTGACGACCACGGTCAGCCGTGACCGCAACGAGCTGGGGCTGGGCACGGACGGCGTGACCGTGGCCATGCTCATCTCCCGCGCCATTCCCGGAAAGGGCTGGCAGGTCGCCGTGGAGGCGGTTGAGGATGCCCGCGTGGCCTCCGGTCGGGACATCCATCTCGTGCTCATCGGCAACGGCCCCATCTACGACGAGATGCAAGCCATGCCTGTGCCGTCGTGGCTGCACCTGCTCGGAGTTCAGGGCGACATCCGGTCCTGGATAGCCGTCGCCGACGTGGGCCTCCTGCCGAGCACGTTCGCCGGGGAGAGCTACCCGCTTGTTCTGATCGATTTCCTCACCATGGGCGTGCCGGTAATCACGTCCGCAGCCGGCGAGATCCCGCAGATGATGGCGTGCGACCTCGGCACGCCGGGCTTCATCGTGGACGAGACTGACCCGATCCAGCTCCGCGACCAAGTGACCGAGCACCTCACCGCGTTCGTGACCCTCAGCGCTCAGGACCGAGAGGCGCTCCGCGAGCGCGCTAGGACTGCGTCCGCCAAGTTCTGTTTCGACGAGATGGTCGATGCTTATGAGCAGATCTATGAGCACATTTGCTCACGCCAGTGACCACGCTTTCGGCCGAACGTAAGGGAACGTAAGGGGCGAAGACACTAGATTCTCTAAATCACAGGTATCGGATTCGGAATCATCTTCGCACCAGAACCTCGACCAACGTTGCCTGACCGCCCGAAGGTCCGATTGGAATCGAATGCGGGGCCTCCTGGTAAAGGTCGAAGATCGCTGGCGTCATGTGGTCCGCCGCAGCCGGTGAGTTGAGAAGGCTGACCCTGTCGTTGGTGGCCAACACGGGCGGCGGTTGAGGGACATACAGCGCGTAGTCCCCGCTCTCGAGCGAGGAGAGCAGCGCCTGCTCGTTCGGAACGCCGTTCAGCTGATCGAGCGTGGTGGGATCCCAGAACGTGAATGGGTCATGTCGCACTGCTGCGAAGTACGACAGGTTGTTGACGTTGATCCAGGGATTAACCTCGAGGATGTCGATCGTTTCCGCTCTGATCTGGCCGTGGACCCCCCGGCTTTGCGATTCCAGATACTCGAGAGTGGCCAGCGTGCCCATACTGCCTCCCGGAAGCCCGCCGGACCCGCTCAACGGGATGCTGAGTTGTCCAAGACTCGAATCCATTACGGTTATCTGAGACGGAAGGAATGGAGGAGCGTAGCCGGGGACGTTGACCTGGAGCGTCGCCGACACCGCGACAGCGGTGGTAAACGCAAGCGACAGCGGCCAAACGATGCGCCACGGAGCCGTTGCCAAGAGCCCTCCGGTGACAACCGCCAGCGCGGGATATGCCGCCAGATCATATCGCGGGTCCTGGTTGGTGGAGATGGCAACAGCGACGATCGGACCGAGAAGCCAGGTGGCAAGCAGCAGGCCCCTGAACGCTGCGGTTGCCCACGGACCGCGGCCGCGAAGGATGGCCAGCCGCGGCAGGGAGACTCCGAGTGCGACAATGAGCAACAGCACCGCAAGCACCGACATGTTTGCAACCTGGGCAGCCGCAAACTGACCGAGGTGCAGCGGCTGCAGCGGATCGGACACCAAGCCAGGAATGTTTGGGCCGAATTCTGATTTCAGGAACGCCATCGTTGCAGCGAAGTTGGGCACGTACCACGCGCATATCAGGGCCCCCGCGATGCCCGCCGCCAGGCCGATGTTTCGGATCGGAAGCAGAACGCCCCTCCATCCGATGCCTGCAGCGCGAACACGGCTTACAAGTGCGAAGGACGCAACCACGGCCAAGGGACCCATGACGCCGGTGAAGAAGGATAGCTTGGTGAGCATCCCGAGGCCAAGCGTCAGACCCAGCGCGGCGCTGGCAATGGGGCGGACGAAGAGTCGGGTACGCAGTGCTGACAGAATCACCAACACAATGAGTGTGACCAGAGGAAATTCCTGGAGAACGGTGTGCGAGGTTGCAACCAGAAGTGGCATAGGCGCCAGCACGAGGATGGCGAGGATGCGAGCTCGTTCCCCGAACAGCTCGGCGGCCACCGCACTGGTTGCGAGGAGGAGAATCGGCCACAGAATGACGTTGAGGGCAAGACCGGCGGCCATCCCCGCCCCGAAGACGTAGGAGAGCGGCAAGAGGACGACGGTGAATAGGGGCGGTCGATACGGGTCCGTGTGATGGATGGCATGGATGAGGCCCCTCACTCCGCCGTGATCGAGCGCCTGCATGTAAGCCCAGGTGTCGTGCAGGTAGTTCGACTGGTCCCACATGGGCGGGGTGTGATCGCGCATCGCCCAGCTCGCATTGACTAGTGTGATGACGACGATCAAGACAAGCGAGAGTTGGAACGTGGTGATCCTCACGCCCTTTCGATCTCGCGCCCACGCCCAACAGCGACGGAACAGCCCGCTCACGCGGGGGAGTATATGGCGAGCCCCCGGCGGTCCGCCCTGACGCCCGAGGGCTGATCCAGCTGCTATGAGGTTTCGCGACGGCCCGTCTGGGCCGAGGAGGGCCGAGCGCTCCAACCGCATCTGGGCTCTGGAGTTAATCCCCGCAGAGATCGGTCGGAGCTCCTGCGTGGGAGGCGACGCCGCAGGGCCCTAAGAGGCCGCGTCTGACTGCTCTAGGCCATGGGCCTCCGCGGCCACTTGGATGACCGGCGGATGGGAGGGTGTGGCGCGGTCGGCGGCGAGCTGCCCAGCCAGGACGTGGTGCCAGGTCAGTTGCAGCCCTCGGTGGAGGTCGATGGGCGCGTAGTCGATGAAGGATCTCAGCCTGGCGATGTCGAGCGTGATGGCGTGGACATCTTGGGACCGAGCGGGGAGGAAGTCGAGGACGGGCTCGACACCGATGATCTCGCCGAGCTCCCGGGCCAGCGAGAGCACCGTGGTCCCGCAGCCCGAGCCGAGGTTGACAGTTCCCACGTCCAACTGGTCAGCCACGATGCGGGTGACCACGTCCGCGACGTCCGACACGTAGACGTAGTCGCGGAGCGCCGAGCCGTCCCCGACAATGGCGAGGGGAAGGCCAGCGGCCAACCGGTGGAGGAAGACGGCGACCGCACCCTGGCTGCGATCCGGGCTCTGGCCCGGGCCATAAACATTCGAGACGCGAAGGATCTGAACCGGAAAGCCGTAGGTTCGGGAGTACATCTCCGCATAGAGCTCGCAGGCGCGACGAGATACGCCGTACGCCGAGATCGGACGCGTGGGATCTGCCTCGCACGCGGGAACCCGGGCCGGGTTGCCATAGACGGTGCCCCCCGAGGAGATGTACGTGAGCCACGCCGACGGCTCGGTCCGGAGCCGCTCCAGGATCGTCAGCAGGGGGGAGAACGCGGCCTTGATGTCCTCGAGAGGCCGGGCGGCAGCCGCGACCGGAAGCAGGCCCCCGGCTGCACAGAGCACGTGGTCGACATCGGCCATCGCGTGGGCGATGACCGCGGGGTCGCTTGCGTCGCCGATGAGCACTTTGATGCCCTCGAGGCGAGCCGCATGGGTTCGCGCGCTCTCGCAACGCGTCAGAGCGACGACATCCAAGCCCTCATCGCGCATTCGGTTGCCCACGGCTGCGCCCAGGAAGCCCCATCCCACGATCAGCACCCGGCGCGGATGGCTGCTAGTGACCATCACGGGGCGGGAGTATAACGTTCGCCCAACGGAATAGGCGACTGGGGGCGAGCTCGCATCACACGCGTTCGCCAATTGTCAGCGAACGCCGTAGCTCGGATTCTCGAACAGCGAATTGACCACTCTCTTCGCTTGGAGGGCGGGAGCTCGTAGCGGAGGGTGCGGCGGCCCCGAGCGGCGGCTCCGGCTCGGCCTCGGGTGCGTCGCCGAACAGGAGGTCGGGGTTTCGGGGCACCTGGTCACCCCGCCGGTCTATCCAGTCCCACTACGGCAGAGGCCCTCCGCCGAGGCAGTTGGCCGCCGCCTGCCAGCCGTTGTCGTACGCGAGGTGCCAGACATTGCCGTCCGAACCGCGCCAGGAGACGTCGATGATCCCCGGGGTGGAGGACACGACGGCCGGCGTCGTGGTGAGCGGCCCGTTGCCGAGCGACGACGGCGCGGTCCAGCTGCCGTTGATGTCTGTCTCATGCCAGAGGTTGGTCGTCGGATCAACCCAGAAGACGTCCACCACACCTGGCGCCATCAGATCCGGCTCCGGCTCGGAGCCGAGTGGATCGCTGCCCAGGCCACGGACCGCCTGCCACCCGTTGTCGTAGGAGATGCTCCAGAGGTGGGTGTCGGTCCCCTCCCAGAAGACCTCAGCCTGGTACGTCGCTGCCGCGATGGCGGTCGGCGGCGACCCCATCGGCAGCGGGCTCAGGTTCTGGGCGCCCGACCAATGGCCATTCACAGAGTACTCGTGCCATAGCCCCAGGTCAGTGCCTTCCCAGAAGACGTCGATGACCCCGTTGGCCACCCAGACGGGTGCAGGATCGGACCCTAGCGGCCCACCTCCATCGGAGGCGGCGGTCCCCCAGCCCACCGCGGGAAGGTACGTGATGGACCAGAGGTTGCCGTCGGTGCCAGTCCAGAAGACGTCAACGCGCCCGGCGCCGTTGGTGATCGGATGGGGATCGGAGGCTAACAGGCCCGGTGCGGTGAGTTGCTGGGGGCCCTGCCAGCCGCCGGCTCCCGTGTACCACATGTGCCAGAGGGCGTTGTCGGTGCCCCGCCAGAAGACATCGACCACGCCGGCTTCGCTGCCGATGGGGTGGGGGTTGGAGCCGAGCGGGCCGCCGCCAAGCCTGGCTGCCGCCTCCCAGGATCCGGGCGAGGGGCTGTAGGCGTTCCAGAGGTTGCCATCGAGTCCGCGCCACAACACCTCCGTGCGGCCGTTGCCCAGGCTCGCCTCCTCGGTCGAGCTGCGAGGCTGGGTGACCGAGAAGCCGGGATCGTGGAGCCACCCGGTGACCGACTCGAAGCTCTCCAGCACCCAATGGCTCACGGTCACGATGTCCCAGCCGGTGACCGAGGCGTTCTCCTCCAGGACACTGATGTTGCCGTTGCCGTTGGAGTCGACGTCGACAGCCGTCACGAGCGAGGTGTGCCCATCCGAGCTGGTGGAGCCATAACTGAGGACGTCACCGGGCTGCGGCAACACTCCTGAACCGTCGTTGGCGGTCGCGACCAGCGCCGGGCCCGAGGGGTTGTACGTTGCCTGCGTGGCCGCGTAGTTCCAGACCACCCCGCTGCCATTGGCCGGGTACGGATCGACGTTCCAGGCGAGGTACATCCAGCGCATGCTCAGCTCGACGCACTCGAACTGCAGCACGCCCCACTGGGCTCCTGGGAACCTCACACCGACGTCCGGCGTGGGGACCCTGAGGGGGAGCGGGCCGCAGGCCTCGAGGCCGTCCCATTCCGCTCCAGGGCTGAGGATGTACGAGGAGACTCCGGCTTCCGCCTGGTAGCTGTTGGTGTTGCAGTTACCACTCCACCAGGACGGGAATGGCACCGTCGTCGTATCCACTGGGGTCGTGGCGGCCATGGGGGCCTCCACCGTGGAAGTTCCAGCTGAGCCACCGCCTGACTGGTCCATGCCCACCGTGGTCGGTGCTGACGGGTTGGAGGCGTTGACCGAGATGTCGGAGAACTCGGCTTCCGCAGCGGTGCTGCTCGCGGCTGAGGAGTCCGGCAGCTGCTGAGCGGCGCGCACCACCCAGAGTCGCGGCCCGGCATCGGCGATCCAGTCGATCACCACGACAGGGGAGGCCGCAGGGCCGTCGACCTGGAGGGCGAGGACGTTGGCAGCCCCGACAACCTGCTCGCCAAAGAGCGTGGCGGTCATGGCCGGAAGCGGGATCGCCTTCTGCGAGGCCCGGTAGTGCTGGAGGCTGGAGCGGGCGCCGGCATCCCCACCGGAGGCAGCGACGCCGAGTGCTGGATCGTCCGTGTCCTCGGTGCCGAAGGGGACCGCCTCGACGGTGATCTCCCGGTACGGCTTCTGGGCGGTGGCGGCAGCGGATTGGATGGCGCTGCCGGCCGGAGCGGCATCGAATGGGCTCAGGTCGCCCACGGCGTCGGCGGTCACCGCCAGCTGGACTCCATCCAGGACAAAGGAAGCTGTAGAAGGCGGCGAGGCGGCTCTCGCCGAGCCCGATGGGCAACCGGCCAGCACGACTGCCAGCGACACGCCGACGACAGCGATCTGAGCGAAGCCACCGCGACGCACGTCTCCGCCTCCCGTGAATGGCCTGATCTGACCGGAGGCTAAGGGCAGGGACCCTCGGCGGTCGCGCAAATTGGGTCGATCGTGGACGCGTCGTTACAGCCGCGTCATATTTTCCGGCGGTCTGGCGCTACGCGGCCCCAGAGGAGAGATGGCGTTCCAGGTCGGCCAGACCCGGTGGCGATCCGATCTCGTGGAAGCGCTCCGTCACCTCGAATCCGGCGAGCCGGCCGGCGAGGCTCAGGTCGCGCATGAGGTCGGAGAGGTCGGCCGAGGCTCCCGGCGCCACGCGGTCGGTGATGGCCTCCCGGGAGATGATGGCGAACCCGTAGTCGATCCATTCCATGCGGTCGCGCCAGGCTGCGGGACGGGTCTTGTCATAGACGACCACTCGCCCGTCTCCGTACACGACGTTGCTCGCCTCCCACCGGTTGCGGTTGTGCATCACCGTCATCAGGGCCGGGCAGCCACTCCTCGCGAAGGCGGCCTCGATGGCTGCCAGGTCGAGGGAGAGGTAGGAGTCCCCGTTGATGACGCCGAACCTCTCCCGGACGGCGCCCGAATCGATCACAGCCCGCAGCGCCCCACCCGTCCCCAGCGGTCGCTCACCATCCGGCGCGTACCGCACTCGCAATCCGAATTGCCTCCCATCTCCGACATGACGGACGATGGAGTCGCCCAGATAGCCGATGCTGAACACCACGTCGGTGACCCCGAGGGACCGCAACCAGGCCAGCTGGATGTCGGCGAACGCCCGGCCGTTGACCGGCAGGAGCGCCTTGGGCAAGGTCTCGGTCGCCGGTCGCATGCGGGTCGCCAGACCGCCGGCGAGGATGACGACGGGCAGGGGCATCAGTCCCGCACGATCACGGAGGAACCGTCGAGGTCAAAGCTGAAGTGGACCTCGTCGAGACCCTCTCTCTCCATGGCCGCACGCAACGATTGCGTGTCGGCGGCGTAGAAGAGGAGAAAGCCGCCCCCGCCAGCTCCCACAAGCTTCCCGCCCAAAGCTCCGTTGGCCATCCCCACCTCGTACCAGTGGTCGATCACCTCGCTGCTCATCCCGGACGAACGCCGCCGCTTGCCGAGCCAGTGCTCGTGGAGCAGGCCCGCGAAGGCGTGCGTGTCACCCGCCTCCAAGGTCTCGCGCACCCTGTGGCCGATGGCGGCAACCTCGCCGAGGTTGGCGAGCATCGCCTCGTCACCCGCCTCGCTCCGCTCGTGCTGCTCACGCAGCTGCCCCTCCGCGTTGCGCGAGTAGCCAGTGAAGAAGAGGAGCAAGCGCTCTTCGAGATCATGAAGTGCCGTCGCCGGTATGCGGAGCGGGGAAACGGTGACCCGACCATCGGTGTCGAACTCCAAGCACGAAAGGCCGCCGAAAGCAGCGATGTACTGGTCCTGTTTGCCCACGGAGCGGCCGAGCTTCGTGATCTCGATGTCGCAGGCTTCCTCGGCGAGGTGGTGGGCCGCGACGTGCTCGCGCTTGAAGGCGTAGATCGCCCGCAGCAGTCCGACGGTGAACGAACCTGACGATCCGAGACCCGTGCCCGCCGGAATGTCTGCCAGGCTGACCAGCTCGAGAGCAGGGCCGATCGGATGAGCGCGCAGCGCCTCCCGGATGATCGGGTGGGAGATCTCCTCGACCGACTTCCGACGTTCCAGCTCTGCATACTTGATGAAGTAGTCATCGGTGAACGTCCGGTTTATCCCAACGTAGATGTAGCGGTTGATGGCGGCCGATACGACCATACCCCCATGGCGTGAGTAGTACGAGGGGAGGTCAGTCCCGCCACCGCCGAGCGAGATGCGCAGCGGAGTCCGAGTGATGATCACCGGCTCAGCGCGGCACCCGCGCCATGCCCACGACCTGCCAACCCCAGGGAGTCGCCATGAGGTTGAGGCGAAAGAGCACGTCGAACACTCTCATCGCCAGCCGGGCAGGGCGAGACAGCGAGCCGTCGTCCTGAACCGCCACGTCCTCCATGAGCCGTTTCCCTAAGGCGACGACGGTGAGCCGGTAGAGGTTGAAGAAGGGAAACCCCGCGCCGAACGTCACCACCCTCTCGAACCCAGCCTCGGTAAGGAGCTCGGCGAGTGCGTGTGGATCGTAATGGCGCCGGTGACCGATGTGCAGGTCAAAGGCGGAACGCGGTCCTCCGGGCACCGTAACCAGCAGCCGACATCCCGGGGCCATGAATCTCCGGGCGTTGCGGAGCAGGCGAGCGGGCTCATCCACGTGCTCTAGGACCTCGGAACAGACAGCGTCGGTGGCCCACCCCGACCACTCAGCCGGGGCCGGCTTGTCCACGAGAAGATCCCACTGCAGGAATCGGGCGGACGGCGCCCGCGCCTGGCCGAAGCGGACACCGGTGGCGCTGAGCTCGACCCCCAGCACCGTCACTCGCGGATGCCGCTGACAGATCATCGAGACCAACTCTCCCTGCCCGGCCCCGATGTCCACAACCCGACTAGGACGGTCTGAGAGCCCGAGGAAATGCAGCGCCAGACGGAAGCGCATCGTCTCCGCCGGGTTCTTCTGGGCCATCTGTCCGAACCGCTGCCAGATGCTGTCCCAGTCGGCATCCGCCTCGTCGTCGGTCACAGGGGTCATAGGACAAACCCCGCGCTCACGCCGTCGCGGTAGAACATCTGAACCGTCTCGAGGGAGTACTCGTCGAGGTCCTTGCCGAGCAGCGTCAACTTCTTGAGAAGGTCATGGGTCACTGTGATCACATGGCAGCCTACCTCATCGGCCTGGACGACGTTGAGGATCTCCCGCGGGCTGGCCCAGATCAGCCTCACCTCCGGCCGTGGTGCGAGGACCTCGAGGCACCGCCGGATCAGGGGAAGGGGATCCCGCCCGGTGTCGGCGACCCTGCCCGCGAAGATCGAAACGAAGTGGTGGGCTCCAGGGTCGAGGCACGACACCACCCGCTCCACCTGATCGGGTGTGGTCATGGCTGTGACGTTCAGCCGGACACCCTCGGAGCTGAGGGTTCGGAGCACGTCCGAGCTGGGCTCTCCCCGCGTGTTGGTGACCGGGATCTTGACGAAGACGCCGTCGCCCCAGGTGGCGATCCGGCGGCCCTGACGGATCATCTCCTCGAAGTCGTCGGCGAAGACCTCGAAGGAGATCGGCCGCTGCCCGACCAGGGTCAGCACATCGCGGGCGAACGCCTCGTAGTCACTCACCCCTGACGCCCGCATCAGCGTGGGGTTGGTGGTGAACCCCTTGATGACGGGGTTGCGCGCCAGCGACTCGATCCCGGCGCGGTCGGCGCCATCGGCGAAGATCTGGACGCGCAGGTCGCTCGCATTCATCGACTCACGCCTCCGTCAGACCGCCGAGGCCCGGTCGAGATCGCGACGCAGCTCCTGCAGTGAGGTGTGCAGAGCCTCGGCTGCCGTCAGTCGGTTTGCCCAGCCCAGGGATCTGATCCGGTCGCTGTTTAGACGGACGACGGGCACGTCCCCCTTCCAGCCGCGATCGCCCCCCGTGAACTCGTACGCGACCGAGCCGGCGGGCAGCCCTGCGACCTGGACCGCCATCTCGGCGATCTCGGAGACGGTGACGTAGTCGAGCGTGGCGACGTTGTAGACCTGGTAGGGACGGGTTTCACGGTGGAGGGCGGTGAGCACAGCCTCGACCACATCGCTGACGTGGACGTACGACTTGCTCTGGGTGCCGTCACCGAGGATGCGGAGCCGGCTTGGGTCGTTCGCCAGCCGGCGTACGAAGTCAAATCCCACCCCATGGGTCTGCCGGGGCCCGACGACGTTGCCGAACCGGAAGGCGCGACCCACCAGCCCGAACATGAAGGAGTAGGCGGCGATCATCGCCTCCCCCGCCAGCTTGGAGGCAGCGTACGTCGAGATGGGGATCAGGGGGCCGTGGTCCTCCGCGGCCTCGAGCTCGCCCAGATCACCGTATACGCCACTCCCCGACGCGTAGAGGATCGTGCCCACCCCGGCGCGCCGCATCGCCTCGATCACGGCGTGCGTCAGGGCAGTACCCTCGTCGAAGTCGATGGCAGGTTCGGTGATCGCGCGGGCGATGTCGGGGTTGGATGCGAGGTGGATGACCACGTCGTGACCCCGCATGGCGTCGAGCAACCGGTCGTGCTCGTGGACGTCGGCGCGGACGACGGAGAGCCGCCGGTCCTCCACCCACCGTGCGTAGTGCCACTCCCGCCCCGATGAGAAGTTGTCGTAGAGGGTCACCGCCTCGGTGCCCGGATCGCCAAGCAGCCGGTCGGTGAAATGGCTGCCGATGAACCCGGCCCCCCCGACGATCATGTAGCGACCGGTCACGCTGTCTCGCCGACCGCCGATTCCCATTTGGTGGCGGCACGCTGGAGCCGAGGATGCGAGACGAGGAGGTGCCAGACCACCGCGCACAACCCCTCGGTGTGAGCCGTGACCCGGCTATTCACTAGCGGCGGGATCACGACCACGGCGTCCCCCACCCGGGCCGTGTGGCCCCCGTCACGGCCTACCACCCCGCCGATGAAGCACCCGGCGGACCGGGCCGCCTCCAGCGCGTTGACGATGTTGGCGGAGATGCCACGCTCGGGGTCCCCGCCTCCGACCGAGAACACCAGGATGCCGTCGGCGGCGCACAGCCGAGACGCCTCAAGCCAGTTGCTAAAGCAGGTGTCCCAGCCCTCATCGTTGATCCGGGCGGTCAGCTCCGACACATTGTCGACGGGTGAGTATGCCTCGATGCCGCAAAGCTTCCGAAAGTCGTTGACGGCATGGCTGGCGTGCCCAGCGGACCCTCCGACCCCGAGGATGAACAGACGCCCGGACCGCTCTCGGACCTGGGCCAGCCCCTCGGCGAGCCTCTCCACCACGTCGGTGTCGATGGCCCCGACTATCCGACGGGTCTCCTCCAAGTAGCCCTCTGCGAAAGGCGTCATAGGTGCAATGATGACGCCGAGAGCAACGGTGCCGCCATCTGAGCAAGAGTGGGCTGGGATCGCTCGCCATTCAAACGCTCCAAACGCTTCTGACGGCGCGGATTCGAAATCCGCTGCGATGCCTGGTACCGAGGCGACCTGATAGTGAGGTTGCTTCCCGTCGCTCCCGGGCGCCCTCAGGGCGACTTGGGCGACCCGCCTTTAGCCCGAATCCACCGATGAGGTAGGTGTCCGGACGCAAAGACAGGCGACCAATTCAACTGGGACGATGGAGTTGCTCACAGCCAACGTCTCAGCAGGGGGTCACCTGTCAGGTGCAAGTCTCTCACACGCCTCACCGCCTCGACATCGCCTTCGATGACGGCAAGCTGGTCGCCCACGCCGGCCTGAGCCTGACCTCGGAGCTGGCGGCTCGGCTCGGGATGCGGAAGCTCATCCGAGAGCGCCTCCAACTCGGCCACGGCATCCCCGGTGCCGCCCATGCCGATCTCAAGGCGATGACGCTGATCTCGGCTCTCCTGGCCGGGGCGGAGTGCATCGACGACGTCGACCTGCTGCGCTCCGGCGCCACCGCGTCGGTGATCGGCCAGTGGGTCGCCGCGCCGTCGACCATCGGCACCTTCCTCCGCGCCTTCACCTGGGGGCACGCTCGCCAACTCGACGCCGTCAGCGGTGAGCTGCTGGCCCGCGCCTGGAAGGCCGGTGCCGGACCGGGCGATGCGCCCTTCACCTTCGACATCGACTCCACCATCTGCGAGACGTACGGGATCCAGAAGCAGGGCGGCTCGAAGTTCACCTACACCAAGGTCCGGGGCTACCACCCCCTGCTCGCGGTCGGTGCCGCCAGCCCCGCCGGAGCCGGCACCGGCGACATCCTGCACGACCGGCTCCGGGGCGGCCCGGCCAACAGCGGTCGCGGCGCCAAGAGCTTCGTCACCGAGACCATCTCCCGGATCCGGGCGGCAGGCGCCACCGGCCAGCTCACCCTGCGGGCTGACTCCGGCTTCTACTCGAGCGCCGTCGTCGATGCCTGCCGCCGTGATGACGTCCGCTTCTCGATCACGGTGCGGCTCCACCGCGGCCTTCACGAGATCATCGGCGCCCTCCCCGAGCAGGGCTGGACCGAGATCCCCTACTGGCTGGAGGGGAGCGCCGACGTGGCCGAGACCACCTACGTGCCCTTCACCAGCCGCAGGCGCAAGCAAGCAGTCCGGCTCATCGTCCGGCGGGTGATGCCCACCCCCGGGAGCCAGCTGGCGCTCCAGGGCATCGGCTACACCTATCACGCCTTCATCGCCGATCGCGAGGGCACCACCTTGGAGCTCGAGGCCGACCACCGCCGCCACGCGGAGATCGAGAACACGATCCGAGATGTGAAGTACGGCATGGCGCTCAACCACATGCCCTCGGGCCGCTTCGCCGCCAACGCTGCCTGGTTGGGGTTCAACGTGATCGCCCACAACCTCGCCCGCTGGATCACGCGGCTGGGTCTGAGGGAGACCCTGCTCACCACCAAGACCGTCCGCACTCGCTTCATCGCCTTGCCCGGCAGGCTGGCCCGAAGGGGGCGGCGTCTGCATCTGCACCTCCCCGCCAACTGGCCGTGGCAGGAGGCCTTCCTGGCCGCGCGCGAGAACCTGGCCTCACTCA
>Ga0182027_10004696_pt1 | contig 21073 bp, 20 predicted proteins | sample 712E1DmetaG_FD_121300 | JGI IMG/M metagenome (GOLD analysis project Ga0182027, IMG submission 121300) | Permafrost microbial communities from Stordalen Mire, Sweden - 712E1D metaG (Illumina Assembly) | ecosystem: Environmental > Terrestrial > Soil > Wetlands > Permafrost | place: Sweden...
GGCGCATGCCTGCTGCTCTGTTGGCAGTATTTCCGTCTGGCCCGCGCGGTGGGACTCGGCGAGCGGGCGTCGATGCTTTTTGTGATCCTTCAAACGGTCCTGTTTGGAAACAACATCTTTGGGTTCTACCGGTATTACGGAATATCGAGCAGCATCTTTGCGCAGCTGGGGGCAGTGGCACTGATTCGCGTCGCGATTGAACTTGCGAGCGCAAAACTCCAAATTCCAAACTCCAAATCCCAAAGAAATCCAGCAGAAATCTTACAGAAGGAAACAAAGTCAGCCTCTGCCCCTCCGCTAGCTTTGCGATCTCCTGTAAAACGGCTTGGATCGCTTCCTTCCCGCTTTCCGTTCTCAGCCTTTCAGCCTTTCAGCTTTTCAGCTTTTGCGAGCGCGGCGCTCTGCGCCGCCTGCCTGCTCGCTCTCATCGCCTTCAACCATGTGCAGGGCCTCGGCATCGCGGCGCTCGGGTTGGTGGCGGTGGGCGTCTGGCGCCTGATTGAATGGAAACGCTCGATGATCTGGTGGCTTATTGCCGCCGTGTTATCGCTCAGTGTCATGGCGGTTCGCTTCTTTCCGCGCGATCCCGCCTTGGCCAACTATGTCCGCGACGGATGGCTGACGCACTGGTACGGTTTCAACGTGTTCGCCTTCGCACTGCCCGTGAGCGACCGTGCGCTGTGGGTGCTGGGACTTATCGGTCTCGTCAACCTTGCCGTCGGAATCCTCCTCTTGCGCAAGAACCATGTCATAGGCTGGCTTACAGTCACCCCTCTTATCGCACTCTGCCTGCCTTTCGTGGCGATCCCGCTGGCCGGCCTGATTCTGAAGCATAATCCGGATGAAGGGGTCATTACCTTCGCACGCCTCCTGTTCGCGACACCCCCTTCCCTCGCGCTGATTGCGCTTCTGGAAGGGAGATCCCAAGGTCCAGGTTCCAAGTTCCAAGGGCTAGATGCGGAGATTCTGCAGGAACAAACGACGGGCACGCCTACGGCCCATGGCAAAATGGCAAGCAAACAGACTGGTGCCCGAAGCGACTTCCAGTATGTCGTAAAAGCTCCGGAAGGCGATCAGATCGCTGCCAACCCGTGTTCTACTGTTTCCCGATTTCCCGCTTTGTCGCTTTCCCGCTTGCCATCCCGCCCTCCGCCTTCCGCCTTCCGCTTGCCCCGTTTCAACTTTCGACTTTCAGCTTTTCCGATTCTGCTTCTCTACCTCGCCGCGCTGCTGCTCCTGCCGGCGAATCGGCCGTTCTACAACCGCCTGTTCAATGCCCTGATGGTTCCGCCCGAAGATCTCGCAATGCGGCATGTGATCCAGGCATCCGGGGCATTGGCAAAGGAAGACGCCAGCGGCGCCGAGCCAATTGGGGACATCCACGCTCCGTCTCCGGCCAAATCCCGGGGTCTTCTTACGACGCCAGGCATCGGGTATGCGCTGCAGTCGACCGGCAAAGCATGGATTCCGTCAGCGGACAAACGGATGTCCAGTCCACCGTCGTCCTCGACCAGGCTCGCCTTGGAGAACCTGCATTACGTCGATACAATCCAGGTGAAAGCGCTTCATTTCTGGCCCAGCGACGTCTTGGACACGCCGGTCTCGTACAACGGCTTCTTGTCAGGGCATTGGTTGCCCAACGAAGTTGCCCTGGTCCATTCCACGCAGGAGGAACTCGTCAACTCAAAGGCGCAGTCCGGTGTCGAACGGCGCCCTCCGCAACTGTGGCTTGAATGGACTAACGGCAGGGACAACCGCCACTACTTCGGCGAAGGAACAGGCGTATCATTAAAGCAGATTGTTGAAGATCGCGGCGACATCACATCGATGAACGGGTTCGCCATTCCCCGCGTCAATGCGCCTCTCATCCTGGAGCCGGTGCTGAGGACTCCGGACGGCAACGGTTGGAAAGTTTCCATCACTGTGACTGGACCAGATTCCATCCGTCGATCATTTGCGGAGACGCTTCGCCCAAGAGCCCTCGGAGGCGACAGTTGGATCTTCTCAGGTTTCGAGATTCGTTTACCTCAACCCGGGAAATACCTGATCGAATTGGAGGGCGACACCGTTTGGCCAACTAGAACATACCGGGTCCGCTATACTTTGACGGTAGCGGATGCAGTTTCCATGGGTGTCGGAAATTGACTCCCTCAATATGCAGCCTTGGGTGGGAAAATCACCTGCCATGCCGTCTTTAGCGTAATCTGCATATCAAGCCAGATCGACCATTGCGTCACGTAGACCAAATCGTGCTCCACCCGGCCCTTCAACAGCACCGAATCCGTGATTTCCCCGCGAAAGCCGTGGCATTGCGCCAGACCGGTGATTCCAGGTCTGACAAAGAACCGGGTCCGATAGCCTTTCATTATCGCCGCAAATTCCTGATCATGCACGACCATATGGGGCCGCGGCCCCACGACGCTCATGTCGCCCTTGAGGACGTTGAGGAACTGCGGAAACTCGTCGAGACTGGTCCGCCTGAGGAAGCGACCGAACGGGAAGACACGCTTGTCGCCGCGGCACGCCTGCTGCGCTTCGTCCCCAAGCTCCCGTCCAGCCACATACATCGATCGAAATTTGAGCATGCGGAACGGCGTCTGCCCGAAGCCCGTGCGTTCCTGCGCGAAGAACAGGCATCCGGGCGCCTGCAGACGTTGCATGATCCACACCAGGACCGAAAGCGGCATCAACAGGAGAACCACCACCGGTATCGAAATCGCCAGATCGAACGTCCGTTTCAATGTCCGCCCGATCGGATTTTCCAGCGGTTCCTCCTGGAGAGTGTAAAATTGGTGCCCTTCCTCTATCACCGTGGTCATGGGATATCCAATCTGATCTTCCAGATTACTGTAGATGAGCAGCCGACAGCCTTTCTTCTGGCAGGTCTCGACGATCGACTGCGCCTCGGCGCGCGTTTTGGGAATCTCAAGTGCGATCACCTGGACAACGCATTGCCGGTCGATGGCGGAGGCGAGATCCTCCACTATTCCCATAAACGGCATTTTGGAATCCCCAAGGCTCACCTTCTTGTCGCACAAGAAGCCAACCGGCTGAATTCCAAGCATCTTCTTCGAGTCGAGCCAATGGCGCAACCGATCCAGATTATCCGGGCTGCCGACAAACAAAGTAGGGATCTTGCGATTGCTGCCGAAGAACAGCTGCGACAATAACAACGGGAGCCGCTGATTGACGACCAGCAGCATGCAGGTCACGAGACCGAGATAGGTGCCGACGAACAGTCGGCTCATCGCACGGTCCTTGGATGCGAACATATAGGCGAAGATGAACAGCGCCATGAGCAGCACCTGCCGTATCGTCACATGCAGCGCATCCACCCAGGTCAAACGGTTGAATCTCGCGGCCACCGATTGGAAGGAACGGATGCTGACAACCATCCCGAGTATCACGCACAGCAAATAGGGCAGTATGCGGACGTCTGAATTGATGTCCGTGATCGGCAAGTGATGGTAGACCCTCTCATAGGCCACCAACAATGATCCAGCCAGAATGACCGTTGCCATTCCATGCAGGTTCACCAATCCGCGAAGCCGGTTTGCGATCATTGTCGAAGCTCGATGGCTGATACCATCATTGAGTCCGTCTTTCTGCTTGTCTCCACGACGAAATCATTCTGCTAATCGATCCTCGAAAAGACAATCTATCAGTTTCCGGAAACACGGGAATCGCCCATCCGCGCGCTCCCTATTCCCCCTGGAGCTCGCTCCCGGAAACGCCAGATCAGAGTCACCAGTCTTGCCGCCCGCCAGTAGCGCGGCACAAATCTCCGTGGATCCGACAAACAACGGAACAGCCAACCCAGAAACAGACGGTCTGCCCATGTCGGAATGCGCACCTGATCGCCGCTGAGGAAACCGATTGCGGCTCCGATGCAGTGGATTCCGGGGCGGTAGTTGAGCGAATGCTTGAGCGAATACCCAAGCCGTTCCTGGACGCAGCCGCCCACGCAAACGATTACATGCAGAGGACGCCGTCGCTCGAGCAATTTCACCAGCGTCAGATCGGCGATTTCTCCGGATGGGTAGAGCGGTGCAACGTAACAGTCTTCATCTCGCGCCGAGATGCCCTTCCCCTTTAGCCAGCGTGCAGCCCGATCCCACGCTGCTGCATTTGGCATGATCCAGAACGTCGCATTCGGCTCCCGGATCTCAGATCTGCCCAAGAGGATCGACAAATAGGCGAGGCCTGATGTGCGCGGTATTCGCTGCCTGCCGAAGAACCTCCACAAGAGTACCATCAGCCCACTGTCAGCGATGGCCAAATCCGCGTCCTGCACCGCCATGCGGAGCGCTCCATCGGTTTCCATGCCAACCAGAACAGGCGCGGACGGCACGACGACAAGACCGCCTCCGAGTCCGAATTCAACGGCCTCTAGCGCGCTGCCTGTGAAGAACCTCACCCCGAGAATTGTGCGGAAGCGCCCGATCATCGCGATAACACCTGCGGCTGGATTCTATCCTCGCCTAAAAAGATAGTCGGCCTGAACCAATCTGCCCTCGGCGAATGATGGGTTGAATCTGCGCTGAAGGGAAAAGCCCTGCTCGCGAAGGAAGGCTTCGATATCCAGCCTCAACGCTTGACCCGGATAGAGCGCAATTTCGGAACACTCGACGTAGACAAACGCGCAATGCTGAAGCGCTTGGGTCGCTCCGCGCAGCACATTCAACTCGAATCCCTGCACATCCAGCTTCAACAATGCACGCTCCGCGTCTTTCCAGTGGTCAACGAAACTATCGAGGGGCGCCACTCGGACACGGATTGTTCCAACCTCCGCCGTATTCGGGAAAAGCCGCGCCTGCAATTCGCCGATCGGCAGCAATGAGGAACTGTCCGCTTGGCCGCTGACATGCAGTTCCGCCAATCCCGAATGATCGCCCAATGCCAACTCGTAAAGCTCTATGTCAGGCCGCGTTCCGTGAATTGAACGGTAAACTGCCGCTGCGCTTGGCAACGGCTCGTAAGCTCTCACGGGAAGGCGCGGATCAATTATTCGCGCCATCATCGTAAACTGCCCGCGATTTGCTCCAACGTCCATGAGTAGGTCGGGCCTAAGATCAAACAAAACCCTACGGTGCTCGATCGACGGGGCCACGCCTCGCATCAACGCCGGCCAGCACTGCGGATGGCGAAAAGCAAATACCGTCTTGAGAATTCTAAGTCGGAATAGATCTAGCATTAGAACACCTCTCCCTCTGGAGCTAATTCCGTTGCATAGTCAAGATGCCCACATGCAACTCGGCACGGGACCGCCTTGTAGCCATGAATAGACTTCCAATTGCCGGTCGATCACCGATTCAAGGGAGAAATCCCTGAGAACCATTTCCCGCCCTTTTCGGCCCTTGGCTGTCAGTTCATCAGCGGGCATAGAAAGAACCCAACCCAGCTTCTCTTTTAGAGCTTTCGCGTTATCTGCGCAAACCCATCCACAATCTTTCTCCTCCAAGTCAGTCCACGGCGTCTGTCCAGTTGTAAGTACCGGCGTGCCACAGCCCAATGCCTCCTGAATGGTGTTGCCGAAATTCTCTTTGTGTGAAGGCAGCACATACAAATCAGCGTGAGTATAAGCCCATGCTCGGTCGAGATCGGAAACCATGCCGGTCCATATGCACCGCCTCTGCAAACCGGCCCGCCTCATGCGCTCTCTTCTTCCTTCAACCTCCGCGGCCCTGCCGGGCCCCACAATTAGCAGGTCCCATCCGGGAAAAGCTGGCGCCAGATCGGTCCAGGCTGATAGCAGGTCATCGATGCCTTTGGCTTTGTGAATCCTGGCCAGATATAGAAGTATCCTCCGTCCTTGGAGCGGCCCGGCCCAGCTTGGTGTGGCCGTCCGGCCATGCATCACCAACGCGTCGAATTCGGCCACGTTGAAACCGGCTGGAATCACCGCGATCGGCGCTTGGAAGCCAACGGCACGCACATGCTCCACCTCCCTGCAGGAACAAACATGGATACAAGGAGCCTTTCGTAACATCTTATCCTGAAACAAAAACCGAGCCATCCGTTTGCGCCACGGTTTCGTCGCCAACTCTAGCGGATCTAGTGCTCCGTTGATCTCAATCAGATAGGGACGATTGCACATCTCCGCCTTTTCATAGCCATAATACATCACCCGAAGCCAAATACCATGCAGATGATAGATATCAGCTGGAGGCGCAGCACATATAGCAGTCCTCAATGCCGAAGACCTTCCCAGACGGGCTGGCCAGCCCAGCGGAGCTACGATGTGCCGCACGGGTAACGCTAAACGTACTGCCTGCGATGTGCCTCGATAGCCTTCAACAGTATACACACTAACATCGTGCCCGCGACGGGCCTGCTCCATCGCATAGTTGCGCGTGGATACCACAGGCCCACCGTGCTCCGGCGAGAAAATACCTATCACATGACTAATGGACATCGACATTGTTATACCTCTTCCCCCCATTCCACATAGGGGTCGCTTCGCGTGAAGTACTTGCTGCTGTGATCCACTGACCGCAACCACCGTGCCGGTACTCCACCATAGAGAGACCAGCTACTGCTCAGTACGCCCCTGACTAAGCTGCCTGCAGCAATCACAGACTGATCCGGTATACTCGCGCCAGACAAAATCACACTATTCGTTCCTACGAACACATAATCACCAATAGTAATCTTCGAGACCCGCTGACAACTCTTACCAAGATCAATAGAGTGTGTCAACAACGTCGATCGAACACCCGCGACTATTGTCATCCTACCAATTGTCACGTCCCCGTTCAAATCGACATAATGACGACTCGTAATGGCCCCACCAATTCCAATCGTCAACCTCCCTGCGCAATAGATGCCGCGAGCAGCATCGGGCACTTCTGCCCGCATTCTTTTTGCCCCCCCCGTAAACCAATTCAAATTTCCTATCGTTGCCTGATCCTCAAGCGTAACAACGCCAACATGGCGCCAAATGTTAAGTGAACCAATCCGAGCGCCATCTCCCAGCACAAGCCTTCGCGTATCAACATAGGAATGCCCAACATACGACTTCCGGCCAAAGCGGGCCTCACAAAGCCACCTCAGCATGAGCCGTCGCACAAACCAGGGCGCACAGGCCGCAAGAAACAACAGAATCGCTCTCAACGGATTACGATCTTTTTCGAGAACATCATGCGTGTCGAGTGGATACCGCTCCACCGCATACGGTTCAGTACATTACCAATGTTCGATAAACGAAAGCGAAGCTTACCCGCCTTTCGCCTCAGCCGATTCATCGCCACCCTAGCAGCCTGCGCCCTAACCTGCCTCCCTTCATCCTCCATACTCGCAACATCATCACTCAATTGTCCCATATGACAGCGGTAAAAAGCTACTTTCGCATTTACAAATACAAACCTTTCCCTGCCCGCAAGCAATCGAACGATCCACTCTGAATCCGCTGCCAAACGCAACGCGCCGCTGAATCCTCCCCTTGTTTCAAAACACTCGGCAGGAAACACGGTGCCCTGTTGTGTCAAACCTGGAATTCCTTCCGCAAAAAGACCCAGTAGATCCGCCGGGTGCCGGCAGATCGACGCCTCTCCGAGTAGTCTGCCAAACGCATCCGTGTATTGAACTCTTCCATAGACTATCGAACGTCCCCCTTCACGCGCAAACCGCTTCAATAACAAATCAAAGCCATCCGCTATCAGTCCATCATCATCGTTGATATAGCTAAGGGCCGTGACGCCAGCCTCGCGGCAAGCATATTCAAATCCTTGGTTCAAGGCAGGATAAAGCCCCTTTCCTCCTTCCACAATTACCAAACTCCTAGGCAACCGATTCTGGACTAAACTCTGCCGTTCAACGGGAACCACGACGATGTGAGCAAATTCAACATTCTTACAAGCCGTATAGACAGACTCTGCACAAACCTTTAAGTAATCCTCGTTAAGTCCTTTGCTCGCCGTAATAACGCCGATTTTTGTCATACAGTTATTCCGCTATCCAACATACTTCTTGCCGTCAGCAGCCACCTTAGGGCCCGAATTCCTCATCAATCCGTCCGTAAAGACAAAAAAGGCCGCCAGATAGATCGCGCTATTCCATCTGGTAACTGCAGCGAATGGCGAGAACCATATATCCCATATCATCATAACGGTTCCATAAACAAAATAGAATGGCAATCTTCTCGCAAGCAAGACAAATCGGTTCAATATCTGATACAACATAAAGACCCAGAACAGCCCTCCGACAATTCCACACCAAACCAACGCCCCCAGCAGGAATGAGTGAGTCGGGATCAGTGCGTCCACATTGCCCAGTTCTTGATCTCCATTCATTCCATATCCAAGATCCTCCTTAATAGAAACGTAGTCGCGATTGAACTCTCCCGTTCTGTCTTTCGCCCAAGATCCATAGCCCAGAAGCGGTCGTTCGAGGAACGCGCTTATCGAGACCAGTGACTCCGATCGTCCGCCAAGAAGAAGCCCGTATCGACCTCCCGCCTGGGTTCGGTATTTGATAGCGTCGAATTCGCCAAAATGCTCCAGCACCGCCTCCTGCGAGAATATGTAGCTTCCTAGATAGTTCAGCGCGACAGCAGACACCAGCGCCAATACACAAAATCTTGTCATTCTCCATCTACAACGCCGTCCTCCTTGCAGCAAATAGCCGAACCTGGATCGGGATCCGAGATAGATCAGCGCTGCCAATAACGGAAACAGTGCCAAACTTCGCGCATTGAAATAGAGCGTCGGAACGGCAAATACGGTCAGGCAAAACAGAAGCACAGAAATGCGTTGCCGTCTATAGTAAAATGAATACCAAATACTGAAGGTTACAATGATCGTTCCTCCGATCCCCCATTTCCACGGATCATCGGTAAAGAACTGGGAATTGTCGGACCAGGCATATAGAGGAAATATGTATTGGCTAATCAGGCCACCTATGGCTGCGCCACAAAGAAATGCCGGAATGCGTCTGCGTTTCCTCTTGAAATATGTGGTCGCCCCTAACAGCGTCCCAATAAACATTAGAGGTGCTCCCTCGCCCTTCAGTGCGGACCATAAGTCAGTTCTATTAATTACGTCTGAAGCTATTTGGGCGAAACACCAACAGAAAGCCAACAGGATTACATTGCCCTCCGTTCGGGTACAGCGGTAATTCCTTAGCGCCAACAGTAGGATCGTTGCGAAAACGATCTCACCAATATAGATTTCCCCGCCTAACACGAATCTCTGCCCTGAGATTAGTCCGAGAGCAAACGCACTTAAGGTGCCGATATTCCACAGATGTCGGCTCAACCGTATCGTTGTCGCTCCAGTCGTCTTCCGCCTTAATGGACCAGCACTTGTATTCGAACAAATCACGATCGTCTTCGGTCAACCCGTTGATTCCTTTGGATTCTTGTAAGTGCTATTTATGAAAAGGAAGTCTCCTTGTACTGGCAGTTCATGTCCCAAGGCTTTGACATCGCCAACCATTGAATGAAGGCGAAAGCCATTTGTTTCCAGAAACGCACAGACCTCGGAAAAGGCAGGTGCCCCTTGGTATAGCGGAACAAAGGAGACTTCCAGGCGTATTAGCCGGATCTGACGCAACACGGATTTTGCGCCTTTCAGAAGCTCGAGTTCGAAGCCCTGTACGTCAGCCTTGAGAAGAATGTCTCCAGTAATCGCATGTTCAGCGACGAAGGCGTCGAGTGTAGTCACTTCCACTTTAACGGGCTTGCACGGTGCGCTATCCGGCCAGAGGTTTCTATGGACATCAGTCATCTCAAGCAGTGAGGAAGCTTGGTCCATTCCACTTACATTCATCAAGACGCGTTCAGCACGCCCGCCCAACGCCATACAATAGGCGGAAATCTGAGGTTTACTCGCTGTCTGTTCCTGCAGGATCTTGAATGTATCCGGCACAGGCTCAAAACAGATGATCTTAGCGGCTGGCATAACATAGCTGAATAGCCGTGCATAGTCTCCGTAGTGGGCTCCGGCGTCGATTACTGTTGTGATGTCATCTAGCAACCCGCGACTCTGCAGTCTCTCGTGAAGAAGCAACTCGGTAAAATCGAGATTACTTGACCTCCGCACATACGCCAGTATCGGGTGCCGAATCGCGGCCAATACCTTTTCGGTCATCTCTATCATAGATTTCACCTATTTCACACCAAGTTTGAATTCATCAGATTCGCCTTTTCACAAAGAGCATCACCATAGCCCCATTTCCGCAATCACCACACAATTTCCAATCTCCCATTCATACAGCTCGCTTGCAAAAGAACAACACCCCTCCCTGCTCAAATAGTTGCCCGTACGTTACTGCCGGCAGCCTTACGTTCAGCGCGGCACTCCGACATCGTTCGCTTGAAACCGCGCAGTCGGCTCACCACTGGCGCCACCAATCGCCCTTCACCGGCATTCATCAGCATCATCTAACCAGCGACTACTCAACCATCCCATACGTTTCCACGCTGCACCGCCTACAGCCCTATATTCCTCATCTTCAGCAACACCGCCGGACTCCCGACCACAATTGCATACGGCGCCACATCCTTCGTCACCACCGACGCCGCCCCCACAACCGCACCCTTTCCTATTCTTACGCCTGGCAGTATTATGGCCCCTGATCCGATCCAGACATCATCTTCAATTACAACCTTTCTCCGAATCACCTCAGAAAACCGCATGGATCGCTGAGTGTAATCATGGGTAAGGCTCGATATTGCAACATGCGATGCAATCATGACGTTATCACCGATTTCCACACCTCCATAGCCCCAAATGTGCACAAATGCATTTATCGAACAATCATCTCCCACCGAAACATTCTCCTTTCCCCGTATCTTCACAGGAAAGTCTATCGTATTTCTCCTCCCAAATCTTTTAAATCCGATTCCGTATAACTTTGTCCTAACCAAGCACGATCTGCTGGCCAGCCTCAGCCTCCACTTAAAGTAGATATCACGTAGCATACAAGGTTCGACATTTCCTATATACCACCACCGCGCCTCTCATAATGGAACCGGGAAAGAGAGTTAACGGATAGAACAAGAGCCAAAACGATAGCAGATCGCTGTAGAATTTTCGCACCATCGCATCAATCTCCTCAAACTCAGCTGTGCGCACGCTTGCTGGAGCATCCATCCGCGAAATCTTGCTGTAGATATAGTGTCTACAAATAATCCTGATTAGATATACCCGGCGGTAATAGCCTATGTCTGCCTCTCCCAATCCGATCCAACGCATATATTCGATTACGTCATCCATTCCCCTCACAAAGGCATCGAAGAAGGCCGGGGCTGACTGCAGACAGTGAGGTGCATTCGGCCCAACCAAACAATTACCTTCGATTATCCGGATCGTCGCAAACCGCTCCGTCGACCTCAGGAGCATGATCAAGCCGATGAAGGGGCTTTGATCGTACTTCTTAAACAATTCCTCGTCATTCTGTTTGTCGTTAAGAAAAATCCCACTGCTGATTAGACCGAGATTGAAATTCATCCTCTTAATGCACTCGTTCCTAATCAACGTCGTCTCCTTTAGATGAGTTAAGTTAGGATTGTTCTTTAGGTGAATAAAGGCAATATTACCCTCATTCAGCGTAGACACAACTCTCGCGACGATTCCGCCAACTACAAAGTCATCATCCGACAGCAGCCACATATATTGGCCGCGTGAGAGTTCCCTGCAGATCCTTGCATTTCCGAAGAATCCCAAATTACTTTTGTTATGGTTATGAACCACCGTGAGATCAGGATAGGCCGATTGGTAGTATTCAATCGCTTCTCCAGTGTTATCAGTAGAGCCATTGTCAGAGATCAAGACTTCAACTTTTGAAGCAAACTCTTTAACTTGCGGCAACAGCGAGTCCAAGGCTTTCTTCAAGATCGCCGCCCGGTTGCATGTGGGTATGGCGATTGTTATCAATGGCATCTCTTGTTTCATATTTCTCTCGCTTTTTGCCGGATAGCTAAACATCTGTCGTGCGGCTCGGGTCGGCAGCCGCCAAACCCACTGCATCGCAGCGCATCTGGTCGCGCGCCGATATTGCCATTGGCCTTTCGCGCAGCTCGGTACTTCGAATTGGGTGTCGCCTGCCTATTTCTTCAAGTAGGGCGTTTCGTATGATGGCGAGGAGCCCTTGACGACTAGTCATTCATACTCCGGAACGTATTGAGGCAGCAAGGGGTCAAGGTTCTTAGGTGTGTTCACGCTCCGGTTATCGATTGTTTTTGCGATTGCTGGCGAGATTGAATCCGGTGGCGTCTTAAGATGTGGAGACGAGGCTCTCGGTGACCATCGTCGGGCCTCGGAATTCCCTCCGGAACCTTCCGAACGCCCGGAACGCCCACGGCAGGGTTACGATGGTACATATCGCAAAGCCAACCGCGGCCCCCTGGCCTCCGTATAGGATGGTTGCGACCGGCACGACAGCTAATGTGATAACAGCGTTGGCCAGCGACAATGATAGAAACGGCTCGCGTTTGTGTGCCCGGAGGTAATATGCCAGCGCCCCAATGAGCGTATTGGCAACCGCGCTTGCTCCGAGCAGCGCTACAGCCAGCGGCGGCAGCAGGCGCGCGGCGATTGGTATGTCTGCAAAGTCGAGCGCCATTACTCCCGCCGTGATCGCGGTGGAGAATATCACCGCGGTGATCGTGGCACGGGTAGCCGCGCCTCGCCAAAAATTGAGGAGTTCTACAGCCTCTCCTCTCGCCACGAGGTGTCCTAATCGAGGATAATTTGAAGAGACCCACGAGCTGCTAAACGATACAACCGACTGAAAGATATTGAACGTCATGCCGAACTGACCAGCCGCCGCCGGCCCGGAGAGCTTGAACACAATCGGATTTAGTGAAAAGAAGATTACGTAGCCAGCGGCCCAACTGAGCGAGATACGCCACTGGTATGGGAGAATCTCGTAGCGCCAAGACATCCGAGAAGACGGCTTTGTTCCGCCGCATAGCTGCAGAAGGAACTTCCTCCAATAGACCACTGGCAAAGCTAGGCCCAGTATCGCCTGGATGCCCATGCCGGCGGCCAACGAATTGAGTTTCCATCCGCTCAACAGTCCTAGGCTGATCGTCACCGAGCGGACGATGTTCATAGCAGTGCGCCCGTTGATGGTCCATTGCCGTTGATGCGCGCCGTCGAGGATGGCCCACACTGGCTGGGACGCCAAAGTCACGCAGGCACTCAAAGAACAGACGAGCCAAGGGACCCGCCAGGGCACAGATCCCGGCGTCTTCGTTGCAAAGACGAATTCTCCGGCGAACTCCAAAACCAAGAACAAGAGTACGGCAGCCACTGCATACCATGTGTTCGTAAGCCGAGCGAGCGATCGCAGACGCTCAACATTGTGTCGATTACCTTCTAGACGGCCCTGACTATTCCAGGCAAGGTCAGCACACTCGTGGCTGGAAAACTGTAAGATGCACTGGGTAAACCCTAACTCGAGCAGGGTCTGAATGCCCAGCACTCCACCAAAGGTGTAATAGAACCCCTGCTCATCCGGCGTAAGGCAGCGGACTACCAGCCAGATGATGAAAGGGACAAAAATGATTCCCTGGGCCTGCTGAATGAAGGTAAACCCAGTCAGGCGGTCAATCTGTAGCCAATCCCGGATTTTATTAGTCATCATTGCCGCTTCAATACAATCGCCCTCCGGCTACAATTTGAAACCGGGCTAATGTCATTTGCCGTTGGTGGATGTGGAGAGCGGGCGTCATTGCGGACTCTGGCGGCGGGCCACCCTGCCGAGGCAGCGAACCGTCGCATGGCACAGGCCAGCATCGCAATACGATGCGAGGCAGGGCGTTGTGTCGGGCACGCTTATCGAGAGATTCGGCCAAAGATCCCCTTTAGAGCAATCCATTGGCATTTTGTGCTACCCACACCAAGCCAACGAACAAATGGCAAAAGCAATGTTGTATCAAGTGCCTTCCATATCCAAGGGGCGCGCAAGTGGCTCCATTTCGGAAATCGGCTTGCCGAATGCCATCTTCGGATAGGCATTTGCTCTCATTGCAATATTTACTTCGAGCAAATATGGTGATTTCGGGTCCGCCATCCATGCGGCAAGCGCAGTCTCCGTTTTAGCAGGATCGCTGACTGAGGACGTCGGAATGCCATACGCCTCTGCCACCGCTGTGAACGACGGCGCCGAGTAGCCCCAGACAGTTGACTGCAAACGTCCCTTGAAATAGGAATCTTGAAACTGCCGAACCATGCCATAACACCGATTGTTGATGATCACCATCTTGATTGGGAGGCGGTTGCGTGTCACTGTCTGCAATTCCTGTATATTCAGCTGGAATCCGCCATCGCCCGCGATCATTGCCACTGGCTGCGAAACAGCGAAACACGCCCCGATCGCCAACGGCAGCGCAGAACCCATTGCGCCCATGCCCCCAGAGGTGAGGAATCGTTGGTTAGCCTGCAAATCGAGAGATTGGGCCGCCCACATTTGATGTTGACCGACATCGACGACAAACGCTGCAACCTTCGCGGCGTGACGCGACAATTGGTGCATGAACCCATTGGGATTGATGCCCTCAATGTCACCGAGCTCCTTTGTATCAGGCCATTGCGCCTTAAGCTCTTGAATTCGGCGTATCCAATCCGGGCAAGGCGGGGCCGTGATCCTGCGATTGTTAGCATTGGCAAGAAACGGACCCAGCTCACTCTCCAATGTTACACAGCCTTTTACTCGATTATTGAGTTCCCCTTGTTCGCAGTCGACGTGGTAGATCACGCGGCGTCCTTTGAAGGCCCTCGTATCAGAGCCAGTCTGACGCACATCCAGCCGGCTGCCCAACACAAGTAAAAGGTCGCTTTCACTCAATGCAGTGTTCCCCCAGCGATTGCCATAACTCCCGATCAATCCAACCCGCAACGAATGTCCATCCGGCAGCACATCAACCGCCATGAGCGAATTCACAACTGGGATGTTCAATGATTCCACCAATGTTCTGAAATCGGAAATACATCGCCCAGATCGAATACCTCCTCCCGCGAGCAATAGTGGACGTTTCGCCTCCTGAAGATCATTCTGCAATGCAACGAGAAATGCCTGTGGGTCTTCGTCAGTTTGGGACGAGACGTGGCTTGGCAAGAAGTCCAACCGCTTGAGATCCGCTATTTCGCTCCGTTGTATGTCCATAGGCACATCCAGCAGAACAGGTCCAGGACGTCCGGTCGTCGAAAGCATGAAAGCCTCTTCCAACAAGCCTGGGAGATCCTCGGATTTGACAACCTGCCATGCGGCTTTGGTGATCGGTTTCGCCATCGATACGATGTCCGTTTCCTGAAAGCCGAGCTGCCTTATGGCAAGTCCTGCCTTTTGCTCGTACCGGTTTACCTGGCCTGTGATAAACAACGCCGGGATCGAGTCGAAATAGCAGCTGCCCACGGCGGTCAGCAGGTTGGTGGCCCCCGGTCCACTTGTAGCCATGGCAACACTTGGAAATCCCCTCATCCGACCCACGCCTTCGGCAGCAAAGGCCGCACTTTGCTCGTGGTGCATGCTGACAATCCGGATCGCCGCCTGGCGGTGCAATGAATCGAGCAGAAACGTGATCATGCCTCCCGCGACTTCGAACACTTGGGTCACACCCCGTTTCCCCAGATATGCTGCAATGTAATCGGCTCCTTTCATAAATATCTCGCGGAACACCAGTTCACTGTTCGCCGGATGGCTTCCTCCAATGGCACCCTGACAGACAAGCCAAACTCAGATTCCGCCCTGCTTACATCAGGGATGTATCGGTTTGCGGGACGTTGTGCATCTACCGAATCCGCAAGCAAGTACTCGATTCTGCAATTCATCGTGGCAGCAACACGTTCGGCAAGCTGTTTAATTGACAGAGAAAACCCTGATCCGACATTAAAAGCACAGGCCGTTTTACCCCGGAACAGGATGGTCCAAAGCCAGATTGCCATATCGGCTGTATAGAGGTACGATCGACAAACCGTGCCATCACCATTCACCCGGATCGGTCCACCGCGCAGCGCATCACGGATGAAATTACCGATGGCGAAATGCGCGTCGAGCGGGAGGTGCGGGCCGACGAAGGCAAAGCACCGGGCGATCTTCACCTCGAACGCATGCATGCGCCCGTACAGACAACACAGGTGTTCCGCCGCCCGTTTTCCCTCACCATATGCGGAGGCAACATCGAGCGGATCCGGCGCCCCAACATAATCTTCCGGCAGGCTAGCCATCCCTGGTGGCTGCCGCCCGTAAACCGCTCCTGAACTCGTGAATAACAGCTTCCGCGTTCCGGCTTGGGCTGCAAAATCGAGCACGTGCCGCGCACCGCCAACGATGCCATCAAACGTCTCTAATGAGGCTTCCGCACTCTGCTTTGCTGTCCAGGTGGCGGCTGCGTGAATCACGAAAGCAAACTTGCCCGCAGGAAACGCAAAGGTACGCACATCGCCGTGCACAAACGCGAGGTCACTGCGAGCGCTCAAATGGGGCACCCTGCCAGCAAAGGCTGCAGGATCCCGCGTAAGTACTGTTGCGCTCGCACCGAGCGTGAGCGCATCGTTGGCCCGGGCAAAGCTCTCGAGCAGCCAGATTCCAAAGAAGCCGGTCCCGCCGGTGATAAAGAGGCGTTGTCCGCGCATCTCCTCCCAGAGCGTGCGCGTATACTTCAGGATATGATCAAGGTCTTCTTTGGGCAATGGCGGCATGACGGGCCGGAGAACAGCGATCAAATGCAGTGGACTGAGATCACTTGCAACGACTCTTCCCACGCCACCGAAGGTGTTGAATCTCGCAAACAGGACTTACTCCCACGCATCGACGCGGATTTGATCCGGTTCGGCGCCGCGATCGCGCAGTGCGGAACTCAGCACTGAAATCATCACGGGCGGGCCGGCCAGATAGTATACAGGAGAGGGAGCGGCAGCAGAGATCAGACATCGGATGTCAGAGGACCGAGGACTGAAAACGGAATCCACCGAGATACGTCCAACGATACAGGCAGGGGCGCGAGGCAAGGCGGCCATTCTCCCCGCGAAGCCAGCGTCCGCGTTCTCGGTGAAGAAGATGACATTGAAACGGGCAACCTTGGCGAACTGGTCAAGGATCGTGTCCTGAAACAGGAGAAGGTCGGCCGTTCTCGCGCCATAGACCAACGTAACCTTGTGTCGAGGTTCCGGCGTGAGTCCCTCGACGAATGCCGTGAACGCGCTGATTCCTGTGCCACCAGCAATCAGCACAGCATCACTTGCATCATCAATTACGAAATCACCATAGGGCAGCTTGATCCAGACATCCCGCCCGACGGCGAGAGTTTGCTCAATCTTCTGCGTGTAGCGTCCTTTCACCGAATAACAGATTCGAATCCGACTGCGATCGTGCTGTGAATTCGCGATTGAGAAGACCCGTGACTCCGGCCAGAATCCGGCAGGGTCGAAATCATCGACTGTCAGATGCAAGAACTGGCCCGCTCGAAATGATGGAACCGCATTCGCGGGTGCCAAATCGACTGTGTACACTCGTCCGCCATGATCGGTGATCGATTCGACGACACAACGGAGCTTGCGGGGCATGGACATCGACAAAGAGCGGAGATCAGGGGGCGAGGGGGGGTCTGTTTGAACTTAGCGGCATCGGCGCGGCGGAGAGAATTGGCCACATAAGGCTCAAGATGCACAGACATCCCTGAGGACAGAGATCAGAAAAGACCCAGATCACCTGCCCGTGAAAAACCGATCGAACGTCTCTAAGACGTGACTGATCATGGCCGCGGTCAACCCAGGATAGACGCCAATGAAGAATGTGTTGGTGGTGATCGCGTCCGTGTTGGTCAGCGGTTCCGCCACCCGATGCTCGATCCCAGCATAGGCAGGTTGGCGCAGCAGATTTCCGCAGAAAAGGTTGCGCGTCTCGATTCGCGCGACCTCAAGTGCATTAATGAGATCCGCCCGGGTGAAGGGCGCCTCTGGTTTGACCGTGGCGACGAAGCCGAACCACGAAGGGTCTGATTTAGGCGTCGCCCGCGGGAGTATCAAATACCGGTCATGTTTCTTCAGACCCGCCATCAACGCTGCATGATTGCGTTTCCGCGCCAATACAAACTCATCGATCTTCTTCAACTGGGCGACACCGATGGCAGCCTGCATATCGGTCACCTTCAGATTATAGCCAATGTGAGAGTAGACATACTTGTGATCGTAGCCAAATGGGAGGGTGCCGAACTGCTGAGCGAACCGTTTGCCGCACGTGTTGTTCTCTCCTCCGGAGCAATAGCAGTCGCGCCCCCAATCGCGATAGCTTCGCGCGATTCGCGCGAGATCCTCGTTTGAGGTAGCCACCGCTCCGCCCTCGCCCATCGTGATATGGTGAGCAGGATAGAAACTAAAGGTCGCCAAGTCACCGAAGGTCGCCGTCAGGCGGCCATCATACCGACTGCCCAGAGCATCGCAATTGTCCTCGATCAGCCACAATGAATGGTGGTCGCAGAACTCGCGAACTTCGCGCACTGGGTAGGGAACACCCATCGTATGGGCGATCATCACGGCCTTGGTCCGCGGGCTTAACGCAGCTTCGATGCTGGCCAGGGCAGGCACATAGGTTCCCAATTCGACGTCCACAAAAACAGGTACCGCCTGACTTTGAATTATCGGATTGACGGTCGTAGGAAAACCCGCGGCAACGGTGATCACTTCGTCGCCAGGCTTGATTCCTCTGTCCTTGAGTTTCGGTGACGTCAACGTTGAGAACGCGACCAGGTTGGCCGAGGAGCCCGAGTTGACCAGGAGCACGTTGGGAACGCCGAGATACTCGCCCAGCCCCGCCTCAAATTCCTCAGCATAGCGGCCAGCCGTCAGCCAGAAATCGAGCGATGAGTCGACCAAGGCCACCAGTTCGTGTTCATCGAAGTAGCGGCCAGCGTACCTTACGGGATCCTCACCCGATCGAAACTCCAGATGGGAGCCAACGGCATGATAGCGGCGCACAAGTTCCAAAATCTCGTGCCTTAATGTTTGCTTTTGATCCATAAAACTTCGGGCTCCGCGTTATCGCGCCATGATCCATGGCAGTCTCTGCGCCCGGGCGTCAGCCTGGTAAAGGTCAATCTGTCCCCGTGTGAACGCTTGAATACGGCCACTCGCATCAACGCCGGCACCGGCATCCATCGCGGCGCGATACCATCGGACAGTCTGCTCAATGGAAGTCGCGAATTCCCACACCGGTCGCCATCCCAGAAGATGGTACGCTTTGTCGGTGGCAAGATTAAGCAGGTTCGCTTCATGCACCGGCTTCGCTTCACTGCGGTCTTCCCATTGGCCGGGCCAATGCCGGAGAATCTCGTCAACCAATCGCCCCACAGAGCGATTGGCGCTAATCGCTGGACCGAAATTGAACGACGTGACCGGAGCCTCCCGACCACCAGGAGCCAACTCCGGGCGGGCAAGGCAGGCGCCCAGCCACAAATATCCGCTCAGCGGCTCAAGCACATGCTGCCACGGACGCGTAGCGTCCTTATTTCGAACGATGATCGGCTCACCGCGCTGGAGCGCACGCATACTGTCTGGGACGATGCGATCTGCTGCCCAGTCGCCTCCGCCCACAACATTGCCGGCACGCGCGGAAGCCAGCCTGACTTGATTGCCGGGCGCGGAGAAAAACGAACGCCGATACGCACTGACCACTAATTCGGAACACGCCTTGCTCGCGCTGTAGGGATCGTGGCCCCCGAGCGAATCGTTCTCACGGTAGCTATGAACCCATTCGCGATTCTCATAGCATTTGTCAGTGGTAATCACCACCACGACACAAGGACGTCCGGATTGCCGGACGGCTTCGAGTAAATTGACTGTCCCCATCACGTTCGTCGCAATTGTTTCCACGGGTTGCACGTAGGACGTGCGAACAATCGGCTGCGCCGCCAGATGGAAAATGCACGTCGGCTTCGTCTCTTCCAGCATTTGAGCCAAGGCTGATCCATCCCGCACATCTCCGAGAACGTGTTGTAAGCGACCCGTCAATCCCAACTGCTCGAAAAGAGCAGGCGAAGTGGGCGGACCGACACTGTAGCCGACCACCTCCGCCCCGAGCAAAAGGAGCCACTCTGTCAGCCAAGAGCCCTTGAAACCCGAATTACCAGTCACCAGAACTCGCTGTCCTCGATACCAATTTCCAAACGCCTCAGTCATGACCAGATCCTCCATGGAGCTCGTCCTTCTGTCCAGAGAGTTTCGAGTAGGATTCTGTCGCGCAAAGTGTCCATCGGTTGCCAAAATCCGGAATGTTTGTAGACCGATAATTGCCCGCTGTTGGCAAGTGATTCCAACGGGCCCTTCTCCCAAATGTCATCGTCGCCGCGCAAGAGCTCGAAGACGTCCGGCTCCAACACAAAGAACCCGCCATTTACCCACGAACCATCGCCCATAGGCTTTTCCTTGAATGTGCTGATCTTCTGATCGCCCGATATGTCCAACGCACCGAATCGCCCCGGGGGCTGCACCCCCGTCAATGTTGCCCGTGTCTTCTGTCGTTTGTGGAACGCAAGTAGAAGCGAGATATCGATGTTTGCGACGCCGTCTCCGTAGGTAAAGCAGAAACTCCCGTCACCGACATATTCGCGTACGCGGCGAAGGCGGCCACCCGTCATCGTTTTTTCACCGGTATCAATAATTGTAACACGCCACGGTTCGGCATGTTTTTCGTGCACTTCCATCCGATTGTGCTTCATATCGAAAGTAATGTCCGACCGGTGCAGAAAGTAGTTCGCGAAATACTCCTTGATTACATAGCCCTTATAACCGACGCAAATGACGAAGTCGTTGATGCCAAATGCAGAATAGATCTTCATTACATGCCAAAGAATCGGAAGGCCGCCAATCTCAACCATCGGTTTGGGCTTCAGATTGGTCTCTTCACTAATCCGCGTACCCAGCCCTCCTGCTAATATCACTGCTTTCATGTAAATTTGTTATTCTTTCGCCCTATCGCTCCCATCGGGGCCAACGGCCTCCCCATCATACTAGTCTGGTGTCTCGTAAATGCCTATTCATTACTCTTTGACTGGGCGGCCCGGGCACGTTGGATCTTTTCAAGGATCGCTGCACCCTCGGCTTTCCAGCGATAGGGCTTGGGCTTAAGGTTA